>Ga0210403_10005805_pt1 | contig 10423 bp, 10 predicted proteins | sample IncBWC19MmetaG_FD_150863 | JGI IMG/M metagenome (GOLD analysis project Ga0210403, IMG submission 150863) | Forest soil microbial communities from Barre Woods Harvard Forest LTER site, Petersham, Massachusetts, United States - Inc-BW-C-19-M | ecosystem: Environmental > Terrestrial > Soil >... | reverse complement strand
TACGCAGGAGTGCTGGATTTGGGGACGCCGAATGTGAGCCTGGCGAACGTGTCGCAGTCGACTTTGGTGCGGAAAAGGCAAAGTGTGGCGGGGAAACTTGCGGGCACGGTTCCGAAGTCGAAGACTCGCTGGATGGCATCGTATGGCTGGATCAACGGAGAAGCTCTCACTCCGGTCGATATGTTCAACGCGTCGGCGGGACGAACTGATCCTTATTTGAGTTTCTTTTTCCGACAACCGATTCCTGGAACCGGGTTCTTCCCCGGCCACATCGAAGCCATCGTCGATCTGCGCAATCTTCTGGCGCAGGGATACGTCCCCGTGCTGGGAAATGACGGGCACACAGTTTACCTGGTGCAGTCGGCACGCACGGTGAGCGGTGGCGTGGCGTTTACCTTCTAGCAAGCCATCCCTCGCGATTCCATCCACGACGGTCAATGAGTGCTATCGGCCATAGCGCTCATTGACCGAAACCAGAGGAAGAAAGAGAAGTTCCAACCGGCAATGCTTGAAGCGTTTTTCCGGCCCTGGAGAAAGACGGGATTTCAAGTTTTGCCTGTTCGGCGTCTAGATACTTCACGTCGAGCAGGCCGTGGCTGGGAAGGCCGTAGAGCTGAAAACTGATCTCCGCCAGAGATAAACTCCAGCCCTCCAGCCATATCTGCAAGTCCCGTCGCTGGCCGGCATCGCCGTCGTCGACCACAATTAGATCGATGTCGCTTCCGACGTCCGCGTTTCCCGCCTCCGTGCTGCCGAAGAGGTAGATCGATTGCACTCCGAATCGGGCGGGATCAATGGTGCTAGCAATGCGCTCTGCGAAACGTTGCCTCCAGCGCCAGTGCTCTGGTGCAGCACCCAGCCGTTCACCGCTGAGCTCCCTTTGCTTCCACTCGAGATATTCGCCGATCCGGTGGGCCACGTTGTCAAGTAGTTCGCGTTCTTCCCGAAGAAATGGACCTTCCCAGGCGGTCGGTTTTTCCTGCTTATAGTGAACTTCGATCGCGCCAACCGAAGTGCGCCAGACGGAAATCGGTGAACGCAGCCGCCAGGGAGTGTCGATAAAATCCGGCAGAGCATGCGTGCGCCCGAGATATTCGATGCGAGCGGTAGTGTCTGCGGGATACTGCCAAGCGGGCGGGATGGCGTCCAGCACCCAACGGAAGACCACCTGAGGAGGCTCATCGCGGCGGGAAAGTGCTGCAGAAACGCTGTAGATGCAGCTCAGCTCCTTTGCTCGTTCTCGTAGTGCCCAGAGTTCATGACCGTGGTCGTTTGCTTCATCCGTCATCGATGCTTCTTTGTCCTTAGAATGGAGCTAGCGCTTGCGTGTATTGTAGCTGTTGAAACCAGGCGATTTCACTCAAATCCCTCAGGGAAGGCAGATGAGTGTAATGGGGATTTTGCAACAGCAACCCAGTTCTGTTTGTTGAGGCATTGCTCCAACGACGGCACAGTATCTGCTCTGGACCATCCTGGCTTACAATGCTCCAATCAATTCCGCGCAAACTCTTCGCAAAGCGAGGTGCGGTTATGACTAGAGGTAATCCATTCGTCTCGTGGACGTCAGCGATCCTAATTCTCGGTTCTTTAGCGGCCGCGCAGACCTACAACATTACTGACTTGGGAGGCCTTGCTGGAAGCAACAATAGCGAAGGCCAAGGTGTTAGCAAGTGTGGTCATGTGGTTGGTTCTGGTTTGGTCTATGGGCGCCACGGTTTTTTCTGGAGCGAACACGGAGGCATGCGAGACTTGGAACTGCTTCACGGTGGTTTCAATAGTGAGGCCATGGGGATCAACGCGTCCGGGGAAGTGGCAGGATACTCCGACATGAATGGTGGCGCTCCTATACATGGCGTCCTTTGGATTCAGGGAAAGATCCACGATCTAGGTGCGCTGCCGGGTGGCTACCTGAGCCAGGCGAACGGCATTAACGACAGTGGTGAGATTATCGGCTTCTCTAGCAGCAGCGGTAACGAGCCGCATGCCGTTTTCTGGCACAAACACGGTCGTCTGCAGGATCTGGGCGTACTTCCCGGAGGACACTACAGTCAGGCACTAGCGGTTAATCAAAGCAATGAAGTCGTCGGGTTTTCGGACAGGGGCGGCGATGACGGGTGGCGCGCGTTCTTGTGGACAGCGTCTGCTGGTATGCAGGATCTCGGAACGCTGCGGGATGGCGGAAGCGCTTTCGCGAGCAGCGTCAACAACTCAGGTCAGATCGCCGGTACTTCCAACAACACAGCGGTGGCATGGAGCAAAGGCAAGAAGATTGAAAGTCTGGGCACGCTGACTGGTGCCTCTTGGAGTGCAGCCAGTTCGATAAATGATCGCGGGGAGGTCGTGGGCTATTCCGGATGGCGCGCTTTTGTGTGGACTACAGCAAATGGCATGCAGGACTTGAACAAGCTGATCCCCAGGAACTCTGGCTGGTCTCTCCAGTTCGCCAGTGGAATTAACGATCATGGACAGATTGCTGGCTATGGCATGATAAAAGGGCAGACTCACGCGTTCCTTCTAACCCGGACCGATCAGCCACCGTGGGCGTGTAAGTAAGCGCGGTCCCGCCGAATCATCGGGCCGTTAACCCCTCGTTCATATTCCCTGATAGTTCAACCGAACACAGCAGATCTGACCGTGCTTTGGCGCCATAACTGTCGCAAACAGGCCATTTCACTCAAATCCCCTCAGGGAAGGCAGATGAGTGTAATGGGGATTTTACGACAGTGATCAAGAGACAGGGGCTGGCTCTGGGTATATCCCATGGATGGGATTTGGGGTTGTTGGCAAGACCGCCCCAGCCGCTTTACGGCAGAACGCCCACTGATTCTCGCCGCCAGATAGACAACAAAGGCGCGCCCATGGCTAGCGCGCCCAGCGAGCCGGGCTGTGAAATGGGTGCGGTAAGAGTTGCGGAATCCGACGGTTCAAGATTTGCGTCATCCGTTCCCGTCGTCTTCCCAGCAACAATGGCCCGGTTCGGGATAGTTTCGTAGGCGTAACCGGTAAGGGTTCCGGTGAGTTGACGACAGCCGCCCTTCACCGTCAGTCGCGCCCATCCGAAGTGGGGCTTACCCTTTACCATGAACCTTAAGCCGAGGTAGCGGTTCTTAACGCCCTTCCCTTGGTTTTCCCACAGACCGCGAAAATGCAACCGGTCGCAAGCGTAACTGGTGTTACTGGTGCCTTCGACCGAGGCCATTAACGCACTTCCGCGGGCAAAATGGCGCTTGGTCCCAATAATACTTCCGGGTTTGGTGTCATTGGCCAACCCTTCGAATTGCCGCCACACTGAATTGGGGCCGGGCGCCACGCGCAGCCCACTGGCGAAACCTCCGGACTCGAAGTAGGCGTTAAAAGAAAGGGTGAAATCCGCAATCCCATCGTGGTTGAGATCGAGCAGATACGTTGTCTTGTGACGGAATCCAAGGTCGACATGGGCGGGCGTATATATAATCTTTGCCTCAGCGGATCGACTCAATGCCAGCATCCCCACTCCGGCAGCGCCTGCCGCCAGTGCATACATGTTGAGCTGTTGAAGGACTGACTCGGGAAGGCAGGCTATTCTACGCGGCTGGGAAGGGCGTTTCATAGGTCCTCTCCGAAAGTGACTCATTATCCATCTCCTCGGATCGAGAGTCAATGCGTGGGGTCTCAAGTGACGTTATCATGGTTGTGACAATGTTCGTCCTTCGTAACATCGATGCTCGCGAGGCACTTGCGTTTAGATGAACAAACTTGAGTAGATTCAGATCACCTACAGGCATCGCGGCCCACACTACTTGTAGTTCTTCCCCCACGTGTAGTCATACTTCACACTGAAGCCGACAAGCGCCGGACCATTTTGATGCACCACTGCCTTGGCGAATTCAAAGAGCAGCGAGTTTCGGGCATTAATGGCCACATTCATTTCACTGCCGATGCCGAAATTCTGTTGTGCATTGTTCTGGCCAATACCGTTGACGAATGTACTGCCTCGAAAAGAGTAGCGGGTGTCCACGGAAGCCCAGATCCTGTCATTGAATGAATAGCTGATGTGTCCCTCAACGCCGGGTATCGGCTCTTGCCGTAGAATTTCTTTTCCCCGATACGAGGTGTTGTCGGTGTAAAAATAGACGTTCGCGTACGCGTCGACCTGCCACTTCTGCTGGGGCCCGAATGGATGCGATACAGCGAATTCGGGCTTGAACGCCCAGCGGTCCGTGCCCAGGTTAAGGACTTTATTCGTGCGGTATAAGCCAGTCGGCACGGCGATTGTGAAGCTTACGCCCAAGGCAGTCGAAGGCTTGTAGTTTTCGAACTGTTCCACCGTGAGCGCCGGGCCCCCCTTCAGCAGTATGGCCGCCTGATAGCTGGAGTCGCCCGTGCCAGTGACAGACCCTTGGATCGCGGTACCGCTGATCGAGCCGTTAAGACCCGCGATTGGCACACCGGCCTCCACCCACGTGAGCCGGTGAAACAACCCGAAATAACGAGCGTAGCTGATCATTCCCTGATTCAGGCCAAGCTTCGCGCCGGAGACGATGAGCGCGGTATCGACCGATGCGTCGCCGTGCACGTAGGAATACGCCAGTTCGACCTGATTTATTCCTATGGGAGTATTGTCATAAGAGTGCGCATCGGTGAACTGGGCCCATGCCGGGTGCGGAACGTAAAAGACGGCTACTTCGAGGCAGGCGAAGAGCAGCCATTTTTTCATGGCAGTAATTTACCGGAACGCGACGCCAAATTCGAGAACTACGATATGCTTGGCCAGCGGGGAATTTGGAGATCACCAAGCGCTCATCAAGGAATGCCATTCTAACGGTACGCTCGGGGCCTGATTTCGCCAGTTAATCGCATGTCTCTGGAACTCGATGCTATTTCGGCGTAGAGTGCTTGCCGTGAGGAGGACTCTATGGCAGGAATTGACGAAGAACCGACATCGGAAAACTTCCATACGGAGATGAGAGCCAAATTCATCCATGAACCAGTTGATTTCTCCGTGGTACTTGGGGGCCCGATCTTCCAACTCCTCCGTAAGTCGCATCTCACTGGAGATGGGTTGGAACTCTTGCATCGTCGGCTACTCATCATCACCCTGTTCGCATGGTTGCCGCTGGCTGTGCTTGCCGGCCTGGGCAACCTCGCTGGGAGCGGCAGTCGCCTTTCCTTCCTTCATGATGTAGAGGTGCATGTCCGATTCCTAGTAGCACTTCCTGTACTCATCGCAGCCGAGTTGCTGGTCCATTCCCGGATACGTCCCGTTGTGCGCCGGTTCGTGGAGCGCGGGATAGTCATACCTGAGGACCTGCCGCGCTTTCACAGCGCGATCGAGTCAGCGGTCAGGCTGCGTAATTCCGTTCCTGTCGAGTGCGGCTTGTTGCTCCTGGTGTACAGTGTGGGCTTATGGGGGTGGCACGGTCGAATTGGGATTGACACTCCGACTTGGTACGCCATGCCCGGCGGACGCTGGCGTCTAACCCCCGCTGGCTGGTGGTACGTGTTCGTCAGCATACCCCTCTTTCAGTTCATCCTGCTGCGCTGGTACTTGAGGCTTTTCATTTGGTTTCGCTTTCTCTGGTACGTCTCCCGGCTCAACCTGAACCTCGTCCCCACTCATCCCGATCGTTCCGCCGGCATTGCCTTCTTGGGCAAGAGTGCTTACGCCTTCGGCCCGATTCTTTTCGCGCAGGGCGCTTTGCTGGCGGGTGTGATTGGCAGTCGAGTCCTTTATCGGGGGGAAAGCTTGCTGTCTTTCAAGCTGCAGATTGCGGCTTTTGTAGCTTTTTTCATCTTGGTCGTACTGGGCCCACTGTTGATGTTTACTCCAGGTATGGCTCGTGCAAAAAGAAAGGGATTAGCCGACTATGGCCTGCTTGCCCAGCGCTACGTCGACGACTTCCAACAGAAATGGATTAGAGACGGTCGAACTTGTTCGGAGGGGGAACTCCTCGGAGCTAGCGATATCCAGTCGCTCGCCGATCTCGGCAACAGCTATGCCCTTGTGCGGGACATGCGCCCGGTCCCCTTTGGTCTGGAGGACATCTCTCGTCTGGCTGCCGCTACTGCGGCTCCATTCTTGCCTCTCCTGCTCACCATCTTCTCCCCGGAAGAACTCGTTATGCGTGTCATCAAGGTGGTGTTTTGAAGATGATTCGTTCGGCCCGAACAAGACTCTTTTCCACGGTGTTCTGATGCTGCTCCGCATCGCACTGACAAATGGACTGAAACCGGTTTTCTCGGAATCGGGAGTCGTCAACTGTTGAAAAATCCCCATTACACTCATCTGCCTTCCCTGAGGGGATTTGAGTGAAATCGCCTGATTTCGACAGTTGACCTTCTGCTCGTTGTTCTATTCGCGGGCCGGGGCTGGCGTTGGGGAGAAAATAGGAAATTCACGGTATTGACTTTCGCTTCGGACCGATGCAGGATTGTGATTCGCGCGGAGGACTGCCCGATGAAAGGATCACCCCTGCCCCGTAAGACAGCAAACCTTTCCGAGTCAATCCATCAACAGCTCAATATGTATGCGTTGGCCGCGAGCGCGGCTGGCGTTGGAGCGCTGTGCTTAACACATGCGGCCGAAGCGAAGGTCGTCTACACCCCCGCGAATGTGAAGATTGTGCAGAACTCTGGTTTGGTTCGCTTTGATCTTAATCACGATGGGATTGCCGATTTTGGGTTGATCAACAGTTTTTCGAGCGCGAGCTCGTCGCGCGGTGGGAGACTGAGGGTCGTGGAGTTGAGGCAGGCAAACGAGATCTGGGGGGTGTATAGCAGTCAAAACATCTTGTGTGCCGCAGCGTTGCCCAAGGGCACGAAAGTCGGACCGAAGGGACAGTTCGCGTATCAGCGAGCCGGTCTGGTGATGGCCGCCAGCGATTTCCACTACAAATACGGGCCGTGGCTACACCTGAAGGAAGCTTATCTCGGCCTCAAGTTTGTGGTTAAAGGGAAGACCCACTTCGGCTGGGCGCGAGTGAAGCTTAGTGTTGCCAACCAGTCGATTACAGCTACCCTGACTGGCTACGCCTACGAGACGATCCCCGGCAAGGCGATCGTCGCAGGCGCGACTGAGGGACCAGACGACGCCGAACCAACCGCTGCCCTCAGCAGCCACACTCCCGAACCAGCTACCCTAGGCGCGTTGGCGCTAGGAGCGCCAGGATTGTCGATCTGGCGGCGCAAGGAGTCAGCGGCGGCTGCACTCGCAGCCAACTGATTTACCGAGCCGATGGTTGGCGTAACATCCCCATTACACTTATTAATCCCTGCGGCCCAGAGATTTTGCGTGTAATGACCTTGGGTAGCTTCAACGATGCCAAGAGCGCACTGACATGAAGGCGCCATTAGCGACAACGGGATGGTCAGCACGGAGTCGGTCGTCTTGACCGGAGCTGCAGAGGTTTCCGGACCCAGAGCTGTTTTGTCACAGCCCGACGTTAACGGCATAATGTCGGTCACCATGCGCGAGATCCTTCACCCGGCTGAAGCCGGGTTCAGGATGACGTCTTTCCAGATTTTGGTTGCCGAAGCTTGGATGACAGTCTTCCAGATTTTGTTGCTGACATTAAGAGTGGCCCACCCCAGCACGAGGCTGGGGTGGGCAATTGGAAAAACGAGTTAGGTTGTGTGATTTGTTTTAGCGTGAGTGGTCTTGTTCAGGAGTCACATGGCGGCGGGCGTGCGCCTTCTTGGCCCTGTCTGAGCTGTTAATCAAGGTAGCGGTGATTCCGGCGTTGTAGGCCACATCGCCCGCACTCCCTCCGGTATAGCAGAGAAGCTGGACCGAGTCGCCCGATCCGACGAAGAGGACGTCGCTGATACTCGCCTGCATGTAACCGCCGGCAGTATCGCCTCCGCCGTACTGGTTGGCGGACCCGTTGCTGGCCAGGGCGTCATAGCAGAAAGCATAGGAGTCGCCGCTTACAACGAAGGGCAACACCGACGCGGAGATGAAGTACGTCCCGGAAATGCCAACCGGATTGGTCTGTGCGACGACCACCGCGCTCGGCGACAAGGGTATATCCGAAGCGGGACCGGCGAGCGAAGAGTAACCCAGGGAGATTCCCGCAGGTCCTTGTGGACCCTGAGGACCCTGAGGCCCTTGCGGCCCTTGTGCACCTTGTGGACCCTGAGGTCCTCGAGGCCCCTGATTTCCCTGGTTTCCTTTCGGCCCCCGAGGTCCTACTTCGTTCCAGTTGATCTTGTGCTCGGTCGCCTTGCAGGTCGTGGTTTTGCTTACAAGCCGGATGGCGCCGGTTGAATTGTTGACGCAACCGTAATAAGTCACGGATGCTGGTGAAAGGTTTGCGTTCGCCGATGCCGCCTGTGGCTGGGCAGCCACGGGCAGAACACATGCGAGAAAAAGGGCACACACAGAAACATTGATTCGAAACATACATCCTCCTATGATTTAGTTTTTGATTTGCCAGTTTTCGTATCGAAGGGAGAATTCGGTTTACCGGAAGACCCATTGCCTACCCAACAACCCTAGATTGCAGGACTAGACGCGTCGGAACGGAAACCTATTGCATTGCTGATACTCACCAGCCTTCATCTCTATGGTGTCGGAAGGGGCGAATCCGTTTCAGAGTGAGGGAATCAATGGTGAACTGGCTGCCCGGGTCGGTTTAATCCTTAGTGTCGTTCACGTTCCGAGCAATCCTAGTTTGAAGTTGCTCGGGGAGATCGAATGCCGCTGGCCTGGGCCGACGGACTACGCGCGAGATCCTTCACCCGGCTGAAGCCGGGTTCAGGATGACGTCTTTCCAGAGGTGTTGAGTTTCTCGTAAGCTACCCCAGCCAGATGTGGATTCGAATGCCAGGTTTTACGCGGCTTGCGCCGGCAGCAGGCCGACCTGGCGAAGCACTTTGGCGTGGTCCCAGTAAATACGCTCTCCGCATATTTTGTCGCCACGGAAGTAGACTACGGCCACCAGATCGACTTCGACTTTTTTGTTGGTAGGAGGAATGCCGGGTAAAATCCAATCCATTTGGCGGGTGTGGGTGAAGGTGAGGAGTAATTCGTCGACCAGGGCGTCATCGCCGACCACGCGGTGCGTAAGCTGGTTGGCGATGTCGCTGGGCAAAGAGTGGACAAAGCTGTCGCGATAAAAAGCACGGACTTCGTTCTTGCCCCGTCCGCCCATGCCCGTGGGGATGTTCAGGACGAAGGCATCTTCGGTCATGGTTGCCAGCGTGGCTTCGACATCGTGCTGCAGGAATTCTTGGTCGGTGTGGACTTTCCAAAGTTCTTCCATTGCGGGTTTTTCCATCGCTGTACTCTCCGTAATCGAGCGGTCCAAGCCTCATGAATTATAGTCCGCGTGGATGTTCGGCTTTGCGAACCTGTTTGGCGGGCACACGGTGGGGGCGAGAGCGAAGATTAGAGACGCTGGAGGCTTGTCTGGGTAAGTTCCTAACGACTGGAACGACTTATTGCGGGCCTCCGAGCTGACGTACGGTCGCGGTATCGGAGGGCAAAGTCGGCTTGACCACAAAGAAATTGTGATCGTAGAGATTGCGATACATCACGCCAGCGATTTCCGCAGCCTTGGGGCCGAAAGTCGGACGGCCGCCTTCGAGGAAGACGACGACGACAATGTGACCAATGTCAGTTTTGGCGTAAGAGGCAAACCATCCGAAACGCGTGCCCGCGTGGGAGCAAGTACCGGTCTTGCCCAAGACTTCTTCCTCGCTGAAATTTGTGCGGAGGCGGCGGGCTGTGCCGAACTGTACAGCACCTTCCATTCCGTCAGAAATTTCTGGGATCAGCGGGGCGATGTCCAGGTGGCGCTTGACGACCGGCTGGAAATTCGCGATATCCTCGGGGGCCGTGGGATGCTGCAGATAATAGAGTGTGCCGCCATTGGCGATGGCCGAGACCAACGCGCCGAGTTGTAGCGGGGTTACGGAAACGCCTTCACCAAACGAGCACATCTTGCCCACGCCGCCGAGTTTGGATGGGATCTCTTCGTTGGGATAAATTCCAAGCTGCTCACCGGGAATGCTGTAACCAGCCAACTCTCCGAGTCCGTATTGATGCGCGTAGTAGCTGACTTTCTCGAAACCTAACTGACGGCCGAGCGCCTCGAAATACGCATTGTTCGAGTGCGCTAGCGCCATGGTGAGATTCATGTGGTATTGGCCACCCAGACGGACTTGGGTTTCCTTGGTAATAATGCCTTCGTTGAGAGCGGCGAGTGCAACGGAAAGCTTGATGGTGGAGCAGGGTTGGGCGCCGCTTGAAAGCGCGAGCTTCTGATTCACCATGGCCAGAATGCGGCCGCTGGTGGGCTCGATGGCTACGACGGTCCCATTCATGCCGCCCAGGGCATCGATGGCTGCTTCGCGCACAACTGGATCTTCGCCAGTGGTGACGTCGCCTTCGGTAATATCCTGGGCAAAGGAACTGGTGGAGAAACGCTCGTAGTAGCGATGC
>Ga0210403_10005804_pt1 | contig 10423 bp, 10 predicted proteins | sample IncBWC19MmetaG_FD_150863 | JGI IMG/M metagenome (GOLD analysis project Ga0210403, IMG submission 150863) | Forest soil microbial communities from Barre Woods Harvard Forest LTER site, Petersham, Massachusetts, United States - Inc-BW-C-19-M | ecosystem: Environmental > Terrestrial > Soil >... | reverse complement strand
ACCCGAAATCGATCGCTCGAGCTCGGCGAGCTGGCGGTCGGCCCGCTTGCAGTCCAGCCGGCCCATCGTGATGGCGCTGCGGCCGTCGGTAACGTAGCGGTCGAACGTGCGCGAGATGTCGTCGCGCTCGGCATCGGTGGTCGAGACGTCGCGGATCACGGCGCGGAACTTGTCCGCGACGAACTGGATACGGGACTGGGCGATGTCCTGACAGGCGAGCGCTGAGCCGAGGATCGGGCCGACGCGGCCTGCGAGATCGCGCACCACGCCGACATTGTCGCCAGGTGCTGCCGCAACGGACAGTCCTGTCAGCAGGAAAGCGCCTACCGCAATCGCCCAGCGCGCACGCCGCGGGAAATTCCGTACTTCACTCAGTCCAGCCCCATGATCAGACATCATCGTTACTCCTGAACACATTACGGTTTATCAGTTAAAGCGGCCTTCTGTCGCCATTGCACAAATTGCTGCAGCAGTTGTTCTGACTGCTCGTGGGAAATGCCGTCGCCGCCGCTGTCCGGTGTGACCAGCGCACGGAGTTGCGAGGCCGTCGGCTTCGACGTGTCGTCGGCCTGGCGCAATAGCGCGGCGGCCGGCGCCGCCGCGGCGAAGGATTGCACGGGGTCCTTTTCCTTTGGAAACAAGGTGACGTACAGCAGCGCCACGACGCACGCCACCGCGACGGCAGCGGCGAGGCCCATACCGCCCGCCACCAACATGCCCCGAGCGCCCTCGCGCTTCAAACCAGCCGGCTCGGGCACGGGTTCGGGCTTGATCTGGCGGCGCACGAATTCGGACATGGCGCTTTCGAGCCGGTCGCCCGCCGCGATCGCCGTCGTCGAACGCGACGTATCGAGCCTGGAATCAAGCCTGGGTGTGCGCGGGACGGGCGTGCCGCTGACCGCCGCGAGCCGCGGCTCGGGCCGTTCACTTGGTCGCTCATTTGGGCGGCGCGACGCGGCGACCAGAGCGTCCAGGGCATCCAGCGGATTGGTGGGGGATTCCTCGCTCTGTGAACTCATACGCGGCTCCTCTGGTCACTGACTGTCATTGCATGCGGTCTTGCTGCCGCATCCGGGCAAAGCTTCAAAGCAAAGCGCCTGGCGGAAAACCGGCGTTAGGTCCGGCGAGAGATTTTTGGGCGCGATCGCGCGAGGAGAATCTGGGCGGCGTGCCGCGCGCTCGCGTGGCATGTTCACAATCAGATTGCCCAGCATTTCTGAAGGGCTACGCTTCCCCAACGATCGCACTGCCTATCCCCGGCAAATGCCGCTTCACTACCGCGGAAAAAGAATGTTCCCTCTCTCGCCGAAATGTGATGCGACTCGGGAGCGTCGTTATTAAGCCCAAATCGAGGCAGAACCGCGTTTAGTTTTTGACTGCGGACAAGTTGGGTGTGTCATTCCTGGGACGGCGACAAGCGATTTGTGCAGGTGCGGCAGGCATTAAGCGACCGTTAACCATGGTTTCCGAGGGGTTAACCATGCCACAGGAAAGCCGGGCTTGAGCAGCCGGCTGCCGTCATTCGCTACCCGGTGCGGCCTCGATCTCTCGATACGAATGTCAAATCCACTCACCACCCAAAATAGTCTGGCGAGTGGTCCTTCGGTTCATTCGCAAAGTGGCTCCGCAGGTGGGTGCGAAGGTTGGAACCGGACCACTCGCCGTGCTTTTGTCAAACTTTGGCCCGCCCGCGTCCAGAAAGTCTTAAAGAGACGTTAACCATAACTGCCGCTCTGTAACCTTTCAGTAAGTTAAAGGCGAGTCGTCAGTCATGGACACCCAACCCGAACCCACACGCCAGGCGGTTCGTTTGCGCGGCCGCTCCTATGTTGCTTTTGTTTTTGCCCCAGCCGTTCCCATCGTCGGATGGCTTTCCGAGATCGACGCGACGCTGGCCCGTTCGCCCGGCTTTTTCGTCGGCAAGCCCGTGGTGCTCGACCTCTCCGCGGTCGATCTTAGTCGGCCCGCGATTTCGCACCTGCTCTTGAGCCTGGAAAAGCGCAACATCCGCGTGCTCGGTATCGAGGGCGTCGAGCCCGCAGTGCTGGCGTCGAACATGCCGCCGCTGCTTGCCGGCGGCCGCAGCTGCGTGGTGCCGCAGCCGTCGGAGCAGAAGAGCGAAGCGGCCCCTGCGCCGCCAACCTCGCTCCTGCTCGACAGCCCGGTGCGTTCCGGCCAATCGATCGTCTTTCCCGAAGGTGACATCACGGTGGTCGGATCGGTTTCTTCCGGCGCCGAGATCGTGGCCGGCGGCTCCATTCACATCTACGGCACGCTGCGAGGACGCGCGATGGCCGGCATCAACGGCAATTCGTCCGCCCGGATCTACTGCCAGAAGATCGAGGCCGAGTTGCTCGCTATCGACGGCTTTTACCGGACTGCAGAAGAGTTCGACGCCGCTCTTCGCAATCGACCAGCGCAGGCGTGGCTAGAAGGCGAAGCGTTGCGGATTACGCCGCTCAACTGATTTTCAAAACAGTAAAGAGGAGATACTCGAATGGCCAAGGTGCTGGTGGTGACGTCAGGCAAGGGCGGGGTGGGCAAAACCACCTCGACCGCCGCGATAGGGGCGGCGCTTGCCCAGAACGGCAAGAAGGTCGCTGTCGTCGATTTCGACGTCGGCCTGCGCAATCTCGACCTCGTGCTCGGAGCCGAACGCCGCGTCGTGTTCGATCTGATCAATGTGGTGCAGGGCATCGCCAAACTGCCGCAGGCGCTGATCCGCGACAAGCGGCTGGAGAACCTCTGGCTGTTGCCGGCCTCGCAAACCCGCGACAAGGACGCGCTCACGGAGGAGGGCGTCGGCCGCGTCATCACGGAGATGCGCGGCAATTTCGACTGGATTGTGTGCGACAGCCCGGCCGGTATCGAACGCGGCGCCATGCTTGCGATGCGCTATGCCGACGAGGCCATCATCGTCACCAATCCCGAGGTGTCATCGGTGCGCGACTCCGACCGCATCATCGGCATGCTCGACTCCAAGACGGTGAAGGCGGAGAAGGGCGAGCAGGTCGAAAAGCACATCCTGATCACGCGCTACGATCCGGCGCGCGCCGCGCGCGGCGAGATGATCGGCATCGAGGATATTTTGGAGATTTTGGCGACGCCGCTGCTCGGTATCATCCCGGAAAGCCAGGACGTGCTGCGTGCCTCCAACGTCGGCTCGCCGGTCACGCTGAACAGCCCGGCGAGCGCGCCCGCGCGTGCCTATTCGGATGCGACCAAGCGGCTCCTCGGCGAAACTCTGCCCATGCTGGTGCCGAGCGAGCCCAAGGGTCTGATGAAACTGTTCGGACGGAGAGCTGCATGAGCTTGTTTCGGCTATTCGCCAGCCGACCCCCCGCCGCCCCGGCTACGGCGCCGATCGCGCGGGAACGGCTGCAGATCCTCATGGCGCATGAGCGGGGGGCGACGCGGGGCAAGCCCGACCTCCTGATGCAGCTGCGGGAAGAAATCCTGGCCGTGGTATCGCGGCATGTTGCGCTCGATCCCGACAAGGTTATTGTGCGGATGGAGCGGGGGAGGGACGTCTCGACCCTGGAGGTCGATGTCGAACTCCCCAACGGGTTCGAACCGGCCCTTGCCGTGGCGAGTTGATTTTTGGCGAGTATGACCCGAAAGGGGCATGCTCACGTTGAAGGGTTGCGTTTGCCGCGGTCGTGATTTCACGTTGATGGAAGCCATTTTTCGCGTCGACGGCGATCGCGTCGAAGTCCACCACCATGCCGCCGGACCCTGGGACCCGACCATGCAGCACGGCTCCGCGCCGGCCTCGCTGGTGGTCTGGGCCGCGGAGGCGATAGCCACGCCGGTGCCGATGCGGATCGCGCGGGTCACCATCGACCTGATGCGGCCGGTGCCGCTGAAGCCGCTGACGCTTGAGACCGAGGTCTTGCGCGAGGGCCGCAAGATCCAGCTCTGCGCGATCCGTCTGCGCGCCGATGGCGTGCTGGTGGTCGCCGCGAGCGTGCTCAAGGTCAGGCAGCAGGCAGCGCCGCTGCCGCCGGACATTACCGATCCGCCGGTCACGCTGCCGCCGCCGGAAGCATCGCCCGAAGACCCCGCGCAATTCTCCAACAGCCCTTTCGTCACCGGCATGCAGCTACGCGCTGCGCGCGGAAAATTCGGCGTGCCCGGTCCCGGCGCGATCTGGTATCGCGTGGCGCGGCCGCTGGTCGAAGGTTTTGCGGTGTCGCAGGCCGTGCGCGCTGTGGTCGCCGCCGATTTCTGCAACGGCACCTCCGCCGCGCTCGATTTCCGGCACTGGACCTTCCTCAATGCGGATCTCACCGTCAGCATGGCGCGCGAGCCGGTCGGCGAATGGATATTGCTTGACGCGGAAAGCTGGATTGGCCCCGATGGCGCGGGGCTCGCGATGGCGCGGCTTGCCGATACTTGCGGCTATTTCGGCCGCGCGGTGCAGAGCCTGGTCGTCGAGAAGAGATGAGTGCGGGCAAACGTTCGCTGCCGAAGAAGTAGCCCCCGCTGTCATGCCCCGCGAAAGCGCGGCATCCAGTACGCCGCGGCCTATCGGCTCAAGCACCGCCGTCTCTGGAATACTGGATCGTCCGGTCAAGCCGGACGATGACACCGAACGTGTTAACCCACCATCCGCTCGCGCCCTTCCCAGAATCTCGCGCGCAGCACCTTCTTGTCGACCTTACCCACTCCCGTCATCGGCAATTCCTCGACGAACTGGATCTGCTTCGGCGCATGCGCCGAGCCCTTGCGCGCTTTCACCATGTTGATCAGCTCGTCCGCATTTGGCCTTGCGCCCTCGCGCGCGACCACGACCGCGGTGACGGCCTCGCCCCATTTGTCGTCGGGAATGCCGACCACCGCGCACATCGCCACATCGGCGTGCTGCGTGAGCACGTCCTCCACCTCGCGCGGGAAGATGTTAAAGCCGCCGGAGACGATCATGTCCTTCTTGCGGTCGAGGATGAACATGTAGCCGCGCTCGTCCTTGCGGGCGATGTCGCCGGTGTGCAGCCAGCCGTTCTTCAGCGTCTCCGCGGTGGTGTCGGGCCGCTTCCAGTATTCGGCCATCACATGGCTTGCGCGCACGCAGATTTCACCGGCTTCGCCGGTTGCCACCTCCTCGTCGTTATCGTCCAGGATTTTCACTTCGCAGGCCGCGATCGGGAAGCCGCAGGACAGGAACAGTTCCGGCGTTTTGGGATCATGGTCCGCCTTGCGCAGCACCGAGACCGGATAGCACTCGGTCTGGCCATAGAGCTGCGAGAACACCGGACCGATGCGCTCGATGCCTTCGACCAGGCGCGACGGCGACATGGCGGAGGCGCCGTAGAGCAGGAGCTCGAGCGAGGAGAGGTCGGTCTTGTCGAGCGCGGGATGGTCGAGCAGCACATAGATCATGGTCGGCACGAACAGCGTGAAGTTGATCCTCTCGCGTTCGATGGTCTTTAGCACCGCCTCGGGATCAAAGCCTTTCAGCATATGCACGGTGCCGCCGCGCATCAGCGTCGGCAGCACCTTGGTGCCGGCGACATGGCTGATGGGAGCGACCGTCAGATAGCGCGCGCCCTCCGGGATCTCGAAATCGGCCAGGATCGCGTTGGCGAAGCCGCCATATTCGCGGTGGTAGCGCAGCGCGCCCTTGGATTTGCCGGTGGTGCCGCCGGTGTAGTTGAGGGTCGCAATGTCGTCCGGGCCGGCGAGGCAGCGCGCGGTCGCGCTCCCTGCCTGCTCGACGGCGGCCAGCAGATCAGTGCCGTAATTCGCCGGCCCCATGGTGAAGACATGCTTGAGGCCTTGCGCCCCGGCGGCGAGATCGCCGCCGCGGTCGCGGAAGGCCGCCGCATCGACCACCAGCATCTCCGCATCAGAGTCCCCCAGTTGAAACAGCTGGTCGTCGAGCGAGCCCAGTGGATGCAGCCAGGTCAGCGCCAACTGCGAGAGTTGGGCTGCGACGCCGGCGCACCAGGTGTCGGCGCGGTTGGCGGTCAGGAACGCAACGCGCGCGCCGGGTTGCAAGCCGAGCCGCATGAAGGTGGCCTGGATGCGGCCGATCAGATCGGTCGCACCCTGATAGGTCAGCGAGCCGCCGGGCCAGGCAAACGCCGTGCGCTGCGGATAGCGCGCCAGCGCCCGCAGCGTCTGCTCGCAGACCGGTGGAAATGCGTAGAGCGGATTCATCCCGTTCTCCCTTGTCCACCGTCATCCCAAGGAATGACGGCGGTTTTGTCATCAGCCTTCGATCGTGCCAATCTTGGCAATCACGCTAGCAAGGACGACCGCCTTTGCAAACCGCCGATCCGCTCTCGCGCTTTCACGATCGTCTCCGCCTGCCGCTGATCGCCGCACCCATGTTTCTGGTTTCCGGCGTCGAGCTCGTCACGGCTGCGTGCGCAAGCGGGGTGATCGGCGCGTTCCCGACGGTGAACTGCCGCTCGTCGGAAGAGCTCGACAGTTGGCTTGCCGAGATCGAAACCCGCTTGCGCGATCAAGACGCCGCCCCGCTCTGCCCGAACCTGATCGTGCATCGCTCCAATGCGCGGTTGGGCGAAGACCTGAAGGTGCTGCTCAAGCACAAACCCGAGATCATCATCACCTCGGTCGGCTCGCCGGCGCCGGTGCTGAAACCGTTGCACGACGCCGGCGCGCTGGTGTTTTGCGATGTCGCGACCATCCGCCATGCCGAGCGCGCGGTCGAAGTCGGCGCCGATGGCCTGGTACTGCTCACCGCCGGCGCCGGCGGCCAGACCGGCTGGCTCAACCCGTTCGCCTTTGTCCGCGCGGTTCGAAAATTCTTCTCAGGCCCCATCGTGCTCGCGGGCGGCATCACGGACGGCCGCGCCTTGCGCGCAGCCGAAGTGCTCGGCTGCGACCTCGCCTATATGGGCACCAAATTCATCGCCACGCGCGAAAGCATGGCGGACGATCGCCACAAGGCGATGCTGGTCGCCAGCAGCGCCGACGACATCCTGCTCACCACCGCCTTCACCGGCCTGCAGACCAACATGCTGAAGCCGTCGATCCTGGCCGCCGGCCTCGATCCCGACGATCTGCCGGCGCGCGGGGCGATCGACATCGGCAAGGACATCGACATCGCCGCCCGCGAGCAGCGCCCGAAGCGGTGGCGCGACATCTGGAGCGCGGGGCATTCGACCTCGGGGGTCACGGATATACCCACGGTTGCAGAGCTCGTGACCCGCACCATGGCGGAGTATCACAACGGCGTACTTCGGTAACCACGCGGCCTTGCATTTAACGCGCCATTAACCATCGCCGCCTGACAATCCCCCTCACAAAGCCGGCCACCGAATTCGCTTCGGCAAGGCCCGCCACATCCGGGATCGCAGGGGACAGGTGATGGATTTTGAGACACTTTTCGCAAAGACGCCCGCCACGCTCGACGAGATCAGGGCCCGCGTCGCCTATGCGTTGCAGCGCCATCCGCTCTGCCGCAGGGTGCAGTTCGATGTCCTCTCGATGCCCCGCACCACCCGTGGCGCCAACTGGACGGTCAGTCTGCACTCGATCGAACCGCGCGCGCTGTTCGAGGCTTCCGATATCGTCGCCGACATCCAGGCGGCCTACGACCTGGCCGCCGCCTGAATATTTTCCCGAGTATTTTCAGCAAGTTAAATCTGGACGTGACGAGGGCGCGGTTAAGCCTTAATTAACTCCCAGTTTTGGGGAAATTGGCAGGCCAAGGCCATGCCGACGGAGAATGGTTTGTCGAAAGCAATCACCATCATTGCGCTCACCTGTTTCCTCGTCGCGGGCGCCGCCGTCACCAGCATTCTTTCCCGCGAGACCATGAGCGTCAGTCAGGCGGCGATGCCGGCGCCGGTGGTGACCAACCCGGTCGCCAATCGCGAAAGCAAGCAGGACCGGCTCTCGGTGATGAGCCTCGCCGAGGCCTCCGTCGAATCGACGCAGGGCATCCGATCCGCCAGCGAAATCCTCCGCCAGGCCTATGCCTCCTCCAGCACCGCCGATGTCGAGGCGGCAAAGGCGGTCGCGGCGTTGCCGCCGGCCGCTGTTCTGGAAGCCCCCGCGCTGCAGCCCGCCAAGCCGAAAGTGGCAGCCAGGCCGGCGCCGCAAAAATCCTACGCGCTGTTGAGCGACATGCAGATCGCCGGGATCAAGGAGCGCTTGAAGCTTTCGTCGTCGCAGGAATATTACTGGCCGAGCGTTGAGACCGCGCTGAAGGCCGTCGCGCGCAAGATCAACGCCGCAAAACTTTCCAATCCGCAGGCCACCGCCGCGCAGCTCGATCCGGATTGCGAGGAAGTGCAACAGCTCAAATCGGCGGCGATGCCGCTCCTGTTCCAGCTCCGCGAAGACCAGAAGGACGAAGTGCGCAAGCTCGCGCGCATCATCGGCCTCGAAAAGGTCGCCTCCGCGATCTGAAGCGGCGCGCCACTTCTCCAAACACCTCCAATTGAATCGCAGAGAGGACGCGCGGTCCGCTGATGGAAGCGGGGCGCGCGGTGCGCCCTGGGTTCCCTTGCGCGGGTTCGGAACATCGGCACCTGCCGAACGTTGCCCGGCATCCGAGGAGGAGGAGACCATGCGCACTTCGATCGCCTATTTTGCGGGGGCAGGAACCATCGTCGCCGCGATCGCCGCTGGCCTCGGTGGCGGTGTGTTAATGGCCAATATCATGAATCCGCATGAGGCGCGGGAAGTGAGCAGGCTTGAGCAACGGCGCGCGGCGCCGCAGCAGGCTCAGCAATCGCCACAACCCAATTCTCAGCAAGGCACGCCTTCGACGGCATCGAACGAGCCGCAGGCGCCGACGCCCTATCTTGCCGCGACACAACAGGCTGCGACCAAGCCGGTGGTCGTCGCACCGGCGCCGTCAAATTCGCCGCAACCGTCCAGTGAAGCCAGCAATGCCGCGCTGCCCAAGGAACGGCCCAAGGAAACCGCTGCCGCGAACGAACCGTCCGCTCAGACTGCTCCGTCGACAAAGCCTGCGGATGCGTCAGTCTCAAAACAGCGAGAGAAACCGCAAGAAAAACCGCAAGAGCAGGCGTCGACACAACCCGCCGCGCGCGAGGACCAGGCCTCCTCTCCGGATAATGCCTATGCCAAAGCGCGCGACGCCGATGTGAAGCGTCAGGCGGCAGAGCAGCGCAAGGCCGGGCGCCGCCAGCAATGGACCGCGCGACGCCAGCAGCGCGACCAGGAGATGCGCGACGTCGAGCAGAAAGTCAGGGAAGATTCCGATTCCCGCGAGGTCATCGTGCAGCGTGACGATTCCGACCGGCCGCGGAATTTCGGTGGGCCGATGCGCGTCGAATTCCCGCACATCAACCTGTTCGGGCCGGATTGAGGCGGCTGCTCAGCGCCTCGTCATCGCGTGTTGACGAGGTTGACATTGTTGGACTTCGGCAGGCTCTTTGGATTGGTGGCCAGCGTGACGGCGGTCGCCGCCATATCGAGCAGCTGCAGCGACCGGTCCTCCCTGAGATCGCCGAGCTGCGGCCTCGGGACGAAGAACTCCTCGCCGTTGAAGCTGACCTGAACGGCTGCAGCAGGCGGGCCCGGGTTGCCGCGCTCGACGACGAAAAGCCGCATCAAATAATGATGCTGGTCGGGAGCCTCCAGCATGACCATGGGCGTGTAAGGCTGGCTCGAATAAAGCTGCGCGGCGATCAGCTCGCCCAGAAAGTACAGAATGCCCTCGGCCGACCGGAATTCCCGCTTGACGTCCCTGTAATGGAGCAATCGCATGCTCCGCGTCAGCAGCTGGAAGCGGGTCATCGCACAGCGTTCGCGCGCCGTGTTGAGAAAAACCAGACTGAAGTCGTGCCGGTGCGGGCATTCGTCCCGGTAGAAGGCAGCGTCCGCGTTGATGATGTCGCATATTTCGCCTGATCTTTCGTCAGGCCGCAGGTCGCAGGTCTCACGCGTGCGACGTTGAATGTCGGCAAATTCGTCTGGCGTCAGGGTGATCGTTTGCGTGAACACCAGCTCGACGAGTTCCTTGGGCCATTTCTCTCCGACGAAATGCAGGACGACGTTTGGCTTGATGCGCTCGTGTACTTTCTCGGCGAATTCCTTCTGGTTCAGATTGCTCATCTGGAAGGTCGCAAACCCGCCGCCGTAATTGACCGTCGGATTGAAGGAATAGGTGCTGAGGCCGTTCGGAATGACGTTGAAGATGCCGGCGGTCGAGCCGGTAACGACGGGATTGGCCGAGATTTCACCGAGCGCCACATACGACATCGGCGCGCGCTGGCTGGCGCGGACCGCGTTCAGCAGGATCTGCCGGTTGTTGGAATCCCATATCGCCGCGTCATAGGCGTCGGCCTTGTGGACCAGCTCCGCCCGCGTACAGCTCACACAGGTTGCAGTGGCCAGGCCAAGGGCCAACAATCGCAACGCGCTCCGATGTCCCCCGAACACGACATGCCCTCGCAAAATCACCAACTGAAATGCGATT
>Ga0210403_10005803_pt1 | contig 10424 bp, 8 predicted proteins | sample IncBWC19MmetaG_FD_150863 | JGI IMG/M metagenome (GOLD analysis project Ga0210403, IMG submission 150863) | Forest soil microbial communities from Barre Woods Harvard Forest LTER site, Petersham, Massachusetts, United States - Inc-BW-C-19-M | ecosystem: Environmental > Terrestrial > Soil >... | reverse complement strand
GCTGAAGGAGAGTGCTGGTTCGTCTGCTGGGCTGAAGACCAGGCAGCAAAGAAGCGGCAGTCGAACCAGCAGAATTTATTGCGGTCCCGAATCTGGATTGGTGTCGGCCTCTACTGCTACCGCAGTCTGCTCGGAGATCTCTTGCACCTCTTTCATTTCCGCAATCTCAGCAGACTCTGCAGACTCCCCCGGCTCGCCTTCTCGATCAACTTCTGCCCTTTCGAATTCAACCTCTAACTCTGACTTTCCGCTGATTTCGTTTTCGCCGGGTTCTGGCCTCTCCACTTCGGGACGCATTTCGTTGGTCGGTTCCGGTTGCTCTGGACCAGCGTCCATTCCGACGCGAGTGGAGAATCCGGGCTCCAGAAGAACTGATCCTCCGGTGGCGTTCCGTCCATAAACTTCGACAAGTCCGTCCACAACGTCTACTTCCGTGACGTTGCGCGGATTGACTTCCACGTCGAACTGGGTCCCGCGAACTGCAATAACGGCGCTGGGGGTTCCGAGTTCGAACGGCACGGCACCACCCGTCCGCTTGTTGATGAGCGCGCGGATTCGTCCCAGTAGCAATTGGAAGTAACTCGGATCGGTCAAAGACGGTTGTTGCACCTGCAATCTGGTATGCGCCCGGACAATCACCTCACTGCCGTCGCTCAGGCGAAGAAGCAATCTGCCGCTGCCCGTGTCAAGAATTGTGCCAGGCGGAAGCTGCTCTCCGCGCAAGGGATTAGAAGGCAACTGGCCCGGCAGGCTCAGACGAATATTGCCTTTCCACTCGGCGATGGAAGCTCCAGCGATGGCAGCCGTCGCGGGCGCAGAACTGGGTTGCTGTTCTTGGGCCGCTGCCATACCGGCAGACATCCAGAAAAGGAAGAGATAAAAGCAAGTGGAACGAACGGCTGTGTATTTCATTGATGTACCTCACTAAGAATGAGCCCAGTCACTGGCAGATGGATACGAAATGTTGTCCCTATCCCAGATTCGCTCAACGCCTCGGTTTTTCCTCCGTGTTGTTCGGCAATCCGTTTGACGAAAGCCAATCCAAGTCCCCACCCTCGCGTTGTTTCTTCCTGTTCATTTCTTCGATAAAACGGTTCAAAGAGACGCGCGAGCTCCCTTGGTGGAATTGCTGGCCCTGGGTTCCATACTTCCAGCACAACTGCGCCTCCTTCGACCTCGGCGCGCAGTTTCACTTCGCTCCCCCGTGCGCTGTACTTGATGGCGTTGCTCACGAGATTGAGCAGGGCTCCCTCGATGAGGTGCGGATCACCCTGAAGTGCCGGCAAATCTTTGGCAATTTCCGTCCTGACCTTGATCTCAGAAGCTTGTGCAATCGGTTGAATGACTCGCGCAACTTGTTTGACGGTTTCGCCGACCTGGAAAGTCTCTTTACGCATGGGACGGGCTCCCGCCTCGAGCCGAAGCACATCGAGATAAGTATTGATCATGGCCACTAAACGGCCTGACTCCTGGAAAATAGTCGCAGCGGCTTCGCTGCTGGCGCGCTCCTTGGAATACCGGAGCAGATACTCGGCAAAACCTTGAATTGAAACGAGCGGAGTGCGGAGTTCGTGGGTGACGAACCCAAGCGCTTCCGCACGGGCCCGATCTCGTTCCAACCGGGCCGTTAGATCTGTCACTACGACCAAGATCAAATCCGATGCGTCAGCGGGTGACGTGCGTTTGAGTCTTACGGCCCGCAAACGCCAGAGGCCCTCGCCGAGATACACCTCAGAGTCGAGCCATATCTCACGAGTTGCGAGAGACTTGCGCAAATCACGCCAGTCAGGCTCGCGGAGTGCCGCGGCGAAATTATCGAGGCCTGCCGCCGCGTCACATCCTTGCTTTTCACAAAAGCTTTGCCACTGCGGATTTCGAAATATCACTCGGCCATCGAAGGCGAAAACGGCCAAGCCTTCTTGCATCGCTTCCAGCAGGGTTTCATCAAACGCGTACAACGAACTCAGCTCGGATTGCAATTGTCGAAGCAGACTCACCTTCCAGTGCAAGTCCCCGGCTGTACGACGAAACTCTGCACGCAAGGCAGCAGGCAAGCTATCTTTCTTTGTGATTTCGGCGGTTTTAAGAGCAATTTGCAGTTGCCGAAGCCCCTGAGTCAGACCTCGATCCACGAGCACCAGGTTTTGCAATTGCGCGAGCGGACCGGCCAGCAGCGCCACACACAAGAATGGTCCAAGGCCGACAAGGATATGCATCCAGGCAAAAACAAAATAGCTCGCTGCAAGACCAACTGCAAGCAGTCCCGCTAGCGCGACCAAACCCCTCCAAACCGGCCAGCGCAGTAGTGCCCACGTCGAACTGAGACTAAACGCGCACAAAACCAACAGGTTTAGCCATCCATTGAGAGGACGCAAGCTCCTTCCGGCAAGAATGGCATCGATAAGATTTGCGTGGATTTCAACACCGGGCATCGGGAGCTTGTCGCTCACCGGGGTGGGTATGCGGTCGCCAATCTCCGTCGAGCCGAACCCGATCAGCGCCACCTTCCCTTGCAGTTGGCCGCCGGCTTTCCCATCAAGCAAATCCACGACGGAAACTGCGAAAAACGGGGGCGACGTCTCACCCGGGGCAATCTGTCCGCGATAATCAATGGGAAGGAAACGGAGCGATTCGGATTCGACCCCGGCTATCATGGCGTGAGAAGACGTGCCGACGGTGGGTATATTCCGCTCTCCGATTCGCAATGCACGGCCGTTGTCTTCAAGGATCGCTCCACTAGCAACGCGCACAACTTCAAGCGCAAACGCCCAGCGCGCCCCTTCGAGAGACAGCTCGCGAGCGGGCACGCTCCGACAAATGCTGTCAGGCCCCAAAGCAGCTTGTGCGTGCCCGACCGCGACAGCGTTCTGCGCGAAGAGCGGCAATGGTTCGACCCAAAGTCGTCCCTGAGGGGAATTGCTGATCTTGGCCACGAGAACTGTGTTTCCCGCGTCTTTCAGCGCTCTCGCCAATACGCGGTCGTTTGTTTCGTCTTCGGCTTCCGAGAGCAAGATGTCCAGGCCAAGCACCTTTGGGTGCTCGGCGCCGGCAGCCCTCACCACCTGTGCCAGCAAGGACCGTTTCCAGGGCCATCGCCCATACCGTTCCAGACTCGCATCATCAATCAATATCAGCGCGACATGAGGCGAAGTACCTTGACTCCCTCGCAGACGAAAATACATGTCTCCCGTGCGTCGACTAAGCTCTTCCACAGGGTAACTGAGGCTGAGCAGGCCCACCACTGCCAAAAGCAATACGTTCAAGAGCAGCCAGCGCCTTGTCTGGAGATGCTTCAGATTCGGGCGGCGTGTTGGTAATTCGCTCATGTTTTTTTCGATTGCAGGTCGATTGCAAGGCGGCGAGCCTTTTCATACAGGGTCTTGCGTTCAATCCCGAGCTTTCGTGCCGCAAGCGCCTTGTTGCCACCCGATTCCCGCAAGACGCGGAGAATTTCCTGGCGCTCCATTTCCTGCACCTTTCCCGGCAATGATGCTGTCGAATTTTCTGGCGTCGAGGTTGCGTCATTTCTTCGCGCCCGCTCGCGCTCCACTTCCTCGGCGGAGATTTCGTCCCCGGCGGCAAATATAGCTAGCCGCTCGATCAGGTTTTCGAGCTCACGGACATTACCCGGCCAGCTCATGGAAGCCAGCAGTTTGACCGCTTCCTGGCTGATATTTACACGGCGTCGGTTGCGCTGATTGAAACGCTCCAGAAAATGATGCACGAGGAGCGGAATGTCTTCCGCCCGCTCCTCGAGCGAAGGGAGTTGAATCGTCACAACGCTGAGGCGATAATAAAGGTCTTCGCGAAATTGTCCCGCCTGGATCAGGGCGCTCACGTCTTTGTTTGTCGCTGCAACGATCCGCACATCGATAGGAAGGAAAGTGTTCGAGCCTAAGCGTCGCACCTTTTGTTCCTGCAAAACGCGAAGCAATTTCACTTGAAAGCTCGGGCTGGTCTCCGATATCTCGTCGAGGAACATCGTGCCGCCATTGGTTGCCTCAAACAAGCCGCTGCGGCTGGTATCCGCGCCGGTGAACGCGCCCCTCTCGTGTCCAAACAGCTCGCTTTCCAGAATGGTCTCGGGAAAGGAGCCGCAGTTGATGGCAGTGAAAGGCATCTCGGTTCGTGCGCTGTGCGCATGAATGGCCCGCGCTACAAGTTCCTTACCCGACCCGCTTGCGCCGGTAATGAGCACGCTGGCCGTGCTGGGCGCGACCCGCGCGACAGCTCGATAAACTTCCAGCATCTTCGGGCTTCGTCCCACAATTGCTGACTCGGGAGAGAAGCTGTCTTTAGGCGCATGGCTAGGCGTTTGCCGCGGCCCTGTCAACTTTCGCAACAACGCGAGCAACTGATCGATCAGCAGAGGTTTGCTCAGGTATTCGAGTGCTCCTCCGGCTACCGAGCGTGCAACTGTCTCGACACTGGCGTGCGCGGTCATCACCACACACCTGCATTCCGGCTGCAAAGTTTTCAGTTTTTCGAGGAATTCAAGACCGTTGGCCTGTCCAATATAGATATCCAGAAGGGCCAGATCGATACGGCCTTCTTGAAGGAGCGGTTCGGCATCATCAACACTTCGGGCTACCAGGCATTCGTAGCCTTCGGCAGTCAAAACGGCATTCAGCCATCGGCAAATAGAGTTGTCATCATCGACGACAAGTACTGTGAGGGGCTTATCCATAGTCATTTCAGGCCTGATTCCCTGCTCGTCCGAGCATTCTCGTAGTGCTTCATCGTATCTTTTAGAAACGATACGCAACGCTTACCCGCCCGACTTGCGCCCGGAATGCTCCCGTGCTCTGTGCCAGGTGAAGGTAGGTATAGTCCGCGCCCATTTCCAGCCTTCTTAGCAGAAGGCGGTTCTTTGCAGTGGCGCCCCAGGCGATCTGATAGGGGTTCTGGTCAACGGTTTCAGCGCCATACTCGGCGATGTATTCGCCGCGATAAAACTTTCCAACGCTAAAACGGAACCCACCAAGCCCCAAGTGGCTGTGGTACTGGTTGGGACTGAAATAGCCGTCGGCAAAGTTCTGGGTGAATGAGCTATGCGCGTATTGATACCCCAGCCCTACCGCAAAGTGCGAGTTACCCAACCAACGTAGTAATTCCGCGTCTTCTCTTTGGGTGCGATTTGAATCCGAGTAATGCTGCTTGGAGAAATCAGCGCTGATGCGCCAGGAGCGTGGCTGCCAGTCAAGGCGGGTCCACCAACCCTCGGCCAGCAAATCGAATTGAGCCGACTGGAAAGTGGGAGCGATAGGAATCCGGGAGAAACCTCCCTGCAGCCAAAAACTCCTGACAGGATGAAGAATCAAGGTTCCGCGGTAAAGGGCCCGATTCGAATCGTCTGCAAAACGAACGATCCCCGCGCCCCCCGCAACGAAAAGCCAACTTGCCAGCCGCACCCGGCCTTCATCATTAACTGAAAAGATCTTTGCCTTTGGCCCCTGGCTGACCCACAGTGATTTTTCATCGAGGCGAAAACTGTTTGAGAGATTGCGGCCAAGCTGAAGATCAAATCGCTGCCCCGCGCGCAAAGCGCGATTCCCGGCCGTATCACTGAAATAGCTTGCGTCCGACTGCAATTGGTTCAGGCCGTTTCCCTCATGGGAGGCCGGGAGCGGCGACAGGTTCTTCAGCAGATCGTCCCGGTATTCCTGAAGGCGAAGGCTGTTCGGGTGCCGAGCAAGTGCCTGTTCCACTTCGCGGCGCGCATCGTCTTTCTTTTTCTGAAATAGCAGGTTTCGGACCAGTCCGATTGCTGCCCCCTCGTCGTTCGGATCTGTTGTTAGTAGTTCACGGAAGAACTGATTTGCGGCCACGTATTTCCCGTCGTAACTCAGCACGCGGGCCAGTTCGAGTTTTGCTTCCCGATTGGATGGGTCATCTCGCAGAATGGCACGAAAAGCCTCCATAGCCCGCGAGTCCTGGCGTTGATACACGTAAACCCTACCTAGTTCAAACCGCAGTTGGACATTTCCCGGAAAACGCTTAAGCGCGTCCTCTAGGGTTCGACTGGCCTGGGAATAATGCCGATGGCGAAGAGCCGCCCGCGCCTCAGTGATGGCTTGTTGCACCGAAGCTCCTTCCTCTGCCCTCGACTCCGGAGCATTTCCTACAAGAAGGATGACGGCAAAAACCAGGCTGACGCGAAGAATGCAAATCCGAACCATGATCTTCTCTTTCACAACCCTCCAACTAGTGTTTCGGCCGGCATTGTTGCCGGTTCGCAGATTTTGGTTGATCGATTTCCTCCCCGTCTAGCGGCACGGAGCAGGAATCGCAGGGCGCCAAAACTATTGTAGCGAGTACATGCAGCATGATTCGCCCTGCCCCCTACTTCGCGTGCCTTAATGCAAACCGCACACTGGTCAACAACAGCTCCATGAGCTTCCTTGTCCATCCCACTGCGCTTTTTTCCCGGCGCCTTAGCTTTTTCTGATGTCCGCGGCTTGGTTTGGAAGGACGCTTACCAGCAGTAGAGACGATCCAACCCGAAACGTAGACATATGCACTAGCTCGACGGTGTAGATCCGTTGATTGTTGACGTATATGTTGTTCACAGAGGGTGCGACGTACAGCCGTAGCCCAGCCTGACGTGTTGCTAAGACGCAATGCACGTCAGCTGCTTCCGGCTCATCGAACTCGAAATCTGCGCCACCACCAATCCTTCCCATGGTGATACACAACTTTCTCAATTGATAGATCAAACCCTTTGAGGGCCCTTCGATTACGGAAATTATGATGGTTATGTCGTCTTGCGGAGGAATCTCAGGGAATTCGTAAGCACCTGATTCTTGCAAGTTCCTTGTGCCGTCAAGTTCGGGCCCCGCGTGAGAACTGCTCGCTTGCAGCGCCGGTGGTCGGCTCGGAACCTGGTGATCTCGGCGAAGCGATGAGCTCAGAAAACCCCTCGCCGATCTCTCCGCAAACTGCGGGGTGTTTTTGCAGCAACGTTCGGGAACTTCTCCGCTCTTAAATAGCATGGCGAAAGTACCTCTGCTAGGGCTCGAATTCATGTTTCCGACCGGGGACCAGCAAAATGCGCGTGAAGAAGAACTTCTCGCGCCCCACCGGCTTTTTTACTAAAGTCCTGGAATCAACAAGGCATTTTCATCACCAACTGTGTAAGGGAATAAGTGCTGTGATTTCAGCCCCCTCAATTCTCGTCGGTGTGTCTCTCCAACTCACCTGTGGCGTTGAGAAACTCTCGGTACGCGCACTTTCGTTTTCTAGTTGGCCGACTGCTGTCTTGGGGACTCCAAGGAAATTCAAGGCTTAGCCGGCCTGAAATACGAGTCGACCCCACTCACCCAAGTGTAGCTGGCACCCACTCTCTCGGAGAACCAATTGGCAGTTTAGCATTGAAAATTAAAGACTTACCGCTGGGGTCATTTGGAACGGCGATTGCCCTACAGGGCTAGGTACTAGAACTGCAAACCTGAGAAGAGCGTTCGTTCGCGAAACTGGGCTCAGTAGAGACCGGGCTCATGGAACTGCAAGTTCTTAAGGAGAAAACACAATGAGGAATTCCAATTCTCTCACACGGCCGCTTCTAGCAATCGGCGTGCTACTCGTTTCAATTTGCCCCGGTGCAATGGCCAAGAATTCTTCCGGAAAAAAGCCTGCGAAGGCGCAGAAATCATGGAAGGCAGCGGTCAAGGTGGAAGGCAAGGGTCGGTACGATAGCAACACCTTCCTGCTTTCAGACCGGCAAAAGACCAGGTTGCAAACGGCGGCGCCTGCCGATCAGGTCAGCGGCCGCTTCAACGACATGAACAGCGTGCACGACTACATCTTTACGCCTTCGGTGAAGTTCCTCGCTGAAGGACCGGGCTTCGGTGGTCGAAAACTCGGCTTACAAGCGGGCGTCAATTACGACATGTACTCCCTCAATCCCAAACGGCGGCACTTCAATATTGAGGTAGCGGCGGAGCAGAGCACTTCGCGGAACGGCAGAGTGCGTGGCAAGTTCGAGTACACTCCGAACTACTTCTATAGAAACTATCTGGCGGACGCGACGAATTACACCAGTTCGGTTTTGCCGAGCGAGCGCGTGTATAAGCCCAACGTCTACAGCGAATGGGATTTGACGGTCGATTACCGGTACCGCCTGGCTGGGGGGAGAGCTGCTCTGCTAGGACGCGCCGGTTATTTGCAGCGTCGCGACCAAGCGCCGTTTATCGGGCATGACCGCAACGAACCCCACATGGGTGGCGGACTCGATTTTGGGCTGACCAACTGGTGGAGAATCGACGGCAACTACGACTTCGCGCTTGTAGACAGTCCTCGCGTGCAGGAAGTAATGATCCTGAACGAGCCCGATTTCAACGTTGACTTTAACAACGACGGAAATGCCAGTGATCTGAGTATCCGGACCGTGCAATTCGTGAACCGTCGTCACCACGAGCAGCGCTTCCGTGCCAACACGAAGCTCGGAATTCGCGAAAAAAGCTATATCGAGTTCGGTTATGAGCGTCGGCACAGGAATTTCTTGTCGAAAGAGCCGTTCGACGTGTTTCACAACGGTCGGACCGATAATCGCAATACTTTCCAGGTCGAACTTGTTTCACATCTAACTGACAGGCTCCAGTTCATGACTGGGTATACCTACGCTTTCGAAAACTCCAACCTTCCCAACGATCCTGGAGTCGTGGGCGAAGTCAACGACTATAAACGCGCTGGGGCATTTGTGAGCATGAGTTACCGCTTCTGAGCGGATGACCAGTCACGAATCTTTACAGGAACGTCAGAGGAATATATGCAAAGCACGGCTGCAATACGGAATAAATGCGGGTCCCTCCCGATGGGAGGGACCGCCGCGGCCGGTTTGGTGAAACAACGCTTGCTTTCTCGAACTATGCCGAACACCGCTCAAGCTCTGAGTCTGCCCAGCATCAAGGCTTGTGTCGTCTCAACACACGGATGGGTTAAGGCATTCCACATGCAGCGCCAGGACGGCGGCTTAAGAGTGCAATTTGAACGACTTACGCCGCCCGCCCTTTGGTCAATCAATTGCCGTTAATACGAGTGAACTGTTGTAGCTCCTACTAGCATAGAGGCACTCATTTTCCTGGAGATTTCATTCATGAGCATTTTTCTGACAGACGAGATGAAGGCAGACATGCGAGTTTCTTATGCGCTGCGCTGGGTTCCACGACCGACTATGGCCACTCTGCTGCCTTGCCCGGTCTCTCCGCAAGCCGGCGACATTGCGCTCGCGAAACTCGAGAAAATCGGAAAAAACGCGACTCTTGAACTGGCGAACGGCCGAAGGTGCAACCTCCATGAAGGAGACCTTCTGGCGGTGGTGTTCGGAAACCGCTACGCGACCCTGCAATTCGAAGGCTACGCACGCGCAAATGGAGATTCCTGCGATTTGCTTTCCATGGGTGGTCTCTGCGGTTTGGTGGAGAGCAAGCATGCAAAAGCAGCCGAACCCAGTAAGCTCCGCTTGTTGGGCGCACTCGGAGACGTCAACGGTTCTCCCCTTAATCTTCGAGACTTCGCCTTGGCCTCACGACCTCAGCCCAACCATCCTAACGTTGTTGTGGTCTGCGGCACCTCCATGGACGCCGGTAAAACGCACTCGGTCATGAGCCTCATTATGGGTTTGCGAAAGCAGGGGCTTGCCGTCGCAGGCATCAAACTGACCGGCACTGCAACCGGCAAAGATACGTGGAATATGCTCGACGCTGGTGCGTGTGTAGCGCTGGATTTTGTTGACGGCGGATTTCCGTCAACGTATCTCTCCACCCTGGATGAGCTGCTCCATCTTTACGACCTTCTCATCTCCCGCGCAGCCGCGGCGGGAGCTTCCTGGGTGGTCGTCGAGATCGCGGACGGGCTGTTGCAGCGTGAAACTGCAGCCTTATTGCAGCATCCTGGCTTCACAGCCAGCGTGGGCGCATGGATTTTTGCAGCGGGCGACCCTCTCGCAGCAGTCGGAGGTGTTGGAGTTCTACGCAACTGGGCCATCGAACCGTTGGCGATCAGCGGAGTGGTTTCCATGAGTCCACTGGGCATGAAAGAAACACAAGCAGCTACACAGCTGCCGTGTCTCACTGCCGGTGAATTGCAGTCTGGCGCCTTGAATGCCCGCCTTCAGGAGACTGTCTCTAAACGTGCGGGTAGTCCTTTTGCAACAGTTGGAAGTCACGAGGAGCTCCTCAACACGTGAGTAAAGGCCGTGTCTACCTTTGGGCTGATGACTCCGGTCGCGGGCCATATGGGCATCTGACTGCGAGCGTCGAATCCCTGCATCATCTCGATGTCAGAGCAAGAGATGCTGACGGCTTGCCGGGACGTTTCGTCTGCGTGCGGAACGGCGGCGCGGTCTATGGACATCTGACTGCGAACGTCGAATCCCTGCATCATCTCGATATCAGAGCAAGAGATGCTGGCGGCTTGTCGGGACG
>Ga0210403_10005800_pt1 | contig 10432 bp, 8 predicted proteins | sample IncBWC19MmetaG_FD_150863 | JGI IMG/M metagenome (GOLD analysis project Ga0210403, IMG submission 150863) | Forest soil microbial communities from Barre Woods Harvard Forest LTER site, Petersham, Massachusetts, United States - Inc-BW-C-19-M | ecosystem: Environmental > Terrestrial > Soil >... | reverse complement strand
GTAAATGAGGTATTGATCATTGATGCGTGTGAACTTCTCGGTAATCTTCATTTGATCGCTGGTAGGGAAGCGGTTGCCGGGCGGCGAAGCAATCACGGCTGTGTTGGTCTCGGACGCTCCGGGCTTGAAATTGGTCGTCTCGACTACCAGCGTGTTTCCCTCCCAATGCCCGCGCGAGATGCCCATATACTGTTTGATCGCAGGAGAGATAGGCGTGTTGTCATTCAGCGGCACAATCCGCGCGTCATGGATCATCTCCAGGAAGATGACCACCTGCCCGGGAGACTGAACGATCTGAATTCCGTTGTTATAGCGGAACGGAAACATCGAAACCGGCATGCCGCGGGTAATGCATCGATCCCAAAGGTCGAAGTCGTGATGAGAATCGAAAACCAGAGTCTCGCCGGGCAGGGGCCAGGTGCTCTTCATCTCCGCCATAAGCCGCTTACCCTCTGGCGTCATTTCGGGAAGCTTGCCGTCCGGCGGGTCAAAGATGAGGGACGTCTGGCGCTGCGGAGTCCTGGCATCCACGATGCCGGTGACCAAGGCGCGTCCGGCTTCGCCGTTCTTCGCGGCGTCGGCGTACCGATCCGGCATTTTGGCGGCGTTCTCCTGCAGGGTCTTGAATTCCGCCTCAGTCATAAACAACTTGTTCGGGTCGCAGGCCGCGATTTTGTCCGGAGCCGCCCCCGGATAGCGCTGTCGGGACATGCACCGCTGCAACGGCGTGGCCCCGACATTGTTCAGCGGCCAGATTCCCTGGATGTCCGGATCGCCCCACGGCGTTTCCGGCTGCGTCCAGCCGGCCGGCGTGCCGATGAAGAAATTAGCTTCGCTTGGCGGAATCGCCTGTTTCGATTGCGCTTCTGCCGAAGACAGGGCGGCGAGTGAAGCGAGGCAGAGGGCTGTGCAATAGGTGGCCTGCATGGCTAACTCCTTTCTTTATTTCTTGGTGACGTCCTCTGGCGGCCCTTCAGCTCCAGTCGAGCCAATGAACAGCTTCTTGCCATCCGGGAAGGTAATGTCCCTCCCGTTGGCTCGATTTGAGCCATCTTTGGCCTGAAAACCTTCGAAAATGACCTCAGTTCCCTTCGGAATTGCAGCCTTACTGAAGCCGCGCCGGACCAGCACATTAGGCGAACCGGCCTCGAGCATCCATTGCGACGTCGACCCGTCGTCGTTCTTCACGTCGATGTAGATCCAGGAATGGGGATTCACCATCTCGATTTTGGCGATCGTTCCGCGCAGTTTAACGGGCTTCTTCGTATCAAATTCGGCAGTAAAAGCATGATGCGCGAGCATTGAGACCGTCGGAATCAGGATTCCGACTGCCGCGGCGGCTAAAACAGATATTCTTGCCATAAGATCTCCTTATTGGGTCGTTTTCTTGTCGACCTCTCCGTATACCAGGTCCTCCACAAACTCGACGCACTTCATATCGAATAGGCGCGCACCCTTTTCCCGGTGCCGATACAGGGGGAAACTGATCTTCCAGGGTCTGGTGAAGACTTCGGGATCTTCGATCGTCGCTTCGTAATTCAGGGTATTCGCATCGAGCATCGAATACCGCTCGACAACGTGCAGGCTATCGGTCGCGAAGTTTCCGGCGCGGTCGAGCCAGGCCCTCCCGTTGAAGCCCGTGACATCGGCTACAAACGTGTCGCCTTCCCATTTGCCATTGGAAGTGCCCATCCAGGTGTCCAACTCCGCTTCGCGATGCTTGGCTACAAGTATGGTGCGTGCGGCCGAATCGTACGTGTACGCGATGAGAACGTCGTTCTGTGACTGGACAATCTGGAACGGATACGGCATGTACGTGGCACGGGGAACGCCGGGCAGGTAACACTTGACCTCAGGATCGAGTTTGAGCCGATTGGCGAAATTTTCTTTCTTTTTCGCAAGGGCTTCGGGTTTGTAGGGGATCTTGCCCCCTTCGACGACTCCGCCCCCGGCGGGGATCGCCCCGATGGCGCCTAATTGAAGCACCGGTCCGGGTTGCGCCGAGTGATCCTCGAGGTCCCAATAGGCGGTGGTCATCGACTGCCACAAACCGTTGAAGTTCGGCTTTCCACCGGGCATGCGAGGGATCTGGATCTGAGCGATCGCTGGCACCGCCACCATGAAAGCAACGATTGCAGCAAGAAATTTCATACTCGTAAGTACTTTCTTGAATCTAACATATCAGTTGTTCAGGCGCATCCTATTTCGAGGGCAGCGCAAAAACCACGTAGGTGTTGGGAGTCGGAGCGAACGGATCGGGCCGCCGCAGTCCGTAGTTGAAGTTCAGACCATTCCCGGCCGCGACGCAGAACGCGATGTACTCGCGTCCACCGATTTGGTAAACCGCAGGCACGCCGTCCGATCCTACCGGCAGCTCTTTTTCCCAAAGCACTGCGCCGGTATCTTCGTCATAGGCTCGTATTTTGTGATCGGAAGCCGTCGCGGCGAAGATCAATCCTCCAGCGGTGACCACCGGTCCGCCGCGCGGATCGCGTGCTCCGGTGTTCGAATGGCCGTCTCTTTCGAGTTCCGCAACGCCGCCATTGGGGACCTGCCAGCGAATCTTGCCGCTGTTGAGATCGTACGCCGTCAGGTTGGACCAGGGCGGGCCTATGGATGACAGGCCCGAGCTGACGGTCATGAAGTTGATAGGCGAATTGTACCGGATGAAGCCGTCCAGATCGGTGGCGCCTTTAGCGCCGGCTTTCACCGGTGCCGGCAATTCGAGTTTGTCCAGTGTGGGATGTTCCTTGGTGATCACATACAGAAATCCTTTTTCCGGATTCACTGCGACGCCGCCCCAATTCGCGCCGCCGTTGTGGCCCGGCATCGAGATTGTTCCGCGGAAGCTCGGCGGCGTGTACAAGCCTTCGTTGCGCGAATTCTTGAGCAACTCGCGGATCTTGGCCTGCTCGGCTTCGGTGGCGAAGGGATTGATGTCTTTTTCGGTGAAGGTGAGCCGGGCGAAGGGAGGGGGCTTGGTCGGAAAGGGTTGGGTAGGCGAGCTGAACTCACCCGGCACGTCGGACTGAGGTACGGCACGCTCCTCAATTGGCCAGAGGGGCTCTCCGGTCGCGCGATTGAAGACGTATAAATAGCCGAACTTGGTAGCTTGCGCGACCACATCCACGCTGCGTCCGTTATGTTTTACAGTGAGCAGCTTGGGCGCTACCGGAAGATCGTAGTCCCACAGATCGTGATGGATCATCTGGAAATGCCACAAGCGCTTGCCGGTACGCGCATCCAGTGCGAGCAGCGAATTGCCGAACAGGTTATCGCCTTTGCGGTTGGCTCCGTAGAAATCGTACCTGGCAGTACCCAGAGCAAAATACGCGACGCCCCGTTTCTCATCGATGGTGAACTCGCTCCAGTTGTGCACGCCGCCGGCGGTCTTCCAGACGTCGGGAGGCCAGGTGTCGTAGCCAAACTCTCCGGGGCGGGGAATCACGTGGAAGGTCCAGGCCAATTTTCCGGTGATGGTGCTGTAGGCGTGAATATCGGCCGGCGCCGAATCGTAGTTGGGCCCACTGGCCGGCAGCGATGTGATGATCAGGTTCTCGAAAACACGTCCAGGATTGCTGGTCTGCAGCGGGCGGGTTACGTCGCGATCCAGTCCGATCCGCAGATCCGTGCGGCCGTTGTCGCCGAAGCTATCGATGGTCTTGCCGGTGCGCGCATCGATGGCCGTGAGGCAGCCATCGTTGATATAAAACAGGCGCCGGTCAGAACGGTCTTTGCTCTCCCAATAGTTGATACCCCGCTGGCCCACCGGGCCGGTGTTAGGATGCGACCAGATTTCTTTGCCTGTCGCGGCGTCCAGAGCCACGATTGTGCTCCGATCGGTGAGGATGTACATCACGCCGTCGACCACGATCGGGTCAAACATCAGGGTTCCAGGGCCAGCCGGGTAAGTCCAGGCGACTTCCAGCTGCTTGACGTTGGTCTTGTTTATTTGCTTGAGCGAGGAGTATTGCGATGAATCGGCGCCGCCTAGATACTGGGACCAGGTATCAAACGGGCGGTCGGCAGCGCCAGCTAAGAGCGAAACAAAAAATAGTGTGAAGGAGTGTTTCAAGCGAAGTCTCCTGTCTCTTAAGGTAATGCGTATACCAGGAGCGCCTGTCCATTCTTGCTGGCTCCGGGCGACGGGGCTCCGGCTGACATGATGGCCACGTACTGCTTGCCGTTCTCGCCCTGGTAGGTCATGGGTATGGCATGCGCTTCATAATCGAGCTGGACGGACCAGAGTTCGCGGCCGGTTTTGCTGTCGAATGCGCGAAAGCGGTTGTCATTGGTTGCGCCGAGAAACACGAGTCCGCCGGCCGTCACGATCGGGCCAGCCATCCCCGTCCGCCCGGTATTCTTTTTGCCCTCGGGCAATTCGTCGGTGATACCGGCAGTCGCGCGCCAGGCGATATCGCCGGTGTTTGCATTCACGGCGACCAGTTGACCCCACGGCGGTTTCTGGCAAGGCCAGCGGCCGCCAATCACAGGCTTACCGTCAGGGCCAGTCACTCGGACGTCGAATCGCTGGTAGGGCCCCGGACCAGCCTCGCTGCCTCGTTCGAAAGGATTGGTGTACGGTTCTTTCAGCAACGGGTCCAAGAAACCGGCAGGCGGCTTGGCCATCCAACCGATCGAACCGTCGTTCTGGACGAACGCATAGACGATGCCGGCCTTGGGATCGGCTGCCGTGCCGCCCCAGTTTGTGCCGCCGGTCGCGCCCGGAAACAAAATCGAGCTGCGCGGCGGTGCTCCTTCAGCGTGATAAAGCCAGGGCGTGTACGGGCCCACGTTGTAGAGTCCGCCGCTGCGCTCCACTAATTCGCGGCAGGCCTTGGCATGCTCCGGTGTGGTATCCGCATCGGTCACGATGTCTTGCTCGGAATAGCTGACTTTAGCCAAAGGAGGCGGCTTGAGCGGGAACGGTTGCGTGGCCGCAAGCTGTTCGCCGGGGACATCGCTCTGGTGAACGGGGCGCTCTTCGACGCCGAAGATCGGCTTCCCGGTTTCACGATTCAGAATGAACAGCAGGCCGATCTTGCCCGTCAGCGCCAGCGCCGGGATTTTCTTGCCGCTGCGGACAATGTCGATGAGGGTGGGAGCCGGTGGCAGGTCGAAATCCCAAACATCGTGATGAACGGCCTGGAAGTGCCATTTGTATTTTCCACTCACGGCGTCGATGGCGACCAGGGCGTTACCGAACAAGTTGTCGCCTTTGCGATCTGCGCCGTAGTAAGTGGATGTGGGCGCGCCGAAGGCCATGTACGCGAGACCGCGCTCTTCGTCAACGGTCATCTGAAATCCCCACATATTCGTGCCGGAGCGGTCCTTCCAGCTATCGCCTTCCCAGGTGTCGTGGCCCAGCTCCCCGGGGCGAGGAACCGAGTGGAAATCCCAGATTTTCGCGCCCGTACGCGCATCATAGCCGCGCGAGTCGCCTGCCGGGCCCAGCGGAATATACTCGCCCGTGGCAGCGCCGACCATGACAGCATTCTTGAAGATGGTGGGAACTCCGTTGTAGGCTACTCCCATATCCACTTCACCTTCTTTGCCGAATCCGGGATCGAGTTTGCCGGTGTTTGCGTTCAGCGCGATCAGCCGGCGTGCCGCGGTGAAGATGATGCGCGGTGGGTTTGGGCGATCGCCGGGCCAATAGGCGACGCCGCGCTGCGAAGCAGCCCCGGAGGATAGTTGATACGTCCAGATTTCTTTGCCTGTGGCTGGCTCCAGCGCGAGCACGCGGTTCCCGGCGGTGAGATACATTCGCCCGCCGAGGACGAGCGGCGTGACTTCAGGCGAGGGCCGCGCTCCGCTGTCGCTCGGACGATAGGACCAGGCCAGTTTCAGCTTTGAGACATTGCTCGCGTTGATTTGTGTCAGCGGTGAATAGCGTGTTCCGGCTAGATCGCGATTGTAGCTGGGCCACTCGCCGGGGGAGGGCTTATAACTCCCCGTCGAAGTTTTGGATTGGCCCGAGCACAACACCGCACAAAACAGGAACGCTGGAAACAAGCGTGTCATGCCAATGAGAATACTACGCGCGATTAACTATCTACAATAGCTGCATGACCCGACGAAGCATTTTACTCCCGGCGGCCCTCTTAATCGCATGGCTCTCTGCCATGGTCGTGCCGGCCATTGGCCAATCGCGCGCGATTACAGCCGACCCGGAACCTGATAAAGCGAACCCGGCCGCGATGCAGACCTTTCAGCTTCCAAGTCACGGAGCCTTACTAAATGCTTTTCTGTATGTTGCCGCCGGAATGGGGCCGCATCCAACTGTAATACTCCTTCACGGATTCCCCGGTAACGAGCGCAATCTCGATGTCGCCCAGTCGATCCGTCGCGCCGGCTGGAATCTGATGTACTTTAATTACCGGGGCTCGTGGGGCTCACCCGGCGACTTCTCGTTTACTCATTGCATCGAAGACACGCAATCGGCCATCGCGTACCTACGTGACGTCAGTAAGGCTGCCAAGCTCCGCTCCGACCCGAACACCATCGTTCTGATCGGCCACAGCATGGGAGGTTTCGTGGCGCTACAGACTGGCGCGCTCGATCCCGACATTAAAGCGATCGTCACTATATCCGCTGCCGACCTGGGAACCAGCCGCATTCCGGCCGTACCCGTCGATAAGCGGGATCTCTTTGCCAAGGGCCTGGCTGCGGGCCTCGCCGCTGAAGGCATGGCGCCACTTGCCGGTGTCACTCCAGAGCTGCTTGCCAGCGAAGTTCTCGCCAACGCTGCTAAATGGAACTTCGTGGAACGTGCTCCCAAATTTTCGAGCCGACCTGTGCTCGTCATCACGTCCGATGACGGCCTCACGCCTCCCAATGACGCCTTCGTCGACGCCGTCAAGAAGTCCGGAAATCGGGCGGTCAGCGCCGTCCATATCCCAACTGACCACTCCTATTCCGACCACCGTATCGCCCTACAACAAACGGTCCTCGATGGACTCGCCCGCTTTAGGCACAATGATGCGCCGGTCCAACGTCCTTAGTACTGGGCCCGTATGAAAAGGCTGTCTTGGTACAGCCACGGCGGTATCCTCTCCTCTCCGCGCTGAACCGATTGGATCAGTATGAAGCGCTCGAAACACATTGCTGCATCGATGTTGTTGTGCATGACGTCTGCGCTGTTTTGCACCAGCGCGCTCTTGGGCGACGACCACAAGATACGCCGCGTATTGGTGATCAGTATCGACGGGATGCACGCATTGGACATGGCGCTGTGGATAAAGAGCCATCCTACTTCGGCGCTTGGAAAGTTGTCCGCCCAAGGAGTGAACTACACGAACGCCAGCACGACTAAACCGGGGGACTCGATTCCAGCCACGGTGGGCATCTTCACCGGCGGGTCTCCGGCTATTGGCGGCATGTATTACGACGATGCGTACAACCGCGCTTGGTTCGCCCCAACGGACCTGACCTGTAGCAAAGCTCCCGGTGCGGTGATCGATCTGAAATTTGCCATCAATCTTAATGCCGACGGTACCGGAGGAGTGGATCCTGCAAAGATGCCGCGTCAGATCATCAACGGAATCTGCACTCCAGTGCTTCCCCATAATATGATGCGCTTGAACACAGTCTTCGAAGTTGTCAGATCCACGCTGGGGCCAACGGCTTACTCCGAGAAACGGCCTTCTTACGATTTCCTCAACGGGCCATCCGGGACGGGAGTGACCGACCTCTACACGCCGGAAATCAACTGCCAGCCGCATTACACACTCCCTCCTCCTGCACCGCCGACGGGAAAATGCCTGAACGCGCTTCTTTCACTGATCGACACCGAAGCGTTCGATGATCTGAGGGTGCAGAGCGTGATCAACGAAATCGATGGCAAAGACCATACCGGTACAACGAGTGTGGGAGTGCCAGTGCTGTTCGGCATGAATTTCCAGGCCCTTAACGCGGCTAAAAAAGACTCGCTCGGCGGCGGCTATGCCGACGACCTCGGAACACCGAACGCAGCCTTGATGGACGCATTGGTGCACACCGACGACTCCATCGGACACATGGTGACTGAATTGGCCAACCAGGGTCTGACGTCCACAACGGCCATCATCATTACCGCCAAGCACGGCGAGTCGTCGCTGGATCCCAGTAAGCGCGTCATCGACACTAACAGCGCGATCCAGAACGTGCTCAGCAAGGGCTTGCCCATTGCTTATCCGCCCAGTTCAATCGCAAAGCTGACCGAAAAAACGGCGGCGTTGATCTGGTTGACGAACCAGAATGATACGGCGGGTGTGGCCGGGGTTTTGACCCAGAAAGCCAATGAGCAGACTCTGAATATCGCGCAGATCTTGAGCGGTGAGTCGCTGAAATTGTTGTGGCCGGATCCACTGACCGATCCTGCAACGCCAGATATCATTGTCGTCCCCAACCTGGGAGTTAATTTTGAGCCAACGCTGAACACTGCTCTGCCAGCGGTACAAGCCGAGCATGGCGGCATCAACGAGAATGAAATCCACGTGCCGCTGCTGGTGGTGGGCGGCTCTACAAACGCGAACCCAATTAACCCGGGAATCATCCGGGCAGCGGTGAGCACCACTCAGATCGCGCCGACGATTTTGGAGCTCCTGAACCTGGATCCCAATGCACTCCAGGCAGTGCGACTCGAAAACGTCGAAGTGCTCGCCGGCCTCAAATCGGACAACGGTAAGAGCGCGCACTAGATTCGAGGCGTACTCGAACAGGCGTACATCAGTCGCGTCATACTGGTGATTTGGCCGAGACGCTTATCAAACAGCCCCGCGTCGCATGGGCCCAATGGATTTCGCCGGAGACGCTCATCGCACAGGTCCGGAGCACTGCCCAATTTCTAGAAGCGCGGCTTCCGGTAAGCGAACCTGGCCGCCTTATCGACATGGGCAACTCGCCCGCGGGTTTTCTGCGAATCCTCGCCAACTGGCAGAACATTCTGTGTGCCGATCTTAACGCCGAGGAGCAGCTGCAGGATTATTTCGCACTCTGTCTGGCTTGTCATCACGCGACCGTCGCCACGTTCGTACCGACCGATGTCGATACCAAGATCCGGGGGATCGTGTGGCGCGAATCGCGTGACGCGGATGTCCTCAGGCCAATGCTGCGGCTGGCCCTGGCGGCGCGAAGTTGGACGGAGGATGGCATCTCAGTCCGCTCCGTTCGCGGTGTAAGCGGTCACAACGGCGAGCATTGGAGTGCGATCGCGGCCGGCCTCGGACGAATGCTGGAAGTTGGGGATACGGCATCGGCTGAAGAAGCGCAGTCCGCCATCGAAGCGGAAATCGATCGCGAGCAGGCAGTTTTGGAGGAAGTGGCCGCGGAACGCGACGCTGAGCTTGACCTGCTGCGCCTCTCCATGACGCTGGCACACAATCGTGGCGATCTCACGCAAGGCATGGGCTTCTGGAAGACGACTCCACTCACCACACCGCTGATCGAACACTTCACCGCACGAGGCCGCTTCGCGCTGGCTGTCCGCATCTATCAACACACCGGGCTTTCGACCGAAGGCCACAGGAATTATCCGCTCCGTCCGGTGAAGGCGCTGCGGCGGTCGCCTGCCACACTGCTGCCGCTAAGCCCGTTCTTGGATGACTGGGGAAGCGTAGTGGCGCGCCTGGAAGAGAGCTCAGAGGTACTGGCTGCGCTGGTGGTGGGCTGCAAGAGGGTGCAGGGTCAACAGGGCTACTATCGGGCCATCGCCGGCATGCTCGCTTCTTCTTCGGCCGCTTTCGAGCGCGCTGCCGCCCGGATGCCCAATAGCGCCCGGAGCCTGTTGCGAAGCGCTGAAATGCGCAAGCTGATCGACGTGCCGCGAGCATCGTTTGAAGCGATGATGCGGAAACGCGCGCGCACTGCATTGGCGATGTTTCGTGGGAAGAACTCTTCGTCATGAGCTTCGATTTCGAGCTGGTCCAGATTGTCGATGTAGCCCTGGCAGAGGCCGCACGCAGGAGTGGGTCATGGTTGGTGTGCAGAGCGGGATGCACGCAGTGCTGCCATGGATCATTCGAAATCAGCCAACTTGATGCACAGCGCCTAAGGAACGGCTTGGCCGAACTCGAAATTCATGATTCCCAGCGCGCAGCCGCTGTCCGTGATAGGGCCCGCCTCGCGGCTCAACTTGCGAACTTCGGCGATGACGAGCCATGTCCGGCGCTCGACCCGGCAACGGGAGTCTGTGATCTCTATGCGTCACGACCGATTACCTGCCGCTGCTTTGGTCCGCCGGTCCGTTGCGAGTCGGGTGCGATCGGCGTCTGTGAGCTGTGCTTTGATGGCGCAACCGATGAGGAGATCGCCGCTTGCCTGGTAGATTTTGATCCCGAAGGACTGGAACCCGTTTTGATCGACGCACTCGAACGAACCACGGGCGTGCGCGGAATGACCACCGTCGCGCTCAGTCTCGTTTCCTGACGCTGGCGAAGGCCTTGCTACGCTG
>Ga0210403_10005799_pt1 | contig 10433 bp, 9 predicted proteins | sample IncBWC19MmetaG_FD_150863 | JGI IMG/M metagenome (GOLD analysis project Ga0210403, IMG submission 150863) | Forest soil microbial communities from Barre Woods Harvard Forest LTER site, Petersham, Massachusetts, United States - Inc-BW-C-19-M | ecosystem: Environmental > Terrestrial > Soil >... | reverse complement strand
CGTCAATGACGCCTTTGTCATGAACGCGTGGAAGCGCGACACCGACCAGCGCGATCGCGCTGGTCGGTGTCGCGCTTCCACGCGTTCATGACAAAGGCGTCATTGACGGAAACGATCGCGATGGTGTTCACGCCCTTGTCCTTGATGGCGTAGGCGTTGAGGAAAATGCTCGGCAGATGCATCTTGTGGCAGGTGCCGGTGTAGGCGCCGGGCACCGCGAACAGCGCGACCTTCTTGCCCCTGAAGATGTCGTCGGTGGTCTTGACCTGCGGACCTTCCGCCGTCATCACGCGAAACTTTGATTCCGGCAGCTTGTCGCCAACTTTGATGGTCATCGTCAATTCTCCCTAAGGGTGCGGATATTTCTTAAACCGGGCAGGCGAGGGGCACAATATTGAGTGCCGCGGAAACAGCAACGGCCCCGCGCGTTCACTGTTCCGTCATCGGGCAGACACATGGCTCGAGACGCCGCTCACGCGCCTCCTCACCATGATAGTCTCGATCAGGCCGCCGCGGCCTTCTTTTCGTCGCGCAACTGGCGGCGCAGGATTTTTCCGACATTGGTCTTCGGCAGTTCGGTCCTGAACTCGATCTGCTTCGGGATCTTGTAGTTGGTCAATTGCTCATGGCAGAACTTGATGACGTCCTCGGCGGTGAGGTTCGGATCCTTCTTGACGATGAACGCCTTGACGGCTTCGCCGGAGCGTTCGTCCTGGACGCCGATCACGGCGCATTCCAGCACGCCGGGGTGGCTGGCGATCACTTCCTCGATCTCATTGGGATAGACGTTGAAGCCCGACACCAGGATCATGTCCTTCTTGCGGTCGACGATCTTGGTGTAGCCGTCGGGCGTCATGATGCCGATATCGCCGGTGCGGAAATAGCCGTCCGCGGTCATCACCTTGGCGGTTTCCTCCGGCCGGTTCCAGTAGCCGGCCATCACCTGCGGGCCCTTGGCGCAGATTTCACCGGGCTGGCCAAACGGCACTTCGTTGCCGTCGTCGTCGCGGATCGAGATATAGGTCGACGGCACGGGAACGCCGATCGAGCCGTTGAATTCGGAGGAAGTCGCGGTGTTGCAGGTCAGCGTCGGCGAAGTTTCCGACAGGCCGTATCCTTCCGCGATGCTGCAGCCGGTCAGCTTCTTCCACTGCTCGGCCACCGGGCGCTGCACGGCCATGCCGCCCCCGTTGGAAATCTTCAGCTTGGAGAAATCGATCTTGCCGAAATCGGGATGGTGCAACAGCCCGTTATAGAGCGTGTTGACCGCCGGGAAGCTGTTGACCTGGTATTTCATCAGCTCCTTGATGAAGCCGGCCATGTCGCGCGGATTGGGAATCAGGAGATTGACGCCGCCGGCGCGCACCGCCAGCAGGAAGCACGCCGTCAGCGCGAAGATGTGATAGAGCGGCAGCGCGCAAACGATGAAGATCTGGTCGACATGCGGAGGCGACGCCAGCGCCGGCTGCAGCCAGGCGTCGTTCTGCAGCACATTGGCGAGGATGTTGCGGTGAAGCAGCGTCGCGCCCTTGGAGACGCCGGTGGTGCCTCCGGTATATTGCAGGAAGGCGACGTCGTCGGGCCCGATCTTCGGCTTGCTGAATTTCGTGCCGCGGCCGGCCGCGACGGCGTCGTTGAACAGAACCGCGCCCGGAATCGAAAACGGCGGCACCATCTTCTTCACGCGCCGCACCACCAGGTTGACGATCATGCCCTTGAGACCGAGCATGTCCCCCATGGTGCCGATGATGACATGCTTGACCGCGGTCTTCGCCAGCACCTGCTGCACGGTGTGCGCGAAGTTCTCGAGCACGACAATGGCCTCGGCGCCGGAATCCTTGAGCTGGTGTTCAAGCTCGCGCGGGGTGTAGAGCGGGTTGACGTTCACCACCGCATAGCCCGCGCGCAGCACGGCGGCGGTCGCTATCGGATATTGCAGCACGTTCGGCATCATCAGCGCGACGCGTGCGCCCTTCTGCAGGCCCTTGCTCTGCAAATGGGCGGCGAGCGCCACCGACATCTGGTCGAGATCGCGGTAGGTGATCGACTTGTCCATGCAGATGAAAGATTTGCGGTCCGCGAACTTGGCAAAGCTCTCTTCCAGCAATTCGATCAGTGACGGGTACTGGGTGACATCGATATCGGCGGGCACGCCGGCCGGATATTGCTTGAGCCATATGCGCTCCATGGTGTTTCCCCTTCCGGTTTCCTGTCCCGATTTTGGGCCGAGACGCCCTGTTTCGGGCAGTATTGAGCAATGCGGCGGCCAATGGCAAGCGGCCGCGCGTTATCGTCGCATTGTAGAGTAAAGAGGGTCGGGAAGGGGCGAGTTTCCGGGCGACCGAAAGGGACCTAACTGCGTGGCGCGGCGGTCGTTTGATCCTTTGGCGCCGCGTCGCTGGTCGTGCTCTTGGGTTTGGCCGAAGGCTTGGAAATGGCCTTGGGCTTGGCCGGCTTCGCCGGCTTGTCAGCCGCGGCGACGGGTTTTTCGGCGGTCTTCGGGGCGCCATCGGTCTTGACGCCATCGCTCTTGGCGTCGGCGTGCTTGATGGCGGCCGGCTTGGCCGCGGATTTCGGTTCGGACTTCTTGTCGGACTTGGCGTCCCTGGCGGCTTCCTTGGCTCCGCTTTTTGGCTCGGCCGCGGTATCGGGCTTCTTCGCCGCAAGCCGGGCCTTCTTTCCGCGATGCGGCGAGACCTGCTTGTCGGAATCCGCGGCGACGGCCGCGACCAGCGCCGCGCCGGTCCGGGTCGGGCCGGTGTAGACGACGATCGGCTCCGAGGGCGCGGCCGCGGCCGCCACCAATTCCGACGGCTTCAGTATCGGCGGCTGCAGCCCGGCGGCGAAGAAGGTCATGCTGCTCTCGCCGCCGGTCGAGCCGCCGTTGCTGGCGACCGTGTCTTCGTCCTCGTCGCTGGCGGGCTTGTGGCGCTTGCCGCTGCACATCTCGTCGCGCAGGTTCGGCGGCGAGGCGTCGATCGGCGCCAGATTGTCGACGGTGCCGAGCGAAGGGCGCAGCCACGCCAGCGTGTTGTTGGCGAAGCCGCGCTCGAGCATCTGGGCGGCCCGCACCGCGCGCATCTGACCGGACGAAGCCCCCAACACCACCGCGATCAACCGCTTGCCGTTGCGGGTGGCGGACGCCACCAGATTATATCCGGACGCGCAGATGAAGCCGGTCTTGAAGCCATCGGCGCCGGGATAGCGCCCGATCAGTTTGTTGAAATTCTGCGTGACCCTGCGGCCGAAACGGATCGAGGGAATGTGGACGAAATATTCATATTCCGGCAGATCGCGAATGATCGCGCGGGCGAGGATCGCAAGATCGCGCGCCGAAGTGATCTGGCCGTCCGCGGGAAGGCCGTTCGGATTGACGTAGCTGGTCTGCGTCATGCCGAGCCGCTGCGCATTCTGGTTCATCAGCGCCGAAAAGCCGTCGATCGAACCGCCGACGCCCTCGGCCAGCACCACGGCCATGTCGTTGGCCGATTTCACCAGCATCATCTTCAGCGCGTTGTCGACGGTGACCTGGGTGCCCGGCCGGAAACCCATCTTCGAGGGCGACTGGGAGGCTGCGACCGGCGACACCGTGACCAGCGTGTCGAGCGTGATGCGCCCCTCCTTGACCGCCTTCAGCGTGACATAGGCCGTCATCAGCTTGGTCACCGACGCGGGATACCAGGGATAAGTGGCGTTCTCGGCCTCCAGGACCTTCCCGGTGTCGGCCTCGATGAGCAGGTGGGCTTCCGCATGCGCGAGGCGCGGGGCGACAATGCCGAGCGCTGCGACAAGAACGATCCAGTTCAACGATGACTTGCGAAGCAGCGGGCGAAGAAAATGCACAATCCGATTCCGGTCCTTTGAGACCGCCTTCGAAAAGGAGGTCCTCACATGTGACGTTCGGGTTTCAAGCGTGTCCGGCGCCGTCGGCTACGGCGGCTGCAAAGCTATACCGGCTTGCCGATTCAGAACAGAGGCTCCCCCACTAATTCGTGGACGAAATAGGCCGAATTTCGACGATACTCAAATCTTGACAGCGAAGCTGTCGGTTTCACGTGTCTGGATGCTGGCCCGCACATTTTCCTGAACCATGAACTGTGCGCGGGCGAGTTCCGCGAAACGGCCGCCTTTCGCTACCAGTTCATCGAACGTTCCGCTTTCGATCACGCGCCCTCCATCGAAGACCAGGATGCGCGTGGCGTTGCGGATGGTCGAGAGCCGGTGCGCGATCACGAACGTCGTGCGGCCCTTCATCACTTCATCGAGAGCGGCGTTGACCTTGGCTTCGGTGACCGCATCGAGCGCGCTGGTGGCCTCGTCGAGGATCAGGATCGGCGGATCCTTCAACAGAGCGCGCGCGATCGACAGCCGCTGCCGCTCGCCGCCGGACAGCATGCGTCCGCGCTCGCCGGCATTGGTCTCGAATCCCTGCTCGCCGCGCTCGATGAATTCCAGCGCCTGCGCGCGGGCCGCTGCGATCCGCATCTCCTCCTCGGTCGCGTCCGGCTTGCCGACGCGCAGATTGTCGGCAATCGTCCGATTGAACAGCAGCGCTTCCTGGAACACCACGCCGATGTTCCGCCGCAGCGCCGTCAAGGTCAGGCCGCGGACGTCCATGCCGTCGATCTTGATGACGCCCGACTGCGGATCGAAGGCGCGATGCAGCAGCGCGATCGCCGTCGATTTTCCGGCGCCGGTCGGGCCGACCAGCGCGATGGTCTGGCCGGGCAGCGCAACGAAGGAAAGGTCCTCGACCGCGGGCCGCTTGCCGTCATATGAAAACGACACGTCGATGAATTCAATCAGCCCCGAGAGCCGTCCGGTATCGATCGCATCGGGCCGGTCGTGCACCGCGGGCACGGCATCCAGCACGTTGAAGAATTCCTGCAGGCGAGGCGCTTCCATGAACACGTTGTTGATGAAGGAGACCACCTGTTCGAGCTTCTGGATCAGCATGGTGGCGAAAGACACGAACATCACGATCTCGCCGACCGTGGTGAGCCCCTGCGCATGCAGTGCGATGCCGACGGTGAAGATCGCCAGCACAGTGATGGTGGTCGACGCCCGCGTGATGACGGTGACCAGCGCCCACCACGACAACACCGGCATTTGCACCGCGAGCAGCTTGTCGGCGACGAAGCGCAGGCCCTGCACCTCGGCGTCGATGCGCACGAAGCTCTGCACCAGCGCGACATTGCCGAGCGCGTCGGAAGCGCGCGCGGACAGGTCGCTGTAATGCGACTCCACCTCGTTCTGCATGCCGTAGGTCTTGCGCACCACCAGCGTCGTCAGCACCGTGAACACCACGCACAGCACGAACAGCAGGATCGCCAGCCGCCAGTTGATGTAGAGCGCGAGCGGCAGCAGCACCACCAGCGACATGATCGCGGCGAAATGCTCGCGGAAAAATCCGAGCCACAGCCGCCACAAGGCGTCGGTACCGTTCAGCATCACCTTCATCAGGCGGCCGGAATGGGTGCCGGTGTGGTAGGTCAGCGGCAGCTGCATGATGTGCTCGAAATAGTTCGTCAGCACCGCCTGGCGCTGGCGGTGCGCCAGCCGGTCGGCGTGCAGCGCGACCCACGCGCTGCTTGCGATGGTGAACAGGCCGAACGCCGCCCAGGCCGCCAGCAGCGGCCAGGCCGACAACGATTCGGACGCCCCGGCCTGCGGCTTGCCGGAGAGCACGTCGACAATGCGGCCGAACAGCACCGGCTCGGCGAATTGCGCGCCGGCCAGCGCCAAATTGGCGCCGGCAAGAATCCAGCCCAGCCGCGCCTCCTTGCCCAGCAGTTCCAGGACGCGCGCGTAAAGCCGAAACATGGACATGCTGCACAGACTCACAAAGGGACCGCCGGCGGACCGCCGTCAGAAGTTCCATTTTAATCAGGGAATGCCCGCAAGATACAGGCCGCGGGCGGTGTTTTGCTCAATTGATGAGGCGACGGTCCAATGGCGGCAGGAAGCTGTCGTCGAAAATATCCGCCGCGGACGGCCGTTTGCCGAATTTGAAATCTTCTGCGACCTCTGCGATCGAGCGGTCGAGGCGGGCAGGGTCGACCCCGCCAATGCCGTTGCGCCTGACCTCGCCGGTCAGGATGTTGTCGGAAATCAGCGTATGCAGCCGTTCAAGCTCCAGATCGCGCGATCCGCCATCCATCCGGCTGATGACTTCATCCACCGCGCGACCAGGCTGCTCGATGGCGAGATGCGTCCCGGCGATCAGTGCGCGCACGAAACCCTTCACGGCATCGGGGCTGCTGGCGGCGAACGCCGGATTGACGATGACGGCAAACCCGTAGGCCTCGCAGCCATAGTCGGCAAACCGAAGCACCGCGAGATCGTCGGCCGGCACGCCGCGATCTCGCAGATTGACTGCCGACAGGTAGGAAAAACCGGTCACGGCGTCGACCTGACCCGCCGACAGCATCGGCTCGCGCACGGCGGCACCGATCCTGCTCTGCTTCACGCCTGCGATCTTGATGCCGTCCTGCCGCGCCAAAGCCGGCCACAGCCGGATCGACAGATCGCCTTCGGCGACACCGAGTGTCTTGCCCTCGATATCGGAGAGCGCGTGGATGCCGCGGCTCTTGCGCGCGATGATGGCGTAGGGCGACTGGTTGAACAGCACGAACACCGCTCTGACGGGCGGCGCATTGGACTTGCCGCGGAAGCGGATCAGTTCGTTGATGTCGGCCAGCGCGAGATCGCTGGCGCCGGAGGCGACGCGCGCGATCGCATCCGGCGAACCGCTGGCGATGCTGGTCGTTACCGCGAGGCCCTCCGCGCTGAACAGACCGCTGGCCAAGGCCAGCAGGACAGGAGAAGCGCCCGCATCGATCGGACGATCGAACGAAAACTGGACCGGGATCGGTTGTTTGGGTTCGGCCTGCGCCCAGCTCTCACCGGCACCGAAACAGGCGAGACCCAGAAGGCCCGTCAGCAGAGCCGAGATGCAGCGGATCACATTGGTCGAACTCACGCGCATTGGACTACTTCGACTTTGGGCCCCGGCGACGGCTTCTTGTACGATCGTTTGATGACGGCGGGAGCGCGGCTTTCGAACATATTGCCGGATGAAATCTGAACGGCCGATGAGCGTCACGATTCCGCCACCGATCGTTCAGCCTGGGTTCGGTTTTGGGAACCTAACATCGGTTCAGTGGTTGGCTACAGGCGGCCTGACGGGCTGTGCCACCATGGAGGATATTCGAGATGTTTGCGCGAAAAGCAGTGTTTTCTTCGATCGGCCGCGCCACCGTGATGGCGACCGTCGCGGCGATGGCGCTCGCCGTCGTCGAGCCTGCGGTGGCTCGTGCCGGGTCCGTGAGCCCGGCCAGCGGGGCCACCGACTTCAGCTCCCGCGCCAGGGTTTATCATCGTGGCGGTGGCGGCGCGGCTGCCGCGGCCGCGTTTGCCGGCATTGTCGGCACCGGTCTGGCGATCGCCGCCGCCCAGAACCGCCACGCCTATTATGACGATTATGACGGCTACGCTGGCGGCCCGGCCTATTACGGCGGCGGGCCGGTCTACGTCGATCCCGGCTATTCCGGCGGCTATGGCTATTACGGCGGTGGCCCGGCCTATTTCAACGGCCACCGGGACTACTATCAAGATTACCGCTACCGGTAGGGCCCGCGCTGTCCAGGCGGTCAGCCGCTCACCCGCTGATAACCATGTTCCGCCAACCGATCGACCCGCCGGCCGCGCTCCCGCGTGGCCGGCGGATTTCTTCGTAAAAGAGCGATGGCCGTTAACACGCTGGCCATCGGTTTGGATTAGCTTGAGAAAATGAGTGATTCGCTCGAACGGCTTTATCAGGCGGTGCTCGCGGCCAGGGATCTCGATCCGGCAATTTCGCGAACCGCCCGGCTGTTCCAGCGCGGCCCGGCCAAGATGGCGAAGAAGCTGGCCGAGGAAGCCATCGAGGTCGTGATCGACGCCGTCAACCGCAATCCCGATGCGGTGATCCGCGAGAGCGCCGACCTGCTCTACAATCTCACGGTTTTATGGGCGTCGGCGGGCGTGCGGCCTGAGGACGTCTGGCACGAAATGGCGCGCCGCGAACATCTGCTCGGGATCGCCGAGAAGATGCCGAAGATGCCGAAATCGACCTTGAAAATCCCCAAACCTTCGCCAGGGCGGGCCGCGCGGCGACCAATTGTCGCGCTCGAAGGCCGCGCGCTCCGCAAGCGGCACTGAGATTTTAGCGCAATTTCGCAAATTCCCGGCATGGACAAATCCGTCCCATGGTGGTTCATCGCGGCATGCTGAGACGGATCTACGACTGGTGCATTGACGCCGCCCACAAGCCCTACGCGCTCTGGATCATGGGCGCCGTCGCGTTCGCGGAAAGCTCGTTCTTTCCGGTCCCCCCTGACGTGATGCTGATCCCGATGTCGCTGGCTCGCCCGCAGCGGGCCTGGCTCTACGCGCTGATCTGCACCGCGACCTCGGTGGTGGGCGGCATGCTCGGCTATGCGATCGGCGCGCTGCTCTACGATTCCGTCGGGCACTGGCTGATCCAGTTTTACGGTCTTGGCAGCAAGGTCGAGTCCTTCCGCGCCTCCTACGCCGAATGGGGCGCCCTCATCATCATCGGCAAGGGGCTGACGCCGATCCCCTACAAGCTCGTCACCATCACCTCGGGCTTCGCCGGCTACAATATCTGGCTGTTCGTGCTGTGCTCGATCATCGCCCGCGGCGGACGCTTCTTCGTGGTCGCGATCCTGCTCAACCGCTACGGCGAATGGATCCGCATCAGGATCGAGAGACATCTGGGGCTGTGGGTCGCACTCGGCGCCGCCGTGCTCGTACTCGGCTTTGTCGTGGCATTTCGAATGATCTGAAGACCGCGGTGAAAGGCTTTGCCGCTTCGCGGCTTCAGGCTACGCTCGGTCTCATGATGGCTCGACCCGACGACATCATGGCGCAGGCGGACACGCAGGTCGCGACCGCGACCCTGGGGATCGCAAGGGCGACCCTGGGGATCGCAAGGGCGACCCTGGGGATATCGATTTTGCTGTTCGCCGCGGACGCTGCCTGGCCGCAAGCCGCTTTGCCGCCGCCGCCGGCGCTCGGCGTTCAGGAGCCGGCCCAGCAAGTCTTGCCCCAGCAGAGCGGGCCCGCAACGCCGGCGCCGGCGCGCGAAGAAAATCCGGGCCTGATCAACGAAATCGGCAAGCTGTTCGACAAGCTCCCGTCGTTGAAAAGCTCGCAAGAGACCATCGAGGATTTGAATACGCGCGCCAGAGACGCGGCAAAGGACGCTTCCGACAACCTGTCGCGACTGGCGAAGCCCGCCTCCATGGTGTCCGGACGCATGATCTGTCCGGTGTCGACCAACGGCTCGCCCGACTGCAAGCTTGGCGCCGACAAGCTCTGCCAGGCCAAGGGCTATAAAGAAGGCAAGAGCCTCAACACCGATTCCGCCGAAACCTGTTCGGCGAAAGTGCTGATCCCCGGCCGGGCCCGGAAACCGGACGACTGCAGGACCGACAATTACGTCACCAGCGCGCTGTGCCAGTAGCGCCTTGGCGCAAGCGCAATGGATTTGCCTTGTTGGTATGATGTCTGGCATCTTTGGCGCAATCCCGCCGCTCTTCCGGACGGCCAAATCGCTGGAAAACCAAGCAATCCATGGAAAACCAAAAAGGATTTTACCGAATGTCCATGCCTGCCTTGTTCAAGGGCCGTCTGTCTTTACCCGTGATCGGTGCGCCGCTGTTCATCATTTCCGTGCCCGATCTCGTGATCGCACAGTGCAAGGCGGGCGTGGTCGGATCGTTTCCGGCGCTGAACGCGCGCCCCGCCGCGCTGCTCGACGAGTGGCTGGTGCGGATCAAGGAGGAACTGGCGGCCTACGACAAGGCGCATCCCGAGCGGCCGTCGGCGCCGTTCGCCGTCAATCAGATCGTGCATCGCTCGAACAACCGGCTCGATCAGGATCTTGCGCTGTGCGAGAAGCACAAGGTGCCGATGATCATCACCTCGCTGGGCGCCCGCGAAGAACTCAATCAGGCCGCGCATCGCTGGGGCGGCATCGTCTTTCACGACGTGATCAACCAGAAATTCGCGCACAAGGCGGTCGAGAAGGGCGCCGACGGCCTGATCCTGGTATCGGCCGGCGCCGGCGGCCATGCCGGGACACTGTCGCCGTTCGCCTTCGTGGCCGAGACCAGGCAATGGTTCGACGGGCCGGTCGCGTTGTCGGGCGCCATCGGCAACGGCCGAGCCATCCGCGCGACGCGGATGCTGGGCGCCGACTTCGCCTATATCGGCTCCGCCTTCATCGCCACCAAAGAGGCCAATGCGGTGGAGGGCTACAAGCAGATGATCACCACCTCGACCGCGGAAGATATCGTCTATTCCAACCTGTTCACCGGCGTGCACGGCAACTACCTCAAGCCGTCAATCGTCGCCGCCGGCATGGA
>Ga0210403_10005798_pt1 | contig 10433 bp, 9 predicted proteins | sample IncBWC19MmetaG_FD_150863 | JGI IMG/M metagenome (GOLD analysis project Ga0210403, IMG submission 150863) | Forest soil microbial communities from Barre Woods Harvard Forest LTER site, Petersham, Massachusetts, United States - Inc-BW-C-19-M | ecosystem: Environmental > Terrestrial > Soil >... | reverse complement strand
GAGCGCACACCAACTACACGGCTGTCCTGGCCGACCTGGAATACGATACGGTCTACCAATATTCCGTGACCGGCCCAGGTATGCCAAGCGGTGGCTTCACCTCGGACTTCCGGACCCGCAAGCGAGGGTCAAAATTCTCCTTCGCGGTCGTGGGCGACGAAGGCTTTTTCCCAACGGTACCAAACTCCAGTCCCGCTATCGTAGTGGATTACGAAGCCCGGATCGCACACCTGATTAATAGCACCGACAAGATCTCGCTGCCAAACGAGCCTTCGCTCCCCTCACCGGACCTTATCGTCAACACTGGCGACAACGTTTACACCTACGGCTCGGAAGGCAATTACAGGGACTTCTTCTTCCCGGTCTATAACAGCGACCTGGACTCCAACGAAACCGGCGCGCCCATCCTCCGCCACAAGCTGTATTTTCACGTAGACGGAAACCATGACCTCGGCAGCACGGGCGTCTCGGTAAACCTTCTCGCCAGCGATTCTTCCCCCCGATTTAGCGGCAATCTTGATGGCGGAGACGCGCTCTCCTACTTCAACGACTTCTATTTTCCGCAGAACGGGCCGCAGGGCTTTGACATTCAGTACGCCTGGAATGGCGACACCTCTGCCGCCACGGGCATGACGTTTACCTACCTGGAAAAAAACTATACCTCGCCAGCCGCCATCCAGGCGTTTCGCGACTCCACCAAAGTGGACACCGGCAAAGGTGTGATGGCGCAGATCGACCACCAGAGCAACTACTCTTTCGACTACGGTAACGCTCACTTCCTTTATCTCGACGCCGACCCCCACCTTTTCAACGACAATCTTCCCAGTACCAATGCTTTTAGCGCGCCGCCGCCAGTCTTCACCGCCTACCCTTCCGCCTTGGGCAGCTGGGTCATCAACGACCTGGACTCCAGCAAGCAACTCTGGAAGATTGTCGTCTATCACCAGCCCGCGTTTTCTTCCGGCGACGCCACAATCGTCAACAACCAGATGCGCGCGGTGGCCAAGCTGCTGGAAGATCACGGCGTAAACATGGTTTTTAATGGCCACGAGCACAATTACCAGCGCACGCTTCCTATTCGATCCACCAGCCGCACGGCGGGTCCGGTGAGCACCACTGCCGGAACGCCCGCCGTCTATGTAGATAGCCTGTTTGACGGAACTACGCACACAGTGCCCGATGGCGTTCTTTATCTCGTGGAAGGCGGCGGCGGCAACCGCGACTTCGATGGTGACCTTGCTCCGCCTCGCGGCAGCGGCGTGGGCCTCGATCAGGATGACTCAGCTACCGGAACGCACACGGACGAACCTGGATTGACGGTTCCGCAAGGCCCGGCTTCGTGGTTGGACACCAATCTGACCAATCCAGAAATGATTAACTTCCTTCCCAATGCCGGCGCGGGAGAAAAGATCACCACAAAATTCAAAGCGAAAGTTTTCTCCTTTGGCGACGTACTGGTTGATCGCAATAAGCTGACGCTCCTCCAGATCAGCGAGCCGCTGCAATCAACCTCGTCGGCCACTTCCGCCGATCCCGCACCCTACGGCACGGACATCAACGGCAAGCCGCTAAACGACCCCATTCCGGATACGCAAGTAGATCCTACGACCGGACTGGTCGTCTCCTCTCCGGCGACAGGCACATCTGCCCTGCTCGACAAGTGGAGCGTTACTAAACCCGACATCGCTTCTTCGGTCTCCGCGACTCTCTCCGCGCCGAGCCATATTCAACCCGGCGGAACTCTCACCTATACGGTGCTTCTCAAGAATAATTCGCAGTATTCACTCAATGGCACCCAGGTAAAACTGATTCTGCCTTCCAACGTGATCTTCGCTGGAACCACCGGCGACACGACAACGGTGCAGGGCAACGCAGTTGTGGTCACCGTCGGACGCTTGGCAGCTGGCACGGAACAAACTGTATCCCTCGACACAACGGTTTCCTCAGAGGGTCACGGAAACCGGTCGGTGGCGGGGTTGGCCGTAGTCTCCTCGTCTACTGCGCTGCCGCTTTTCACAAACGGCGTTGTAACCACGATTAGCCACTGACAACCGCTCGGGTGCTTGTGAACGGCCCCGGGGCAGGAGGAAACATCCTGCCCCATGCCCTTTACCCGACAGGCATTTCCGATGCCTGCTTCTCTGTGATTGCCACGCAAGTCTGTTGGCGGTGTTCGAAGTGATCGTGGTGGAAGTTCTCTGGTAGCCGAGCAAGTGGCCACCGGCCAGCGGCCGGGACTCTGCTTAGTCCTGCAATTCTGACACTATCGAGAAACGGGCCCGGGGAGATCACACAGGATTTGCTCCAGCGGGACTTCTGGACCGCCGCCAAATTTCGGGCGTGGAGTCTCTTGCAAATGTTGGTACGTTTTTCGCGTTCTCAGTACTGCCCAGTTCGATTACTCGCGTTGCGTCGCGCTGACCTCTCTATTGCGGGGGCTTCGGCCAAGGCGGCTGAACGAGAGCGGGGATGGCGGCTAAGGTTTTGGCGGCTGGCGGCTTGAAGGAGAGCTGCTCTGCGAGGAAAGCAACGCGGTCGCGGGTGGCTTCGGCGTTGAGCGCGTGCGGCGCATCGTAGATCTTGAGCTTCTTCGGTTCACTGACGATCTCGAAGTATTGTTTCGCTAGGTCGCCATCCAAGAAGGGCTCATCGGTTGCGTACTGTAGGAACATTGCCGCGGGTGCAGCGTGGGAGACGTATTTGCCACCATCCAGCCAAGAATATTTGGCAGCAAAGGCATCGAATTTGTCTGCTCCGGTCTTTTGCCGATATTCTTGGAAGGCCTTTGTTTTCTTATCGATGTCGAAGGAGAGGTCACCGGCCATGATGACAAAGGCCTTGAAACGCTTTTCTATGCCGCTGAGAAAGCCACCGGCAGAGCCGTCGCAACTGTGTCCTACGTAGGCAAGGCGCCGGGGATCAACGTCCTGGCGCCCGAGAAGCAGGTCGGCACCTCGACGGAGGTTCACGTCCTGCTGCACTTCCACGGCGACCTGCTGTTGGTTCAGAGGGGTGCTGTCCTCCACAAAACCAGGATGAACAATCACATGATCAGGCAATAGTGAGATGACTCCAGAATGCGCCAGCACGATAGCTTCGTCGAGGAACTCCTTGCGGTTCTCCTTTTCTGACCCAGGCATGCACCAATGCCCGTAGATCACTGCCGGGAACGGCCCTTGCCCTGGAGGCACGATCAGGAAGGCCGTAACTGTGCCGCCGTTCGGCCCCACAGCTGTGCTCCGTTCACCGACGGGACTTGAGAAGGAGATATCATAGATGGCTACCCCGTCACGCTCCTCGATTCCAGCTTGCTTGATGTTCAGTGGTGCGCCCTTGTCGTAATCCCAATGGTGAAGGAGTTCGTTATAGGACTCCTGAGCGAAGGCAGCAGCCGCTAGCAGAAGGACGACGCAAGCGCAACCTGGACATCGGATGAACATCATGTTCACCATCCCGAGTTCTGAAACGCATTGTCACCCATTTTTATTCCAGCGTGAACTCTATTTTGTTTCTGCTCGGCGTCGATGATGCTTATACTCGAGCCTTCCGCTCCAGAAACGGGCATTCCCGGAGAGCGGGCCGGCGACTTTCGATGGAGCCTCGCTTCCTCGAATGGGACGGTTTCGCAGAACCGGGTAGCCAAGTGCCGAGCGAGTGCGGCAAGCGGACAGAATAACTGCGAGTGCGGAGCGATGTGTCCGAGCGCTTAGCAAACGTCATCTCGAAATTCTCGTAAAAGGTACCGGACAGATCAGCACGGGCATCCAAACACCGAGACGAGCGACAGGACACCTTTGGAGAAAGCCATGGCGCTTACCAAGCGGAAACTGGGAAATTCGGGACTGGAAATTGCCCCAATCGTGTTTGGCGGAAACGTATTCGGATGGACGGCGGACGAAGCGACATCGTTCCGCTTACTGGACGCGTTCGTTGCGGCAGGTTTCAACGCCGTGGATACGGCTGACGTTTATTCCAAATGGGTTCCGGGAAATAGAGGCGGGGAGTCCGAGACGATCATCGGCAAATGGCTGAAGCGTAGCCAGAAGCGGCAGCGAGTGATCAGCGCAAAGAAAGTTGGATCGGAAATGGGCCCGGCGAAGAAAGGACTTTCCAAAGGCTACATTCTGGCCGCAGTGGAAGATTCGCTGCAACGCTTGCAGACCGACTACATCGATTTATATCAGTCGCATGTTGATGACGAGGGTACGCCGCTGGATGAAACGCTCGAAGCGTACGCGCGGCTAATCCAGCAGGGAAAGGTGCGCGCGATTGGCGCATCAAACTACAACGCCAAGAGACTGGGAGAAGCGCTCGAGATCAGTAAGAAACAGGGTCTGCCAAGGTACGAGAGTCTGCAGCCGCACTACAACCTTTACGAGCGGGCGGGGTTCGAAACGGAGTTGGCGCTTCTTTGCCTGCGCGAAAACATCGGCGTGATTCCTTACTTTTCGCTGGCCAGCGGATTTCTTGCGGGCAAGTACCGTTCCGAAGCGGATTTGGTCAATAGCGCAAGAGGGACATTCGTGAAGAAATATCTGAACGAGCGCGGTTTCAGGATCCTTGGCGCGCTCGACCAAGTGGCGAAAACTCACGGCTCGACGCCAACCCGAGTAGCTCTCGCCTGGCTACAGGCCCAGCCGAGCGTTACCGCACCGATTGCCAGCGCAACAAATCTCGATCAGCTCCAGGAGTTGCTCAGTGCCACCGATCTGGAGCTAGATCCCGAATCTCTGGAAAAACTCAACCAGGCCAGCGCGCACGCCGCAGGCGCGGGCAGGGCCAACTGAGTGGATGGTCGGCAGGCCAGCAGTATTGCTGCGGTCGAGCTTATTGGAAGGACTTCCGCACAGACGAAAATTACCGGCCATCAAAGTGTTTGATCCTAACGCGCTTACGCGCGAATCAAGGTCCAAGCAGTTTGGACTAATAATTCTCAGCAAACAGGAAGTAATCCGGATACTCGCGGATGGCCCGTAATCACCCGTAATCCGGGACCTATCGGTTTCAGTCCCTTTGGCGTGGTAGTATGACACCCATCCTGGAAAAGCAAGTCGGAGCGCCAACAGGGGGCTGAAAATGGCGAGATCGGGATCCGTGCAGGTGACGCTCGGAGGCGTCCCAAGTTCTGCCTCGGCCGTCCCGGCCATGACAGTTTCTTCGCGGCACTCTACCCTCGTCCGCGTCACTCACTGGATCACCACGCTGTGCTTTTTTGCCCTGCTCGTCAGCGGAGTTGAAATTGTGATCTCTCACCCTCGCTTCTATTGGGGTGAAACCGGCAATGTATTGACCACACCGTTGTTTAAACTTCCGATCCCTTCCTCGAGAGCACTGGTGCCGACTGGCTACGGATACGTGCTGCCGGACCAGAATGGCTGGAGCCGGTATCTCCACTTTCAAGCTGCCTGGGTTGCGGTGTTGACCGGCTTGCTGTATCTAATCTCCGGCCTGTTTACAGGGCATTTTTGGAAAAACTTGCTCCCGCATAAGGCCGATCTTTCATGGCCGCGGTTCTCGATCGCCATCGCCAACCATCTGCGTTTCGAACGGCCTAGTGAGGCAGAAGCCTGGTCGTATAACGTGCTCCAGCGGCTCACCTACCTGTTCGTGATCTTCGTTCTGTTCCCCTTAGTAATTTGGACGGGCTTGGCGATGTCCCCCGCCTTTGTTTCCGCGGTTCCGGCGACCGTCACTTTGTTGGGCGGCCAGCAATCCGCGCGCACGATTCACTTCTTCGTCTCCCTGTCTCTCCTGCTCTTCCTGCTTGTCCACGTTGTGATGGTTTGTCTTGCCGGATTCAGGAGCCGCATGCGAGCGATGATCACGGGCAGGACCGGTAGGCATATGGAGCGCATATGAGCGATCTCTCACGCCGCAAACTAATCAAAACCGGACTCGCGGCCACGGCGAGCATAGCGGGCCTGGGCGTGGCCGCGCGCATTGCGCAAAAGTATGGACTGGTCCCGCCTGATCACGGTGGAATCTACGGCCTCGGCGAAACGCTGACCTATGCTTCCCAGCGGCTGCTGACGAGGCACTCGTTAGCCCGTGAGTTCCCTCGGAGCCAGATTTCGAAGCCTCCGCTCGCCAACGAGATCCCACCCCTGAATGAAGCATTCAAGCGCCTCCAGGCTGGAGGATTCGCTGACTGGCGGCTCTCCGTCAACGGCATGGTCGACCAGTCTGCTTCGTTTTCCCTGGCCCAGCTTAAGAGCTACCCGTCTCGCAGCCAGATCACACTACTGGCGTGTGAAGAAGGCTGGTCGTATATAGCCGAATGGATCGGCGTGCCTCTCTCCCACGTCCTGAATGTCGTGGGGATCCACCCGCAAGCCAGATACATTGTCTACTTCTCGATCGATCCCGACTGGTGGGAAAGCATCGATATGGCCGATGCAATGCATCCGCAGACTTTTCTCGCCTATGGGATGAATGGCAATGACCTTCCCGTGGGCAACGGCGGGCCTCTTCGCTTGCGGCTCCCTCGCCAGCTCGGCTACAAGAGCGTGAAATACATCACCCACCTGACGGTCACCGACAGTCTGAAAGGGTTCGGCAAGGGTCTGGGCTCCGCGTCTCCAGAAGGAGGCTATGCCTGGTACGCCGGCATCTGACAGGCTTGTTTCAGGCGATTGGCAGTCAGACATTATCCGGAACTTGGCAGACCTGGTCGGACTCAGGCTGCGGGTGTTTGAAACGCGAATCCGACGGGGCTTGCGGACAGAGTGGAGCAGCTCTTTTGGAGCCGAAAAAGACCCTGGGGCGCCATTGTCGTAGGCTCTATCTAATCGAAATCACGCCTCAGCGGATAGTCGACGATTATGGCCCTGCCGTTGGTGAGGGCCAAGACCGAGTGGCGAACATTGCTCGGTACGATCCCCACCATGCCTGCTCGGGCGATCTGCGTCACTCCGTCGATGGTCAGCTCGAGCTCGCCATCGATCACCTCGTATACTTCTTCCTGAGGATGGGAGTGTTCGTGAATAGCTGAACCACGCACGAAATCATAGTGCGCGAAGGTCATGCTCTGCGAGTGGAAATACCGTCCGTACCAACCCGGCAAACGCTCAATGACATTGAGTTTGTCAGTATCAACAAATGGCATGGTGCCCCCCTGCTTGAAGCACTCTAGGTGACCCAGCTTGCGACATCAAGGAAGCTGCAACTTCGTACAAGCGGACTTGCACCCGAGTTGTGGCGGCGTCAGGAGGCCGGAGGAATATTCTCCGTTCTGGCCCCTCCTGGAAGAAGAGCACGTCAACTCACGCAACGCACCTACTCTTCGTCGAACCGATAACTTGCGTGGCTGTCGTAGTCGATTGCGTGTTTTTTCTTCAGTTCTTGAATGTGCGTGAGCGTTGTTTGCGTATGCGGCCCGACGCCATCGTTAGTATGCAGCAGTATTTCCTCCAGACAGCTATTCACGCTCATGCGCTTGTGCTTGGCCAAATCCTGCAGAAGAGCAGCAAGACGCTTCTCTAGCCGCACCGGCACCTCCACCCGCTCGATCTTGATTGGCGGGCCGGCATTGAACAGCTGATGCCCAAAAGAAAGATTGTATCCATGCAGGTCCCGCACGACGTAGTCGCGGATTCCGTAGGGCCGGTCGTCGATCGGTTCCACGATTGCGACGTCGTTGCCGCGATGGAACTCGTACAGCTGGTCTGCATCGCCGACGAGGAAATACACCACGCAGCCCTTCGGATCGGGCGTGCCTTTGCGCAGGAACATCTGCACGTTGCCCAGGTTCACACCCGCGAACGTCGGCGGATCGCCCCAGGTGAACGCCAGGTTGAAACCGAGTTTTTTCGCGTAGAAGTCGATAGCGGCGGCAATGTCGGTGACGGCGAGGCCGGCGTGGGCTTGCTCACATTCGACGATGGGAGTCGCTGAAGTGCTCATGGATATCTCCTTAGGAGTGGGTCGAGCGCGCCGGATCAGCGTCTCGATTTTGGGCCATATTCCCCTATCTCTTCTCGAACTTCTTGACCATGTTCACAAATGATTCAACAATGCGAAACGGAGGGACTCGCCTGCCATCGATGTCACTGAAGCGGTATTCGCGCGCCAGTTCGCCCACATGGAAGGCCTTTCCGGTTTTACGCATCACGTGGGGATCACCGGCGAGTGCCGCCACCGCTCGGCCAATGTACTCAGGCGATTCACTTTTTTTCAGCCACGGTATCTTCTTCCAGTCCGTCTCCCCGCTGGCGTGCGACATTACTCGCTCGGTTCGCATAAATCCGGGAGCCAAAGCGACCGTCGCGACATTGTGCTCGCGCAGTTCCTCTGCCAACCCCCAAAGCAAACGCACGATGGAATGCTTGGCAACGTCGTAGAAGTTGCCAATGTATCTATCGCGATCCCAAGCAACGGTGCTGACAATGAGATCAGGTTGTTTGGATGCCCTCGTCCGCGCCTTTGCGGCGGGACTCTCGATCATCAACGGAATAGCGAAGTAGGTCGCCAAGAGGTGCGCCTTGAGGCCGCGCTCGAACATCGCGTCCCAAAGCCGCAGCGGTGCATTCCAGAAGTACGCCGGCATGAGGCGTCCACCCTCGTAACCTCCCCAGGCATTATTAACGAGGATATCTAGCCGCCCTTGTTCCTCGCGGACTCTCTTGAAAAGAACTTCTACATCGTGCTCATTGGCGTGATCGCACCGCACCGGGATTCCCGTTCCGCCGCGCCGAGTGACTTCCTCAGCCGTGTCATCGATTGTGCCCGGCAGGTTATCGGTGGTCGGTTGTCCTCGGACGCTGCGGCCGGACACGTAAACTGTCGCGCCGTGCTCGCCGAGGACCGCCGCGATAGCACGTCCTGCCCCGCGGCTGGCACCGGTCACGACTGCGATTCGACCAAGAAGATTTAATTGTTTGTTGCGGCGCCTTTGTGCACTCATCGGGAACCTCGGTGTATGGTCGCTCAACCGGAAGGAATCCGTTTCATCGTCGCGGTCAGCCCGGCAGGGTATCCCTCGGCTTGATTACGACCCAGCAGAGCCCGCTTCCGTTTCCGGCAAGATCATTGTAGCTCCACCTCGTCCATCGGTTTCAGCTTCCAGACGGGCCGGCATAAGTCACACGGCCCGGAGGGATGCCGCAGAACAAAGTTGGGTGCACTTCATCGTCAGGTCTTGTTGTTATTTCCCAAGGTTATTACCACTTTTCCCCGAGCGTGCCCTTCTTCCAGGTAGCGGATAGCCTCAGGGACTTCACTCAAGGTGTAACTCCGGTCGATGACCGGTGTGACCTTCCCGGCCCTCATGAGTTCGTGCATGACGGCCAGGTCCTCTTTGCTCCGTCTGGTCAGAAACATGACCAGACTCTGGCTCACAAACGGTGAAAGCATACGCGCTCTGATCCCACGAGTCAGAGGACCCATCCACCGTCCGTTCGGTCCTCCGTTCACGATGTAGATTCCCTTGGGATTTAAGACGCGCCTGCATGCTGAGAGCGAATGGTTCCCAACGGAGTCGAAAATTAGATCGTAGCGCTGCGTGCCTTTGGTGAAATCCTCCCGAGTATAATCAACGACCTGGTCCGCGCCGATGGATCCGACCATCTCCACATTCCTCGTACTGCATACGCCGGTCACATCTGCGCCGAACCACTTGGCGATCTGCACAGCGAACGTGCCCACGCCTCCCGCCGCACCGTTGATCAGGATTTTCTGCCCCGGCTGAATCTGCCCCTTGTTGCGCAGACCCTGCAATGCGGTGAGTGCCGCCACTGGTACAGAACCGGCTTGCTCAAACGTTACATTATTGGGCTTTGTGACCAATGACGACTCGGAAGTACACGCATACTCGGCGAAGGCCCCACGGCACGCGCCGAACACTTCGTCCCCGGGTTTGAACTGGGTTACGTTCCTGCCCACCGCTTCCACCTGGCCAGCCACATCCATGCCGAGCCGTGTGATCTTTGGTTTGCGCAGCCCGACCATTACCCGAAGGAGGTACGGCGTGCCCCTCATAATGTGCCAGTCACCTGCATTGACGGAAGCCGCGCGAACCTTTATCAGAACTTCATCGTCCTTGGGGACAGGTTTCTCGACGTCCGTGATTTGGACGACATCCGGAGGTCCGTATCTGGTAAAAACGGCGGCTTTCATTGGCGTTCCGCCGCAACGCTAGCCTGCTCTTTCCATCGCCGAACGTTCACACCCATTACGTGGAGCCACAGCACGTGGAGCCACAGCATCAGCGATCCTTCCCCGAGGACGCCGGGGGTCAAAATATATGGGGACAGATATTTTGCGAGCGGCGGCGCCGGAAAGGTCAACCAACCCAAGCCCGCAAACCCCATCAGCGCGCCAAGAATTCGAGGCAGGAAGGCTGACCTGAAAATGAGGTGGCCGATCAGGAGGCAATAGAATCCGAAGAATACCCGGCCGATGTTGGAGGCCGGACTACCCAATTTGCAAGACAGGAA
>Ga0210403_10005796_pt1 | contig 10435 bp, 9 predicted proteins | sample IncBWC19MmetaG_FD_150863 | JGI IMG/M metagenome (GOLD analysis project Ga0210403, IMG submission 150863) | Forest soil microbial communities from Barre Woods Harvard Forest LTER site, Petersham, Massachusetts, United States - Inc-BW-C-19-M | ecosystem: Environmental > Terrestrial > Soil >... | reverse complement strand
TCGACCCGCCCTTCAACACCGGCAAGCGCCAGTCGCGCAGAACGCTCGCCGCCGTGCGCGACCAGCAGGGCGAGCGCGTCGGCTTCCAGGGCCACCGCTACGCCACGCGGCTGCTCGCCGAGTCCTCCTACCACGATGACTTTGACGACTATCTGCAGTTCCTCGCGCCGCGACTGCAGGAGGCCCACAGGCTGCTCGCGCGCGAGGGCACGTTGTACTTCCACATCGACTACCGCGAGGCCCACCACTGCAAGCTGCTGCTCGATGAGATCTTCGGGCGCCACTGCTTCCTCAACGAGATCATCTGGGCCTACGACTACGGCGCGCGCACCAAGCGGCGCTGGCCCGCCAAGCACGACACCATCCTCGTCTACGTCAAGGATCCCCAGCGCTACCACTTCAACAGCGAGGAGGTGGACCGCGAGCCCTACATGGCGCCCGGCCTCGTCAGCGCCGAGAAGGCCGCCGCGGGCAAGCTGCCAACCGACGTGTGGTGGCACACCATCGTGCCAACCAGCGGGCGCGAGAAGACCGGCTACCCAACCCAGAAGCCCGAGGGCATACTGCGCCGCATCGTCGCAGCCTCAACCCGCCCCGGCGACTGGTGCCTGGACTTCTTCGCCGGCAGCGGCACCCTCGGCGCAGCCGCCGCCCAGCTCGGTCGCCGCTACGTCCTCATCGACTCCAATCCCGAGGCCGTGCGCGTGATGACTGCGCGCCTCTCTGCTGCATGAGCGTGACCCGGTGCGCCCGCGCCCCCGCGTTCCGTGACCAGACATGCGAGCCTTCACCGCGTGTACCACGTGGAGATCCGCCAGTTCCCCCACAACGTCAGCCGCTTCAACCTCGGCGATCCCGAGCTTTGGGCCATCGTCGAGCCGTGGGTGCGCGAAAAGGCGGTTGAGCTCGGCGAACGCAACTGGAGCCCCCACCAGGCCGAGCTCACCATCCTCGAAGGGCCGCACCTGTCCTTGCAGCAGCTCTCCCTCGGGCGCGGCTGGCGCAACGCCGAGCGCTCCGCCGAGGATGTCACCGAGCGCGTGCTTGAGCGGGCGCGGGCAGTGGTCGATGAGCGCGATGCCGGGCCTGGGGTTGGGTCCGGCGCGGCTGGTGGGTCCGCGGCGGCGCCCGCCGCTGAGCTGCCCGCCGACCCGCTCGCCGTGGGCGTGGAGCTCGCCTCGCTGCTCGGAGCTGAGCCCGGCAGGCTGCTCGCCGCGTGGAAACAGATCGCGGGCCGCGCCAGCGGGCTCTCGCCAAGTGAGAGTCTCGCGCTCGCCGAACGTGAGATCAGCGCTCCCAGCTCGCAGCCCGGTCGCTAAACTCACGTTCCGATCCCGTGGTGGGCGTAGCTCAGTTGGTAGAGCTCCTGGTTGTGGTCCAGGCGGTCGTGGGTTCGAGCCCCATCGCTCACCCCTTCGAAGTGGCTTCAAATCGGCGCTATTGCGGATCGTTGGGAGCCGGGGATCAGGCTACTGCGATTGGTGCCCAGAGCGCTTGGAGTGGAAGTGCCCACAGGCCTTTCCCGAAGGGGAGTGTGCGCTCTCCGGTGTAGAGGACGATTCCGCACGCCAGGCGCGAGCCGAGCTGGGTGCGCATGTGGGCTAGGCCGTGGAAGTCCGCAGCGTGGACGGTGGCGCCCGCCTTGACCTCGATGGCGATGATTTCCCCGTTGGCGCGTTCGAGGATCACGTCGACCTCGCGCGTGCCTTCGCGGTAGTGCCAGAAGGTCACGGGCTCCGCTAGCCATGATGCCTGACGCTCGAGCTCGGTCGCGACGAATGTCTCGCAAAGCGCGCCTGCAAGCCCTGCGTCCTGTGCGATCCGCTCGGCGTCGGCGCCCAGGACGGCGGCCATCAAGCCAGTGTCGGCGAGATACAGCTTGGGTGCCTTGACCTGGCGCTTGCCGAGGTTGACGTGCCACGGTTGACGGACACGGACGAGAAAGAGGCGCTCGAGAACTTCGATGTGCGACTTGGCGGTCTTCCCGTCGATGCCGATATCTCGCGCGATCGAGTCATAGCGTGCGAGGCCCCCGGAGCGAGAGGCGATGAGTCGTGCGAGCGTTCCGACTGATCCCGGATCGTGCACGCGAGAGGTGTCGGCGACGTCTCGCTCGATGATCGTGCTCAGGTAGCTGTCGAAGAATCGTGTGCGTGACGTCGGGCGCTCGCGGCGCGTTGCCTCTGGGAACCCGCCCTTGAGTAGGCGCTGTGAGTAGTGGGCTCGTCCCACGGGGGCGTTGGAGATGTTCGGTATGTCCTGAGCGAAAAGGCGGGAGATGAAGTGCTCGCTATGGCCCTCGATCTCGCCCTGTGTGAAGGGCCAGAGCGTGAGGTAGTCGATGCGTCCCGGTAGCGCGTCGGCAACGGTCGGGATCCGCCGGAGATTGGCAGAGCCCGTGAGTAGGAACTGTCCGGGCGAAGGATCTCTGTCGAGGCGCGACTTGATCGCGAGCAGAAGCTCAGGTGTGCGTTGGATCTCATCGATGACTGACCGGCGGCCGAGTCCGGCGACGAACCCTTCGGGGTCTGCTTCGGCAAGCGACCGCGTGGAGGCGTCGTCCAGTGAAAGGTAGTCAGCGGGCATGGGGCCGGCAGCGAACGCGCGGGCCAGCGTGCTCTTTCCGCTCTGGCGGGGCCCGAGCAGTGCCACGGCGCGTGCGTCTTGCATAGCGTCGGCGAGCGTGCTCTGAATGCTGCGTGGGATGAACCCCCGGGGCGTCGCCATCTCGGAAACCTTATCATGCTAACTCGGAAAAGATAGCTCGCTAAATCGGATATTCGGTGGGTTCGAGCCCCATCGCTCACCCCTCTGAAGTGGCTGCAATCGACCGCTCTAGCTAAGCGTGAGCGGTCGTTTGCGACTGCTTGCACCCTCCAGGGGGGCGACTGCGCCAATGGCGGCCATGCAGATACAGCCCTCGATAAGACCAGAAATACCGTGCCCGCCCCGCACAGCAACTAGTGTGAGCAGTGTGGACGACGATGCCATCCGTGCTCTGGTGAGGCGACTCGCGCGTCCCCATCCCTCCGGCGGCGACGTGATCGAGCGTTCGGTGATCCTCGCCGAGGGGGCCAGCTCGACCGAGGTCATCGCGTGGATCGCAGCTCACGCGGGCATACCCGAGACCACTGTTGCAGGCGCTCCGAGGCGTGGCTTGCACGGCGCTCGACTCACCGCCGGTGGCGCAGCGGCGCCTCGGCCACCAGTTCGCTACGTGCTCCCCGTGGGCGCGCTCGCCTGAGGCGTTCAAGCGCACGGCGCCGCGGCGCCGGCTGATCGAGAAGGACGCCGCAGAAAGGCGGCTCGGGCGAGGACTCGCTCGCAATCACAACAAAGGACCGAAATACATGGCCTCAAGCGGCAAGAAGAAGACCACGATGGCGAAGCTCATGCGTGAAAGCAGGCTCCGCGAGCGCAGGCTGGACAAGCAGGCTCGGAAGGATGCACGCAAGAACGCGCCCGTGGAGGAGCCGGACCGATCCGGTGAGCCCGTGGAGGCGACGAGCGGCGAGTAGCGGCGTCAACTCGCTCAGACGCGGGTGCAAACCCCAGCGCGCAGGCTCAGCTTCAGCCGCTTGCGCTCCGCGCGGCAGGCGCCTGCTTGGCTGGAGCGGTGCTCGTCGTGCTGGTCGTCAGGCAACTGGTGGCCTTCTTGCCGGGCGCGGCGCTCGAACAGCTGAGCGCCGCTCCACCCTTGCCTTCGACCTCTTTGAGCAGCAGCGTGGAGGGCGTATGCGGGAAGCTGCCTTCGGGGCCGTAGCCGATCACGATGCTGTCTCTGTTCTGCATCACATATGCCGCCGGATTGACCAGCGGCCGACCGTTCAGATAGAAGTGAAGGTGATCGCCGCCATATCCTGTGAGCCCGCCCAGCTGCGTGGGGCCGAGCTTCACGCCCCACACCGAGAAGAAGTCGCCGAGCGTGAAGTTGTAGGGGTGGGCAGCCTCCATGTGGATGATGCCCGTGTGATCGTGGGTGTGCAGGCTCGACTCCAGATGTTTGGCTGGTTCCAGGCCGATGTTGGCGGCCAGCGGAACGAGCAGGCCGTTGACGTAGATGTGCAGCAGCGCGTGGTGATGGAAGACCTCGCTCCCCCCGGGGGGCAGGCCGAGCCGGCGCAGCCGTTCACCCAGGTGCGAGTACTCGGCCGGCCACGGTGGCTGGCTCGTCTGCAGCCCCGGACCCGCGATGGTGAGGCCCGCGGGCGCCGCCGCACCCGAGCCGCACCCGCTGCCAGCCACCGCCATCAGCGCCAGCAGCCCCGATAGCGCACCAACCCCGGCGATTCGCGTTCGTGCCCCCATGGTCGCGTGGAGGATAGCTACGGCGTAGCGGCGCCAAGCCGGTAATCCGCCGCATGTGTCTCTGTCAGCCCACCTTATAAGGTCTTTAGCTCCTACCTTTATCCTGCGTCTCTGGTCATCGGGCGGGTCACGGCCACCCCCCGGCCTGATCGAATCGCGCTTCGGCGCCGCCCGGTGACCAATTCCACGGGCGGGACGCCTGGCGGCGGACCGAACGTTCGTAGAGTGGCGGGCGCCTGCGCTCAAGGCTGGTTGCAACTGCGTCGATGGTCGGGCAGCCCACGTCAACCCTCGCGGCCCGTCGCGTCGAGCGGCAGCCCCGCACGAGAGGCAGGGAAGGATGCTCGCGCCATGAAGGGCCCACTCGATCCGGACGCCGGCGCCGGGCTCGACCGTGTGATCGGGCTCGCCCACTGCCATCTGGGGCTCGACGTGGCCTACCTCGCGGAGCTCACCTCCGAGGGCCACGTCTATCGCGCGATCGCCGGAGACCTCTCGTCCTTTGGCATGGCGGCCGTGGACGGGCCGCCGGCCGAGGTCGCCTTCTGCCGGCTGCTGCTGGCGGGGGAGATCCCGAACGTGGTGCGGGATGCCGGCGCCCACGAGCGCGCGGCCGGCCTTGCGATCACCCGGCAGGCACGCATCGGCGCGTTTATCGGCGTGCCTGTGCGCCTGTCGGACGGGACGCCCTACGGCGTGCTGTGCGGCCTCAGCCACACGCCCGACCACACGCTCGACGAGCGTGACGTGCGCTTCATGTCAATGCTGGGCGAGCTCATCGTCGGGGATCTGGACGAGCAGCGCACCCGGGAACGCCTCCATGCCGACCTCACCGAGGTACTCGAGACGGAGGGCCTCGTCGTGGCCTACCAGCCGATCGTGGAGCTGGACAGCGAACGGTGCCTCGGGATCGAGGCGCTGGCGCGCTTCCCCAAGCAGTTCGGCCCGCCCAACGTGGCGCTTGCTGCGGCGGAAACGGTCGGCCTCAGCCTCGAGCTCGAACGACTCGTGGTCCGCAAGGCCTGGGAGATGCTCCCCCTGCTCAGCCCGGAGCAGTTCCTGGCGCTGAACGTCTCGCCCGATGCGCTCGTCGAGCTGGCGCGGCGGGCCAACCTGCGCGACGACCTGCCGCTGGCACAGATCGTGGTGGAGATCACCGAGCACGCCGCGGTCGAGAGCTACGCAGCGCTCCACGGGGAGCTCGCGCCCCTGCGCAAGGCGGGCCTGCGCATCGCCGTAGATGACGCCGGCGCGGGGTATGCGTCGCTGCGCCACGTGCTGGAGCTGCGACCGGACTTCATCAAGGTGGACAGATCGCTGATTCACGGGATCGCCAACGATCACGCCCGGCGCGTTGCTGCCAGCGCGTTCCTCTCGCTGGCGCTCGACATCGGCTCGACCGTGGTGGCTGAGGGCGTGGAACGCCCGGCTGACCTCGTGGCCATCCGCGAGCTCGGCATGCACGCGGTGCAGGGATACCTGCTGGGCAAGCCGAGCACCAAGCACAGCACCGTCATGCGCTGGATCGGCGCGCCGGCCCAGGATCGCCAACGGGTCCTATCGGGGGCCTGACCGTCGCCACGGGAGCAATGCCATCCGCCTTGGTCGGGGATGTCGAGTGAGCCCCACGGCGGGAAGGTCACGGCGATACGCACGGCGAATCATCCAGACGGCCGATGGCTGCCGGACGACCGTCCGCGTATCTTGCTGCCAAGTGCTCGGCAGGCCGCGAACTTGAACACCAACTCACACACACCAGCTCGCGACCTCAGCCACGCGCCGTTCTGGCCGCTGTTCATCCAGTCGCGGATACCGATGGCGGTCGTGGACCGAGAACGCATCTGCGTGGACGTCAACCAGGCGGCGGTCGAGATGTATGAATATGCGCCCGAGGAGATGATCGGGAAGCGCGTCGGCCGCACTGCGCTGGACGACCACGCGAGCGGCGAGGCGCAGTGGGAGCAACTGCTGCGCTCCAACCAGCTCTACGGCGAGCGCACCGTGGCGCACCCCAGCGGGATGCGGATGCGCGTCAGCTACGCAGCGCACGCAACCACCGTCGACGGTCGCTGGCTGGCGTTGTTCGTGACGCTCTCCGCGCGTCTGCAGCCGGGCGGGGTGGAGCTCGTGGGCACCAGGCACGTCGAGACCCCACGTGCCCCCGGTGAGAAGCTCACCCGTCGCGAGCGCGAAGTCGTGCGCCTCGTCGCGCTCGGCCGCGAGACGCGCAGCATCGCCGCCGATCTCCGCGTGTCCTCCGAAACCATCCGCACGCATGTCCGCAACGCGATGCGCAAGACCGGCGCGCACACGCGCGCGCAGCTGGTCGCCGTAGCGCTCGCCGACGACCTCATCGACCCAGACGCATAGGGCGCCCGTCCGCCCGCGGGCGGCGTGCCGCGCCCGCTCGACCTTCGCGTCCGTGCCAGCTACTGTTGCGCCACAGTGTCCGTTCCCGCCGAGGGCTATCAGCTCAAGGGGATCTCGCCGAAGGCCTACGAGCATCCCGCCGACCGTGCCGCCACCGCCGCGCTGAAGGCGGTCCCGCACCTGGACAGCGTGGTGCGCAAGATCATCGAGTTCGGCTATGAGCGCGCGCTGCGTCGCGGCGTGCTCGGCTCAGCGGTGCGCCTGGGGGAGGACCAGCTGGGTGAGGTGTGGCGCGCGCACGCGTTGGCGTACACCACGCTGGATCTGGCGCCGGTGCCCGAGCTCTACCTGACGCAGTTCCCGATCGCCAACGCCCTCACCTTCGGCGCCGGCCGGCCGGTGGTGGTGGTCAACTCCGAGCTCGTGCAGCTGCTCGACCTCGACCATCTGCGCGTGGTGTTCGCCCACGAGGCCGGGCACGTGCTCTCCGAGCACGTGCTGTATCGCACGGCGCTGGTGATCCTCATGCGACTGACCGCCCTCCCCGGCATACCCCTGCCGCTGTTTCCGCTGCGGGCCGCGCTGATGGAGTGGTTTCGCGCGGCCGAGCTCAGCTGCGACCGCGCGGCTGCGCTGGTCGTCCGCGACCCGCTGGCGGTGTGTCGCACGCTGATGGTGATCGCCGCGGGCGCCGAGGCCGCCAACCTCGATCTCGACGTGTTCATCAAGCAGGGCCAGGACTACCGCGAGAAGGCCTCGCCGTTCGACCGCTTCTCGCGGCTGCTGACCGACCTGAACCTCACCCACCCGATGTCGGTCCAACGCGTGCACGAGCTCATGGAGTGGGTCCGCTCCGGCGACTACGACCGCATCGTCGGGGGCTCCTACCCCTCCCGCGAGGAGCCGCAGAGCGCTCGCGCCGAGGCCGGCGAGGCCGCGGCCCACTATGCCGAGCGCTTCCGCGACAGCTTCAGGGAGCTCGGCGACTCGATCGAGGACGCGGGCAAGCAGCTCAGCGAGTGGCTGCGCAGCACGCGCCAGAGCAGCGAGTAGCGCGCCCGGGCGCGCTCACTCCTGAATGGTCGCCTGGAGCGCCGCCTGGCAGCGCGGGCAGGCGGGCGAGAACGAGATCGCATCCACTGAGGCTGCGAGTGTCAGGCGGTCCAGCAGCGGCTGCTTGATCTCCAGCAGCGCGTCGCGAGCGGACGCTATCTCGGCGGCCTCGCTGCTGGTCTGTGCGTCGTCGAACAGACGCTGGATCAGCTCCGCGGCGTGGTCGGTCCGCTGCGCAACCGTCGCCTCGGGCTCGGCCGGCACGCGAGCCACGTTCTGGCCCTCCACGTAGAGGCTCATGAGCTCGGCCTTGCCGGAGCGGTCGATGAAGCACTGGACATAGAGCTTGTGGCGCGTGGTGAGCCGGCCGTGGCGCGCGCGCTCGATGGTGAGGATCGCGAGGCGGTCGATCAGCGCCCCGACCGAGTACTGCGGTTCGCTCAGGCAGCGACTGGCCGTCGATCGCGCAAGCCACCTCCACAGTGATCCGGGCGCGGCCCGCAGTCGCTCCACGCACTCGTCCCACTCCTGCAGAGCCGTCTCGAGCTCGCGGAAGTGGGCGAAGAACGCGGCGCGATTCTGGCTGTCGCCGGCGCCACCGGCGCTGCCATCGCTACTGCCGCCGCCGCTACCGCTGTCCGCCCTCTCCCCGAAGTCGCAGGAGCTCTCCAGCTCGATCGCCACTCGCAGCAGGTCCATCAGCGCTTCCAGGTCCTCGCGGTGCTCGGGATCCACCGGCTGAAGGTCCGATTGGCCGCGTTCGTGCCTGCGCACCCAGCGCGGCTGGCGCAATACCTTGACGGAGAGACGTTGACTTCGCACGGTGAATGCTGCCCCTGGCACGTGGGTGAGCAGTTCGGCATGCCCAGCACCATCGGCGGGTCATGTCACGATTCACACTACCCGCATTCGTACCCTCCGAATCCGATCGCGGAGGATCATGGCGCGGGCGCGGCGTGGGGGAGCGCTTCGATTGCCTCCAGCACCGTCTTCAGCCCGCCCTCGGTCTTCAAGCTCAGGGCGTCCACGATCGCCTCCGTGTCGGCGAACTGCTTCTCCGCGCGAGCGTCGGAGGCTGCGGACTGCACACGCTGGCCCACCATGATGATCGACAGCAGCACGAGCTGCAGGAACGTCTGGGCGATCCAAGCAACGATCAGGATCAGTCCCGGCTTGGTGAAGAAGGTAGGCACCTCCTTGTTCCCAAGCACGCCCGCCTGGATCAGGATTGCCGGGAGGCTGACGAACGCGATGAGCGCGAACAGGTAGGCGCACGCCATGGTGCCCACCCCGCCGGTTATCAGCACGGCGAGCTTCGCGTCGAAGCCCTCCACTTCGGCCATGGCCTTCCTGATCTCGCTGGGGCGGATGTGCACCACCTGGCCGAGATGGTGGCGGGTCTTCACGGGCTGCTGCATCACTGTGTTCTCCTCTATCAGCTCAGCGAAATGGTTCGGTCGAGCAGACAATGCCAGCCCGGCGAGCACATCGGCTGAGCGGCGCGCGTCGGGGCGAGTGCCTGCGCCCAGGCGTTTTTCAGTACCTTCACGCCGGTGACGCTCGATGAGCTGAGGGAGGAGGTCGCCCAGGGGAGGATCGACACCGTGGTCCTCGCCATGACCGACATGCAGGGGCGCCTGCAGGGCAAGCGCCTGACCGCCACGCACTTCCTCAAAGAGGTCGCCGAGCACGGCGCCGAGAGCTGCAACTACCTGCTGGCGGTGGACGTGGAGATGAACACGGTGGGCGGCTATGCGATGTCCTCATGGGAGCGCGGCTACGGCGACATGGTGCTGGTGCCCGATCTGGACACGCTGCGCCCGGTGCCGTGGCAGGAGGGCACGGCGTTCTGCCTGGCGGACGTCGCCTGGCTCGATGGGAGCGACGTGGTGGCCTCGCCGCGCCAGGTGCTGCGCGGGCAGCTCGCGCGCCTGGCCGAGCGCGGATGGACTGCCAACGCGGGCACCGAGCTGGAGTTCATGGTGTTCCTGGACACCTACGAGGAGGCGTGGCACAAGGCATACCGGGACCTGCGCCCGGCCAACCTCTACAACGTGGACTATTCGCTGCTGGGCACGGCGCGCGTCGAGCCCCTGATCCGTCGCATTCGCAACGACATGGGCGCCGCGGGCATGGTGGTGGAGGACTCCAAGGGCGAGTGCAACCTCGGCCAGCACGAGATCAACTTCCGCTACGCCGACGCGCTGCGCACGGCCGATGAGCACGCGATCTTCAAGAACGGCGCCAAGGAGATCGCCGCCGAGGAGGGCATGGCGCTCACCTTCATGGCCAAGTACGACCAGCGCGAGGGCAACTCGTGTCACATCCACTTCTCGCTCGCCGACGATACGGATGCACACACCCCCCTGTTCCAGCACGACGATGCCCTCTTCCGCTCCTTCCTCGCGGGTCAGCTCCACTGCCTGCGCGAGATGACGCTGATGCTTGCGCCCAACATCAACTCCTACAAGCGTTTCGCCGCTGCGACCTTCGCGCCCACCACCGTGGCCTGGGGGCACGACAACCGCACCTGCTCGCTGCGCGTGGTGGGACACGGGCCGGGCCGTCGCTTCGAGAACCGCGTGGGCGGCGCGGATCTGAACCCCTACCTCGCGCTCAGCGCCATCATCGCCTCGGGCCTGCACGGCATCGACGCGGGCCTGGAGCTGGAGCCCGCGCTAGAGGGCAACGCCTACGTGGACTC
>Ga0210403_10005795_pt1 | contig 10436 bp, 11 predicted proteins | sample IncBWC19MmetaG_FD_150863 | JGI IMG/M metagenome (GOLD analysis project Ga0210403, IMG submission 150863) | Forest soil microbial communities from Barre Woods Harvard Forest LTER site, Petersham, Massachusetts, United States - Inc-BW-C-19-M | ecosystem: Environmental > Terrestrial > Soil >... | reverse complement strand
GCGTTGATGCCGCCCTGGGCGCAGACGGAATGGGAACGCTTTACAGGAACGATGGAGAAGAGATCGACCGGCACGCCGGATTCGGCGACACGGATTGTGGCCATGAGTCCGGCCAGACCACCACCAACGACGATGATTTTAGGTTGTGTCATTTTTGCAGGTAGACGCTAAAGGGGTGCCAGTTGAGGCGGAAGCTGACGAGGATCAGAACGCCGACGAGACTGAAGGTGAGGGCAACGAGTATGCCGAGTTGTCCGGCGGCACGTTGGGCTTTCACGGTGGCGGCGAGTCCCCACTTGCAGAGGAAATTCCAGATGCCGATGCCCAAATGGAAGGAGGAGGCGAGAACACCGATGGCGGTGAAAGCAAGAAAATAAGGATTCATGAAGAAGTGCTGAACTTCGTCGTAAGTGGAGCGGCCGTGGGTGAGCCAGCGCTGGGTGTAGAGATGCCAAGCGATGTAAACGAAGGCGATGAGGCCGGTGTAGCGTTGCGTGGTGTAGAGCCAGTTCCCTACCCAGGGGTATGAGGAAACGTTGGACTTGCCGCGTATCCATATATAGATGCCGTAGCCGGCGTGATAGAGCATGGGAAGGAAGATGAAGGCCCATTCGACGAAGGGACGGAAAGGGATAGTCTGGAGATCATACGAAACTTGATCGTATTTGGAGCCGGAGACGAGGACGGCGCTATTGGACCAGAAATGTTCGGCGAGGAATGCGCCAACGGGAACGATTCCGGAAAGCGAATGAAGTTTTCTTAGAAGATAGTTTGTGTCAGGCCGGGTTGCCGTGGAAGACATGCCCTCTCCGCCGCAGGAGTCCCAAGAATTTTTCCGGAGCGCGAAAGAAGGGCGCGATGGACTTGCAGCACACCCAGTATAGGGAGTTGGGAAAGTGCTTGCAAGTTTTGGCAGGCGAGAGTGTTTGGCGGAAAATCGTGCGCGAGAGAACGGCGCCCGCCTCGGACCCTTCGGCTTCGCTCAGGGCAGGCGGCGGCCGCTACAAAAGCTGGTGCAACAAAGGCACAGAGCGTTTGAAAGATAGTTGCGGCGCGCGGCAAAAGCGATGAACATAAAAGGAGAGTGGACGGAAATGGAAACGCAGGGCCCCGCGCACCTCCTGCAGACGAGTTGAGAAAATTCTGAGTATGAGCACAAGTCTGGTAATGGAATTGGAGCGGCTGGCCGAGGCATTGGACGTGGAAGGCGCGGCGCCGGTGGAGATTCCGCTGGGTGCCATGGCGGAGAAGATCGCCAAGAGCCTGGGAGTGCAGACGGACGAAGTGGCGATCCTGGGAGTTTCGACGCGATGGAAGCACCTGCATTTTCTGGTGCCGCAAGGGCTGAAGAACGTGGGGTTCATACCGTTGTCAAGCACATCGGCACTGGCGGCGCGAACAGCACGGGAGAGCCGGCCGGAGATTAACAATAATTTTCCGGCGGTGCGGCACGCGACGGTGTTTGAAGGCGTGAAAGCGGCGACGACCACTGGGGAATCGATCCAGAAACTGATCAGCGCGCCGATTTTGTGCGAGGGAAAAGTGGTGGGAGTGATGCAGATCAGCCGGAAGGGCGGGACGGTAATGGAGGCGGGGGCGGATTTTACGGCGGAGGATTTACGAAGGGTGCTGGCGTTGTGCCGGCCGTTGGGGAAGTTGGTGAGGTATTTGGCGGGGGAGTAGAGGAAGCGGCCAATGGCCAGCGACTGGTGTCCAGTAAAGAGGGGAAAAGGATAACGCAGAGGCGCGGAGTGCGCCCATCGCGCAAATCGCTCAGGGCAGGCAGAGATTCGCAGAGAAGAAAGATTCAGAAGGCCAAAGCAGAAATTGGAAATCGGGAGTAGTGACGACTCCTTCCTTGTTTTATTTCAAGAAATAAATTGCCTGTTTGCATTCGGAAACCGTCCAACAGCGCTGGCGGAGTTGAATTGAGCTGGGGTGCGTGAGAAGGCGGCGTAAAGCCGTCCCTACAAAAGCGAACCCAAGAGCCCACACGCAAAATCGGCGTGTGGGGCACCCGGGGAAAAATCAAGCGCAATCCAAGAGGGGGCGCACCCTTGGCGAAAATCGTTCGGAGGAAAAACCGTGCGCGCGGAAATTTTTTCGCGGGATATTGCATTGACACTCAGAGAGAGACTTGTTACTTTTCCACAGGACCTGAATTTTTTTTCAAAATCACACATGGATGGTGACCCAGCACTATGGCGTTTGTCGCAAAGAAGATTTTCCTGACCAAGGGCGTGGGAAAACATCGCGAGAGGCTGTCGAGTTTCGAGCTCGCGTTGCGGAACGCCGGAATTGCCGCGTGCAATATCGTGCGCGTGTCCTCGATTTTTCCGCCAAACTGCAAATTGATTTCGCGGAGCGAGGGATTGAAGCTGATCAAGCCGGGGCAGGTGGCGTTCACGGTGATCAGCGAGAATTCGACGAAGGAACCGCACCGGTTGATCGCGTCGAGTATTGGGTTGGCGCTGCCGAGCGACCGGCCGATGTACGGATATTTGAGCGAGCACCACTCGTTTGGAGAGACGGAAGAGGTGGCGGGCGAGTACGCGGAAGAGTTGGCGGCGGAAATGCTGGCGACGACGCTGAACGTGGAATTTGATCCGGACCTTTCGTGGGACGAGAAGAAAGAGGTTTACCGGATTTCGAACAAGATTGTGCGGACGATGAATATCACGCAGTCGGCTGTGGGGGATAAGAGAGGATTGTGGACCACGGTGCTGACGGCGGCGTTTTTGATTGGGGATGATGATTGAGGGGAGAAATTAGAGCCGACAGTCTACAGTCGACAGTCTACAGTTAAGAGGAAGAGAAGAGTTCAACACAGAGTTAGCGGAGGGGCCGCAGAGAAAGCGGAGAACCCTATGGAGATGGAGAAATAGCAAGAGAAATGGCCCGCTGAAATGGCGGGCCGTTTGTTTTTTTTGGGGACTTTTTGGGAGGGATGCGATGACAAAGAGACTTTTGCAGTTGGCGTTGATGATGCTTTTGTCGGCTGGCGTGTGCGGGCGATTGGTCGCGGCGGATCGGGTGACGATTTTGTATGACGCGTTTGGAGATTCGAAGGAGTTGACGAAGGATTGGGGATTTTCGGCGCTGGTGGAGCATGACGGGAAGCGGATTTTGTTTGACAGCGGGAATAACGCGGAGATTTTCGAGCGAAACGTGAAGGCGTTGGGAGTGGATTTGACGAAGATTGATTTTGCGGTGATTTCGCACCGGCATTCGGATCATGCGACGGGCGTGAAGTATTTGTTGAAGGTGAATCCGACGGTGACGATTTATGTGCCGGCGGATGGGGCGAATGGATTTGGCGGGAACCAGGTGCCGCCGGCGTTTTTCCGGCCGGACGCGGGGTTGCCGGCGAATATGCGGTATTTCGGGGGGACGCCGCCGGAGAGTTTGAATTCCGGAAAATTGTATGACACGGGAAATTTTGTGCTGGTGAGGGCCACGACCGAGGTGGCGCCGGGAATTTTTGTTGTGCGGACGGTGTCGGAGAAGAAAGGGACGCTGGAGATGCCGGAGTTGACTTTGGCGATCAAGCGACCGGGAGGATTGTTGCTGGTGGATGGGTGTTCGCACGCGGGGATTGAGGCGATATTGGAAGCGACTAGCACGATTGATCCGCGGACGGAGATTGTGTTTGGAGGATTGCATCTGGTGACTACGCCAGTGGAGGAGATTGACGCGCTGGTGGGGAATTTGCAGACGAAGTGGAAGGTGCAGAGGATTGCGCCCGGGCATTGCACGGGGGAGCCGGCGTTCGCGCGGTTGCAGAAGGCGTTTGGGGAGAGGTATGTGTATGCGGGACTGGGGACGAGCATAGTGATGAAGTGAGGGGAGTTGCAGATTAGAGGTAACACAGAGTTCGCAGAGAGAGGAACACAGAGAGGATGGGGCGCGCCGTTGGTGCGCCTTTTTTATTTGGTATCGGGGAGGGTGTACGTGAAGTCGTAGGAGTGTTTGGCGTCTTTGATGATGATTTCCATGGTGCCTTGGAGGCCGGTTAGTTGGGCGGTGCCGGAGTCGGGGACTACGATTACGTTGAGATGATAGACGCCGTTTTGCATGGTGCCGTTGTGCTGGAGGATGAAGGTGCCGGCGCGGCCGTCGAGGGTGCCGGTGACGCGTTCGATGGCTACGTAGCCGCCGGAGCCCTTTACCGTGCCCATGCCGCTGAGCATTTCGCCTTTGCTGGTGGCTTCGAGGGCGCCGTGGAATTGTTTGTCGATCGAGTAGCGGCCGATGGTGTTGTCTTCGGATTTGAAGGCGGGGTCGAGGGGAGTGAGTTTTACTTCGAACGGGCCGGCGGCGTGATGGGGCATTGGAGGTTCCTTTTGGGCGGCGCGAAGAGCGAGTACGGAGATTGGAAGGAGAAGGAGGAACGCGGCGCTGGATTTGGGTTTCATGTTTTTCTCGGGTGGTACGGAATTGGGAGGAGAAATATAACATGGAAAAGAGAAGAGAAAAGATTTAACACAGAGGGCACAGAGGCCGGAGCACAGAGTTCACAGAGAAGAGATCCTGGGAGATCGTTGGTTGCCGTGGTCCCTCCACTGCGCGGCCCGACGCGCCATTAAAGCAGCGCGGAAGAAAAAATCGGGCCGCTCCGGTCGGGATGACAGAGTGATGCAAGAGTAACCCAAGAGGGCCGGACCGATACCTCCTATATTTTGTTCTCCCAGGGTTTTGGTCTTTGAGGCCGGACGATGGACTCCTGGATCGCAAAACCAACCGCGAAAAGCAAAAATGCGGAAAGTTCCATCCAGGTGATGTTCCGGTCTTGGCTGATCGTCAGATAGTGGACGCTTCCGTGGTTATTGAGAGGAACCACGTGGCCACTGGCGTAGTCCGGATTAACAGGGCCAGAATCGAAATAGGAAAACCAAAAGTAAAAATGGCCCAACCAAACTGTCAGTGCGCAAAAACCGAGTACACGGCTTAAGGTATCCCAAAACTTCGTGTGAGATCTCATCTATTCTTTACTGAAATATTTCAGGCGTTCGAGGACGGCGCCTACTACTAATGGGAGGGCAACCGTTGCGTCTTCGAGGACTTCGGCGAGTTGGCCGCCTTCTTCGCGGGGGACGAATTTGCCCCAACTTACGGCTTCGGTGTAGGTGCTGCCGCTGAGGCCGCCCCAGTGGACGGGCTCGGGGCAGATGCGGACACCGTAGGAATAACGCTTGAGAGGGAGCTTTTTGTAGCCGCGGCGGGCCATGAGTTCGGCGTAGACGCCGAACTGCTGCGACCAGTTGCGGGGGACGCCGCCGCCGACGGTGAAGATGCCCATTTTTTTTGTGGCCATCATGGTGTTGGCGAATTTCTCGAAGTCTTCGAAAGGATCGAAGTGGAGGAGCGGGCGGTGGTCGCGCTGGCGGCCGTATTTGTTGAGGGCAAAATCGAGGCCCAGTTCGGAATCGGAGAAGGCGGGGACGAAGACGGGGACGTTGTGTTCGTAGGCGGAGCGGAGAATGCCGCGGCCGGTGGTGTGCTTGGTGAGATATTCGCCGATGCGGCGGTGGAGCTTCCAACTGCAGACTACTTCCTTGGGATCCCAGCTTTCGAAGATGGCGTCGACTACTTCTTCTACGTGATCGAGATTGGTTTCTGGCTCGAGAGAATCGTAGACGCGGTTGTAGCCGGCGAGGAAGAGTTCGTTGTCGTCCATTTTGGAGGGATCGTAGCGGAAGTGGGAGAGGCCGGTGGCTTCGACGAGGCCGTGAGCCATGAGCGCGCCGGTGGAAACGACGGCTTTGACGATGCCGGATTCGATCAGGTCGCAGAAGACGAGGCCCATTTTGCCGACGGTGAGGGCGCCGGAGAGGGTCATGACGACGAAGCAGTCTTTGTCGCGGGCCATGGCTTCGAGGACGTCGGCGGCGTCGCCGACCTGGCGGGCGGTGTAAGCAGTGTTGCCCATGGCGCGGACAAGATCGTCGATGGTTTTAATTTTGGAGAGGTCGAGAGGAAAGATGGGGCGGAGTTTGTCTTTGACGGGGTCGTGAAGGACGCGCCCGGTGACGGTTTTTTTTGGCTTTTTGGCCATCGACTCTCCTGACGGAACGTGAAAGATTGCGATAATTTTGGGCGAATAAAATTTGTATGAGTAGTGTACTAGAAGTGGAGAGGAAAAATGCAAGGAGGTGGGAGGAGAAAGTGAAAAGTGGCCGGCGACCGGTGGCCAGTGAAGAAAGGAACAGCGAAAAGATAACGCAGAGGCGCAGAGTGCGCAGAGGGTTCGCAGAGAAGGGAGAGAAAGGAAGAAACGAGTTCACACAGAGGGCACGGAGATCGGAGCACGGAGTTCACAGAGAAAGAAAACCCAAGAGCACAGGCAGGAGTGCCTGTGCCCAAGATGGCGGAACGGAAAAATGTTCGTGATAGGATTGAAAGCATGAGCGACAAATTTGCTGTGGGACTGGTGCAGATGCGGTGCACGACGAATAAGGAAGAAAATCTGGCGCGGGCGGCGGAGAAGATTCGCGAGGCGGCGGGGCGCGGGGCGCAGGTGATTTGCCTGCATGAATTGTTTGCCGGGGAATATTTTTGCCGGACGGAAGATCCGGAGCTTTTTAATTTGGCGGAGGCGGTCCCGGGGCCGACCACGGAGCGGTTGGCGGCGGTGGCGAAGGAGAAGAAGGTGGCGCTGGTGGTGTCGGTGTTTGAGCGGCGGGCGGCGGGGGTTTATCACAATACTTGCGCGGTGCTGGACGCGGACGGGGCGTATCTGGGGAAATACCGGAAGATGCATATTCCGGATGATCCGCTTTATTACGAGAAATTTTATTTTACGCCGGGAGATTTGGGGTTTTTGAATTTTGATACGAAGTATGCGCGGATTGGGGTGCAGATCTGCTGGGACCAGTGGTATCCGGAGGGTTCGCGGCTGACGGCGATGCAGGGGGCGCAGCTGATTTTTTATCCGACGAGCATTGGGTGGCATCCGCATGAGAAGGGGGCGGTGGGGGCGGCGCAACTGGATTCTTGGAAGACGATTCAGAGGGCACATGCGATTGCGAATGGATGTTTTGTGGCGGTGGTGAACCGCGTGGGTTATGAGGGACGGCCGGAGAAGGGCGATCCGGGGATTGAGTTTTGGGGGAATTCGTTTGTGGCGGATCCGGCGGGGCAGCTGCTGGCGGAGGGGTCGAACGATAAGGAAGAGATTTTGGTGGCGGAGATTGATCCGAGGAAGAGCGAGGAGCAGCGGAGGAATTGGCCGTTTTTTCGGGATAGGAGGATTGATGCGTTTGGTGGGTTGACTAGCCGGTGGTTGGGGGAGGAGTGAGAAGCGAGCGAAAGAAGGAAAAAGATTAACGCAGAGTTCGCTGAGAGCGCAGAGGACGCTGAGAAGAGAACGGCAAGAGTAAGGGAAGAGATTGGGTGCAGTTCGATCGTAAGAGCCCACTCTTCGCAAAAGGCGCGAAGGATGGGGCACCCTCAAGTTCATTTGAGAGGCGGCGTTAGTTGATAAAAGCGAAGACGGAGGAGAAGACGCCGGGGGAGATGGGATTTCGGATGCCGGCGGAGTGGGAGAGGCATGAGGGAACTTGGCTGGGGTGGCCGCATGAGTTGACGGATTGGCCGGGGAAGTTTGCGCCGATACCGTGGGCGTTTGCGGAGATGGTGCGGCTGCTCTCGCAGGTGGAGAAGGTTTTTTTGTTGGTCGAGGACCGCGCGGCGGAGAAGCGGGTACGGGGGATTTTGCGGAAGGCTGGGGCGAAGCTGGAGTCGGTGGAATTTTTTGCGGTGCCGACGGATCGCGGGTGGATGCGGGATTCGGGGCCGATTTGTGTGAGGAATGCGGCGGGAGAGGTGGCGTACAACAATTTTGTGTTTAACGGGTGGGCGAAGTATTCGAATCATAGGAAGGATGCGTTGGTGGTGCGGAAGGCGAATGGACGGCGGAAGCGACGGATTTTTTTCTCGGAGCATAAGGGGCGGCGGGTTGTGCTGGAGGGTGGATCGATTGATGTGAATGGGCGGGGGACGCTGCTGACTACGGAAGAGTGTTTGCAGAGCAAGGTGCAGGAGCGGAATCCGGGATTTACTAAGGAAGATTACGCGGAAGTGTTTCGGGAGTATTTGGGTGTGACGAATGTGCTTTGGCTGGGGAATGGGATTGCGGGTGACGACACGCATGGGCATGTGGACGATCTGACTCGGTTTGTGAATGAGACTACCGTGGTGACGATTGTGGAGGAGGATCCGACGGAGGCGAATTATGCGGCGCTGCAGGAGAATCTGCGGCGTTTGCGGGGGATGAAGGATCAGGATGGGCGGGTGCTGACGGTGGAGACGTTGCCGATGCCGATGCCGGTTTATTTTGGTGGGCAGAGGTTGCCGGCTAGTTATGCGAATTTTTATATTGCGAATGGGATTGTGATTGTGCCGACGTTTAATGATGCGAAGGATCGCGTGGCGCTCGATACGTTGGGGAGATTGTTTCCTGGGCGGGAGGTGGTGGGGATCCATTGCCGGGATTTGGTGCTGGGGTTGGGGACGTTGCATTGCATGACGCAGCAGGAGCCGGCGGCGGGATAATAAAGGAGGAATATCCGTGAATAGCCTGTTCTCTTTTGGTGTTTTCCAGGAAGCCGTGAGCCATAGGGAGGTTCGAAGTGTGTGGATTGCAATTCCCCATGGGTTGATTTGGTGGTTGTTGATTGGGTTGCTTGCTGGATGGCTGGCGGGAAAGATGGCGCGGGGGCGGGGATTTGGGTGCATTGGAGATATTTTGATTGGGTTGATCGGGTCGGTGATTGGGGGATGGATTTTTACGCGGCTGGGGATTTTCCATGCGAATACGTTTTTGTATTCGCTGGCGGCGGCTACGATTGGGGCGGTGCTGCTGGTGTCGATTGCGCATTTGTTTTTTGGGGGTGGAAGAGTTAGGAGGAAAGTGGCCAGTGGCGGGCGACCGGTGGCCAGTGAAGAACGGGAGAAGATGACGCAGAGATCGCTGAGAGCGCAGAGGACGCTGAGAAGAGAAAGACAAGACCCCAGGTGCAAAACCGGCACCTGGGGCACCCGATGAAGATAAGAAAGAGGGGCGGCTGACTCTTCGCGCGAAGCGCTCAGGGTAAAAAGCCACCCCTACGATTTAGGATTTGGGGTAGTTGGGGTCGGCTTTTACTTCTTTGATTTGGTTGGTGTGGCGCTCGCTGTGGGCGGCGATTAAGAGGATGAATTCGTAGGCGTCCCACTTTTGACCGTTGGGGCTGTCGGCGACGTGGTCGCGGAGGCCGGGGGTGGTCTTGAGGAAGTTTTCGGTTGTGGCGCGGCTATCGACGAAGTGATCGATGGCGGCTTGCGGAGAGCCGAAACGGTTGGTGGGCTTGATGGCTTCGGGGGCTTGGAATTTGGTTTTGCGTTCGGGAACGTTGGCGATGATGCCGGCGTCAATGGCGGTTGTGTCGCGCCCGGGAACGGCGGGGGCTTTCATTACCCCGGATTCGACGGAGCCGCGGATGTAGTCTTCGGCGGCCGCGATGTGCTCCATGCATTCGGCGATGGACCAGCGGTCGGGAGCGGATTTGAAATTCCACTGGGCTGGAGAGAGGTTTTTGGTGGCGTCGAGGACGTCTTTCTTGGTGGATTCTAGATAGGCTAGAGCTTTGTCTTTTTCGGCCGGGGTGACTTCCTGGGCGCGCGCGGTGAGTGCGAAGAGGAGTGCACAGAATAGCGCGAGAGTGACGCTGGATTTTCTGATCATCGTTTCGTTCCCTTCCCTTTTTAAACTTTGAGGACGCGGCGGAGTGCCTCTGGTAGGAGTACGTACGGGTGAATAGGAATATAGCAGGGATTCCGGAGATTGAGGAGGGGGAAAGAGCAAGAATTACCACAGAGGGCACAGAGGACACGGAGGAAAAGAAAACCCAAGAGCACAGTCAGGAGTGCCTCTGCCGCAGGCGGGGCGCGGTGCGGTGTGGTACGATTTAGAGTTCGATAGTGGAGAGAAACCTTCATTGAGCAAGAGCAAACAATCACTCACAGTTATTCCCCTTGGGGGGCTTGGCGAATTCGGAATGAATATGATGGCGTTCCGGTTCGGCGACGATATTTTGGTGGTGGATGCGGGGATGATGTTCCCGGAGTCGGAGTTGTTGGGCGTGGACCTGGTGATTCCGGACATCACGTACCTGAAACAGAACCGGCAGCATGTGCGGGCCATTGTGCTGACGCACGGGCATGAGGACCACATCGGGGCGCTGCCGTACATTTTGCGCGACCTGAATGTGCCGATTTACGGGACGCGGTTCACGCTGGCGCTGGTGAAGAAGCGGCTGGCGGAGGCGGGGCTGCTGGATTCGGCGAAGCTGTTTGAAGCGGTGCCGGGACGGCTGGTGGAGATCGGGCCGTTTGAAGTGGAATTTATTCCGGTGACGCACAGCACGATTGACTGCGTGGCGCTGGCGATCCGGACT
>Ga0210403_10005792_pt1 | contig 10446 bp, 10 predicted proteins | sample IncBWC19MmetaG_FD_150863 | JGI IMG/M metagenome (GOLD analysis project Ga0210403, IMG submission 150863) | Forest soil microbial communities from Barre Woods Harvard Forest LTER site, Petersham, Massachusetts, United States - Inc-BW-C-19-M | ecosystem: Environmental > Terrestrial > Soil >... | reverse complement strand
ACAGAAGCAAGGATATCTTGATCTGAACGATCATCGGTGGCCGAAAAGGCGCGCAGCCCGTCAACGTGACTATGCACCTTCACAATGGCGCAACCCTTCTGGTAAATCTCTGCCATGATTGAGTCGAGAATTTGTGTAGACCAAGTGACCTGATCTCGAGAGCGACGGCAAAGGTCATACGGGACAGGTATGACCTTTCTGACCGTAAAGATATGATGGTGCGTCCCATTACGTCTGCCGCAAATAAGCAGAGCAACCGCTTCCATGTTATCGCCGGGGAATAGGTGCCAACGAAGCATGGTGTGCTGCACGTCGTTCATGCGAAGTTTGTATCTCAATTGCGTCCCCCAAGGAATTCGCGACGCAGCCATTCGTCGACGAGGCTTAAATGCGCAGCAATATCGTCAATTCCGGGGCGCCAAGGATTTTGCTGAGTGCGATGACGCGACCAACGCTGCCACATGTTGCCAGCGATCATCTGTGTGGAAAGCGCACCGATCACTCGCCCGTCGGCGCGATTTAGCTGCGGTTGAAAATAGACCATGTCAATCTGCGAATCCGCATAGCCTGGCGGGATTAGAAGCCCGACGGATGCGAACTCGACGTTGTATCCTGGCGGCAGCTTCCAGCGATGCACGAGGAGCCACATCGTCCCATCATTTCGCACAGTCTCCCAGGGAAGCCCGAGTCCACAGAGGTAATCTTCGTCAGCAAGAGGAAGTTTAAAGTCGTATTGGCAGCTGTTAGTGGCAATCGCTCCCTCCGTCGTATCCTTCGCCATGGTCGTAAAGCGCTCAACTCCTTCTTCTCGCAGATCCACAACCGTGTTCGGCTCGATGAGAATAGGCTGGTGACCTCGCTTCAACTCATAGAGTTTGAATTTTTCAGGAGTCTTGCCCGCCAAAGCGAGGATTTGAACCCCGGTAATCGTCTCTGTTTTGACGACGAATTTTTCCTTGTCAACCCGAATGATGAACCGCTTTGCCGGAGGCGGCTTCTCGCCGCGCTTCGCAAACACTTCAATTTCAACCTCTTCCACTTGTACCTGAGACTCAATACTGTGGTCGCTCATAAGGCCCTCCGCTTGAATTTGTTAGCTTGCTAAGTATACAACGCAAATACTTAATTTGCTAGCTTTTTTTTGCAGGGAAGCTAAAATATAAATTGACTATGGCTGAAAAGAGGGAAGACGCCCGCCAACCCCAAACGCTCGGGGAGTTTCTCTTGCATGTTCGAACAACAAAACGCCTGACTTTGCGCCAGGTCGAGGAGGCAACAAACAGGGAAGTATCAAACGCATATTTAAGTCAATTGGAGCATGGCCGTATTGCCAAACCTTCGCCAAATATCCTTTACAGCCTTGCATCGGTTTACGCGGTTCCTTACGAGCGCCTGATGGAAAAAGCCGGTTACATAATAGAAACTTCGAAGCGAGATGTGGGGGAGAAGCACGGACGAGTCGCGACTTTCGCAAATGAAAACCTCACTACTGAAGAGGAGGAGGATTTGCTCAAATATCTGGCGTTTCTGAGATCAAGCGGAGGCTCTAAACCCTGAAGCCCATTGATAGCATCTCAAATGACGAGTTGGCTTCCGTTCGCGTTCATGCCCTCCGAGCATTAGAGGATGCGGGGGCATTAGGCCGAATTCCAACACGGGTTGCTGATGTCATGGCGGCCGCCAAACTGTCATTGGCTCCGGATGATGCACTGAATGAGAACTTCTTACTGCGGCTGCGGCACAAGGCTGGCGACGCTCTCAAAAGAGCGCTTTCAAAGGTCTTAGGTGTTATCGATATCAAGGCTCGCCTGGTCTACGTGGATCGAGCCGTTATAATAGTGAGACAGACATTTCTCAAGCTGCACGAAATCGGGCACGCATGTCTGCCTTGGCAACGCGGGCTTTATGCTGTGGTTGAAGATTGCGAAAAGACTATTTCACCGGAGATCAGCGAACGTTTTGATCAGGAAGCCAACGCATTCGCCTCCGAAGTGTTGTTCCAGCTTGATACTTTCACGAATGAAGCGGCCGATCACCCGTTATCTTTAAAGACACCGTTGAAACTCAGCAAGAAATATGGCGCATCCATTTATTCCACCATCAGAAGATATGTGTCGACGAACCATCGGGTTTGCATGGTCTTGGTGCTGGATCCGCCCGAATTCAAATCCGTTCATGGCTTTACATGCACCCTACGTAGGGTGCTTGCTTCTCCGAGTTTTGATCGAACCATCGGAAGAGTGAGGTGGCCAGAGAGATTCACACCAGACGATGATATCGGCGCTTTCGTCCCCATAGGCGGCAGAAGGATGTCTTATCCTCGCCCGCTGAGAATAGTCAATTGCCGAGGCGAGTCTCACGATTGCGTCGCAGAGGCGTTCACTCAGACTCATCAAATATTTATTCTTGTCCACTCAATTGTCCCGACTACCGTCGTAGTTTTGGGCAACACTTAGGCATATAAAGTAATCACAAAACATGCGACAGCAGCTCGCCTCGGGTCACCCAAACCTGACCATGCAAGATTTAGAAACACCAAGCAGCTCGTGTGTGTTGTGGCTCCTGAAAAGACATCCTCGCCCCGGCCGGTCGTTTGATCAAGCGATCAAAGCGTTCAAGCCATGCCTAGCTAGACCTTAACGGAGATTCTTTTTCTGTAGAACCACCACGCTACCGCCGTCCAGAGGTGTTTTTCGGCTGCCCGAATGGCGCGAAGCAGTTGCGATAGATCCACGCTTGTACCCCGATCTCCCGGGTATCTTCCGTTATCGTGAAGATGAAACCCTCTTTCGAGAAGAAAGTCGAGAGCGCATATATCAGAATTGCATTCGATCCCAGCCAGAGGAACGGCCTCGCCCACACGTGCCAGCCGCGCATCTCGATCAGCCACCAACAGAGCGCCAGAAGCAGGCACGCAGCCCCGGCGGTGAACAGGACGTACGAACTGCTCCACAGCGGCTTGTTGATAGGAAACCAGGGATGCCACACATAACCGGCGGCCACACATGCGAGTCCGGAAATGACAAGGCCGCGAACTTTGTGTGGGAGGCTTGCGGCGCCACGCAGGAATTCTCCAGTCAGCGTCCCTAGCAGCGCGGTTGCTATCGCCGGTAATGTGCTGAGTAATCCTTCAGGGTCAAAATCCGGCCGGTACAGATGACCGGGCATCAACTGCCGATCCACCCATCCCGCCAGGCTGCAGTGCTGTGTCATCCACGCCGCGTGATCGCATCCCGGCACGGGAATAAATCGCATCGCCAGATAGTAGCTGGAGAGCAAGCCTGCGACCCACGCAATGCGTCCGCGTCGCGCCGTCCACAGCGTGATGGCCGAGGCGCACAGATACACGACTGCGATCCGCGGGAGGACTCCGGGATAGCGCATCCGCGAAAAACTGAAATATGGCTGAAGGTGGATGAACCAGCCGATCAACAGAATCAACCCGCTGCGCTGGGCCGCGTGCTTCAACAGTTCGCGCCGCGAGTCACCACGCGCCTGTCTCGCTCCGAATGACAGCACCATCGAGACTCCGGCGATAAATAAGAAGAACGGGAAGACCAGGTCCGTGGGCGTCCACCCGTTCGCGTGTACCCACTTGGAAACCGGGAAGACAAAATTTCCGGTCCTACCACCGCCCTTGTCTGTAGAGGAGATCAAGGTGCGGCGATGAAGACATGGCGGCGAGTTGATGGCCGGGTGGCAGGCCGACACCCCACGCAATCGATAGTCTCGATACCACCGGGCGATCCTTATTATTCTCTAATCGATAGTAAGGTGTGCCTGCTTCGGCAGGCCACAGACTGGACAGCTCGTGAGATTACTCCAATGAATATTGCGGATGCGGCAATCGAATCCAGGACTGGTCTAAATGAATTCTCTTGACTTCCAAAATGGAAGGCAACTAGCCTGTAGACGTAAATTGTCTGTCTCCGTAATTCAATTCCCCCCATTAATTTTCTAACGATGCAATCTGATAATGATGCAATCTGAGACAACTCTGCCTGAGAGGAGTATAGATATCAATGAGACTATGGTCTGTGGTAGATAAAAAATCTGTGCTGTTCTTACTGTTGCTATTCGTGATGCCATCGGGTCTGCTTGCGCAAACATCTGCCGTAGGCGTCCGTCTTGCTGATGTTTCTCCACCCTTTGGGCCAGCGGGTCCCGCGCGATTGGCGTCAACTTTAAATACCGATTTCACAATGTTCCCCAGCGTCACCACCTCCAGATTGTCTCCCTATGGGGCCGGACCGCAAGTATTAAACCTTCTCGCTTTTTGTTTCAATCCGTTCACCGGGGCAATTCTTCCCAATTGCGATATCAACCTCCAGGCCACGGCTGCCAACGGGTCGGGTGGTCATGTACATAACACCAACCGTCCGCGGGGAATGTTCAATCCTAGCTCGGGCAACACCGGTGCGAGCGGCTTCCTGCCGGTTGCTTATACCTCTCCTGAGGCGTCGGGGATTACGAATGTGCTGCTGTTTGGCTTTTTGAACGGAGTGCCCATAACTCCTGGCCTGTTTACTATTGGCGTAGAATTTGATGGCTTGCAGTTGGCCAACGGCACCAACCTCATTGTGGACACCGCTTCCCAAATGCATGGCAACAACAACGGTTTTGCGAGTTCCGACATGATCAGTGCTATACAGAATTTACCCGGAGACTTTGCAGACCTGCTGGCTCAGTCCAATGGCGGTACGGCGCCCGCCGTCGAATTTACCGCGCTGTCATTGCCGGTGGGTGGACTGTTTGATTTTCAAAATGAGTGGCGCCCGCCTCATGTGAGCCACCGTTTTGGGAACGACGGCGATATAGCGATCCGCAACCTGACGCGGGCCCAGCGGGCTGCATTGGCGCGGGCCTGCACCAACGACGGCTTCACGTTCCCGGTTCCTGGCGAGCGCCCGCAGGATGCGAATGCCACGCATTGGCACATTCGACTGAACTAGGGGAGGGAAAATATATGAAATTAATGTTCGTAAAGGCCGACGCTCTTCTCATAACACTTGTGCTGTCTTGCGCAATATGCGTTCACGCCGCTGCGCAGGTGACGGTGACATGCCCGCCTGCGCCAAATCAGTTGACTGTTACAGTTGCTCCCCAAGTGAACTTTGATCAGACGACCCAACTCTTTACCTATACCTACACTGTCGCCAATGGCCCTAACAGTGCCCAAGAGATCGACAGCTTTAACCTGGACTTTGCGCCACCTGTCTCCAATCTAAATAATCCCCCAGGTTGGGCCCACGGAATATTCAGGCGTCGTTCGACTTTAGGCTGGTCGGCTACGGTCCCTGCCCCGCTTCCCCCAGGGGCAACCGACGACAGCAGAGTTCCTGCTGGCCTGGCCCAAATCAAACCCGCCCAATCCCTGGCTGGATTTTCGTTTCAGAGCCCGAAGCCGCCGGGTCCGGTGAAATATTTTGTCACGGGTTTTGTTGATGTTCCGCCTCAGGACGACGAAGAAGGCGCCGAGACTCTTCTTGAACAATGCCCACAGAGCACCGGTAAACCCTTGGATCTAGCGGTCGTTGGCACAACTCTTGGGCCGGTGAACTTTATTCCTGTGACGATTGAAATCAAACCCCCGAGTGCGCCACCCGTGCCCATGAACCCCAGAAGCGAAGGCGTGACGCCCGTGGCCATTCTTGGATCTGCCAGTTTTGACGTAAGCACAGTAAACCAGGCGTCGGTCAAATTTGGGCCGGGAAATGCTGCGCCGCAAAAGGGCAGTGGTCACTTTGAAGATGTGAACAACGATGGCATTCCCGACTTGGTCTTTCAGTTCCCTACGTCTGCGATCGGCGTTCAATGCACAGATACCGCTTTGTTCCTGACAGGACAAACCTCCAGCGGAACTGCAATCCAGGGCTCCGAAAGCGTTCACGGTGTCGGCTGCAAGTTTTAAGAAAACCGATACATCCTTCATCGAGGGCTGCCAGAAGAACGGCAGCCCTCATTTGCGCTAAGGCTTGCAGTACTCTTCAGGCGAAACCCTAGGTCCAACCGTCACCTGCGATCCCTTGCGGACAATGTACTCAGACGCTCCATAGGGATCGGCGCCCGGCTTCCAGTTGTAGGTGTAGCCGAGATGGGTCCATGGAAATCCGCCGGGCAGTTGGCGAGCGCTGAGCGTGTTGTTGGCAATCCATTGCTGATGAGACATCGCTACGTCCTTGGGAAAGCTGTTGCCGCATTGAATGGTTGCCGGGAATTTGCACGCTCCTTGCGAAGGATTGCCGCAGGGGCAGAGCGTCCAGGGCGTTGGATCTGGTGTTGGCCTAAAAACGTCCGCGGCCTTGACCCTCATGGTGTATATGTTCGGGATCTGATGATCGGGAGGCAGCCCGAGCAACTCACGCAATTGCATGGTGACATCGCCGGTGAAGTGGCGGCAAATCGTCTGCATCTCAGGGACAATCGTCACCCATGTGTCGCCATAGAGCGGGCTGGTGACTTCATATTTCGTAGCCGTCACGACCTCCACGGTCCCGTCCGGATCGACGGTCAGGGGCTTGAGCAGCCGCAAGTCTTCATTTCTCCAGACACTCGCGTGCTCCACGGAGGCGTTGTAGGCTTTCCAAAGGTCCGCGAGCGAAGAGGCGTCGGATTCAACCGGCGGGAGACTCTCCGGCGGAACGATTGGGGAATCGTCCTGCGCGAGGTCAAGATCATGCAGGCGTATCGATGCGTGATACGCGGTGGCCGTCCGGGCTGGCGGACCGGCTACCTGTGCGGCGCATGTTGCCGCGATGAGAAGAAGTATTGCGATGAAGCTCAGTGTTCTTGGTGGGGCCGGTCTTGGCATGATTGTGTTCTCCGATCTGGGGGAAGTAAAAAAATCATACACATGTACGCAGTGTTTTGTCGTGGTCCGCAGATGAGCACATCCTGCGCTTTCGAAGGCGTCTCCCTATGTTAAAATCCCCAGCTTATGCCATTCTCTCTTCGTGGAAAAGCTGCATTGGTTACCGGTTCCGGACGTGGAATCGGGCGCGCTATCGCACAAAAACTTGCTGGGGCCGGCGCTTCGGTCATGTTGAATGATATTGATCCCGGGCCGCTCAAGGAAACGATTTCTCTCATTGAGGCCGCCGGAGGCGCTGCCAAGGCGCTGCCCGGCGATCTTACGGCGCCGGAGTTTCCGCAAAAGCTGGCGGATGCGACGGTGGCCGCCTTCGGCTCCATCGACATCGTCGTCAACAACGCCGGATACTCCTGGGACAGCGTCATTCAAAAGATGACCGACGAACAGTTTCAAGCCATGCTCGATATTCACCTGGTCGCTCCCTTTCGAGTTCTGCGCGCAGCCTCGGGATGGATTCGCGAGGCGGCGAAACGCGAGAACGCTGAGGGGCGTCCAGTGATGCGCAAGGTGGTCAACGTCAGCTCGGTGTCGGGCACCAATGGAAATGCCGGGCAGAGCGGCTATGCCGCCGGCAAGGCCGGCATCAACGGAATCACCAAGACCCTGGCCAAAGAGTGGGGCCGGTACAACGTGACGGTGAATTCGGTGGCGTTCGGCTCCATTGATACACGGATGCTCCAGTCCATGCACGCCGCGGAATCGGTGATCGAGCGTAAAGGCAAACAGATCCGCATCGGAATCCAGCCGGAGTTCCGGGACCTGCTGAAAAGCACCTGCGCGCTCGGACGCCTGGGCACACCGGAAGAGGCAGCGGGCGCAGTCTTGTTTTTCTGTTCCCCGCTTTCCGATTACGTCAGCGGCGAAGTCCTCACGGTAAGCGGTGGCGGCAGAGGATAGGTAGTGCGTGACCAGGAGAAAAGCCATTCCTGTAGATCGGGACATCGGCACATCGGGTAATCGGGACATCGGTAATGTTGGCGAAGATGCGGGCCCGCATTTCCGATCACCAGATCACACGCTCACCAGATCATCCGATCCGTGACAATGCCTCAGCCTCCCAGTCACCGTCCTACCGGTGGCCGAGCACGACCCACGCCAACACCGCGGTTCCCACGATGATGCGGTAGATCGCGAAGGGCGCAAAGCCGCGGCTGCGCACCCAGTTCATGAACCAGGCTACGACTGCCCAGGCCACAAAAAAGGAGACGGTAAATCCGATGGCCAGCACGATCCATTCCTGGGAGTTCGCGGGCATCCTGCCCAGGGGTTCACCGTGCTTTGCGCGTAGTGTTCTGAGCAGGTCGTAGCCGATCGCGGACACCATGGTGGGCATCGAGAGGAAGAAAGAGAATTCCAGGGCCGAGGTGCGCGACATGCCGGCGATTTGTCCGGCGGCAATGGTTGACATGGAGCGCGAAGTTCCAGGAAAGACAGCCGAGAAAATCTGGCACAGCCCGATCCAGATGGCCTGCAACATGGACATGTCTTCGATATGTTCGGTGCGGAACCGCTGGCTATCAGGCGGCCCGCCGTAGAGGGTGTCCACGATCCACATGACGATTCCGCCGATGAGCAGGGAACAGCCGATGATGATCATGCTTTCCAGGTGCTTGCCGATCACTTTGGTAAGCAGGAAGGCCGGACCGGCGGTGCAGACAAAGGCGATCATGACCAGCGTGAGCGGATGCGTGAGCATGGTGCGGTCCCCGCGCTCGCCCCGGGGAAAGGTCTTTAGAAAACCGGCAATGCGCGCCCGGAAATAAATCGGCAGGCAAAGGATCGCGCCCAACTGGATCACGATGGAATACATCTTCCAGTATCCGTTGGAAAGGTCGATACCGGCCAGCGATTCACAGATGCGCAGATGCGCAGTGGAGCTTACCGGAAGAAATTCTGTAAGGCCTTCCACGATACCCAGCAGCACAGATAATAAATATTCGTTCAAGCGGTCCTCGTATATTTTGGATAAACCGGGGCTGAAGCCCTGAAGGTTTTCGATCTCTTAACGCACGGCTGAAGCCGCCCTCTTTGACAGTTGTGCGGGCATTTTTCCGCAGCCTCTGAAGCCGTGCCCTTCTACTAATTCAATTACCCACTTACCAAATCACCCAATTACCAAATTCTTCATTCGTCCTGTGTTCCATACGTTACCACGGCCTGTTCCAGCTTATAGAGCAGAGAGGAAGCACGGGGCTTCCAGTCGCCTTCGGGGTAATGCGCCACCACCTCCTGCGCCAGGGCAATGGCTTTGCTGCGGGCTTTGGCGCCTTTGTCGCGTTCCTGATTGATGCGGTAGATATCCACGAGTGCTGCCTGCCGCCAGGCTGCGTTGTAGAGCGCTTCGGCGGCCTTGGGCGACTGCGGGTGCTCGTGAACATATTTTTCGTAGATCTCAGATTCTTTCTCAGGACACTTAGCGAGTCCCTGCCATTCGCCGCACAGCTTGTTATCGATCAAGTCATAGGCCGCGAGATCTGACCATTTGGTGTGCGGGAATTTCTTGCCGACCTCTTTCATCAGGCGGTCATCCACCGGCTCACGGGCGTCCGGGTCCGCCGTGTGAGACGACGGACGGCGAAAGATGTCCGCCTTCTCCAGTTGCCAGCGGATGTCCGCGGCCCGCCACAGGGCTTCGCCCGCCAGCGGTGATGCTGGGAAGAATTCCTGCATGCGGTAGTAGAGGCGCATGGCATCCTGGGCCGCGCCTTTGCGTCCGCCGCGCTGTTCCGCCTGCTGTTCGGAATCGACCGCTTCTCCGAAGATGATCTGGTCGGCGTTGGGCATGGAGGTGGCGATCACGCCCTTGGCCGGCAGCCATCCGGAGATTTCCCGCTGGCTCTCGATCTCGATCAGGGTTGCATAGACCTTCAGCCACGCCTGATTGTCCACGTTGGTCTTCTCAAGGACCACCAGGTCACGTCCGCGTTCGACCTTGACCAGCTTTTCCGAGTTGCCTCCGGGCAAGACGTAGAGCGTGGCGGAACGCACCAGGGTGGCGTGTTCCTTCTCAGCCGCCAGTGCGCCGGATACTGCCAACAGGCCGAAGGCAAGCGAAAGCTGAAGTTTCAGGCGCATGGTAACCTCACGATGCTTCCATCAGGATATCGGAAAAGACCCCAGGATCAACGTTGCCGCCGGTGACCACGGCCACCACCGGCCCGGCCGCGGGGAGCTGGCTAGCATGGAACAGGGCAGCCGCGGTCGTGACGGCGCCGCTAGGCTCGGCCAGAATCCGCGCCGAGAACAGCAGATGCTTCAGCGCCCGCCGTATCTCCTGCTCGGTGACAGTAATGATGTCATCCACATATCTGCGGATGTGCTCGAAGTTGATCGGCCCGATGCTCTGCGAACGCAGGCCGTCAGCGCTGGTGCGCGCCGTACTCTCTCCTGAGACGGATTGGATCGTGCCGGTGCGCAGACTGGCCTGGGCGTCGGCGGCAAATTCCGGCTCCACGCCTACGATCTTGATTCCCGGGTTGGACTCTTTCAGGGCGGTCGCGATGCCACTGATCACCCCTCCGCCACCGATGGGCACCAGCACCAGTGCGGCATCAGGAAGGTCTTCGAATATCTCG
>Ga0210403_10005789_pt1 | contig 10450 bp, 7 predicted proteins | sample IncBWC19MmetaG_FD_150863 | JGI IMG/M metagenome (GOLD analysis project Ga0210403, IMG submission 150863) | Forest soil microbial communities from Barre Woods Harvard Forest LTER site, Petersham, Massachusetts, United States - Inc-BW-C-19-M | ecosystem: Environmental > Terrestrial > Soil >... | reverse complement strand
CAAATTCGAAGCCAAGCACCTACCCATGTTCACCTTCATTCACGGAGGCCCCGCCGACGCCGACGGCAACCACTTCGAAGCCGACTGGTATCAGTGGGCCCAGCTAGCCGCCACCAACGGATGGCTGGTCTTCGAACCCAACTACCGCGGGTCGTCCGGATACGGCGACAAATTCCTCGAGCAAATCGTTCCGCAGATAGTCACGCGTCCCGGCAAAGACATTCTCGAAGGCGTAGACGCCCTGGTGAAAGACGGCACAGCAGACGCCGATCATTTAACCATCGGCGGCTACAGCTACGGCGGCTACATGACCAACTGGCTGATCACGCAAACCACGCGCTTCAAAGCCGCAGTCACCGGCGCAGGCGCGGTCGAACACATCGCCAACTGGGGCAACGACGACGATACCCAGGACGACGCCTACTTCCTCGGCGGACGCCCCTGGGAAGCCCCGGAGCGCTATCACGACGAAGCCGCCATCTTCCAAATCGACAAAGTCCGCACTCCCACGCACATGGTAGCCGGCGCCGACGACATCCGAGTAGCAGTGCTCGAAGATTACTTGCTCGAACACGCGCTCTATTCGCTAGGCATCCCCAACAAGCTGCTAATCTTCCCCGGCGAAGGCCACAGCCTGGCCAAGAATCCCTGGCACGGAAAAATAAAAGTCCGCGAAGAACTAAAGTGGCTCCAAAAATACGGCGGCATCCCAGCAGGAAACTAATCGCCACATGGAGCGGTGGAAGGGGAGGGCTTCTTCTTTGCCTTGAATACCAGGCTTCGTCGCAGCACCACAAGTGGGGAAGCGTGGCTACGTTGGAACTACCGGAAAGAACAAAAGCGAGACCTCCCCAGTCGACGGGGAAACTATCGCAGGTGTACTATCACGGGGCGCGTTAGACGACCATCGGGCCTCAAGCTAGCACCTCATGATTAACAAGTGGAAGCTCTTTAATTTCAAGTCGGTAGAGCGTGCGGAGTTATCCCTCTCGCCTCTTACCCTTTTCGCCGGCGCAAACAGCAGTGGGAAGAGCACGTTCTTGCAGTCAATCCTCCTCATCAGCCAAACCCTTGCAAGTAGGGTTGGTAGTCAAATCGTCGTCCTGAACGGCCATCTTGCGAAGCTAGGGCAATTTAATGACCTGCGCACTGCTGGCGCTGATTCAAACGAGATAAGAATAGCGTGGGACCTCACCGTTCCGGCTGAGCGAGCCGTAGATGCTCCATACTTACGCCGAGCAGTAGCTCTGAACACCGTCTCCTGTGACATCACGTTTGGCGTTCCACCGGGCGGCGGATCACAGACACACTACCAACTGAATCCCAAGTTATTTGCATCGTCGTGTTCGGGCAGCGAAACCGCACTCTCAGGAGAAGGGCTTAGTGCTGTCCATTCGCTCCGGCTCAAGGCGAAAGGGGATTCGCCGTCAGACGACTCCGAGGGTTCGACCGAGAGGCCTCGAAGCATGTGGACCTTTGATTTCGATATAGAACTCGACCAAAACAGTTTGGACGAGCTTCGCGACGAGTTGAGTTCACCGAAACCTGTCGGATGCAACCTCCAGCACTTTCTACCCCAGTGGCTAATTGTTCAGTTTGACGAGCAAACGGAAATCATCAAGGCGCTAACCAGGCCCCTCATTGATCCCCTGCGGTCGCGCGTGGCGACGCGCCACCTGAACACCGATGACGTTAGCATCCCTGGGCCGATTATCGAGTTTCTGAACCAGAAGCGTGCCGAGCTAGAAAGACCCGAACTGGTTTCGTCAAACGTCGGTGACGCCTCTTTACCGCTCACTGATGTTTTGCATTGGCTCAGAGGAGCACGACTAAGGCAACGATCAAAGATCCCGGAACTCGCGAAGGCACTCACAAACCTCGCAGCCGAGGTTTTACCCAAGAAAGTCGGGCTAACAACAATCGAGATGCCCCCTGCGTTCCGCGACGCACTTGAGTACCTCTCCTTCTTCTTCTCAAGGAGCGTTCGCTATTTGGGGCCTCTGCGCGAAGAGCCTAGGCCGATGTACCCCCTGCAGGATACGGCCGATCCACAGGACATTGGGCTGCACGGTGAGCACACGGCAGCAGTATTTCATAACTACAGACACCTGGAAATCTCTTACATACCTTCTGCTGCCTTCGCGATTGCGACCACTCCTCCCGCGCGGCGCAGAGAATCGCTAGAGAGAGCTGTATTCGACTGGCTGAGTTACTTGGACGTTGCGACAAAAGTCGAGACACGGGACGCGGGGAAGTTTGGCCATGCCCTCGCTGTTTATTTGGGCGGTAAGGTAAGTCATGACCTAACTCACGTCGGCGTGGGCGTGAGTCAAATTCTGCCGATAGTGGTAATGTGTCTTCTAGCGACCAGTGACACGACGTTGGTATTGGAGCAGCCAGAGCTGCACTTGAATCCGAAGGTACAAACCAGACTCGGTGATTTCTTTTTATCAATGTCCCTCTTGGGGAAGCAATGCCTGATTGAGACCCACAGTGAATATTTGATAAATCGACTACGATACAGGGCGGCCTCCGCGCCGACCGATTCATTTTCCAAACTAATGACACTATATTTCGTGGAGAAGCAAGCGGACGTCACCGTGTATCGTGACGTGGTGATCAATGAGTTTGGAGCGATCCTTGACTGGCCCGCTGGATTTTTCGATCAGTCGCAGCGCGAGGTCGAGGATATATTGCTCGCGGCAACTAGAAAGGCAAAGGCAGAAACATCCACCTAGAATACATGCCCACCGTCGTCCTTGATCCCGGCTTGCTCGCTTTTGTCCCACTCATTTCCAGGGCCGACTTGTTTACGAAGGTTGAGCAGCTTGTTACTTGGAGCAAAATCAGTGCGACCCGGCCTTGGGTAAAGCTTGCCTTGGTGCCATCCACTCGTGAATTCTTGGAGATCCATGATCTAATACCCGCTCACGAACCGGCGAAGCGTCTCCTGGAGACGACAGGGCTCCGAAATGTTTATTCGCCGGAAGACATAATCAGACCTGTGTATGATCTGCTCGAGAAATCCCTTCCCACAGAATATTGCTGCGTTACAGATGAGCTCCATGAAGACTTTAGTGCTGATCCCACGCAACCGTGGCACGGCAACGATCCAACCGTAGAAGCGTTGTCGCAGCGGGCGTTGTTGATGTCGTACTTGGAGAACCAGGTTCACAACCAGAAGAAGCTGCAATTGTTCGCCTCCGTTTTTGGGTCGGACGCAATCAAGTTCGAGGCACGTCTAGAGGCAGTCGAACCCGACGCGATCCCGGGCTTTGGCGAGCAAGACATGCCCATGGATGTCCAAGACACATTTCAGCACGTGCGCTCGATCGAGGATGTGTGTTCGACCGTTAATCCAGACGAAATGTGGGCACATGCTTTGTCATCGTGGGACGTCAAATTTGCGATCCAACTTGCATGCCGACAAAGGATGATTGCCGAAGGTACGTACTCTGGGCTCGACAACGTTCCCTTATTCTTCGTCGGGGCTGATTTTCGACCGTCCTTGAAGAAATGGCAAGCCGATGCGCATCATCGCTTCGCCACCCAGACCTTAGAAACATGCGCAGCGGCCGTTCTTGATCTTCCAACTGTCGAGATCAAGCCTTTTAGAAAGGCAAGAAGAGCCTCTGATCTGGCGTACCCCCTCCGCGCTCATATTTCCAAGGCCGGGGTGGGGCTCAGACTAATGATGTGGCGACGGCCCATGACCCGGCGATGCATTGAGTTCGCAAACGTCGGGGGCAAGAACGAAGAGGAAATATCCTATTCAGACCCTTCCCTGGCGGTTTAGAGGGGCCCGGGTGCTGGCTCACATTTCTTGACGAAACTGCCAACTCAACTCTGCCCCAGGCGTCGCTTTTCGAAGTGTGGGCACCACGAACCTCGCCTGATGATCTTTCACTTTTCCACAGCCTTCCACAGCCATCCTATGTGACATCTGCCCTTGCGGTCATACCAGTTTTTCTGAAATTCTGATCGACAGCGCAAAAACGACTTTGGAACCGATTCCTAGGTTCCCAAGTCATTGATTGCAAAGATTTTAGTATCTAACGTCTTTGCCATCTAGATTTTGCGGACCGTTTCCACTCTAACCCGATGATTCCAGAGATCGAGGGGGGTGGGGGAGGGTACCCGCAAATTCGCGCCGACCAAACCAATCAGAAGGGTGTGACAAAAAATATGGGTATGGACAATGTTCCAAGGTGTCAGCACATAAAAATGAACGGCACGCAGTGCGGATCTCCCGCCCTGCGTTGGCGCAGGCTTTGTTTTTTTCATGATCGCATCAAGCGCGAGCGGGCGAAAATCGCGGCCGACATGACGGCCCAGCGCCGCTTCGACCTGCCCCTGCTCGAGGACGCAAACTCGGTGCAGGTCTCGCTGATGAAGGTGATCCAGATGCTAGGCTCCGGCCGCCTGGACCACCGCACCGCCGGCCTGATGCTCTACGCGCTGCAAACCGCCAGCGTAAACCTGCGCCACGCCAACTTCGAGGCGCGCTTCGCCACCGACGTGGTAATCGACCGCGACGACGTGCACCGCACTTCCCTGGGAGGCCCGCAGTGGTTCGAAGAAGATTTCGAAGATGAGCCAGAGGAACAAGAAGCAGAAAACGAAACAGAGAATGAAATAGAAGAAGCAGATGACGAAGCTGCCATAGCCGCCGCGCCAGTGCAGTCCGCAGCCGTAAAGAAAGAGCCCGCGGCGGTAAACCACTTCACTACGGAAGACGCGCGGCGAAGTGTGCAGGGCACAACCCGAAACTGGTTGCCGGAAACGTCAGGAGGGAACGGAGCAGTGAAGCCAGGGTAAAGCCTAAGGGGTGCTGGTGGGCCTTTGCCAGGTACTAGGTACTGGGTACTAGGTACTATTTCGCGGCGTTCGCGACCTTGACCCCCCGCGACCCAGCAGCATACCGAGCGATGCCCTTATACAGCGCTTCGGCAATCTGCTCGCGGTAGCCGTCGCTTTGCAGCTTCTGCTCGTCAGTAGGACTGCTGACGAAGGAAACTTCCGCCAGAATTCCAGGCATCGCGGTCTCGGTAAGCACCACGTAGGAAGCCTCTTTCACGCCGCGGTCGCGCAGCCCGGGATTCTGCGCCGACAGTGTTCCATAAAGCGAGTGCTGCACGCTGGCCGCGAGCCGCCGCGACTGCTCAATCTTGCCGTGCAGCTCGACGGGAGAAAGCTTTGCGGCATTTGTATTCTTGCCATGCTCTGGGTTTCGCGTTTCCAGATCTTTCACGCTGGGTGCCGCAAAGACGCTGGTGTAGTAAGTCTCAACGCCGCGCGCCGAGAGCAGGTCGCTATAATTCGCATGCACCGAGATAAACAAATCCGCCTGCGACTGATTCGCCATTCCAGCCCGTTCGTCGAGCGGAATGTAGTTGTCGTCATTCCGCGTGAGGATCACGTCCGCGCCCAAACGGCTCTCGAGCAACTTGCCCAGGCGCTGAGCGATCTCGAGCACCAGATCTTTTTCCAGCAATCCGCGCCGGCCTACGGTTCCCAAATCCCACCCGCCGTGACCAGCATCCACGACGATACGCATCTTCGGTACCCGCGCGCGCAATTGCAAATCTTCGCGCGTCGGTGGAGGAACCACAATGGCCATCTTCTCCGCCTCAGCCGCTCCCGGGAAGAGATTCACCTGAGCTTTGCTGTTGGCGCCCAGCTTTCTCACCTGCACCACCAAGCGATACGGATTCGGCTCCAGGCTGACAGAATAGTTCGAGTTGCCCCTGGTCTCGAGCACGACGCGCGTCAATCCAGCAACTGGCTGCGCGATTCGAACCTTTGCCAGCAGCGAGTCCCCGACTTCGATGGTCTTGCCTTCATATCCCGGAGCCAGCGAAGTATCGTGCAAATCAAAGTAAATGCGATCCGGCCCCGACAGGCGATGCGCCTCGTATTGCACTTGATCTTCAAGGTCGAGCACAATCGTGCTGGAATCGGCCGAAGACCAGTGCCGGATTCCAGTGATGCGCGCCAACTTCGCCGGTTCCTGCGGCGTAGCGCTTTCGCCAGGTTGAGCAGTTGTATCTTGATCGATTGCCGTTCCCGGATTGAGGGTGGAACTCGCTTGCGCATCCGCGCTCGAAGGGTTGATCGCCGATGGAGCGTCCGTCTTAGCCGCGCTCTCAGGGCGCGTGATCTTCGGCTCAGGCCGCACCATTACGTCGCCGAGCTGCGCATTCTTCAGCTTCCACCAAACTCCACCAGCCAGAACCGCGCAGACTACAACCAGCACCAACACCAGCACGATTCCGGGGTGATGAGCCACAGCAGGTTTCTGCCTGGCTTTCAGGGGAAGAGTTTCTTTGGCGACAGACAGAGATTCAGTTTTCAGTTGCGGAGCCAAATCGGGCAACACCACAGGTTCAACCACCGCAGCAGCGGGGCTCGCCGAGCCTTTGGCTTCCTCAACTTGCGTCACAGGCGCCGACTCGGCAACAACCTTTGCCACAGGAGTTTCTGTAATCGCGACAGCCGCTGGAGTGGCAATCGCGGGCGCGGCCAATTCCGCTTCCGCCACTTGCGCCGATTCCGCGAAGCGATCTTCGTCCTCAGGCTTGAGCGCCCCAAGAATAAGCTCGGCCAGCAACTCGAGACTACCAACGTCGCTGTCATTGAAACCGAAGGGGTCAGCCGAAAACGCTTCCAGCAATCCAATCACGCGCCGCCGCCCGCACAACGGCACGGCAACCATCGAGCGCGCGCCCAGTTGGCGACAGGCGTAAAGGTTTACGCGGTCGTCGGTCTCCGTATCGTCGCAGCGGATAATCTGCGCTGTACGGAAACATGCTCCGGAAAATGCCGAGTCACGCTGAATGCGCGCGCCCACGTCCGGCTTGATGACGCCCGCGGAAGCCCGCAAAACAATTTCGTTGTTTTCTGCCAGAGCGATTCCCAATCCATCCGCTCCGGTAATGGCAATGGCCCGCTCCGCAACCAGTTGCAACACTTCGTCCAGAACGAATTGCTCTTGCACATCGAACTCATTGGGGCGTGCAATGGTTTCAAACCCGCTGTGCCGCGAGGCCAGCGCCCGCCGCTGCCGCACCTGCTGATGCAGCGCCGAGAAAGCCAAGAGCGCCTGCAAAGCATCGCGGCGCGAAGGCCGCATCTCGCGATCCTCGCCGTCAACTCCGTTATAAGAAGAATTTTGCGCCGGCGCCCACGCACTCCGCTGCAACGGCCACGACGGCACAGAAGTGCCTGCCAGCCCGGAGCCAGCGTTAATCGAGCCAACTTCCATCACCGGTTTAGTGGGAGTAGTAGCCATTCAATTACTCATGCAGCCCAGCAGTCTTCAACAAATCTCCTTATTGCGAGTGTGGCCACGCCGCCGGGCCCTGTCAATTGACTACTTTGCGTAGCTGGTTCGTCCCGACCTACGCGCATCGATGCAGCTTGGTTGCATACGGTTTTCGCAGGGTTTACTTGTAAGTTAGCCGGGTTTTGCCCCAGTTGCAATGACGTGGCTTGCCCTATCGGCCATGGTCTTTAGTAAGTCCATTCTTCACGGTTTCCAACTTCCGGACAAGATGCCGGATGCGCTAGCACCCGTGCGAAACCAGCGTAGAATCCTTGACGTTTCAGAAATTGACTTATGAAGCGCAACCGCATCGCGACTCGGAGGCCGCTCATGCCCGCACCTCGCTCTCACGGACTCCCCAGCCCCACCGTCTGCGCCTTGATTGTGGTTGCCATGGTGGCAATGATCGCGATTCCCGCGGCGATCACGCTGCAAACGGTGCACGTGCCCGCGCCGCCGATCCCAGTAAACCAGAGCGCCACGCCGTACGGCTACACCTTCAGCTTGCTGCTGTTCATCATTCCCATTCTCGTGATCGCAGTGTGGTTCCTGCCTAGCGAGGGACTGCACATCCCGCAGCGCGCCTTCTGGTGGACGCTCGTGATTCTCGTTCCTCTGGGCTGCGCGCTCGACCTCGTGTTCGCGCAGTGGTTCTTCGACTATCCCAACGCGGGAGCCACCTTGGGCATCCATGCGTTCGCATTCGGAAAGCCGGTTCCCATCGAGGAATACATTTTCTATCTCACTGGATTTCTCGCCGACCTTCTCCTCTACGTATGGCTGGGAGAGTTTTGGCTGGCCGCGTACAACGTGCCTGATTACCCTGGCGAGGCCCGTAAGATGCGCCGCCTTCTGCAATTTCATCCCACCTCGTTGATCCTGGCCGTCGTCTTGATTGGCGCTGCGTGGTTTTACAAGAAGCACTTTGCTGCTCCGGAAGATCAGGAAGGCTTTCCAGGATACTTCACATTTCTCGTCGCCGGAGCCCTGCTTCCAGCCGTAAGTTTTTTCCCGGTGGCGCGGCGCTTCGTCAACTGGCGCGCCCTCAGCCTCACGGTTTTCTTCATGCTGCTGGTCAGCCTGGTCTGGGAAGCTACTCTGGCGGTTCCCTATAATTGGTGGAATTTTCAGCACCGCCAGATGATCGGGCTTTTTATCGGAGCATGGTCGCGGCTTCCCATTGAGGAAGTTTGTGTCTGGATCGCAGTCACCTACGCGACCGTGATTGTGTTTGAAGTCGTCAAGGTCCTGCTGGCTTCGGAACGGTCGGTACGAGAGACCCTGTTGGGCACGAAGGAGGACTAGACGCTACATCAGCGGAAATCCGAGGGAATACCGCGACTCCTCAGGGCTAAAGAACCTGCGGTCCCCTTCGCTTCGCTCATGGCAGGCTCTGTCATTAGGTCGATGAGTGCTATCGCCTGATTTCAACAGCCAAGTCAGCCATGATCTTTCCACGGGAAAGAATCCATTGCCGCTGGACGAGCTGAGTGGTGTCTAATTGTCTGCTAGATTTGGCTCGCTTGATCCCGACCCGCTGGAGACCGTAATGCAAGAGACCAATGTTGGATGGGAGCCGATGTACGAGGGCCGCCTGCCTTGGTTCACCAAGGTGTTTGTCGTGTACCTGGCTCTGGTGCTACTCGTATCGGTGTTCCGTGCCGCAAGCCTTATGTGGCGTTTTCGCGCCCTCCGAAAGATGGAGCGGGAGGCCGGGACCCCGCTGACCTCTAGCTTTCCGTTGTTTTTGGAATCTTGCTGTGCCACAGTCGCTTCGATAAAGAATTTATCAGTGCTGACCTTTCTGCTGTCCCTACTAGTGTTCGCTTGGAGCACGACGAGACTCCTGCTGGGAGTCACAATGGAGAAAGTAACGGCAGTGGGATTCCTCGCTGGAGCTATGGCAGAGGTGCTCACAGTATTCTCTTTAGGCATCCTCGTCTGCGCCGCGCTCTTTACCTTTGCAATCTTCTACGAAGCCGTGCTGGCGAGGCGAAAGATGAGACACAACTTCGCAAAGGGCAACAGCCAGCCTCCTCTTACGGAACGACCTCGGCAGAACAAAATCTAGTTGGCGTAACATCGCCACTGCACTCATTGACCAGGGCGGTCAAAACGTGTAATCGCCTGTTAGCAACATTCCACCCGTCCCTTTGTAGCATCCCTATTTCGCTCATCGAACCTTGGGGCTTGGGAGGGCAGATGCTCGACCCTCTGAGATCTGGAACTTTGCCGAGGATTTGCGGTGCTTGCCGGATTCGTCGTAGATCACGACATGGCCGCTTGCTTCAAGAACGGCCTCAGGCGCGTTATAGATGATTTTGTCGGCCTCGACCGTCAAAAGATTGTATGTAGCTGACTCGCGATATCTCTTCTGCGCGTTAAATATCGAACGCACATCGTGCAGCCCAAATAGGTCAACCTCAAAGGGAACACCCTCTGCGGAGGGTGCTTGAAAGGACGCCTCGCCGTAGCAAAATTCATCTCGACGAGGTTCATCTTCCGGCTGTAACCCGACATTGCAGAAAAACTGCGGCTGCAAGTATATGTTGAGAACGAGCGTGCCCGGATGGGTCAGAACGAAGTGACGCGGTCGCGACAAGTGGAAGTGGGTTTCCGGCGTTTCTTCTGCGTCGGGTGTAGTCAGTGTCCAGACTCCAAGTGGGAGATCAGCTTCGTATTGCCCCTGTCGAACTACGGCCGCAACCTCGGACGACTCGCTCTTAAACCTTACCAACACGTGCCACCATTCAAGCGGTGCTTTTCCGCAATGGGTAACCGATCCCGAGACGTGAACCATCGGAGGGGCCGTGGTGGGAACCGATTGCGCCAGAAGAGTCGCGCACGACAGTAAAGCGATGTAAGGCCAGTGCGTAATCAAGATTGGTGGGAACCGTCGGATGGAATTGGACATTCGCAACCCTTGCCCTGCCTAAGGGATGCTAAACTGGCGCGCTGTCGTTGCTCAAGACCTCGTAGTTGTTGAAACATCGCCATTACGCTCATTGGGGTAAAATCGACAGAAGCATTTTGCGTAAGGTCGCTCGACTCCACACCGACATACTAGGCCACTCATGGATTGGGCACTTCATCAGCAGCAAGTGCGCTTCGATATTCGCGCAGAAC
>Ga0210403_10005787_pt1 | contig 10451 bp, 13 predicted proteins | sample IncBWC19MmetaG_FD_150863 | JGI IMG/M metagenome (GOLD analysis project Ga0210403, IMG submission 150863) | Forest soil microbial communities from Barre Woods Harvard Forest LTER site, Petersham, Massachusetts, United States - Inc-BW-C-19-M | ecosystem: Environmental > Terrestrial > Soil >... | reverse complement strand
CGGTTTGCTTGCGAATGTTAATCCCACTTTCAATTGGGTCCGACTGGCGCAGCGCATACCGGTTCGCATCCACATCGATCAGGCTCCCCCCGACCTTCCGTTGATTGCCGGTCGTACGGCCACCGTCGTTGTTCACCCTGGCGTTGGCGCTTCGGATTCGAGCCGGGTGTCATGGCTGTGGTGAGGGGCATCCTGTCTTGCCTCGCCAAGACGACGGCCATCGCCATGATGGCGACCGCGGCGGGATGCGCGGTTGGGCCTGATTACCACCTTCCAACTGATGCGGTATTCGATGCACCGGGAGCGCAAGTTCCTTTCGTCGGCGCGCGCGGCAACCATGCCGTCCAAAAGGGAGAGTTGCCGCCGAACTGGTGGCACATCTACCGTAGTCCGGATCTCGATCGCCTCATCGCCGACGCTATTGCGGAAAACACGGACTTGCGGGTTGCGGACGCCAATCTCGAACGCAGTCACGCCATGGTCGATCTGGCGAAAGCCGCCGGTCAACCGAAGGTCGGGTTCGAGGGAGGGTATGAGCGTGCGCTGCTTTCAGCGGAGTCATACCTGTCGACGGCCATCCTGCCTGATATGAACCTCTACACGATCGGTCTCACGGCATCCTATGAGGTAGACCTCTTTGGACGCATCAGGCGCGGTATCGAGGCGGCTCAAGCGGACGACGATGCCGTAGAAGCTGCGCGCGACTGGATACGCGTGAGCGTCGTGGCCGACGTCACCCGTGCCTACCTTGAGGCCTGCACGGCCGGCGATGAACTCGCCGTCGCGCGCAAAAGCGTCGATTTGCAGTTTCAGAGCCTTGCAATTACACGGCGCCTGCAGGAGGGAGGACGAGCTTCCAGCCTGGACATGACGCGCTCCAAGGCGTTGGTGGATCAGCTGGAGTCAAGCATTCCGGCCTTCGAGGCGCGTCGGCGCAATGCCCTCTACCGATTGGCGGTACTCACCGGCAAACCACCGGCCAATTTCGAAAAAAGTCTTAGCAAGTGCGTGTCGGCGCCCCCCATACGCCAACCGATCCCCGTCGGCGACGGGGCCGCGCTCTTAAGGCGCCGTCCGGACGTGAGGGCCGCCGAACGTACGTTGGCCGCCCTCACCGCGGAAATTGGCGTTGCTACCGCTGAGCTTTATCCGCGAGTGGTTCTCAACGCGTCCATTGGTTCGGCGGACCTCACGAGCGACTTCTTGGACCGCCAGACCAACGATTGGGCGGCTGGGTCGGGACTCTCGTGGCAGCTCAACCCAAGCGGCCCGCGTGCCAAGATCGCCGTGGCCACCGCGTTGCAGAAGGCGCAACTCGCCCGTTTCGACGGTGTCGTCCTTGGAGCGCTGCGTGACGTCGAAGTGGCGCTCAGTATCTACAGCCACGATTTACGGCGGCGGAAGAGTCTGGCAGCGGCCCGCGACGAGGCCGCCAAGGCGGTAGCTGACGCCAACCTTCTGCAGACAGACGGTCGACTCGGCGCCTTAGCTTCGTTAGACGCCGAGCGTACTCTAGCGAGTGCCGAGGCGGCACTTGCTGCGATTCGGGCGCAGATCGCTCAGGATCAGGTAACCCTTTTCTTGGCGCTGGGCGGCGGCTGGGAGACGCCAGCCCCACCATTGGATAGCCCGCCTATCGTCGCATCGCAGCGGAGTTGAAAATCGCGAGGCCGCAAGCAATCCGAAATCGCTGCCGAAGCCAATCATACCGGCATCACTTTTGGACGGTCCGGCCCGGGCCCCGCTGCGCTCTTGAAGAAGGCCGCCTTCATGGTATCGCCGTGACCATCTTGCCAAGTAGCTCATTGATCGAGCTCACCAGGCTCGGTTGATACCCCTGCAGCCACGTCATCAAAATGGGGGATGTCCAACCTGGCTCGTCCAACTGCCGATAACAGACGTCGCTGCCGCGCATTCGCTGAACGACCGCGGGTACGATACAGATGCCATAGTCGGCGGCGACGAGTCCAAGGGCCACCTGCAGGTCGCCTACCTCTATCACTTCTTTAGGACGAAAACCGCCATCGGCCGGCAGCCCACGCGGCGTGCTCGAATGGAGGGTCGCTGCGCCCGCGGGGCAAAGGATGAATGTCTCGTCCGCCAGATCTCGAAGCGAGAGTGGGGCCGGCGCATCATGCGCCAACCGATGATGGACCGGAAGCGCGGCGAAGAACAATTCCTCCCTAAGAAGGACCTGCGCCAAAGCAGGATCGGTAATGCGCTCGCGGCCAAACCCTATCTCAATTCGGCCCTCGGTGAGCGCAGCCGCTTGCTGCTCCGCCGCCATTTCGAGCAATTCGAACCGCAGCTGTGGATTCGTTTCCCGAAGCTTTCTCAATAGTTCCGGAAGCCGGCCATAGAGGATCGTGGTCTCCAGGCCAATTCGGAACGCCCGTTGGCTCGTCTGAGCGAGGAGCCGCGCATCCGGCGCCAAACGGTCCACGCGAGCGAGAATCTCGGAGGCGTATCGCTGAACCAATTCCCCCGCGGGAGTCAATGTCAGTTGCCGGGATTGGCGATTGACGAGCGAGGTTCCAAGCTCTTCCTCGAGCTTCCTTATCTGCCGGCTGAATGGCGGTTGTGCTATGTGCGACTCGGCTGCCGCATAGGTGAAATTCAGGGTACGGGCCAAGGCTAGAAAATATCGAAGCTGCCTGAGTTCCATCGCGCCCTCCGGCAGGCGCGCAAGCGCCGCGGCATATCAACCGAAAGTCCGGCTTGGGAATCGGCGTCCGTTAACAGTTTCTGACCGGCGATATAGTCGCCGAATGCTGCGCAAAGAAACGCACTGGCCAACCCGAACCCGCGGAAGATCCGAAGGGACCCATCTGGATTTTTGCAATCACTCCGCGAGTCGCGACGGCAACGGATTTTGCCTGGACGCTGTTGTGCCGCAACTTGAGTTCCTGCCAAAATGGGTAGATACCCGTATCGTAATATGGCGGTTCTGGTCTGTCAACGACGGAACAAGGAGGTACGCGCCGGACACCTCGCTGCTGCGCGCCGCCGGGGAGATGGCCTGGACGCGTGTTTGCGTCTTGGATCCTGCGCGATTACATGCATATACCGCGATAGTGGGTTATGACGTACTGTGACGCATGACGTCACGTCGGCGGAACGGTTATCGGTTCAGTCATGAGAATGAGAGTTTACTGGCGGCGGGCGATAGCTCGCTCTTGGATATTATCCAAATGGTACTATCGCTCGCATGGACTGCGGCTCACCGGCCGAAGTGCTGACGCGGTCTGGTATTTCGCGTACGGATCAAACATGCATGACGACGCCTTCCTCAAACGTCGTGGTATGAGACCGAGCGAATGGCGAGCCGGGCGATTAAAGGGATATCGTCTGCGATTCAATCTGGACGGAATACCCAAGGGCAAAGCCGCGCCGGCCAACATCTGCCCGGATCCGGATTCGGAGGTTTGGGGTGTGCTCTACAAAATCACGCACCGACAGATGCTTCGACTAGACCTTACCGAGGGAGTGCCGGGCAGGGCTTATAGCCGCACCTGGCTTGAGATGCATGATGTCGATGGCCAGACCGTCAGCGCCATGACGTACGTCGCAAAAGGTAAAGAAACGGACGGCTGCCCATCGCTTCGATACATCACTATGCTCCGTGAGGGCGCGCGAGCCCACGGGCTTCCCAGCTCGTGGCTCCAGATGTTGGACAACGTGGTCCACGCCAAATGATCTTCCCCCGCGTCGGCCGCGACACCGTGGAGCTCCCACTCGGCGGCGCCGCACACTAGTCCTTCATGCAGGCGCTGCGTGCCCTGTCCTTAAGTCCAAGCTGGATCGGACTTCTTGCATCTGCGCCAAGACAAATTCCATCACGACGCGGGTACGTGGCGCCAAGTGGTGCCGCGACGGATAGACCAGGCTTACCGGGAAGCCAGGAGCGGGAAAGCCATTCAGCAGGCTTAATAATTGGCCGCTCTGCAGGTCGTCGAATACCTCAAGCAACGGCAGAAGAGCAATGCCGTAGCCGATTTCGGCGGCCTGCCGGACCGCACGAAAGTCGTTTGCGAGAAATCCGCCATTCACACGGACCTGTTTGGGTCCCTCGGGCGTGGCGAACGTCCATACGTCGGAATCTGATCCGACGTTGTGCAAGATGCAGGTGTGATGCTCGAGATCGGCCGGAACCGAGGGCGTGCCATGCCGTTTGATATAGCTCGGGGCAGCGACCACAATGCGCTCCGCTGTCCAGCTTCGGCGCTTGATCAGCGACATGTCTGTGATTTCGCCGACGCGCAGCGCAAGATCGAGCCGATCCTCGATCATGTCGCCGAATCGATCGCTGATGACGAGCTCGACCTTCAACCCCGGGCGACCGGCAAGCAAAGCCGGCAAACGCTGCACGAGGAAGCGGCCGGTGGTCGTCGGGACTGCCACGCGAACAAGCCCGACCGCCGAGGCGCTCTGGCGCCCAAGAGCGGCTTCTAACCCCTCCACGCCATCAAGGACCGGTCGAGTGAGACCAAGTAGCACCTGTCCATCGTCGGTCAGGCTGAGTTTTCGCGTCGTGCGGTGAAACAGTCGCACCCCGAAATGCTCCTCGAGCTGCGAAATCTGGCGAGCGACAGCCGCTTGAGTTAGATCGCGCTCGCGAGCGACAGCCGAGAATGAACCGGTCTCCACGACGCGTACCAGCACTCGGAGTGTGCCCACGAGGTCCATCGATTTACTCCAAAAAATTCAAAGATCACTCAAACACATGCTGTCTTATTGCGCCGAGACAAGAGGCGTACGTCGAACAGGCCGCATACCGGCGTTGCGTCCCAAACACTCACTGAGCTGGCCCGCCGCCGTTGCGATCCAACCCGAAAGGCAACGAGGCGACCTGTGTCAAAACCCCTTATAGCTACCGTCATCACTGTGAAAGCCACGCTCTTTGCGGCCAGTGTGGCCTTTGCGCGGGGCGAGATGCCCTCGGTCATTCTGGTCTCGGCCTTGTTTCGTCTTGTCGAGCTAGGCACGAAGTCGGTCGGGCAGGCGTTGCCGCGAGACCCCATTGTCGTCTCACGGAGCGATGACCGCAGCCACTGACGTCTAGCTTACATTGCTACGGTCGCCTGTCTCTTCGTGTACCGTTCCGTCTTGAACGACGTCGAGACGCCCCTCGGTCGGTTGTCCTATTTGGTGGCATTTAAGACCTTTCTGCGCGTCCGACCGAGAATTAATAACGAAGTGTCCCTGGTGTGGCCTTGACGCCGTGTCCGGGGCGGGATTGGAGACGCCAGCAAGGGCCCGCACGTTCCAACTGGAAATAGACGTGACCACTCTTAGTTGCTCCGACAGGCCAAGGCTCGCTTCCGGGGCGCGGCGAGGCCGTCGCGCAGCCCAGATCTGAGACGCGGCCGCCGCAAAAACGGGACCAACCAAGCATGACCTATCGGCACACCACGGCGCCAACCCAGTTTGTTGAAGTCAACGGAATACGCTTCGCTTATCGCCGTTTCGGGCCTGAAAGTGGTACGCCACTTCTTTTCATGCAACATTTCCGCGGCGGGATGGATCATTGGGATCCCACCGTCACAGATGGCTTTGCGAAAAATCGGCCGGTCATTTTGTTCGACAATGCCGGGGTAGCCGCATCAAGCGGTGAGACGCCCGACACGATTGACGCAATGGCGGAGCACGCTGCGGATTTTGTGGGAGCGCTCGGACTTTCGCAGATCGATCTGCTGGGTTTCTCGATTGGCGGATATATCGCGCAGACCCTCGCAATGCGCCATCCCGGACTTATCCGCCGCCTCATTCTCGTCGGCACCGGACCCCGGGCCGGCGAGCCACCTCAGGATCCCGGATATGCCCAATACGGCGCTATGACCGATCCGCAAACCGGGCAAAGCCCCATCGAGACGTACCTCTATCTGTTTTTTCGCCCCTCACAGACCAGCCAAGCAGCGGGAAAAATGTTCTGGGCACGCCGGCACACCCGGAAGGAGGACGTGGACGTGTCCACGTCGGCGCAGACGATGGCAGGGCAGCGGGCGGCGATCACCGAATGGCGTCAACCTCGCGGGGAGCGCTTCGAGGAACTTAAGGCCATTACGCAACCGACGCTCGTCGTGAACGGCCATAGCGACATCATGGTTCCGACCATCAATTCGTTCACGCTCTCCCAGAAAATTCCGAACGCTCAACTCATCATCTATCCAGATTCCGGGCACGGATCGTTGTTTCAGTTTCCAGAACTCTTTGTGACCCATGCAACGATCTTCCTGGACGGATCCGTCGTGCGGACCGGCGTTTGAACCGCGGCGGCGGCCCTAGCCCCGTGGGAGGCGGTCGCCCGTGGATAGGCGTAACGATCAGTCACCAATAAAAGCAGGCAAAGACGTGGATCCAAACAAACGCCTTTCGTCCGGAACCGGTCTTGAGTACTTCAAGGCGCTCATAAAGCGTACCGTCGCGCGTGCGCCGATGCTCGAGCTATTCGACATCAATTTCGAGTCCGCAGAGCCTGGCGCCGTCGTGATCACGGCAACGCCGACCACGAAATACTACAGTCCTTTGGGATTCGTGCATGGAGGGTATGCCGCCGTTCTGCTCGATACCTGCATGGCAGCAGCAATCATAAGTTCGCTTGAGCCGAGTCTTGCCGCCGTGACGCTCGAATACAAAATAAACTTCGTAAAGCCGATGTCTGCCAATACGGGAGTGGTGCGGGGAGAGGGCAAGTCGCTATACATTGGCCGCCAACTGGCTATCGCGGAAGGCAGACTGCTCGACCCAGCAGGCAGAATTCTCGCTCACGGAACGACCACCTGCCACGTTCTGCGCAGAGATGAACTTTCATAGCGCCTCTGAGGGACCGATAACCCTGCCAAGGTCGATGTCGACTGTCCCAATAGTGTTAAAGCCTGGGTTGACACTGTCTTGGACGATGCCAGTTAAACTCAATTGCTCGTAACCGAGTCGGTTGGCAATTTAGCGGCGTTGCAGCCGACGCCTGGACGCGCGCATTCGCCAAAGTCACGGATCTCGCCGGGCTCGATCGAAGCCCGCGATGTCTCGAAACGTGGGCTAAACGTCGTTTGGCGCACAGCCAAAGTCCCCTAGTTTTGCAGCCAACCGTTACGCACCGCCGCAAGAGCGATGCCGAATGACTTTTCACGACGCGCTGGGAGCGAGGAGAGCAAGCCATGGACTGTGGTGCTATGACGACGCTGGCCCTGTTGTCGATGCCCGACATTGATCGGGACGACTTCGTTTTCGGTCAGTTACTTGGGTTAACAGCGGGGTTATCGCTGGCCTTGATCGTCCGGCTATCAGCGCTGCTGCTGTTTGGCTCGTAAGGGTCGGAGACACCCGCAAGCGGAGATGCGGAACCGTACTGCGTCTTCCGCGCGGTGCCATCTGAGTTCGACGGGGCCGCCACGCGCATTTCTGTCTTCATTATTGTCCCGATCGACCCAATCGGTACCTTCTGGCCCGTCGTGTTGGAAGAGGCGAAACCATCGCTTGCGACCTAGTGGCCCGAAAAAAGTTAGGTTGGTGCGATGTTGAGGGGTGACCCGGCGCGGTTGTTGGCTCTTGATTGGTCGTTGCACTTCGGTAGGGCCGGCCCACGCATAACCTGCCAGAAAACTCACCTCCCATCACTGGCCATTGAGTTCACGATCGAGGCACCGGGACAGATGGCTCCGCGCCAATAAGGCGCAAACGAACTTTCGCGACTGATACCAAACCTTTTCATCTTCCCGCGATGTCGCCTGATCCGTCCCGCCAATCAGGATCAATTTATTTGATGGCCGGTGAGCGCGTCGTCTCGCGCTCACCATTCGGGACAGCATGCTTTCGGGCTGGACTAAGTGATTGCCTGAGGGTTCCGGGCATCCGCCTGCGTTACCCGATTTGCGTCATGCCTCGGTGATATCGACATCCTTGGTTTCCGGCAGAAAAACGAAGCCGATTACGAAACTCACGGCCGCGACGCCCACCGGGTACCATAGACCGGAATAGATATTCCCGGTCGCGGCAACGATGGCGAACACAGTCGCTGGCAGGAAACCGCCGATCCAGCCGCTACCGATGTGGTAAGGCAGCGACATGCCGCTGTACCGGATACGGCTTGGGAACAATTCGACCAGCCATGCGGCCGTTGGGGCGTAAACCAGCGTCACGTAGATCACTAGGATCCAAAGCAACGCCGTCGTCATCACGGTGTCGATTTCGGTCGGGTCGGCCGAAATCGGATAGCCGTGGGCCCTGATCGCGGCCGCCAAAGCCGTGGCAAAATCCGGCGATGTTGCGGTTAGTATCTGGTCGCCGACCTTGACTTGCGTGGGGGCTCCCTTCCGGGCCTCCTGGTTGGTGTAGTTCACCGATAGACTGACCAGCGCCGACTTTGCGATGTCGCAGCTTGTGGTGAACTTCTCGGTGCCCGTTGCTTTTAACTGGAACGAGCACTCGTCCGGATCGGCGATAACGGTCACGGGTGCTGAGTTGAGCGCCGCCTCGAGTTTAGGGTTGGCGAAGTGCGTAATGCCTTTGAAGATCGGAAAATACGTCACAGTCGCTAGCAGAAGCCCGGCCAGAACAATCGGCTTGCGGCCGATCTTATCGGATAGCCAGCCAAACAGGATGAAGGCAGGTGTGCCAAGCGCCAGCGCCACCAAGATCATGATCTGTGCGGTGACGGTAGGCACCTTGATAGTCTGGGTCAGAAAAAACAGCGCATAGAACTGCCCACTGTACCACACGACGGTTGCGCCCGCTGTCTCGCCCAAAAGAGCGAAAATAGCGGTCTTGGCACTGGACCAATTGGTGAAGGCGTCGACGAGCGGCCGCTTTGATGTTTTTCCCTCGCTCTTCATTTTCTGGAAAACCGGCGACTCGTTTAGGCTTAATCGGATCCAGATCGAAATCATGAAAAGGATCGCGGACAGCAGAAAAGGAATGCGCCAACCCCAATCGCCGAAGGACGCTTCGCCCAACCACGATCGGATGCCGAGGATCAGCAGCAACGCTAAAAAAAGGCCAAGCGTCGCGGTGGTCTGGATCCAGGAAGTATAGTAGCCGCGTTTGTTCTTGGGCGCATGCTCGGCGACGTAGGTCGCCGCGCCGCCATATTCGCCTCCAAGCGCAAGGCCCTGCACCATGCGCAATCCGATCAGAACGGTCGGCGCGGCGATGCCCCAGCTATCGTAGCCCGGCAGCAGTCCGATGAAAAAGGTACCGATGCCCATCAGGGTCATCGTGGTGAGGAATGTATACTTTCGTCCGATCAGGTCGCCAAAATGACCAAAAACCAAGGCGCCGAATGGGCGCACCACGAAGCCCGCCGCGAAGGCGAGCAGCGCAAAGATGAAGCCAACATTCGGCGGCACGTTGGAGAAGAAGTATTTGGCGAGAAACGAGCTGAGCGTTCCGTAAATGAAAAAATCGTACCACTCAAAGGCGGTGCCAAGCGAGGCGGCGAAAATCACCTTGCGTTCCTCGGCAGTCATGCCCTCGGCGCGGACACCGCCGCCCGCTACGTCAGCTATTGTCACCGTTTGCTCCCCCTCTTTAAAACTGTACTTCCATGCGTGCCAAATCGTCCGCCGCAAAGCAGCCGTACGGATCGTTGGTGCTGCGAGGAGCCCAACGATGCTCCAGCTACAGCGATGCGGATCAGCCTGATTCAATGATGACCGAGATGAGACGCACGCTGATCAAGCCGCACCCCAGACTCCACCTCCGTATCGATCGGACGTGCAGTCTCCAGAAAAGTTAACCGCGGCGCTGCGCGTGTAGAAGGTCATATACGCCACCTTTCGAGACACCAACGAAAAGCCGGAAAGTTCAGAGATCAAATCGGAGTCGGCCGTTGCGCTTGCCGTCAAAGCGCGGCTGCCCCTCGAGCGCGCATTGGGCTGGCTTAATGGCTAACTATAAGGTCTGCGAAATTAACTGGACCTGCCAGACCGCCCACAACGAAAAGGATCTATCTAGCTAGTCCGCAGTTATTCGGCGGTGACGATCTCCGGTAGCGCCCGCCCGGTTACGCGATCGGGCTCTGGCCCGATTGCCAACTTACGCACCGCGCAAGGCAAGCCCTTCAGATGTGGGATTCCTTGCTCGATATCCAGATAGTCGTCAGTGTCGGGACAAATCTGTGCGTCTGCGAACTCCCAGGCGCCGGAAAGCTCCTTCTTTCCTTTCGGCATTTCCGGCTTCCACCATCCGTGAGGAACGCGGATCAGGCCCGCGGGCATGTCGTCACGTATGGCTGTCCGTCCCTTGCAGCACCCTTGGATCGTCGAAACCTCAATCCATTCGCCGCCCACCACACCGATCGTGGCGGCGTCGTTGGGATGCAGAAAGATTTCAGGCTCGGGGCGGCGTGAACGCAACGAGGCAATGTGACGGTGGCCGGTCTGGAAAAATTCGTCCTCGCGCACCCCGGTGAACGCCATGAACGGAAACGCGGGGTCTTGCGGTGGGTCCGCGCG
>Ga0210403_10005786_pt1 | contig 10451 bp, 7 predicted proteins | sample IncBWC19MmetaG_FD_150863 | JGI IMG/M metagenome (GOLD analysis project Ga0210403, IMG submission 150863) | Forest soil microbial communities from Barre Woods Harvard Forest LTER site, Petersham, Massachusetts, United States - Inc-BW-C-19-M | ecosystem: Environmental > Terrestrial > Soil >... | reverse complement strand
GATCCGTTTTTCAGCGATAGCCAGGACGTGTTGATAGTCCCTCTGGAAGGCAGCTTCGATGGCCTTGTCGCGCTGGATGCGCCGGAGGTACATTCCCCCGAACACAATGAGCGCCAAGGCAGGCAGCATGACTGCCAACATGAGCACCAGGATTCGCGGCCGCTCAGACCAACGTCGAACTTGAAACTTCAACATAGGTGTACATCCGGGGAACTGCCCCACTTCCATCGGACTGAAAGATTAGAACAGGAAGCTCAACGATATGTCACGACCACGCAACAGATTGCAAACAGTTGTGAACTTTCAGGACATCAAAGAACCTTTCATAGACCGACAAGATGTTGCCTCTCGTGCGGCCGCAGCCCGTGACTCTTCCGGAATCCAGAACATGGAGTTCAGCCGGTACCGTCGATGAGTACACCGGCAATTTCTCGTGAACTGAGTTGCAAGAGGACCGGCGTTGAAGGCGGAGCTAAGAAATTCCACCAGGAGTGCAGGAGAAGCGTAATCCACCCAAAACAATTCTGCTAGGGCCCATACGAACGTTTTCCATGTTGCCGTAAACCGGCCGTTCGGACGAATGATTGCTGCCAATCGACTCGTTACGGTTTTTCCTCAAGGAGCGCATAATCGCCGAGTCACTCAGCCAGCGCTACAGGGCACTGCTGACGACAATCCGTAGATTCCGGGCGGGGCTGGTAGTGCGGGCATTCTGATTGCTGGACGAGGTAGGGAGGAACCGTGATCCAGCTTAATCGCAATCCGTTATGCTGTTGCTTCTAGGGAGGGATCCAGTCCCAATGAGCGCAACCCTACACTGTCGAATTCGCGCGTTATGCTGGCTAACTACAACGGTCATGGCTATTTCCATAGCCGGATGTGGTTCCACTACTGCAACGCAACAGGATCCCCTCCACCGACCTAGACGGGATACCCCTCCACCTCTACCCGGTTGTGGCTGACGGAGTTAGCGTCAAGCACCTCTGGCTCCGAGACGTTATCGCCAGGGACATCGGGGACAACCTGACCAACAAAAGGCTCCCCCCGTTACAAGAGCAACTTCCCCATTTAGGCTGTTTATGCCGCTCTCGGCTCTAGCGAAGCAGCTTGCAACTGTTGTTTATTGTATTGACTTCGCGCAAGTTTTGAAGGTCCAGACCGGTCAGCTAACGATGATACCTATCAAATCTCCGTGTGAGGAATCGGCAATGCGCACTGCTCCAGAGGCGGTGCAGCAGTGCAGAGGGCCGTGGGTCTTAATTGCGACAATTCTTGCCTCCAGCATGGCCTTCATCGACGGGACGGTCGTCAATGTCGCTCTGCCCGCTCTGCAGACTGCTCTCCATGCTTCGGTGACGGACATGCAATGGGTGGTCGAGTCCTACGCCCTTTTGCTTGCATCGCTGCTCCTGTTAGGTGGCTCTCTCGGCGATCTCTATGGGCGCCGGAGAATCTTCCTCTTCGGGGTCCTGCTGTTTGCGATTGGGTCTGCTTGGTGCGGCCTTGCGTCGTCAATTGCTTCGCTCATCGTTGCCCGCAGCCTACAAGGGATCGGAGCGGCGTTCCTGGTGCCTGGAAGTCTAGCCATCATCAGCGCCTCTTATACGGAGGATGAACGCGGGCGGGCCATCGGGACTTGGTCTGGCTTCACCGCGATCACTGCCGCCATCGGTCCGGTGCTAGGCGGATGGCTTGTGGAGAACGCCTCATGGCGTTGGGTCTTCTTCATCAATCTCCCACTGGCGGTCATCGTGATTTTGCTCACGTTGTGGCGCGTCCCGGAGAGTCGCAACGAAACGGCAAGCAAAAACCTGGATTGGCAGGGCGCCGTTCTGGTTACCTCTGGTCTGGGAGCGATTACCTACGCTCTGATCGAGGGTCCGGGAGGAGCTTCAAGAGATGGAGCCGCCGATTGGGTCTTGGGCCTGGCAGGCCTGGGCGCACTGTTTTGCTTCCTTATAGTCGAATCACGTTCCCCAGCTCCCTTGATTTCTTTGCACCTCTTCCGCTCCAGAGAATTTTCCGGGGCAAACCTGCTTACGTTCCTGCTGTACGCGCCGCTTGGCGGCATCTTGTTTTTCTTTCCCCTCGATCTCATTCAAGTCCAGCATTACTCCGCAACCCAGGCCGGCGCTGCCCTGCTTCCGCTGATCCTTCTGATCTTCGTACTCTCCCGCTGGTCCGGAGGGCTGGTGGCTCGATATGGCGCCAGGCTGCCGCTCAGGGTTGGAACACTCGTCGCAGCGGCGGGCTTCGCGCTCTTTTCTGTGCCAAGGATCGGAGGTTCGTACTGGACCACGTTCTTCCCAGCAGTGGTTGTTTTGGGCATAGGAATGGCGATCAGTGTCGCCCCGCTAACGACCGCGGTGATGGAAGCAGTTCCGTCCAGAGATGCCGGCATCGCTTCGGGGGTCAATAACGCCGTGTCACGGATCGCCGGGCTGCTGGCCATCGCAGTCTTCGGCCTGATCCTGTCTGCCGGCTTCAACCGTGCTCTGGACTACAACCTGGCGCACATGCAACTCTCTCCCTCTGTGCGTCAAAGCACCGATCGACAACGATCGAAGTTGGCGGGAGCTCAAATCAGTGACGCTCTCGTAAAGCGCGCCATCGACGAGGCCTTTGTGTCCGGGTACCGCGATGTGATCTGGATTTCGGTTGGGATGGCCCTACTGAGTGCACTGAGCGCCCAGATCATCCAATCCAAAAGACGACCAGTTACCGTGAGTGATTAGACAGAAAACGATGCGGCCGATTCGACGATTTGCTCTTCCGCCTTTCTGTCGAATTCGGTTGATGCCAAATCCATAGTGCCGTATCGACAGTGCTGCGTGCAGAGCTTCGGCGGATTCCGATTTTCCGATGCGGAGCAGTGTGTATACGGCGATTTGCAGTAAGCCGTTAGCGCGGTGGATGTATGGGGATTGGATGCCGCTTGCGGGGAGTTGAGACGTCCGAGCGGGCAGGCGAGCGTTCGGAGTTAGCGATGTCTGGCCGGGTTCGCGCTGCGGTGGCGAACCTTACCGGGCGGCCGGATGACGGTCGTGGACCGTGCGGGGGCGATGCGGGACATGGGGGACCATCCGGTCTTCCTCGTGATCGCACAATCGGGCCCGCTCCAGAAGAACCGGTTCGCACTGCAAAGGAAGTCACCGGACGCTCTACCTGGCCACACCCTGTCTCAAAAATGCGATCAGGTCGCGTCTATCCTCCGGCTTTGCAACATGGAATTCCATGTTGTTACCGGGAACCAACGTGTCGGGATCGGCAAGCCATTGTTCCAGCGACGTATCGTTCCAGACGATGTGCGCCTGCTTAAACGCCGCCGAGTAGCCGAAGCCCGGCACAACCCCGGAGGCGCGTCCATAGACTCCCTGCAATCGTGGCCCCTCCCGGTTCTGTTCCATCGCATGACATCCCGTGCATCGTTTCTCAAAGACCTCTTTGCCTCTGATAGGGTTGCCCTCGCCTGGGGCCACGGAGCCCACTTCAAGAGATGGCGCCTCGCGTGTCCATTGGGTGAAGTTTCTGACGTCCGCCTCGGTGATCCTTGCGTTCCAATGAATCATCCGATACGGGAGCGGTGGCATCGCATGCGCTTTCGCCTCCTGCACGATCTTTGCCTCTAAGGACTGTCGCTGGTCGGCGGAGTAGATGTCCCACAGGGAGAGGTTCATCTTCTTCCGACCTTCCACGATGTCGCGCTCCATCAGCCACGACGCCGGCGCAAACCGGCCATAGAACGGCGCCCGCACCTGCATGGAGTGGCAGTCTGCACATTTAGCAACCAGGGTCGCGCGCACCTCAGCCGGAACGGAAGAGTGCTCCATGATCACTGCCTGGATCGCTGCCTGCGCGGGCCTCCCCGCATCCAGGCCCGCGTCGCCGAAGGGATGAACGCGGCCCAGCAGGAGCGAGGCCGCCATGGCACTCGCGCCGACGATGGACGCGATCCGAACACGTCTCATGCCCGGTCCGCCAGGGAGGCATCGATGATCGCCAGGTGGCTGTGCCTCCCAATGTACTTGACCTCGGTGATGCCCAGAACGCTCTGCAGCTTTCCGGCGGGAACCACCATGGGCCCGGCGTTCGGGGCCTTGCCCGGCGCGGGCTGCGGAAACGCGGTCGAGGTGGCCGTATGGAAGGAGATGTTGCCCTCCACCTTCTGCACCACCTGGTGAATGTGCCCGTTCAGCACCGTTACGGAGCCGAAGCGTTTCAGGTATGACAGCGCCTCGGCTCCATCCTGCGTCCCCCACCCCCACTCCGGATACACCATCCACAGCGGAATGTGGGCAAAGATCACAATTGGCGTCGAGCTTGAGAGCGAAACAAGATCGCCCTTCAGCCAGCTGAGTTGCTCGGAGCCCAGTCTGCCCATGGCGTCGATCTGCAACACATTGTTGAGGCCGATAAAGTGCACCCCCTTATGGGTGAAGCTGTACCAGCCATTGCCGATCGTGCCCTTGCCAAAGCGTTCCCGATAGAGCACGCCATCGTCGGATGCGGTGTCATGCTCGCCTGGGACATAAAACGTTTGCCCGACCTTCGCACTCTTGATGATCTGCTGCGCCGCATCGAACTCGGAAGGCTTTGATGACTGGCTTACATCGCCGGTGTGCAACAGCAGCTCAGGGGTAACCGGAAGCCGATTGATCTTGTCGATCGCCAGCTTCAGCGTTCCGGTGACATCCTGGTTCGCCGCCTTGTTGAAGCCGATGTGACTGTCGCTGATCTGGACGAAGCTGAAGCCGGCTCCGGCCTGGGCGTGTGCCGCTTGTGCCGCGGCGCCCGTGGTGGCGGCGAAGAGCTTGGATGTGGGCACGCCGCCGGCCATGGTCCACAGCAGCCCGGTCCCTGCCCAGGCCATGCAGCTCAGAAAGTTTCTCCGGTCGATTCCATCATGCGCGGCCTCGCCGGTGCGTATCACTTCGACATACTCGCCTGTTTGAGCCTGCTCTTGCGTAGGTGTACCGTTATGCGTGTTCTTCATGGGGTAGATCCTCCATGGATCCAAACCGGCCACCTTGCACTTTATTCCGCGCCCAACGGAATAAATTTGCCGGACGCCAGTTCTTATCCATAAGCGGGCAGAAGGGAGCGTTCCGGTAGATGCCGATGTTGCCCTGGAAGCGCGCAATTCGCGAAAGCGGTCCCCAGGCCTCTGCGTTTGAGGATCTTGTGCTCCCGCTGCTTCCCTCGCTCTACAACGTCGCCTTCTGGCTCTCCCGCAACCCTACCGACGCGGAGGACCTGGTGCAGGAGACATTTCTCAAAGCTCTTCGTGGATTCTCGACCTTTGAGCCGGCGACCAACTTCAAGGCATGGATCTTCCGTATTCTCAGAAATACCTACCTGACCTCTCGCACCGGGCTCGCAGCCCTGCGCACCGTCGCCCTGGACGATGAGCTAGACGAAGCCAACGAATCCGGGCCGGCTCTGTATCCCGAGGCCGCTATCGATCGGCAGACCCCGGAGACCAACCTGATCCGCTTGAGCGATCGCGCCGCACTCCACGACGCCATGGAGAACCTTGCTCCGCCCCTGCTCGAGGTACTTCTCCTGTGCGACGTCGAGGAGCTGAAGTACAAGGAGATTGCGACCGTACTCGATATCCCCATCGGCACCGTGATGTCCCGGATTGCGCGTGCGCGCCTCGCGCTTCGCACCGCGCTCAAACTTCACAACCCACCATCATCCAGGGAGTTTCGCGCATGAACGATCATCTCTCTCCCATTCTCTTGAACGCCCTTGCCGACGGGGAGCTCTCCGCGGACCAGCTCGCCAGCGCGAATGAGCATCTCGCAAGTTGCCCGTCCTGCACCTCCAGCGCCCTTATTCACACCATGCTCAAGTCCGCCACGGCAAAGGCTGGACGGAGGTACTCCCTACCTCCCTATCTGCAGGAAGAGCTCGCACGTCAGGCGCAACAGGAGGCTTCGCAACCGAGGGCGTCGCGCTACCGGATCGCGCCTGTAGCGCCATCCCGACTGGCGGGACGACTCGCCGCACTCGGCTGGGCCACCGCGTGCGTCCTCCTTTTGCTCTCTGTGAGCCTCGTTCTCGTCCAGCGCAGCGCGCATCGAACGGCGATGCGCTCCTCCGCATACGCTGCGCTCGTGACCGAGGTCGGCGACCAGCACATCGCCGCGCTTACCGCCGACGCAACGCCGCAGGTGCTCTCCTCCGACAGGCACACGGTAAAACCCTGGTTTCAGGGCAAGATACCGTTCAGCTTCAATCTTCCAGAGGGGCTGCCCAGCGACACAACGCTCGACGGCGCAAACCTGACCTACCTCGGCAACCAGCCGGTCGCCCAGTTGCTCTACAGCATCGGCAAGCATCGCATCTCTGTCTTTGTCCGGCAAAGAACGGGCACCGTCACCTCCAATGGGCTGTTGGCGGAGCGCTCGGGATTTCATGTGGCCGGGTTCACCACTGGGGATTTCGAAGTGCTTGCGGTCAGTGACGTGGACCCAGCTCGTCTGTCCGATCTTGTCGGCAGATTCGCACATGCTCAGACACCAGCTCAGAAGCCCCCGAAGTAATCCCAGCCTCCGGGAGGCTCGCACTGCTTCCTGCAGCGACCCTAGGATCGCTGTGGGAAGTGTGAGGCGACGTTCGTTGGCATCTATCTCGCACTTCTCATCCAATTCCATAATGCCATCAAGCCCCTCCTCGTCTTTGCTGCGGCCCCCTACGGCGCGATTCGGGCCTTGATTGCGTTGGCAATCATGCACACGCCCTTCGGCTTCATGGCCTTTCTCGGCGTCGCGAGTCTGATCGGGGTCATTGTCAGCCACGTAATCGTACTGTTCGACTTCATTGAGGAGATGCGCGAGAGAGGGGAGTCGCTGGAACGTGCCCTTCCTGACGCCGGGATTGAGCGCATTCGCCCAGTAATGATTACGGTGGGGGCAACAATCCTTGCTTTGTTCCCTCTCGCCCTGGAGGGCGGCCCGCTGTGGAAACCTCTCTGCTATGCCCAGATCGGCGGGCTCGCGGCCGCTACCTTCATCACCTTGCTCTTGGTACCGGTCTTCTATTCGATCTTCGTATTGGATCTCAAGTGGATCAAGTGGGAAACAACTGAAGCAGAAGCAACCACATGGCGAATGCTCGCAAATAATCCCACCCTTTACGGAAGGCGCCAATGGATAGCGGTCCCGGGTCTGAAGAGTTTTCTGCATCCTCTCTGACAAGAAACAAAACTTGGTCTACGCCGCCACGGGAGTGATCTGGACTCCGGGTCGGGTCACAGGCGAAACTCTCCAACAGAGTTTGGCTTAGTTTTCCGGATCGGGTCAGGGTCAGAGAATCTCCAGTTACGAATGGTTGAGAGGGGGCAGGTCAGTAGAACTCGGCGGCGTTCGAAGGATGGGACGATCTAGATGGACCTGCGGGGCTTTACTGGCGACCCGTGTACGACGGTAATCGATTCCGGTTGTGTCCTCCCAAAAGTTGGGCGGGCGGCGTTATTTGCCTCGCGCCCGCGTCACTTTGGCGGAGCTTCGATCGACAATTCGATTGGTCGCCGGCGGACAGGTGGTCTCTCGGACGATCAGCTCCGGGTCAACCATCAGGTGTTGGGGAGATGGCTTGTGCGCGTTCGGTTTGGAGTAGATCTGATCGAGCAGGCGCTGCGCAGCAAGCACTCCCATGGTGTGGAGCGGCTGGCGCACGGTAGTTAGTCCGGGATTGTGAAAGGCCGCGGACTGAATATCGTCGAAGCCGATGACGGAGACATCCTCGGGAACGCGCAGGCCGGCTTCGCGCAGAGCGCGGATGGCGCCGATGGCGGAGATGTCGTTAAAAGCAAACAGAGCGGTGAAGGGGCTACGGGTTTCAAGCAGGCGCTGAGTGGCCAAATAACCGGGAATGTGGGTGGGCGAACTGCCCTCAAGCTGGGTGACGAGCTGAGGCTCAATCTTCAGTCGATGCTTGGCCGCCGCGTGTCGGATCCCCAGCCAGCGGGTCGCTGTATCCGAGCTGAAATCCTGTCCCTTGATGAATGCGATGGCCGTGTGGCCCAGGGCGACGAGGTGGTCAATCGCTAAGGCGGCGGCACGACGGTGATTGAGCACGATGTTGGTGACACCGCTTGGCTCGTGGTGGCCTGAGACCATCACCGTAGGCATGTTGGCGGTATGTTGCAGGAGAGTGTCGATGGCGAGGATGCCCTCGACCGAACGGGCCACCAGCAGGCGTTGATAGCGCTCAATGAGGTCGTCGCGATGGTGGTGACTGACTACGAAATAGAAGTAATTCTGTTCGAGCAGATGCTGCTCGATCCCGCCCAGCACGAGGGTTGCATAGCCCTCGCTGAGTTCGGGAACAAGAATGCCGACGGTCATGCTGCGCTGTATCCTGAGCGATCTCGCAAGCGCGTTGGGCTGGTAGTGTAACTCCTTTGCCGCAGCCAGAACGCGGTCCTGTGTCGCCTTGGGGATGGCCCGGGCCGCGGGCGATCCGCTGAGGACACGCGAGATGGTCGCCGAGGAGAGATGAAGATGCGCGGCCAGCGTCTTCAAACTCGCCGGCTTTGCGGCCTCTTTACCCTGCGTTTGCGACGACGCGGCTTTGTTTTTGCGGGACACACCATCAGAGTGTCACATTTCCCCGCTGTTTCCAAGTCGAGGATGCGCGGAGGGTGGGAGACTTGACAGTTGTTTGAGAAAAGGAAGAATATGTTTCACGCAATCGATTGCATACTTTAGATCTCCTCGAAAGCAAGCAACGCTTTGCCCAGAACTTGCGTTGTTTGGTCGGGGTCCGGCCACGCCATGACACTGCGTCATAGCGCAAGCCTTATAGGAGTGCATCAAGACGGCTTCGGCCGGGGAGGATACAGCTTTGACTTACCGTGCTGACGACAAGCCTTCCACGTTTGATGTCCAAGTGAAAGTAAAAATAACGAGGCGGCCATGCGACTTCATCTTTGCAGCATAGTATCTCTTGTTCTTGCAGGAGGGGCACCTTTACTGGCCCAGGCACCTGTCGATTCAATTCCAGCGCAGTCCGCAACCAGCCTTGTAGTCCAGGTGGACGCGCATGCCGCCACCACGCCATTTCCGCATTTTTGGGAACAGACGTTCGGCTCGGGCCGAGCCATCCTATCGCTTCGCCAGGAGTATCGCGACGATCTGAAGACGGTGAAGCAGGCTACGAACTTTCAGTCGGTCCGCTTCCATGGGATCTTCATGGATGAGGTTGGTCTGTATGATCCGAACCGCAAGAGCGTGAATCCGGGACAGAGCGCGCAGGCGGTACAGACGAACGGAGTCTATAACTTCTCCTATATCGACGCGATCTATGATGGGTTACTCGAGAATGGCGTCAAGCCATTTGTCGAGTTGAGCTTCATGCCGAAGCTGATGGCCTCCGATCCGGCCGCGCTGCATGCCTTCTGGTACAAGCAGAATGTCTCTCCGCCGAAGGACTATGCGCAGTGGGACGCAATGATCAAGGCGTTTGCGCAGCATCTGCTGGATCGGTACGGCATTGCGGAGATATCGAGCTGGAAGTTCGAAGTCTGGAACGAGCCAAACATCGATTTCTGGGCGGGGAATCCGAAGCAGGCGACTTATTTCGAGCTGTATGATCACACCGCACGAGATCTGAAGTCTGTCGACAAGCGAATTCAGGTTGGCGGCCCAGCGACAGCGCAGGCGGCGTGGGTGCCCGACTTTCTCGAACACTGCAAGCAACAGAAGATACCGGTCGATTTTGTAAGCACGCATGTGTATGGCAATGAGCGGGCGAAGGACGTGTTCGGCGTCGGATCCAGCCAAGCCGAAGAGCAGATTCCACGCGATCAGATGGTATGCCGCGCGGTCGGGCATGTGCATGAGCAGATCCTGGCGTCGCCGTATCCGAAGATGCCCCTGATCCTCAGCGAGTACAACGCGAGCTATGCCAATGAGCCAAATGTAACGGATACCGTCTACATCGGGCCATGGCTGGCGGGGACGATCAGCAAATGCGATGGGTTAACGGAGGCGATGAGCTACTGGGACTTCTCTGACGTATTCGAGGAGCAGGGGGTCACGCGCACGCCATTTTATGGCGGCTTTGGGCTGATCGCTTCGGACGAGATTCCGAAGCCGGCGCTGCATGCCTTTGCCATGTTGCATCAATTGGGTGACCGGAGGATTGCGCTGGCCTCGGACTCCGCGCTGGCAACAAAGCGCAGCGATGGAGCGGTGGTATTGGCCCTGTGGAACTATGCTCCGCCCTTCGGCGAGGGTGCGACCTATACGCCTCCGCCAGCGAACCCAGGTCCAGCAAAGATGTTTACCGTGAAGTTGAGCGGTGTGTCCGCAAATGCGGCGGTGACGATCCTGCGCCTGGATGAGGACCACGGCAATGTGTTGAAGGTTTATGACGCCATGGGGCGCCCAGACGACCCTACCAGGGAACAGATTCTAGCGCTGCGCAGAGCGCGACGCTCA
>Ga0210403_10005784_pt1 | contig 10453 bp, 12 predicted proteins | sample IncBWC19MmetaG_FD_150863 | JGI IMG/M metagenome (GOLD analysis project Ga0210403, IMG submission 150863) | Forest soil microbial communities from Barre Woods Harvard Forest LTER site, Petersham, Massachusetts, United States - Inc-BW-C-19-M | ecosystem: Environmental > Terrestrial > Soil >... | reverse complement strand
GCGTAGGCCTGCTCAAAGAGGATTTCGATTATCACTTGCTCCGCGCAGCGATGGTCCTGATTTTTCTGTTATTCGGATATCAGAAATGGTTTGAGTACGAGGCTCAAATGTTGATTCCCTTCATCAGCAACGGTCCGTTCATTTCCTGGTTGTACCCGGTGTTCGGTATCCGCGGAGCTAGCTGGTTTCTTGGCTGCTCCGAGTGGCTGTTCGGTGCCCTCCTGTTCCTGGGATTCTGGGATAAGCGGCTTGGCGTTCTGGGGGCACTCGGCTCGACTGTCACCTTCATCGGGACGGTTAGCATCATTCCGTTCATGCCCAATGGCTGGGCCGCCTCGGCCGGCGGGTTTCCGGCCATGGCTGGAAACGTTCCCTTCCTGATGAAGGATGTAGTTCTGCTTGCGGTCTCAATCTATCTGCTGAAACAGGATGTCGTGAGACTGACAATGCCCGCCACGAAGTCGGTCGCTGCCAGTCCGGTATAGGCGGCTTTGGTTTGCCGCTCGCTCATAGTGGCCCTGCGGAGATTCGCGATCTGCGCTCCGGAATGCATGCCAAGTTCACGCCTATTTGACCAAGGGGATTTCATCCGATGAATCCGATGCACAGATACACGATCACTTGGGCTGCGCAGCGCGAACTTCGATCAGACACCCTGTCAAACGAAGGGCCGGTTCCACGAGAGAGCCGCGAGACACCTGCCGGCCTCCTGGCAACGGCAACCGCCGTGCTGGATACCGACATCGATGCGGCAAAGACGTACATCGAGCGCGCGGCGGAACTCCTGGGGCTCGATTTGGCCAAGGCGGCTTTCCTTGCGCCGGCGAGCTCCCGTCCGCGAGGCGGGCTCGCGCCGTGGCAGGCCAAGCGCCTCCGCGCCTATATCGCAGACAACCTTGCCTCGAATATCCGCGCAGACGACCTTGCCGCTATCGTCCAGCTCAGCACAAGCCATTTCTTTCGCGCCTTTCGGGAGACTTTTGGACAAGCACCTTTAGCCCACATCATGCATCAGCGCGTGCTGCACGCCCAGGAAATGATGCTGAACTCGCGGCGCCCAATTTCGGAGATTGCTCTCGATTGCGGAATGTGTGATCAGCCGCATTTCACGCGCGTGTTTCGCCGGATCGTGGGGCTCAATCCTAGAGCCTGGCGGCGTCAATTCGCGCCAGCATCGCCCGCAGGGACCACGCCGAACAGTCCCCCTGGTTGTGGCTCGAGCGAAAACGAGGACAACCACTGAAGAGAGTCGCGCGGGTCGCTGCCTGACAGGCACACGTCAACTGCGGGCGACTGTGTATGCACGGAGGACAAGCTCATCTTCGAACACACTCCCATTGAGAGGCGGCAGAGGAGTTCAATCGCTATGAGCGCGGGCGCATTGAGATCCGCGGTGGGCAGCTGCAGCCGCGCGAGGTTTCCGGAGTATTTCAGGCGGACGACCCTAAGTCGTTTCTTGGCTTCCTGTCGGGCGTCTAAGCTTGTTGTTGAGAGAGTCGCCGCGGGAATCGCCGAGCTCCTCAAGACAGGAGAGCCGTATCGGTGGTGCTGGCAGCCTTATGCGGGTTGGTGGAGACGTCTCTCCCCGGGTCCGCCATCGGGATCGCCCTGGCTAACAGGAGCGGGACGCGGACAAAGTATGTCGTCGGACCTGGCCCTCGGTGCCGCTAAAGCCGTTAGCGCCTAGCGCCCACCTAGCTCGATCGATAGGTTGTCGACGACGGGTCGATTACCGGCCGGGCGACCGAATCGCCCCATAGGGACCCCCGAGAGGTATCTCTTTTCGCCCTCGCTGCCCACTGGGTTATTGGCGCGAAACAGCTCGGTTTCTGTCGGCCCGGGCGCAACCGCGTTGACCGTGATTCCGGTGCCGGCCAGTTCGAGCGCCCATGACCTTGCAAAGCTCACCAATGCGGCCTTGGCCGCGGCATAGGCAGTGCGCTCGACCATACCGAGAATAGTGAGACTCGATACATTGACGATGCGACCCCACTTTTTGCGACGCAATTCCGGCAAGATTGCCTGCACCGTGTGCACAGCAGGGTGCAGATTCATAGCGAGCACGTCCTCGAGATCTGCCAGCCGTATCTCACCGAGCGGCTGCGGGCGAACCAGCCCCACATTGTTGACCACCCCATCGAACGAATAGCGGCGCGTCAAGGCCTCCAATGTGGCGAGAGTCTCATCCCGCTTGCCCAGATCGACTGTCATCAACTCGCCGGGAAAGTCGTCCGCGTGCCGTGCGAGACCCACAACGTGGTGCCCGGCGCGAATGAGCCGATGGGAGATTGCGCGCCCGATACCTTTGCTTGCGCCCGTGACTAAAAAGACACGCATATCAGCGGCCCTCGGCTTGGATCATTTTTCGAACACGCAAGAGACCACGCGCACGATGCCGACTCGCAGGGGAACAGCAGAATGATCACCAGCGCACGGGTGAATATTTTTGCGTAAGTAAGACAGTAGAGTTCGCACACGGGGACAGTGTGCCGCAAGACTTTTTTCAAGTCATTCACGCTGCGCTTATGCGTTGAACATTCCTACGCAAACATCGCCGGGCGCAGTCTAGAAACACGGGCTCGAGGTGATCACATTCCTCTCTTGATGCCCGATTTCACCAGCCACCAGTTTGCGGGGTAGCTGGTCAGGAGGCCCAAGACCATGCCGATTTGCATCATGAACCAGAAGACGACCGTCGAGGGCTCTGGCGGATGTGGCGCAAACAGCACGAAGTACGGAATAGCCATCCAGCCGAACAGGCCCACTTCGAAGGCAATTAGAGCCAGCGTTTCCGATCTGACCGCATCCAGCAGTGCTCCACCGCGAGAGATCTGCCGCACCGAGCGGATAGGGATGTACTGGAAGGCGATGCCGAACACGTAGGCGATAGCGAACTCCACGACGTACTCGGCATAGAGCCGCTGTCCCAGGAGCACCCAGCCAGTCGCCATGACCATCGGAGCGCCAATGATGTCGCCGATAACGCAGCCGCTGCCGCAGTGTGTGGCCGAGCGGAAGACGCCGGCCCGATCAACCGACCGGGCGCTCATTGTCTGGATTGGATGGGTCATTGAACCTCCCATCGCCACTGGTCCCCCGCCAGTGGCCATCGGACGTCCCATCGATCTGTAAAGCCACCACCCCACGACTGGGAGGTAGAGCGCCGTTACAGGCCAAACGACGTTCATGATCTTCATCCGTTGAGGATGCTGGAGAATGTCGACGGCGACGGCGCCCGTGGTCACTAGGCCCATGACGACAGAGATCCAAGACAGGGTTACCAGCCAATGTGAAATCGCAGTCTCCCGGTAGCTTGCCGCCAGGGCCGTCCTCAGCGGTCGACAAATGAAAGCATGGCCTATCACGAATGCCACACGACAGCTTTGAGGTCAACGCATCTCGCCTGGCGGGTAGGCCCGCCAGGCGAGACAAATGAACGCGAGGACTACTGGCTGATCGCTACTCCGCTGAAACCAGCGACACCGATCGGGCTTGATGTCGCAGCGAGGGTGATGTCGCCGTAGGCGTCGATGCCGAACACTGCGACATAGGCGCTCCCGCCGGCACTGTAGATGACGGCGAGCCACTTCTTATCCGGGGATACCGTGATGTCTGTCGGCGCCCCCGCGAGGGGTATCGACTTGTAGAAGACTCCGCCTTGGCCGTCGGTGAGGAATATGGAGATGGCATGTCCTGGGGAGTTGGCCGTATACCAGAGGTTCCCCGGTCCCTTGGCCACCCAGCAGGGGGCGTTGGTCGGATACGGCGGTGTCGGTCCGGTTATCGGGAAGACGTCCCCGCTCTTGTTCACGATGGCGAAGCTCTCGGGACTGTGGGCCGGCGTGAATCCCAGGACATTGTCCCAGAACGCGGCTCCGAGTGGGGTATTGTTAGCCGCGCTCGGGAGCGTCACGGCGGCACTGGACCCGCTGAGCGCCCCATCCCAACCGAGAGTCAGCTGCAGCAGGGATCCCGAGGTCATAGTGACAGCGGCCCAGTCCTTGCCGACCGCGATCTGCGCAGCGGAAGGGTCGACGAGCGCGACAACGGTGCCGTCCACGTTGCCTGACGGCCAGCGATGACTCTCCGCGCAATTGGCGCCGACCACGAAGAGATGATCCGTTGTGAGTGCGACTGAATCGGGCTTCGTGCAATTGGGCGCCAAGCCTATCGTGCCTTCAATAGCGATGAAGTCGTGATGCCGTGCGATCCGGCTGACGCTGTTTGATCCGTAGTTTCCCACGGCTCCGTGATCATCCTTGAACCGCAGAATACCGGCATTGTTCCCCGCGCCGCCCTTGCCTTGCGTAGGCAACATATGCACCAGGGATAGCGAGGGTGCCTCCGGCGTATCGAACTTGAACACGACGACTTCGTTGGCGCTTGGATCATTCGTGCTCGTCAACACGAACACTCCACGTTCAGGCTCGTCGGCAACCGCCGCGCTCGCCGCGAGCAGTGTGGCCGCCAGCACGCTGGCAAAACGCATATGGGACTTATCAATTTTTCCAGAGCTCATCGCGATCTCCTCATTGAGACTTTCCTAAATGGCCTGCACTCTCCCCGGGCAGCGTTATGCGGCATTTGGCGTAGTCTTGGACCTTTACCAGCTCACAAGTCCGGGGATATTTCAGGGAATAAGGGGCACTTGACGGGATGAGTATTCGCTGCGGACCTGTGGAAAGTTACGGTGCCTCACCCAGGCGGCCGAAGTCTTGTGCGTTGAAACCGAATATGTACCTTTCTCGCCTCGTTCAACGAACGGACTCCGGGAGCAATTTGCCAGTCGTAGCGATGCCGATGACCTGTTGCAGGAGACCTGGTTGCGCATCCACCGAGTGCGGCACACTTATCGCCCAGGCGAACCGGTGCTGCCCTGGTTCTGCGCGATCGCGCGAAGGTGCATCGCGCTTACAGCAAGCTGCGGGGCAATTTTGACGGAATCACCATCTCCCCGGGGAGATGTTCAATCTCGCGGCCATCTCTACGAGGTCCACAAACGAATCCGCCCGCATTTTGCGCATCACATTGAACCGGTGCACCTTTATCGTGTTCTCGGTGATGCCAAGATCCAGGGCAACCTGCTTGTTCAGCTGCCCGGACACTATCCCCTCCATGACTTCACGCTCGCGAGGGCTTAGATAGGAATAACGAGAAAGAAGAACTTTCAGTCGCGACTGGTCGCGCAACGCGCTTGTGCTGAGCTCCAAAGCGCCCCGAATCGCCCTCAAAAGCTCATCGTCGCAAAGCGGCTTGACCAGAAATTCGACAGCGCCGGCCTTCATTGCCCGCACCGTAGTAGGCACATCGCCGTAGCCGGTCATAAAAATGATCGGCACTTCGCCCCGGCCCGCCAGCATCTCCTGCACATCGAGCCCGCTGAGATCCGGGAGCGTGACATCCAGCAGAAGACAGCTGGGCAGCGGGGATCGCGGGTAGGCGAGAAATTCCGCGGCGTACGCAAATGAGCTCGGTTGCCAACCAGCCCGGCGTATGAGCCATTCGAGCGATACCCGAACCGAATCGTCCTCATCGACAACGTATACGATGGGTTTCTCGGCTGATTCTTGTCGCAAGGCGGGTCGAAGGTTGGCTTCGCTGAGGTTCATCGCAGTTCTCCTTTCTGGGCTGAGTCAAGGGTCTCGCAGCGCGGCACTCACCCCCTGGGGTAGCGCACGGTCGCCTAAAGGCTCGGGCAGTGAGTGTGAACAACCTCACGCGCGTCGACCTCACTCGGCGGCAGCGATCAATGATTCAAGGGATTCGCGCACAAATTTGTCCTCATCGATGACGAACACAGCCGAGGTAGCGCTCGGAAGCTGTACGCTCGATCGCACTCAAAGAACCTTGTTCAGTTGGTTCAAGTTCTTTCCCTCCATTGAAGTCTCAGCGGACTGTCACAGAGGGTAGAATGACTGCCCATCATTCAGGCACGTCCTAACGGTTGGTTTTTTTGACCATTTTGGCTGGCCGCAGCCATCCGTTGAGTGCAAAGAATGCTCCGAACTCGCCCCCCAAATTAACCGCGATCGCACGATCCAGCATGATGAATCGTCAGTCCGATTGGCGCGGTGTGACACTGAGAGTGCACACGGATCTCCGGTCAATCCGAAGCCTCTTGAGTAACAGGGCATTCACCGCCACCAGCACAGTGCTGCCAGACATGGCAAGCGCGGCAACTTCAGGGCGCAGAAGGATCGGATACAGGACCCCTGCAGCAAGCGGAAAAGCGATGACGTTGTAAGCGACGGCCCAGATCAGGTTTTGGTGCATTTTGCGCAGCGCCGACCGCGCAATCTCGATCGTGCGCACAACATCGAGAGGATCGCTTCTCGTGAGCACGACATCTGCGCTGTCGATCGCGACGTCCGTGCCCGCCCCCATGGCCAACCCGACATCGGCCTGCGTCAGGGCGGGCGCATCGTTGACGCCATCGCCGACCATGCCGACGGTCTTGCCCTGCCGCTGGAGCTTGCAAACTGCTTCGGCTTTCTGCCCTGGCAACACCTCCGCAAGCACGATGTTGATCCCGAGCTCGGATGCGATGCGCTCCGCCGTAGCGCGTTTGCCACCCGTGCGCATTATCACATCGATGCCGAGAGACCGAAGGCGCGCGATCGCGTCCACCGAACTCGGTCGGATCGCATCGGTAATTGCAATGATGCCGTGATGAAGACCGTCACCATGAGAGTCTGAGCAAAGAACAGTGTCTGACCGATCCACCGGAACCACACGGCAAATGTGGTGACTCCAATCACGACGGCGGTCCAGACCAGCCACTGAGCGGCGCGGTCCGCAAGGAGCTGCGCGGGGGCCTTGGAGTTCTACGCTTGCTGCACGAGCCTGACGATCTGAGCGAGCGCGGTGTCCGCACCCACCTTCGTTGCGCGATAGCGAAAGCTGCCGCTCTTATTGAGTGTCGCATCGATGACGGTATCCCCGGGGCCTTTCTTCACCGGCACCGGTTCCCCCGTGAGGGTGGACTCTTCGACTTCGGAGGTGCCTTCCACGATCTCGCCGTCAACCGGAATCTTACCGCCTGGCTGCACGATGATGAGATCATTCACTGCCAACTCCGCCGTCGGGATTTCAACTTCCCGGCCGTTGCGCCTTCGGCGGCGCAAGATCGAGCAGTCCTCGAATGGCATCCGTCGCACCGACTCGGGCTCGCATCTCGTGCCAGTGACCCAGCAGAACGAACACCAGCAGCATTGAGGCTGCCTCGTAGAACTGCGGGCCACCGTAGAAGAAGGTAGCGCTCACACTGAAGACGTACCCCGTGACGACGCTCAACATGACGAGCACGAACATTTCCGCCGCCCCACGGCGCATTGCCTGCACGGCGCCCACGGCAAACGCCCACACGGGGTACAGGATCGCGCCGCTCGCGAGCACAAACAATACGACATCAGTATTCACGGACGGCGGGAGCGTAACGAGCGGGTTCAGACCCGCCATCGGCAGTAGGCTCGCATGCCGGGAAAGTGTGTCGGAAGACACTTCTCAAGTCTTTCACGCTGCGCTTATGCGTTGAACATTCCTATGCAAATATGGTTTCTCCTATGGATGAGCACATCGTGATGCCATCCATCGGTCTTTCGCGAATATCCTTATTTGGCGCCCGCGGCTTCACTTTCGGCTGATAGTCGATATGAAAGCCACTCTAAATCCTCTTAGCAGCCGAAAGTATTGCACCTTGGTGTAGGAAGTAGGCGAAATTTCTCCTACTTGTGCTATGCCGGGCAGATCCGAAAGGACGGTATCCAGCGTCCTTTCGGATACGAAGCTCAGAGCCGGATAATTCCGCGCTTCAGCCCGATCATTACCGCATGCGTGCGATCCTGCGCACCGAGCTTGGCAAGGATATTGCGGATTTGGCCCTTGACGGTGGCTTCGCTGGTCGAAATCCGACCAGCTATTTCCTTGTTCGCCTTGCCTTCGGCGATCAGGTACAAGACCCGAACTTCTGCAGGAGTCAGTGCCTCGTCGGTCGCGTGTTCGGCGAGCTCGATGGAGATTTCGGCAGAGATGGACTTCCGACCCGCATGGACGGCCCGTATCGCGTCCAGAAGCTCCTTATCCAGGACGTCTTTCATCAGATAGGCGCGAGCGCCCGCTTTGAGCGCACGTAACACCTGGACATCGCCGGAATAGGTGGTGAGCACGATGATTCGGGCCTCCGGAAATTCACCGCGAATGGCGGTGATCGCATCGACCCCGCTCATTTCCGGCATTTGAAGATCCATGAGCGTGACATCCGGCCTGTGGGTGCGGAACTGGTGGATCGCCTCGCGTCCGTTAGAGGCCTCCGCAATCACTCTCATATCAGATTGCGTCGCAACGAGCCCAGCGATTCCCTGCCGGATAAGCCGGTGATCGTCGACCGTGAGAATCCGGATCGAATCGCAGTCGCTGCTCATGATCTTTGCCGCGCCGGTCTTGCGGAGAATCTCTTTCGTAGCCAGGAGCGGCGCCTCGCCCCACCGGTGGCGTAGGCGATTGCCCCAGAGAGGCTGAACTGTAGCTCAGTCCCGGAACCTTGCGCACTCCAGATGCTCAATTTGCCGCCGATCTCCTCAGCGCGCTCCCGCATCCCACTAAAGCCAAAATGCCCTGGGCGTCCCGTACCCTTCAAGAAGTCCGGATCGACTCCCTTGCCGTCATCCCGAACCCGAAGCTCGAATCGCTCCGTGCCGTAGTTAACCTGTACTTCGATACGGCTCGCCTCGGCATGCCGGTAGGCATTTCGCAACGCTTCGCGCGCAATCCGATGAATTTCTTCGCATACGACAGGCCGCAGGCCGCGCGGTGTGCCTTCGATCTTCAGGGTCAAGGCATTCGCACGCGCATGGGCCGGGTCACTAGCAAGCTCCTCTCCGAGCGCCCTCAACGCTTCGACGAAATCCTCAGCCTCGACGGCAGAGGACCGCAATCCCTGCACCGCGTCTCGACCCTCTCGAATGGCCGCCCGCGTTTGCTCGATTGCGCTGTCGAGCGTCTGCTGGGCTTCCCCGAGGCGCGTCGGTAGCAGCGTTCGCACCGTCCGGAACCGAAGCAGCAAGCCCTGAAAGCTCTGCAGCAGCGTATCGTGAAGCTCGCGTGCGACCCGGGTTCTCTCAGTCAGGCGCGCCTCCAAGGTCATGTTGAAGGCCCGCGTCAGCTGCCTGAGCCGTAGCTGGTAGACTGCCCACAGAATGCCCAGGAGCACCAGCATCCCCACGGCGCGGAACCAGTTGGTCTGCCAGTACGCCGGGGCAATGGCGAAATCGAGCGCCGCGCCCCGCTCGTTCCACACGCCGCTGTTATTTGATGCCGTTACACGGAAGCGATAGTCGCGCGGGGGAAGATTGCTATAGAACGCCTGCCGCCGAGTGCCTGCGTCCTGCCACTCGCGATCCCACCCCTCCAGCTTGTATCGGAAGAGTACTTTCTCCGGCGCCACGAAGCTCAGTGCGGTGTAATCGATCCTCAGATCGCGCACCTGCGCGGGCAAACGCATGCTTACGCTCGGCGTCAAGTCTGTCTCGTAGGTCTTCTGATCGACCGTTATCTGCTCGATCTGTACCGGTGGTGGAAGTCTGTTGAAAGCCAAGTGATGCGGATCGATGACGCTAAGTCCCGTCTGACTTGTGAACCACAATCGTCCGTCCGACGACTTGGCCACGCCCGGACCGAGCCCGTGGCCGGAAAAGCCGTGCGTCCAGACGCCATCGGAAGCATCGAAGAGGGTAGTGTGAATCCTACGACTCGGATTTTTCTCCCACGCTTCGAACTCAGAATGTGCAATGCGGACAAGGCCGCAAGACATGTACAGCCACAGGTTATGATCGTTGTCTTCGATCGACCAATGAACCACCTTGCAAGACAATCCATTCGCACTGGAAAGTGTGGCGACGCGATTGTTTTTGACCCGGCTCAGACCACCCATAGTGGCTGCCCAAAGGGTGCCATCAGGGTCGATTCGGAGATCGTTGACCCGGCCCTCACCCAATCCGTCAGCCGCAGTGTAGGAGGTGGAAAGGCCACCGCCGTCGAAATGCGCCAAACTACCATGACTAAATCCGAGCCACACGCCACCCTGCAGAGGATCGGCAGCGAGGCCTGAGGCAAAGCCCTTGCCGCCCAGCTGGGGCCACGGAACCTGCTCAACGAGAGTCTCGCCGCGGATATGAAGAAGACCGTGCTCCCAGTTGGAGATCCATAGATTGCCTTTGGTATCGCCGCTGATGGAAAACGCATTACCGCCTGGAACAGCACGCAGGCGGATGAATCGGTCATTCTGCATATAGCCGACACCGCCAGTGGCGAGGACCCAGATTCGGCCGAGCGCATCCTCGAATACAGACATAAAGGTGTGCTTTGGGAAGCCGCTTGCCGTGACTTCTTGCACCTTCGCCATGGCGCTAAAGTAAGTCCGTGGAACTTCTGTGTTGGGCTCGTGGTAGAGCGTGAC
>Ga0210403_10005783_pt1 | contig 10453 bp, 8 predicted proteins | sample IncBWC19MmetaG_FD_150863 | JGI IMG/M metagenome (GOLD analysis project Ga0210403, IMG submission 150863) | Forest soil microbial communities from Barre Woods Harvard Forest LTER site, Petersham, Massachusetts, United States - Inc-BW-C-19-M | ecosystem: Environmental > Terrestrial > Soil >... | reverse complement strand
ACAAGCCCCGGCAGCCAGCGCGCGTGCTGCTCTGGAGAGCTAAATGAATGGATTGCTTGTATCGCCAGCGCGCCTTGCACTGAGGCCAGTGAACGCAGCCCGGAATCCGCTCGTTCCAGTTCCTGCATGATGAGCCCATATGCCGTGTAGCTCAGGCCCGCGCATCCGTGCTCTTTCAGGTACGGCGCGTAGAACCGCAATCCGCCCATGCGCGCAATCAGCTGTTCCGGGAACTTGGCGGCTCGATGACATGCAACGATCTCAGGCGCGACTTCCTCCTGCACAAACTGCGCCGCCCGGTCGCGTATCGCTCGCTCCTCATCCGTCAGAAGTTCTTCGATTTTGTAGTAGTCGAGCGAATTCATATCCTGCGACCTGGCTAATGCGCGCCAGTCTAGCGGTTGCGCTAGGCGAATACAACGGCGACGCCTGCCGTTGTGAAAATCCATTCAACAATCTTTACGCAGCCAAACCGTAGCGTCATTGTTGCGGCTGTGGGCTTGAAATTTCATCGTTCACTCTTGCAGAAATTTATTTGCGCGGTTGTGGCAGCGCCCCTGCTCTGCGTTCAGGCTGAAAACGCTGCTCATCAGAAAAGCCCAGAGGCGAGCCCTTCCGCCGGAACATTTGATGCTCATACTGCCGAACGTTTCGCGAAGTTGGCGCTGCAGTGCGTGCATAAGGAATACCCGAACAAGGTCAGTCATGTTCTGAACAGCGACGCCGACGTCGCGCCGCCGCGCAAACTGACACCCGCGTTTTGCGGCTGTTACGATTGGCATTCGTCAGTGCACGGACACTGGCTACTCGTCCGGTTATTGCGCACGTTCCGCGATGCATCGTTCACAAAACCCGCGCGCGACGCTTTGAAGGAAAGTCTCATCGCTGAAAATCTGAAGGCTGAAGCGGCATATCTACGGGGCGAAGGCCGCGCGAGTTTCGAACGTCCGTACGGCTTGGCGTGGCTGTTGCAACTCTGCGCCGAATTGCGCGAGTGGGGCGATCCCCAGGCGCGAGAAATGCTGGCAAATCTGAAGCCGCTTGAACAGGCCGCAGTCGAACGATTGACAGCGTGGCTGCCGAAACTTTCGCATCCAGTGCGGATCGGCGAGCACGATCAAACTGCGTTTGCGCTTGGACTGATTCTCGATTATGCGCGGGGCAAAAATGATGAAGCGCTCACCAAACTCGCCGCGGATTCAGCGCGGAAATTTTTTCTCTCGGATAAAAATTGCCCGCTCGCTTACGAGCCGTCGGGTGAAGATTTTCTTTCGCCCTGCCTCGGCGAAGCCGACGTGATGCGTCGCGTCTTGACGCAAGCTGACTTCGCGAAATGGCTCACGCAATTTCTGCCTCAAATTCCGAGAACGGCGACGGCGGATTGGTTGCCGGTGGCAATTTCACCCGATCCAAGCGATCCAAAGCTGGCGCATCTCGATGGATTAAATTTGAGTCGAGCGTGGATGCTGGAAGGCATTCTCTCTTCCCTTCCCGCTGATGATCCACGCCGTCCCGCGCTCGCGAGCGCAGCAGAAGCGCATCGGCGCGCCGGGCTCGCAGCGGTGACCGGCGAGCATTACGAAGGCGGCCATTGGCTCGGCAGCTTTGCGGTTTATCTCACGACGCAGCGCGGGATTGAGAAATGACGAGCGGCCGTTTCCCGCGACGATGACGCGTTTATTACAGCTCGGCCGTCACCGTTCGTCCTGATTCCCGGCGAGGCGCTCCTCCCGAGGGGTTCCAGGCGCGTCGCTGCCAGAATTCTTCCAAGTCATTTCGGCTGCCTCGAAAGACGTTGAGTTCCGCCTTCCTAATATTGGCAATACTTATTGGGTAAGCAGAACGCGGCAGGCCGCATTTACCGTCCCCGCAGTATTGCCACAGAGCCCAGTAATTCCACGGCGCCGTTGCACGGGGCTGTTTCGAGTAATTCGCAACCCAGAGCCAGCAATTGGTGAGAGTTTTACTCTGTGCAGGAGTTACTCGCGAGCTATTCAGAACCTGCCCGAGATGGTATTCGCCCGAATAAATACCGGGATATACACCGGTGCGTGAGCGAATGCGTTCGACAAACGCGACGGCTTGGTCGGGGCGCATCGTTCCCCCGGGATAATGACCGTTCTTTTCGAAATCGAGTACGAGCAGGACACCTGCGCTCGGTCGCACCGCAGGATTAGCTTGTGCCCAGGCACTGGAGACAACACTGAGGAAATGATCAGCCTGCCGAATTGGATCACTTCCGTTAGCGTAGTGATATGCTCCCCAGAGCAGTCCCGCTTGCAGCGCCCCCATTTGCCTGTCCAAATACTTTGGGTCGCGAACGAAGGGTGGATACGTCGCTTCGTGAATTACACCCACGATGCCTTGACGTTTCATTGTGGTGAAATCGGGCCGCATCATGTCGTAGTGAGAAAGATTCACTACGTTCGTGGCTGAGAAGGCGCCAGCCGGAATCAAAAACAGCAAAGCAGCGCTGCGGAACATCGACGATTTCATGAGAGCCCAAATCGCTGCGAACATATCGAACAGATGTAATTGATTTTCAAGTGCAGCTTGCATTTGCCAAAAATTTTTGCCCAAACGCCCGAACTCAGCCGCCCGCTACCGTACCGTCCACGTCGGACACGTTATTCACGTTTCGGAAAAGTCGCCTCTCCTGTTCCGTCACAGATATTTCCAGCAGTTTTCCAGACGTTACCAGGTGACGAACGACGTTTTGCAATGAAAAATCGGAACCTGCGAGCGCAGTGCGAAAATCAATCTCTGCTTCGCGCGGGTATACTGCTGCCAGCGGCTCGGCACGATTGTCGATCTTCGCGACAACACCACGGCCGGGCTCGACCGCGTCGCAAATCGAGCGAAGGTAATTTTCCGTCATGAAGGGCATGTCGATCGCGAGCGCAAGAAGATGGGCGGTGTGAATATTCACCAGCGAAGCGGCAAGCCCGCTGATCGGTCCGCATGATGGCGGAATGTCCGCGATGAACTGCACGTCGTCAGGCCGCCATGATGGATCCATTCTTGCCGAAAGAAAAATTTCTGCCGGTCGCAGTCTGCGCAGTGTTTCGAGTTGAACTTGCCAGAGCGGTTTTCCTCGATACGACAGCGTCGCTTTGTCCTTGCCCATCCGGCGTGATTCGCCACCGGCGAGCAATACGGCAGTTAGATCCGTGCGTAACAGAGCCATCTTGCCTGTCTGTCGTGCGGCCATCTTGCCTGCACTTGTGCTCAGGCTGGAAGCCTGTTCGACGGGTCAGGCAAAATGCCTGACTTACTCTGGCTGCATCGCACTCGGCCGTCCGTTAAAATCTTCGCACGTAGCCCGCCGCGCCCTTTGAGAAACTTTTCCGCGCCTGGCGCGAATGCCCGGTCCATCCAGTAGCATGGCCGGCATTCCTCCGTTCCGAAAAACCGGACGCCCTGAATCCCGAACTCTGTTCCGATCAATGTGTTGAGATCAACGCCGCGCGTGATCACGTTGCGTCGCGCCAGAGCAGGTGAGTAGCCCGGAGTTTGCATCGCGCTGCAAAGTTCAGCGAAAACTTCCAGCGAAAAGAAAGTAATCTGACCTTTGTAGTGGTCCTTGAAATCCAAATAGCGATCCCCGCGTATACCCCGCCCCGCCACGCACTCGATCTCTGGCACTTCGATCATCGCATGTGTGTCCGGCTCACGACCGTGATGACCAACGAAATTGTGTCCCGGCGAAATGTACAAGTGACAGATTTCCACCGGCTGCAACAATATCTGAAATCCTCACTGATGAAAGAAGCCCCGAGCATTGGTCCCGGAAGAATCATCCGGCGAAAAAAGGATGGGTCGCTCGAATATTTGCGGGACGACCTGACGATTGAAGAGCCGCTCGAGATTCGCATTGGCGCAAAGACCCTCGCCATCACAATGCGTACGCCCGGTCACGACGATGAGCTCACCGCGGGCTTTCTGTTGTCCGAAGCGATCGTGCCCGATCGAAGCGCGATCGAGGAAATTTCGGCAGATGGTGACAACAGAGTGATCGTCAATCTGGCGCGCGGGGTGAAATTGAAGCTGAAATCCGCGAAACGTTTCGGGACGATTTCCAGCAGCTGCGGACTGTGCGGCAAGACGAATATTGACGAGATCCGACAAAATTTTTCTGCAATCGAGTCGCGCAATGTTCGGATCGATATCGAGACCGTGCTATCGCTTCCGGAAAAATTGCGAAAGGCGCAAAGCGATTTTGCGCGCACCGGTGGAATCCATGCCGCAGGAATTTTTGATTCGAGTGGTGAACTGACGGTTGTTCGCGAAGATATCGGACGCCATAACGCTGTGGACAAGGCGATTGGCCGCGCGTTCCTCGATGGATTATTGCCGTTGAATCGACATGTCCTTGTGGTGAGCGGTCGCGCCTCATTCGAAATCGTACAAAAAGCGCTCGCTGCAGGTGTTCCTGTTGTCGCCGCGGTCTCAGCGCCCTCGTCGCTGGCCGCCGATTTTGCGCGGGAAAGCAATCAGACGCTGATTGGATTTTTGCGTCCGCCTTCGTTCAATATTTATTCGCACGTCGAGCGTGTAATTCTCGAAGAGCGCGAGTAACTTTCGGCCAAAGCCTTGTAGGCTGGATGAACTTTACCGACAAGTATGCGGTCAAAGCTCAATCCCTCGGTGGGCATTTTCGACGCAGTGCGATTCGTGCCTCAGCGGCGGCCGCCACCCGAGTCCTCGAATGGATTGTAAACCGGCAGCGCGTAATACCACATAAAACCATCCGGTCGATCTGCGCGGCTGTGTCCGCGTCCAAAGATAGCCTCCACATCTTGCGTAGTGGCGCGGCCGCGAGTCAGAGAGCCGATTCGGCGCATATAAAAATCGTACGGTAACGCCTGCGCGATGTAAGCCGGTGGCGCAATTAACACGCCGTTCCGATTGAACCGGAACGCCAGCGCGTCCGCGCCGTAGCCGTGTCGCAACGGGTCGGCGGTATCGATGACCGGCGCTTCATAAAGCCCGAGTTGACGCATCAAGTGCGAATCGGGTCGCACGATGTAATAACCGTTGCGCGGGCCTAACGAGACATAATACGAATCGTCATCCCAGGAAGCTGCGGGAGCGGAACCAAGCGCAACAAAGGTGATAGCAACTACCAGAGTAACTGTTTGTTTTATCTTCATACTTTTACCATTCATTACGGCTCTCATCGCAGCTATGGCACGTTCGCAGGATTTTGTGACCCCACCTGTTATGTGCTGATCGCCCTCTCTTCAGAGTGAGTGCTTCTAGCCTTTAGTCGCGTCAGCGGCACCCGCTCGCGCTCATCGGAATAGGACCTTTACCTCACGCCCCTGTCTCTGTGGCTTAGCAGAAGACATTAGAAGAGTTAACATGCCACGAACTTGCTGTCAGGATTTTTGAAACCGTGGGACGCTCATTACTCGACGCTACGGCTGACCGTTAACTGCCCGCTACTGCACGTGTGCGGGAACTTTTAATCCCCCGAGCGGGATGGCTGTTACTCTCTCCTTTGGACGGCGCTACGAGAAGAAGCCAGGCCGGTTACGAGCTTCCAATCCAGATCCCAACGAGAAACACTCCTCCGACAATCACTTGAAACGCGATTTTTTTTACGACCAAACCGCCGATCGAAATCGTAATTACGGTATGCGAGGAGGTTCTCGTGTCTGATCAAGGCAAGACTCCCGAAGACGCGAAGGCGGAGGCGCACAGCGGTTCCGAATTTGGAAGAACGACGCGGCGAAGATTTCTCTCTCGTTTGGGAATGGCGAGCTTGCTGGCTTCAGCGGGTCCTGTGCTCGGGGAACGCTCGCGCGATGAAGCGGCTGCGATACCGGAAACGAAAGAAGCGATGGCCGCACTAGAGGGCGCGATTCCCGTGACCCTGCGCGTGAATGGCAAGAAATATGATCTGCAAATCGATCCGCGCACGACGCTGCTCGATTGTCTCCGTGAGCACTTGCATCTGACTGGCTCGAAGAAGGGATGCGATCATGGCCAGTGCGGGGCGTGCACCGTGCATGTCAATGGCCGGCGGATGAATTCATGTTTGTGCCTTGCCGCCATGTATCAAGGCGACGAGATCACCACGATTGAAGGTGTTGGACAACCGGGAAACCTGCATCCGATACAGGAAGCGTTTGTTGCTCACGACGCCTATCAATGTGGTTACTGCACCTGCGGTCAGATCATGTCGGCGGTGGCGTTGCTGACGGAGCCGGTTGGGCCTGAAGACGCCGACGTAAAAGAGTTGATGAGCGGCAACATCTGCCGCTGCGGCGCGTATCAAAACATTGTCGCGGCAATTCAGAGTGTCCGACAAAGTGCAAGGCCGGAGAAAGCGGGATGAAAACTTTCGAACTCACGCGCGCTGACGATCCCGGGCAAGCCATCGCTGTCGCCGCGAAGGCGAACACCGCGCAACAGGGCGCTGATATTCGCTTCATCGCCGGTGGAACGAATCTCGTCGATTACATGAAGCTGAACGTCGAGACGCCGCGGAAACTTGTGGATGTAAATCATCTGCCCTTCGACAAAATAGAAAACCTTCCTGACGGCGGCCTGAAGATCGGCGCAGTGGTTCGCAATTCCGACCTCGCTTACCATCCGATCGTCCGGAAAAATTACGCCGTCCTTTCTGAAGCGCTTCTGAGCGGCGCGTCAGCTCAACTTCGCAATATGGCGACGACCGCAGGCAATCTACTCCAACGAACCCGGTGCATGTATTTCCGCGACACGGCCATGCCGTGTAACAAGCGCGAACCTGGCTCCGGCTGCGCGGCAATCACGGGCGTAAATCGCAGCCTCGCTATTCTGGGCACGAGCGAACATTGCATTGCCAGCAATCCATCCGACATGAACGTAGCGATGGCCGCGCTCGAGGCGACCATTCACATTGGCGGACCGAAAGGCGAACGCAGCGTAGCGATCGGTGATTTTCATCTGCTCCCCGGAAACACGCCGAACCGTGAGACGGTTTTGGAACCTGGCGACCTCATTACTCACGTCACCCTTCCGCCCTCCTCGCCCGGTAATCGCTCGCTGTATTTGAAACTGCGCGACCGCGCTTCATTCGAATTCGCGCTCGCCTCTGCTGCTGTTGTCGTGACGATGGATGGCGGAAAGATCACGCGCGCTCGCGTAGCGCTAGGCGGCGTAGGCACGAAACCGTGGCGGTCGCCCGAAGCGGAAGGAGAACTAACCGGGCAGTCGGCGACGCAAGCTGTTTTTCAAAAAGCGGCGGAGGCAGCGCTGCGCGACGCGAAACCACAAAGCCAAAATGGATTTAAAGTGGAGCTGGCGAAACGTTGTCTGATGCACGCTCTGAAACTGGTGACGCAAACTGCCTGACGAATGTGGTAAATGCCAACGATAACCGAAACCGCGACTACATCGCCGATCGGCCGACAAACGCCGCGCATCGATGGTCCGTTCAAGGTCAGCGGCACCGCGATGTATGCGTCGGATTTTAACTTTCCCGGCTTGTTATATGCCGTTCCAGTCGAAGCGACGATCGCCAACGGCAAGATTCAAAAGCTCGACACGAGTGAGGCAGAGAAAATGCCGGGCGTGCGCGCAATCTTTCATCGCGCAAGCATCGGGAAGATTTTTCGTTCCGTACTGCAACCGCCTAACAGCGGCATCGTCGATGAACGTCGTCCCCCGTTGGCGGACGATGTGATTCGGTACTACGGCCAATACATCGCGGTTGCCGTCGCTGACACATTCGAGGCTGCCAAGGCCGCCGCCGACGCGGTGCGCGCGAGCTACACGAAGGAAAAACCCAACGTCAATCTCGATCTTCAGTCGGAAAACGAGCCCGAAGTCGTTCAAACCACGCACGGTCCCCTCAAGCGCTTGCAGAGCGAACGCGGCGATCCGGACAAGGCTTTTGCCAGTGCTCAGGTGAAAGTCGATCAGACATATGTCACGCCGGCTGAAACGCACAACCCCATAGAACTGCAGGGAACCATCGCAATGTGGGATGGCCAGATGCTGACGATCTACGAAGAATCGCAAGGCATCTTCAATCTCCGCAGCGTTCTCGCACAGATGTTTGGATTGCCGAGAGAAAACGTACGCGTGATTACGAAATTCGTCGGCTCAGGATTCGGCAGCAAACTCTGGCCGTGGACGCATTGTGCGCTGGCGTGCGCAGCGGCGCGGGAACTTGGTAAACCGGTCAAGCTCGTCCTCAGCCGCAGAATGATGTTCCAATCAGTCGGTCATCGTCCTCGCACTCAGCAACGCGTGCGACTCGGCGCGACGAACGAAGGAAAACTCGTGACGCTCATGCAGGACTATCTCAACGACCTGGATATCCTTGGCGGTTATCACGAAAACTGTGGTGAGGCGACGTCGTACTTCTACAGCGTCCCAAATCTTCGAGTTCATTGGGGCCGAACCCGCCGAAACATCGGGTCGCCGACACCGATGCGCGGACCGGGCGCCGTGCCTGGCCTGTTCGCGACCGAGTCGGCGATGAACGAACTGGCCGATCAACTCAAGATCGATCCGGTACGTTTACGCGAACTGAACGAACCAAAGATCGACGAGGGCAAAGGGATTCCGTTTTCGTCGCGGCATTATCTGGAATGTCTCCAACTCGGCGGAGAAAGGTTCGGCTGGGTAAATCGAAATGCCGAGGTCGGCTCGATGAAACGCGACGGCTTGATTCTTGGGTGGGGCGTGTCAGGCGCCGCGTGGATCTCGGGACGATTCCCGGCCCAGGCTAGCGTGGAGCTTCGCGATGATGGGAGCGCGCGTGTCGCGTGCGGCACGCAAGACATCGGCACTGGCACGTACACGATCCTCGCCCAGCTTGTTTCCGATAAAACCGGTGTGCCGCTTAACAAAATCGAAGTGGTGCTGGGCGACACATCGCTTCCGATTGGACCGATCTCAGGCGGATCGTTGGTGACGGGATCGGTGGTTCCCGCTGTCTTTGACGCGGCTGATAACGCAATCACTTCACTGCTGACTGTGGCCACAACGGAACCGGGATCGCCATTCGGAAACCGCACGCGTGACGATCTTGCCTTCGAATCCGGACGGGTTTTCGCCAAGGCCGACGGTCCGGCGAAGGGTGTACCGTTTTCAGATTTGCTTCGCCACACCAACATGCGCCTTGTCACAGGCAGCGGTAAATCCGAAGGGACACTCGATGAGAAGAAGCCAAAGGTTTCAATGCACTCGTACGGCTGTCACTTTGCCGAAGTCACGTGGCAGCCTGCGATTGCTCGCTTGCGTGTGAACCGCGTCGTCACAGTCATCGACGGCGGGCGGATCATCAATCCGCTGGCTGGACGCAACCAGATCGAAGGCGCAGTTGTGATGGGAATTGGCATGGCGCTTTTGGAGCACACGATCTACGACCCGCAAAATGGTGCGCCGATCAATTCGAATCTCGCTGACTATCTCATGTCCGTAAATGCTGACGTACCACTGATGGAAGTGCATTTTCTCGATTATCCCGACACAGAGGTGAACCCGCTGGGCGCTCGCGGAATCGGAGAAATCGGGCTGGCCGGTGTCGCGGCTGCGATCACAGCTGCTACCTATCACGCCACGGGTGTGCGCGTACGCGAATTGCCAATCAGCATCGAGGACCTGCTGACATCTTCGGTTTTGGCCTAACGAGTAGACGAACATGCCGACCGTACCAGAAATTCCAACCGCGTCACCGATCGGTCGGGATACTCCGCGCATCGATGGTCCGTTGAAGGTCAGCGGCACCGCGCATTACGCCTCCGACTTCTACTTTCCCGGATTGTTGTACGGCGTTCCGGTCGAGGCCACGATCGCTAAGGGCAAGATCACCAAGCTCGATACCGCGGCGGCGGAAAAGTTGCCCGGCGTGCGCGCGATCCTGCATCGTCAAAACATCGGGAAGATTTTCCGTTCGACTCTCGGGGAAGGCATGAACGGTATCTGCATCGAACGGCGGCCGCCGTTCGAGGACGATGTCGTTCGCTACTACGGCCAATACGTCGCGCTCGCGGTGGCGGACACTTTCGAGAGTGCCAAAGCTGCGGCGGACGCGGTTGTCGTTAGTTACGCGAAAGAGAAGCCGAACGTCGAAGACAAGTTGACCGCCGACAACGATCCGGACACGGTCATGACCAGCTACGGGCCGGCGAAGCGCCTGCAAAGCGAGCGCGGCGATGCCGCCGGAGCCTTTGCCAGCGCGTCGGTCAAACTCGACCAGACTTACGTCACGCCGGCCGAGACGCACGTTCCCATCGAGCTGCAGGGAACAACCGCGATGTGGGACGGCGACGAGCTGACGATCTACGAGGAATCGCAAGCTGTCTTCAACATGCGCGGCGTGCTCGCGCAAATGTTTGGTTCACCTAACGAGAACGTACGCGTCATCACCAAGTTTGTCGGCTCAGGTTTCGGCAGCAAACTTTGGCCGTGGACACATTGTCCGCTGGCGGTGGCGGCAGCCCGGCAGCTT
>Ga0210403_10005782_pt1 | contig 10454 bp, 9 predicted proteins | sample IncBWC19MmetaG_FD_150863 | JGI IMG/M metagenome (GOLD analysis project Ga0210403, IMG submission 150863) | Forest soil microbial communities from Barre Woods Harvard Forest LTER site, Petersham, Massachusetts, United States - Inc-BW-C-19-M | ecosystem: Environmental > Terrestrial > Soil >... | reverse complement strand
CCGGGTGGTGGTTTGAAGAGCGGTCAAGTAATCGTGATATAAAAATTCATGTCGCAAGAACGAAGAGAACGGCAAAAAGAAAAACTGGGGATTAAGACCTCGAGCCGGAATTGGTGGCGCATCGCGATCTATGCGGTGCTGATCGCGGCTGCGTTTGGACTGGCGTACTATCTTGGCAACCGCAGCCAGCACAAGCACGATGCGTTCGCGCGCTGTCTGACCGAACGTGGCGCAAAGATGTATGGGGCGTGGTGGTGTCCGCACTGCGTCGAGCAGAAAGAAAAGTTCGGCGCGTCGTTCGAGTACGTTCCTTATGTGGAGTGCGGCATCAAAGGCGACTTGCACGGGAGATCGCAGGCTTGCCGAGATGCGAACATTGAGCACTATCCCACCTGGCAGTTTCCGCCCACCGGCGAACGAGTGGAGCGCATTTTTAGTCTGCAAGAGTTAAGCGACCGCACCGGGTGCGCGCTGCCGTGACCGGTTTGACGCAACGTCTTATGAGCCTGGTTGCTATTTTGGCGGTGTGCGGAATCGCGGTTTCGTCGGTGTCGTTGCAGCATCATTATGCAACGTCAAAGACGGCGTACTGTGACATCGGTGAAACGTTCAATTGCGACATTGTGAACAGGAGCGAATACTCGGCGGTCTTCGGAATTCCGGTCGCGCTGATTGGGATGTTTGGGTACGCGGCGCTGGCGGGCCTGGCCACGGTGTATCGCGAGCGGCGCGGGACTCCGGCGATGCTTTTCAGCGCTGCCGCAGTGGGCCTGGCGTTTGCTTTGTACCTGACTTACATCGAAGCGCGCGTGTTGGGAGTCTGGTGCATTTTATGTTTGAGTTCATTGGCGTTGATTGCGACGACGACGATTTTGGCGGCCGTGATCTGGTGGAAGCGACAGAGGGACGAGTAGCCGATACCCAGCCCCTGAAGGGGCGTGGGACCTTGAAGAGTTTCCGGTATCGCTAAAGCGGTACCCTGATCGAAACCGATTCACTCCATGTCCCGGTCCACAACTCGAAAACTAAGAGCAAAGACGAAGCCTGCCGCCACTGCTGCGATGCCGGTTCCGGCCGGGAACCTCTGGTTGCACGAGCTCAGCAGCGGAATCTTCGGGAACACCCGCCTGGTGCGGGTTTGGCTGCCTCCCGATTACCACGGCTGGGGAGCGACGCGCTATCCGGTTCTTTATTTGAATGATGGACAGAATCTGTTCGATCCGGCGACGGCCTTTGCGGGAGTGCACTGGCAGGTGGCCGAGGCAGCGACCCAGTTGATCGCCGAACAGAAAATTCGTCCGCTCATTATCGTCGGCATCGACAACACCAAGAACCGGGCTCAGGAGTACATTCCATACAAGTCAAAAGATCCCGGAGTTCTGAACGCGAAGGGAAAATGCTATCCCGATTTCCTGCAGCGTGAAGTGATGCCGCTGATCGAAGAGCGGTATCCGGTATTGAAGGGGACGGAGAATACGGGATTGGGCGGGTCCTCTCTCGGAGGTCTGATCACGTTGTACACGCAACTGGCAGCGCCGGGAGTGTTTGGGCGATTGCTGATCGAGAGCCCGTCTCTGTTTGTGGCGAACCGAAAAATTCTGGACGAGAGCCGTCGATTTCGCAGTTGGCCTGCGCGCACGTACCTGGGGATGGGAACGAGGGAAGTAGGAGATCCGGAAAAGGACGAAAGGATCGTTGGCGACGTCCGCGAACTGGAAGCCATTCTGCGCGAGGCTGGCCTGGACGATCAACGGCTGAAGGTTCGCATCGAAGAAGCCGCCTCACACACTGAATCGGCCTGGGCGGCGCGGTTTCCGGGGGCGCTGGAGTTTCTTTATTCGGAGCCCGGATCTGCGGTGTCGGGTCCTGAGGTTTAGATTGGAGGTCCGAGTCAGGGGTCCAGTGGAGTGCTAAAGTATGTTGGCAGCCGCAATTGTTGTCTGCCGAGCACTGCAATGTGTTTCTCACCTCACCTCCAAACCAAAGCGTGATTTTCACGAAACCGTTGTAGGCTTCAGCGAACAACGCCCGATTGGTCTCACCGTAAAGATCGCCCACGTACCCGAGATCGCTGATTCCTTCCATGATCTTCTGGAAGATTTCGTAAATATCGAACAGATCCACCGACTGGGGGGCGGCGAGCGCACGATAGCGTGCAATGTTCTTCTTCGCGTCCTGAACATCTCTTCCGAGCATTTCCAGCACGCTGTTGCAGGAATCACGGAGCGTTTTCTCATTGGCATGATTGCAACCAATGGACGGTGCAAGTGTTTGATAGTGATCAAGGGCATGGCTCGCGGCTTGAAGCAGGGAATCGATCCGGGCCTTGGTCGGAACCTGCCCAGGCAGTGCACCAGTGAATGCAAATACCAGCAGAAGAGGGAGCAGACGACGGGTCATGTGGTTTCTCCCGAAATAAAGTCTACTACCTCGGGTTGCTCCACACACCAACTTGGCGGTTCGCCAACAGCCACAGGCCCCGGCAACTGCGCTTTACACCGACCGCCTTGGCAGAGATTATGACTCAGCGTCAGGGCCGGTGCATCCGCGATGAATGTTTAGCGCTAACGATGGTTTATTATTATCGGTCTTCTACTCAGAGTCGTCGATTCGGGGGTCGTCAATGAAGTTCCGCAGTTTGGTGGCGTGGTGTGTTCTGGTCATGGCGCTGGCGATCTTGGCGGTGGCGCAGTCGTATAACGAAGCGCAGTTCAAGGGGATGAAGTGGCGCGACATCGGGCCGTATCGCGGCGGCCGCGTGCTGGCCGTGACGGGAATTCCCGGCAGTCCCTTTACCTACTACTTCGGCGCCGTTGCCGGAGGCGTGTGGCGCACCAACGATGGCGGCGTGAGCTGGCAGCCGATTTCCGATAAGAGCGTGATCTCATCGATCGGCGCCATCGCCGTGTCGGAGTCGAATCCGAACGTGATTTATGTGGGGACGGGCGAGTCCTGCCTGCGCGGCAATATCTCGTATGGCGATGGAGTCTACAAGACGACCGACGGCGGCAAGACATGGCAGCACATCGGATTGAAAGATACGCAGCACATTGCGCGTGTTTGGATTGATCCGCGCAACCCCGACCATGTGCTGATTGCCGCGCTTGGTCACGCGTACGGGCCGAATCCGGATCGCGGCATTTTTCGCACCAACGACGGCGGCAAGACCTGGGAGAAAATTCTGTACAAGGACGACAAGTCGGGCGCGATCGATCTGGCGGTCGATCCCCACAATTCCAACGTAATGTTCGCCGCGCTTTATCAGATCCAGCGCACGCCGTGGAGTCTCGAAAGCGGTGGCCCTGGGAGCGGCTTGTACCGCTCGACCGATGGCGGAAATTCCTGGAAGCGCCTGGAGGCGAAAGGCCTGCCGGAGGGCATTCTCGGGCGCATCGGAGTAAGCGTCTCAGGCGCCGATTCAAATCGTGTGTACGCGCTTATCGAGTCTAAGCAGAGCGGGCTGTATCGTTCCGATGACGGTGGCGAAACCTGGTCGCGCGTCAATGATGACCAGCGGCTTACGCAGCGCGCGTGGTACTTCACGCACATTTTTGCGGATCCGAAAAGCGCGGACACGGTCTACATGCTGAACACTGGCCTGTTTCGCTCGACCGATGGGGGCAAGACGCTTAATCTTCTGCCGGCGCCGCATGGCGATCATCACGGTTTCTGGATCGATCCGCAGAATCCGAATCGCATGATCAACTCGAACGACGGCGGAGCGACGATCTCGGTCGATGGCGGCAAGAACTGGTCTACGCAGTACAACCAGCCGACGGCGCAGTTTTATCACGTGGCTGCGGACAACGACTTTCTCTACAAAGTGTATGGCGCGCAGCAGGACAACTCGACTATCGGCATTGCCAGCCGCACCGACGATGGCTATGTCGGGCGCCAGCACTGGTTCGATGCGGGCGGCGGAGAGAGCGGCTACATTGCGCCTGATCCGCGGGACTCCAACATTATTTATGCGGGGTCGGGAGGCGGCGCGGTCACGCGCCTCGATCGCCACAGCAACCAGGAGCAGGACATTACGGTCTGGCCGGAGGATGGCGCGGGCCACGGCGTTGGCGATCTGAAATACCGGCTGGGATGGACGATGCCCATCGTGATCTCGCCCCATGATCCCAATGTGATTTACACGACCGCGGAGCTCGTTTTCAAGACTGCCGACGAGGGCAAGACCTGGACGGCGATCAGTCCCGATCTGACGCGCAACGACAAAAGCAAGCAGGCTTCTTCCGGCGGGCCGCTGACCAAGGACAATACCTCGGTCGAGTATTACGACACGGTGTTTACGCTCGCGGAATCGCCCGTGCAGAAAGACCTTTTGTGGGCGGGAACCGATGATGGCTTGATTCAGGTTTCGCGCGATGGCGGCAAGACATGGACGAACGTGACCCCCAAGGGAATTCCGGAGTGGAGTCTGGTGAGCCTGATTGAGGCGTCGCCCTATGACGCAGGCACGGCATATGCGGCGGTCGACGCGCATAAGCTCGACGATCTGAAGCCTTATATTTTCAAGACTACGGATTTCGGCAAGACCTGGGCGAAGATCACCGGCGGCATTCCGGAGGGCGCGTACGCACATGCTGTGCGCGAAGATCCGGTGCGGAAGAATCTGTTGTATGCCGGCACGGAGACTGGGATTTACGTTTCATTCGATGGCGGAACGAACTGGCAATCGCTGCAACTGAACTTGCCGAATACTCCCATCCACGACTTGATCGTGAAAAATGATGATCTGGTGGTGGCGACGCATGGACGCGCTTTCTGGATTCTCGACGACCTCACGCCACTGCGGGCGGCAACTGCGCGCTCGGCGACGGAAGCGGCGCTTTACAAGCCGCGACTAACTTATCGTATGCGCTGGCCTGAATTTTTTGAGCGGCGGCAGCCGGTGGGCGATAATCCGCCGACGGGCGCGATGGTTTATTTCTACTTCCCAACCCCGCCGAAGGGCGTGGTGGCGCTTGAATTTCTGGATGCGTCGGGGAAGGTTGTGCGGCGCTACTCGAACGAAGAAAAGAAGGAAGCGGATACACCACCAGAGTGGCCTGATCTCACTCCTCCCGAAGAGAAGATTCCGGCCGAAGCGGGCGTGAACCGCTTTACGTGGGACTTGCGTTTGCAGGGGCCGACTCCGCTGGCGGGAGAGCCGGGCGCGGAGTTCCGCAATCGCGGACCGATGGTGCCGCCGGGGGCCTATCAGGTGCGGCTGACGGCGGAAGGGAAGTCGTACACGGCGCCGCTAGAGTTGAAAGCGGATCCGCGGGTGAAGGCGTCGAATGACGACCTGCAAAAGCAGAGTGAGTTGGGACGCAAGATTGTGGCCGAGGTTTCCCAGATTCACGAGGCGGTTGCAACCATTCGCGAAGTGCGCACGCAGACTCGCGGGATGGCGCGGCGGTTCGGCGATGATACACATTACGCACCGCTCGTTTCGGCGACCAAGGACTTCGACAAGAAGAGCCTCGATGTGGAGTCGCAGTTGCTTCAGGTGAACTCGAAGAGTTCGGAGTCGAACCTCAACTATCCGGTGCTGATTGATGAGCGGGCGCACTCGCTGCTCTTCAGCGTGGAATCGGCCGATGCCGCGCCTACCAAACAGCAGTATGAGGTTTTCGAAGGCCTGGAAAAGCAGGCGCAGGCGCTGCTGGCGCAGTACCGCGAGCTCATGTCGAAGGACCTGCCAGCATTGAATGAGATGGTGAACAGGCAGAGCATCCCCGCGCTGTACGTGCCGGCGGGGAAGTAGGGAAGAAGGTACCTGGCAAATTTCATTGGGAAGGGCACGGCCTTGTGCCGTGGGGTGCGCACATTAGAGGCGAGGCCGAGCTGCCCTTGGCTTGGACGGGCGAAGCGCCCGTCCCCACACGCCCGTTCCCGCCCGATCTCTGCCTTGCCAAGGACTACTTTTTAATTACGCCGCAGGCGATGCGGTCGCCGGCGTTGCCTGCGGGATCGGTCTTTTGGTCGTCGGCTTGGGCGTGCACTATGAGTGCTGTTCCGCCGTTGCTGAAGAGTGAATGGCTGTCTTTGCCGAGCGTGACGTCTTTATTCTCCGCTTTGAAATGCGCTTTTCCATCCGCGCCGACCGTGAAATTGGGATTGTCGCCGTTGTGGTGGCCTTCGGGATTCTCCAATCCATGCTTCTTGCCATCGGGATTGAAATGGGGTCCCGCGGACTTGAAGTCCGAGGCATCGCACTTCGCGTTCTGATGAAAGTGGATGGCATGTACGCCGGGAGGTAGATTCTCGAGATTGACTTCCATTCCGATTCCAGAGCCGGATTTCAATAGAGTCGCCGTACCCACAGCCTTGCCTTGGGCATCCTTGAGGTGAACCACAGTCTTGGCCGAACTGGCGGATGCGAGTGCGACCATAAGCAGTGCGAGCGAAAACAAGTGAGTGGTTTTCATGGGGGGATTATAGCGAAATCCGGGGCCGCCTGCTCCAGGCCATCGCAAAGATGTGAATGCCCTTCGCCTCGTCCGTCCTGATGCGAACACCCCTTGCACGGCGGGTTGGTTGGGGTTCCTCCCTGGTAAATCGACCCGTGCGGTGGTCTGGCGCAGAATGCGGAGCAATGTGACAATAGATACATGCAGAGATCTCTCACTACGGCCTTACTATTGGCCGCCGGGATGACGCTGGTCGGGGTTGGCTACGGCCAGCAGACTCCAGCAGCAAGCAGTCCGGCGGCAACGACTCCAGCGGCTCCTGCAGCCAAAACTCCGAAGGCGTCCACAACGGCGAAAACTCCGGCGAAGAAGACGGGGACGGCAGCGAAAAGCGCGGCGGCTCCAGCACTTACAACGCGAAAACAAAAGTTCAGCTATGCACTGGGAATGAATATCGGGTCAGGACTTGGTGCCAACCTGAAAAAGCAGTCGGTGGATGTGGACTCGACTCTCGTATCCCAGGGATTGAAAGACGCGATGTCCGGGGGCAAGACGCGTCTGACGCAAGAAGAAGCGCAGGCGGTGCTCAAGGAGGTTCAGACGGAGGTTCAAAAAGAGCAGCAGGCAAAAATGAAAGAGGCTGCAGATAAGAATAAGACCGAAGGCGAAGCATTTCTAGCTTCCAACAAGAGCAAGGACGGCGTCGTTACATTGCCCAGCGGTTTGCAGTACAAGATTCTAACAGCCGGCACCGGACCCAAGCCCACGGCGAGCGACTCGGTCAAGTGCAACTACCGGGGCACTCTCATCAATGGCACGGAATTTGACAGCTCCTACAAGCGCGGGCAACCGGCGACATTTGCGGTCGGTCAAGTTGTCAAAGCGTGGACGGAAGCGCTGCAGCTGATGCCGGTGGGATCGAAGTGGCAGCTCTTCGTTCCTTCAAGCCTTGCGTACGGTGAGCGGGGCGCGGGCGCCGAGATTGGGCCCAATGCTACCCTGATCTTTGAAGTCGAACTGCTGTCGATTGAAAAGGCGAAAGACGAAAAGGCCAAGGACGACAAGAGCGAAGAAAAGAAGTAACGGGATCTTTTGGCTGGTGGAGCGACGGGCGTCCCCGCCGAGCGCTCCACCGGAGAAACTGCTCTCCAGAATCTCACCGATCACCGTTTTATGCTCCCAGATACATCACGTGGACACCTCCGCGGCTGGATTCTCGGACGTCCTCGTCCCTCTGGGTTGCCCGAAACTGAGTTCTCACGCAGACACGTTAGCCTGCACGAATCCCCTCCAGGAACGCGCACTGAACGCTTCTATTCGTAACGGAGGGCTTCGATGGGGTCGAGGCGGGAGGCACGGATGGCGGGGACCATGCCGCTGATCAGTCCGACGGCACTGAGAATGAGGACAGCGACGATCAAAGTGATGGGGTTGATCATGAGGCGAATGTCGCCGGCCTCGGCGTGTTTGGCCATGGCGCTGTAGAGCGTAAGTCTGCCGACGGAAAAGGCAACGAGGTAAGCCAGGACAATGCCGACGAGTCCGCCGATGAAGGTGATGGTGAGCGCCTCGGCTAGAAACTGGAGGAAGATGTGGCGGCGCCGAGCGCCGAGCGCTTTCTCCACGCCGATTTCGCGGGTGCGCTGGGTGACGGAGACGAGCATGATGTTCATCAGGCCGACGCCACCGATGCCCAGAGTGAGGGTGCCAATGAAGGCGAGCAGGATCTTGAGGCCGATGGTGATGATCTCGAACTGGTGAACCTGCTCCATCAGATTAAAGACAAACAGGGCGCGGCGGTCGGCGGGGTTGAACTTGTGTTGCGCGGCCATGATGTAGCGCACGGATTGCTCGATCCGTTCATAGTCGTTGGTTTCGTAATTGAACCAGACGGAGTCGAGGTAGTGGGTGTCCTTGAGGTCGCTCATGGTGGTGAAGGGAACGTAGACGACGCGATTGATGTTGTCATCGCCCGCCTGCATTTTGGGGGCGAGGACTCCGACGACTTCAAAGCTGATGCCATCAAGGCGGATGTATTCGCCGACCGCGTTGCGTCCGGAGAAAAGTTTTTCTTTGGTTTCGGAACCGATGACGGCGACACGTGCACGCTGGATCTGATCTTCAGAATTGTAGAAACGTCCCTGGCCGAGGGTCAGAGCGCGGATGGCGAACGTGTTGGGGTACTCGCCGTTGACGTTCATGGTGTACGAGCGAGTGTCGTAAGTCACGGTCGCGTTCTTGAAGCAGTCCGGAGTGATGTGGGTGATCTGCGGGATGTTGGTTGTGAGCAGATCGACGTCGTCCAGTGTAATGCGCACGGCCGCGCCCGCCTTTTCGCCTCCCGACTGCATGGAGGATCGGCCAGGAACCACAATAAAGAGTTTCGTTCCGAAGTTGGCAAAGATGTTGGCGCACGCGCGGCCGAAGCCATCACCGTAGGCGAGAAGCATGACGACTGTGGCGATGCCCCAGGCCATGCCCAGCATGGTGAGCGCGGTACGGCGCCGATTGTGGCGCATCGCGTTGTAGGACTCATGGAGCAGGTCGCGCATCATAGGGCTATTTGTAATTGTTGATTTGTAATTTGCAATTTCAAGTCTCCGAAACACAACTGCAAAATTACAAATTGAAAATTGCAAATCCTCATTATTCCTGCCTCAAGGCCTCGACTGGTTCCAGGCGGGCGGCCTTGCGCGCGGGATAGAGTCCAGCGGCGACGCCTGCGAGAGTAAGGCTCGCGATAGCCAGGATGGCAGTTTTCAGAACCAGCCGCGGCGGATCGAAGCCGCCGGGGCCATTGTAATTGCGGAACATGGCCATGAAGCCGCCGATCAGTCCCATGCCGATGAGTCCGCTGCCCAGCGTGAGCAAAATGCCCTCAGCGAAGAATTGCAGCATGATGCTGCGATTGGTGGCGCCCAGGGCCTTGCGCAATCCGATTTCGCGCGTGCGTTCGGTGACGGAGATGAGCATGATGTTGATGACGCCGATGGCGCCGAGAGCGAGCGTGACGAGACCGACGGTGCCGAGGAATTCGTTCATCGCATCGAAGATGGTGCCCATCATCTGCGCTTGCTTGACGGTGTCCCAGCCTTCGAAGGCGTCTTCATCGTGATAATCGAAGTGGTGATTGCGCGCGATGACGCGGCGAGCCTCATCTTGAGCGAGCAGGTGTTCATCGGCGACGCGCGGCTGATAGTTGAGGCCCGATATCGCATCGTACGCTTCCTCGCCCTTAAGCGGGAAGTCACTGCGCATCACCTGGAATGGAATATAGCAGCGGGTGTTGGTGGAGTTGTCGTCACCGCGGCCAACGCGCTTCAGAGTGCCGATGACTTCGAAGCGATAGCCATTGAGCAGAATGAACGAGCCGACGGCGGGACGTCCCGGAAAGAGGTTGCGCGTCATCTCATCGCCGAGGACGACCACGTCGCGTTTCTGAACTTCGTCGAGGCCGTTGAGCCAGCGTCCCAGTTTCAGCGGGAGGAAGCGGATTCCGTTGTACTGCGGTTCGGCTCCGGTGAGTTGGCCACTGGCGCTGGCGAATTCGCTGATGGCGTGTACCTCGTTGGTGACGAGGACGGGAGTGATGGCGCGAATGTGCGGAGCTTCTTTGCGGATGTCGAGGTAATCTTGGTAAGTTAGCCGATACTGGCGAGCGGAGTTCGTGCTGCCCTGTACGGCCGGAGCGCGACCGGGGAAGAGCATCATGATGTTTTCTCCGTACTCCGAAAGGCCGCGCTGGTTACCGGTTCTGAAGCCCTCGCCGAGCCCGACCAGCAGGAGCAGAGAACCGACACCCCAGGCGATGCCGAACATGGTAAGGAACGAACGCAGTTTGTGCGCCCAGAGGGTGGCGAAAATCTGCGCGAAGATGTCGATCACCATTTGCATGGGGTTGATAACTCGCGGGGTACCAGGGCTTAGCCGTCAGCCTTCAGCTCTCAGGGGGCACGGGTTCCTGTCACTAGGATAGCAAGCCGGGGGGATGGGGTACACCACCAAAGTTTTGGCTCGAAAGAGAGCCGCCGGACACGCCGAATGGTTCCT
>Ga0210403_10005780_pt1 | contig 10455 bp, 7 predicted proteins | sample IncBWC19MmetaG_FD_150863 | JGI IMG/M metagenome (GOLD analysis project Ga0210403, IMG submission 150863) | Forest soil microbial communities from Barre Woods Harvard Forest LTER site, Petersham, Massachusetts, United States - Inc-BW-C-19-M | ecosystem: Environmental > Terrestrial > Soil >... | reverse complement strand
CGCTTTCCGGCCCCCTCAAGGATTTCCCACTCCAAAAAAGGTATTCTGTAGCGGCCACCTTCAGGTGGCCAACCCGCGCCACTCGAGAACCAACATGTTCACCGGAATCATCGAACACCTCGGAACTGTGGATTCATTGAAGGCCAACGCCGAGGGCGGCCGCCTCAAAATTCACGCGCCCACTGTGACGAAGAATCTCGAAGTCTCAAAAAGCATCGCGGTGAACGGCTGCTGCCTGACGGTCGTAGAACTGGACGCCAATCATTTTTCCGCCGACCTCTCCGGCGAAACCCTCCGCAAAACCTCCCTCGGCGAATGGAAAACCGGAATCCGCGTCAACCTGGAACAACCTCTAACGGCAGGAAAAGAATTCGGCGGCCACTTTGTCCAGGGCCACGTCGATACCATTGGCCGTGTCGTTCGCCTCGCCCCCGAAGGCGAAAACTGGTGGTACGGCGTCGAAGTTCCCGAAGACTTCGCCCGCTACATCGTCCCCCAAGGCTCCATCACGATTGACGGCATCAGCCTTACCGTCGCCCGCTGGAACGGCCGCCTCGCCGAAATCGCCGTGATTCCCTTCACCTACGAACACACCAACATCCGCAACAAAAAAATCGGCGAAGCCGTAAACCTAGAAGGCGACGTCCTCGGAAAATACGTCGAACGCTACCTCGAAGCCCGCAATCCTGCGAAAGCCACCAGCAAACTGAGCGTTACGGAATTGGTCAGCCAGGGCTTCTAGACGAACTATCGAACCCTGTAGCGGCCGCCTCCTGAGGCGGGCGCTGTTTCGGAAATTACCTCTACGCGCTCCTCTTCGACCTCGCCCCGCGCCAATACAAAATCAGTCCTAGAAAAATGGATCCCACCGTCCCCACAACCAATTCCATCTCAAATAGAACCTTGTTTGTGGAATCTCCCGGCGGAACAAGAGATACCGCGATGCCGGCAAGGACAACCAGAAATCCCAACCCGCCGGAAAGCCACAAACCGGCCTTCCCGCCTGGGATCAGGATGGCATGGGTGTTTTCCGCGCGATCCTTCCGCGCCGCCAGTTTAAAAACTGCGGCGAACATATAAAGAAATGGAATGAAATACAGAATGATCGCTGCATCAATCAGGATCTGATACGCGCTGCGAGTGGAATTATTAATCTGGCTGAGCAACAGAATCGCGCCCGAAACTCCCGCCTGCACCAGAATCGAAACATACGGCGTCTTCCACCGCGGGTGAATCTTCCCAAACGCCGCAGGCAGATAGCGATCGATCCCCACGACAAACGGCACGCGCGCGATTCCCGCCACCGTGCTGCCGACGCCCCCGGCATTCCCCACTGTCGCCAGAATCGCCGCAAGAATCCCCAGAAAACCAATCTTCAGCACCACCGACCCCACCGTAATCGCATGGAACACGCCGCTTTTCGGATCCAGATCCCCGGCAGGAGCCAGCGTCAAAATCGCGAACGTCCCCACGACATACATAAACGCAATCATCGCGCCCGCGCCAAACACCGCTCGCGGCAACGTCCGCCGCGGATCGCGCACCTCTTCGCTCATCGCCGAAACCAGTTCCAGCCCGGTAAACGCAAACGCAATCTGCGACCAGAAATTCACCGTATCCCAATTCCACGTCGGCTTCATGTTGGCAAGGGTAAAGTGCGTCGCCGACCCGCCGCGAAAATAAACCAGCACCGCCACGCCCACCAGAACCAGCAGCGGCACGTACGTCCCAACTCCGCCCGCATTCTGCAGCCACTTCCCGATATTCAATCCAATGATGTTCAACACCACCGCCACCAGCAGCAGCGCAATCGACACCGTCAGCAGAAACATCCGGTCCTGCGAAAGCGCCCCGCCTTTTTCTCCAATCACGTATGCGCTCATCGAAGCGCTGGCCAGCAGCAGACCGGGAAAATAAAACACCGTGTAAATCCAGTATGTCCAACCGGCAACGAACCCGTGAAAATCGCCGAACGCTTCTTTGGCCCACACGTACAAGCCGCCTTCTTCCGGAAAACGTGAGGACAGCTCATTGATCACAAATGCGCCGGGAACAAAAAAGAAAAGCGCGGCAATCACCCAAAGGCTGATGGAAGAAGTTCCATTGTGCCCCGCCGCCGCAATCCAGCGCGGGCCCAGCACGGTGGCGATGTTGAACAGCAACACGTCCCAAAAGCCCATCGTCTTGCGCAATTGTGATTTGGGATCGGCAGTGACCGCGGCCGAACTGCTCACAGGGTCACGTCCAGCGCGGGGATCAACTCGTCCTGCAACAGGAAATCCCGCAGGAACGGATCCGTCGAACTCTCAAATTCCGCCCAGGAATCGAACACCTGCGCTGTTCCGTCCTGGAGGAACACAACATTGTCAGCAAGCCGCCTGGCCAGATGGGTATCGTGCGTGACCACGATCGACGTCTTGTGAAACGCTTCCTTCAACCGCAAGATCAAATCCCCCATGTGACCGGCCATAATGGGATCGACCATCGTCGTTGGCTCGTCATACAGAATGGCCTCGGGATTTTGCGCCAGCGCCCGCGCAATGGACACCGCCCGCTTCATTCCAGTCGAAAGTTCACTCGGAAGTTTGTCCAGCACTTCCTCCACTTCCAGCATGCGCGCAAGTTTCAAAACGTAAGCATCAACGTCCTCTGCGGTAAGCCCTGGCTGGTCCTCCAGCGGAAACGCGATATTTTCCCCAACGCTCAGTGAATCAAACAACGCGCCGGATTGAAATACCATCGTGACTTTTCGGCGGACCGTTTCGAATTGCCTCTCGGTAAAATCCGTGACGTCCTGCCCATCGATCAAAATGCGCCCCGAATCGGCCGTCAGAAAGCCCATGATGTGCTTCAGCGAAACCGATTTCCCTACTCCGCTGCGTCCCATGATCACGCAAGTGTCGCCGCGCTTCACCTTAAAGCTGACGTTCTGCAGCACCACATGCTCATCAAACGCCTTGTTGACGCCGTGAAATTCAAAATAATATTCCGCGGCGCTACCCCTTCCCTTATCGGTCAAACCGCTCTCTTTGAGGTCTTCGCTCATCGACTCGTTGTGGAACTCATCCTTGTAGGGGCCGAGTTCACTCGGCCCGCCGACCCGTCAGCCCAGATCGCCCTTCAAACACCCCGCGCGCTTCTTCATAATCCGCCAACGTATTCATATTCCAGAAAAGCCGCCCATCGCTATCAAATCGTTTCCACGCTGAGTCGTCAAGCACTTCCATCGAAACATGCTTCATCGCTTCGGTCACCTTGCGGCTACCGGCGTCGAAGACCGCCTGAATGGCCTCCGTTGCCGCCGAGCACCAGCACGCGCACAAAGGCTCAAGCCGGTTCGCGGCTTCCGGCACGATAATCGCAGCTTCACTGACGAGGGCGCGTTCCGTCAGAAATCGCAGAAACGCCGCCGTCAGGAAGGGCATGTCGCAACTCAGGATCAAGGCAAAAGGGCACGAATCGCCTTCTTCGTCCCGACTCTGGTCACTCGACTCTGTTGCGCGAAGATGATGGAGCGCCGTGAGGATTCCGCCCAGGGGGCCTTGCCCAGGCCAGCGATCGGCGATCCTGGGCCACGGTGCGTCGGCATACTTTCCCTCCGCGGCAACGATCGTAACATCCACGCAGACCTTTGCCAGCAACTCGCCGGTACGCTCGAGCATGCTCTTGCCGCCCAGCCGCACCATCGCCTTGTCAGTGCCAAAACGCGTGCTCCCCCCGCCGGCCTGCACGAAACCGTGGAAGTTCATTCTTCCTCCTCCGAAATCTCCTGCCCCGGCCGCCGAATCCCCAATTCGCGCAACCGCTCCTGCAAACTCTGACGGTGCAGCCCGATCGTCGCCGCCGTCCGCGAAATATTCCAACGATGCACTCCAAGCTGCCGCACCAGGTAGGCAACCTCAAACTTGCGCTTGGCCTCTCGAAAATCTTTCTCCTTCAGTCCAAGATCCTCACCGTCCGCCCCACCTTTGGGCACAATGGGAGCGCCGTGCAAAACCTCTTCCGGCAAGTCGCTGGCGCCAATCTCTTCCCCGTGCGATAGCACCAGACTCCGCTCGATGGCATTCTTCAATTCGCGCACATTCCCCGGCCAATCGTAGTTTTCCAGTGCCTTCACTGCTTCCTTCCCAAGGCGCGGCGTCCGCCCGAGTCGTGCCCCATGCAGCCGCACAAACGCTTCCGCCAGAATGGCAATGTCTTCCTTGTGCGCCCGCAGCGGCGGCAACTCAATCGTCACCACCCGCAACCTGTAAAACAGATCCTCGCGAAATTTCCCATCCCGAATCGCCAGTGGCAAATTCCGGTGCGTCGCGCTGATCACCCGCACATCGACGGGAATCGTCTGAGTCCCGCCCAGCCGCTCCACGGTCCGATTTTCCAGCGCCCGCAAAACTTTCGACTGTGTAACCGGATTCATGTCCCCAATCTCATCCAGAAACAACGTACCGCCGTGCGCCTGTTCAAACCGCCCTTTTTTCTGCTGCGCCGCGCCCGTGAACGCCCCGCGCTCATACCCAAACAGCTCCGATTCAATCAGCGTTTCCGGCAGCGCCGCGCAATTCACCGCCACCCAGGCCTTGCCGTTTCGCTGCGAACGGGCATGAATTTCTTGCGCCAATAGGTCCTTCCCCGTGCCGCTTTCTCCCAGAATCAGGACTGTGGAATCCGTCGGCGCCACCCGCTCAGCCAGCTCAAACGCCTTTCTCAACGAGGTCGAACGCCCAATCATTTGGCCAAAATGCCCTTCGGTAGCCACTCGTCGCCGCAAACTCTCGTTTTCCTGCTCCAGCCCGACGAGTTTCAAAAGATTCGCCACCCGCTGCCGCAATTCCTCCAACTCAAAGCCTTTCACCAAATAGTCGGCCGCCCCAAGCCGCAAAGCCTCAACCGCCGTTTTCGCAGTATCCAGAGCCGAAACCATCAGCACCGGCAAATCGTACCCTTCCTGTCGCAACCATTTCAGAAAAGAAAGCCCTTCTTCGCCGGGAAGCACGACATCCAGCAGCAACAAATCCGGCTTCTCGCCAAGCAGCGACGAACGTCCAGCCGCCGCCGAATCCGCCTCGACAATCCGGTAGCGACTTTCGAGCGCTCGCCGCAAAGCGTATCGCGACGCCGGCTCATCATCCAAAATCAGAATCGTTTTCATCCAGCTTGCTCCTTCACCATCACCGGAAAATTCAAGCGAATTGCCGTCCCATGCCCGCTTGCCAATGGGCTATTTATTTCCATCGAGCCGCCCGCTTCCTGCAGCCGTCGGTCAACAATCGCCAAGCCCAGCCCGGTTCCACGCGCCTTGGTTGTGAAAAACGGTTTCAGCACTCTAGCCTGGTCGGCCGCGGAAATCCCCGGCCCATCATCTTCCACAAAAACGCTGCATGTTGTTTCAGAGCAGCACATCACGACGCGCACGTGCCCCCCGTCCGCCACCGCCTCAATCGCATTCAAAACCACGTTCGAAAGAATATCGTTCGCGGCTTCCTCCCCAATCGCGGCCCGCGTTTCGCCGTTGGGGTTTGCAAGCTGCAACGAAATGCGCCGCTCATCCGCGGCATGCCGCAACATATTGGCCACGGTTTCGGTCACTTGCGCCAGGTCACAGCTTTGCGCGCCGTTTCCCGCCCGAACCCCCGGCCGGCTGAATTGCAGCAACTGATTCAATCGCGCCGATAGCCTGTTGATCTCCTCCAGCACCATCTGTGTCTCCTGCCGGAGCGACGCCGGAAGCTCCGGACTTTCCATCTGCACCTGCAAAATCGTTTTGATCGAACCAAGCGGATTCTTCAAATTGTGCGAAATGCTCGCCGCCATCTGGCCTACCAGCGCCAGGCGCTCCCGCTCCGCCAGTTCCCGCTCCAGCTGCAACTTCTCCTCAATCAATCGGCAAAGATCAAACGCCGCCGGCAACTGTTCGCACAAAAATTCCAGCGCCGCATAAGTCTCCCCCGAAATCATCGCCCCATGCGAACGCGCCTCAACTGAGCCAAGGCGCTGCGCCCCACGCCGGATCTCGATGATTTCCACCCCGGCGTTGTGTCTGGCTTTCGTACCCCGGGCCGCGACACCCGCAAATTCAAACACCAGCTTCACTTCCGCCAGCTGCAACTGCTCCGCAATCCAGCCCTCGCAAAATTTCCGGAGTTTCCCTTGATCTCCCCGCCGTGCCACATCATTGATCGGCCCCATCAACCTCTGCGCCCGATCCACCTCGGTCTGTGCTGTGCGACGCAGCGATCGCCTCATCACCCGCTGCAATGGCTCAAAGAAAGCAACCGGCAAGAACAGCAACAGCGCCGCCGTCGCTTCAGGAGGAAGGTAAGGCTCCAGCCACAAACTGGCCCTCCGCACCAGGCTCAAATACAACAACGCCAGAAACACCGTGAATACGGCATAGACCAGGTTTCGCTGCCGCCCAATCTGCAAGAAATTAAAGCGCTCCACACCCACAATCAGCACCGCCAGCGGCACCAGGGCAAAAATCAATGCATCCGAGGTAAAGTCCCGTGCTATCCCCGGCCCGAATTTTATTTCAAAATAGAAAATCGCGCCTAAGAACGCTCCCAGCCCGCCGAGACTTATCATAATCACTTTATGAAATGATTTTTGATCAGTAGTTGGGGCTGTCTTGAGTAACCGCGATTGCCAGAATAACGCCGCTGCAATGGAAGCGATCAACCACGCCTGGAACCCTACGCCCATTCCGTGAGAAGGGCTCTCAAACTCATACACTTTCCGGTACAGCGCGCGCCAAAGCTCCGGAAAAAGCAAGATTGCAGGTAGATAGGCAGCCCCGATCCAAAAGTACTTCTTGCTCCCGGAAGGAAGCAGTTCCCTCAACGATGCATACTCAACGTGTAGGTGCACAACAAGTGGCGGGACAAACCACAGCCCGATACACAGGCACCTCCACGCAAAAGCCAGCAACCCCGGCTGCGGCGTGCTGTAGTGAAGCTCCGCATTCAGCGCCAGCAAACTGCTCCCAAAAAAACAGGTAAGTGCAAGACACAGGAAGAAGAAGAGCCGCTCAAAATTGCGTTGCCGGCGATGTCCAAGAATCACCACCATCCAGAAAAACGGCAGTAGCGTTCCGGCGGTAAGTACGATCAATCGCAGATACAACGTCAAGTGCATCGTGTTCCTCGCCGGAGTTTATAGCCGTCACAGAAGCAGAGCAATGACCAAGTGCAAGGAAAATCTGGCGGCAACAATACATTGTAGACAAAAGACTTAGGTATACTCCAGGCTGGCCAAGTCTAACGGGTGCCCACTCACATCGTCGGGATTTCGCTTGACTTGATGGGATTTATTGCTATATTAGCAGTCGGTACCGAGGAGTGCTAAACGTCTTTCCGGCCCTCCTCTTCCACCGATTCTCAGTCTTACCCTTAGTTCACCTATGGAGGTTTTTCAAAGATGGCAGTCAATCTGACACCGCTACACGACCGTGTGATCGTGCGGCGCATTGAAGAGAAGGAAACCGTCAAGGGCGGCATCATCATCCCCGACTCCGCGAAAGAAAAGCCGCAAGAGGGCGAAGTCATCGCCGTCGGTGCCGGCAAGCGTGAGAAGGGCGAGCGTGTGCCCCTCGACGTCAACGTTGGCGACCGTGTGTTGTTCGGCAAGTACAGCGGCAGCGAAATCAAAATCGACGGCGAAGAACTGCTGATCCTGCGCGAAGAAGAAATTCTCGCGAAACTCGGCGGCGCCGCCAAGGCAGCCAGGAAGTGAGCAAGTTTAGAGTAATCAGTTTTGATTCCTAAGTTCCGGATGTTGTTCTGACTGATTGCTGAAAACTGATTACGTGTAACAGATTCCCAGCAGTAAGAATGATTCTCAAATCGAACTCAGGCAATTGCGAAACTTAGGAGGAAAGTACCAATGGCGAAGCAGATTGTTACCGGAGAGGCATCGCGCCAAGCGATTCTTCGCGGCGTGAATGCCCTCGCGGATGCAGTAAAGATTACCCTCGGCCCCAAGGGCCGCAATGCGGTAATCGAAAAGAAGTTCGGCGCTCCCATCATCACCAAGGATGGCGTGACCGTTGCCAAGGAAATCGAACTCCGCGACCCCCTTGAGAACATGGGCGCGCAGATGGTTCGCGAAGTCGCCAGCAAGACCAGCGACGTCGCAGGTGATGGCACCACCACCGCCACCGTTCTGGCCCAGGCCATCTTCCGCGAAGGCGTCAAGACTGTCGCCGCCGGCGCCAGCCCCACCGCTCTCAAGCGCGGCATCGACAAGGCTGTCGAAGTCGCCATCGAGGAAATCAAGAAGCTCCATAAAGACGTCAAGGGCGACATGATCGCCCAGGTTGGCACCATTTCCGCCAACAACGACAAGCAGATCGGCGGCATCATCGCCGAAGCCATGAAGAAGGTCGGCAAAGACGGCGTCATCACCGTGGAAGAGTCCCGCACCATGGAAACCACGCTCGAAGTCGTCGAAGGCATGCAGTTCGACCGCGGCTACCTCTCTCCCTACTTCATCACCGATATGGACCGTCAGGAAGTTGTCCTCGAAAACGCGCTGATCCTCATCCATGAGAAGAAGATCAGTTCGATGAAGGACCTGCTCCCGTTGCTCGAGCAGATTGCCAAGCTCGGCAAGCCCCTGATGATCATCGCGGAAGACATCGAAGGCGAAGCCCTCGCCACCCTCGTGGTGAACAAGCTGCGCGGCACTTTGCAGTGCGCCGCCGTCAAAGCCCCCGGCTTTGGCGATCGCCGCAAAGCGATGCTCGAAGATATCGCCACGCTCACCGGCGGTAAGGCCATCACCGAAGACCTCGGCATCAAGATCGAAAACGTCAAGATCGAGGACCTCGGCAAGGCCAAGAAGATCACCATCGACAAGGACAACACCACCATCGTCGAAGGCGCAGGCAAGGCCGGCGAAATCGAAGGCCGCGTCAAGCAGATCCGCCTCCAGGTGGAAAACACCACCAGCGACTACGACCGCGAGAAGCTCCAGGAACGCCTGGCAAAGCTTGTCGGCGGCGTTGCCGTCATCAAGGTGGGCGCTGCGACCGAAACCGAGCTGAAGGAAAAGAAGGCACGCGTCGAGGACGCCATGCACGCCACCCGCGCGGCTGTCGAGGAAGGTATCGTTCCCGGCGGCGGTGCCGCTCTGTTGCGGTGCCTGACCGCGATCGACAAGTTGAAACTGCACGACGACGAAGCAGTCGGAGTTGGCATCGTGAAGCGGGCGCTCGAAGAGCCCTGCCGTCAGATCGCCCTCAACGCTGGCTTCGAAGGCGCCGTGGTCATCGGCAAAATCCGCGAATCCAAGGACGAGAACTACGGCTTCAACGCGGACACCGGTGAGTACGTTGACCTCGTCAAGGCTGGCGTCATCGACCCGGCCAAGGTCACTCGCCTCGCTCTGCAGAACGCCGCGTCCATCGCCGGCCTGATGCTCACCACCGAAGCTCTGGTGGCCGAGCTCAAGGAAGACGACAAGAAGGGCGCAGCTGCCGGTGGTCCGGGTGGACCAGGCGGCATGGGCGGCATGTACTAAAGGTTTCCAGCAAGCCCAGAATCTCAATCAACCAAGGCGGTCGCGCAAGCGGCCGCCCTTTTTCTTTTGGCGCTGAGATATCGCGGCGAATATGAGCAAACGCTGGTTTTTAATTACGCGAAGCGTCACCCTTCTGTCATTGCTGGTGATCCGCTCCATTGTTGATTTCGGATGTTTTGGAATTCCAGAATTGTTATGGTCATTTTGTCCGTCTCATTCTCCCCTCTCCCGTCTGGGCTCCATATTTCATAATTCTCTGGAACCTGCGTGCAGCCGTGTGTTCGGATACGAAGAGAGTCAAGAAAAGCTTGGCGCTAGCGATAAGTTGGGGAGTGTTCATTTTTCTACTATCCGCCTTCCTCCTGTTCGCCGGCTGGTCTGCATGCGAGCCAGATTGGCGAAGTATTGTCTTAAGTGCGGCGATTGCACTGCTTCAAGTAATCTTAGTATTCAGCGCGATGAGAGCTTACTATTTTATGGAGCGTGATACTGACGATCGACAAATCTTGGCGACTCGCGCATTGATCGGAATCGCCGGAATTGTTCTGAGTGCACTGTTTATTCCTACATTCGTACTCCCCCATAACGCTAGCTCGAATCAAAGGCTGTCGGCTCTCTCCGAACGATTGTGGCCGCGCAGCAGACGTACTCGGACGAACACAAGAGCGAGGGATTTGCATCGTCACTCGCGCAACTCGGCCCTTCTTCAGATTCTGCGGAATCCGTTGGCCTAATCGACGGAGTCCTCGCTTCAGGGAAGAAGAGTGGCTACCTTCTCATTCTAAGAACTGGTCCACCCCAGGCGGACGGCCGAATCACCACGTACACCCTCAGCGCGCGCCCCGGGAGGTGCGGCAACTGTGGTTCACATAGCTTTTTCACAGATGAAACGGGGTCGTTCGTTATACGAATGAAAACCGCGCTGCCGCGGCACAAGAT
>Ga0210403_10005779_pt1 | contig 10456 bp, 10 predicted proteins | sample IncBWC19MmetaG_FD_150863 | JGI IMG/M metagenome (GOLD analysis project Ga0210403, IMG submission 150863) | Forest soil microbial communities from Barre Woods Harvard Forest LTER site, Petersham, Massachusetts, United States - Inc-BW-C-19-M | ecosystem: Environmental > Terrestrial > Soil >... | reverse complement strand
AAATTGCAGGATGGCGGCAAGGCGTGCGCGCACTAGCGCATCAACGCAATTGGTACATCCTAAACGTGGAGACTGGAGATGCCGTTTGTAACCTTCACCGTCCGGCGCGGCCTCAGCGCCGCCGACAAGTCCCGCTTATCGGAGGCAATGTTAGAAGCCCAGGTGGCCGCCGGCTATCACCGAGCCGACCGCTTTCACCGCTTTCTCGAGGTCGACCAGGATTACCTTCTGGTACATCCCCGCTTCCCCGACTACGCAACGGACAGAACCGATCGGTTCATGGTCGTTGAGGTAGTCATCTCCTGCGGGAGGCCGACAGGAACCGCCGCCACCATTGCGGACGAAGCGGTCAGACTGTTCGGCGAGCGCCTACACCTCGCGCCTCAGGACATCCTATTCGTCTTCCACGAGGTGGAACCGAACCTCCCGCGCTTTCCTGCTGCGTCGATCAGGCGAGAGGCGATCGCAGACGAGCTGACGACTTCGCTGGGCGGGGGCGGTGTGCTCCCCCGCCGGCCTCATAAGCGCTACGCAGAAAAATCAACCACGGAGTCTGATCGATGATGAAATTACGGACAATTGCGGCGATGGCCGTTGGCATGCTCACAGCAACGCTCGGCGGATTTGAGGCTCACGCCCAGACGGCAGCGTCGGTCGAGGCGCGCAACGTTGTGCTGATACACGGAGCGATACGGGTGAAGGGCCGCGTTGCGTGGCTCGCGCGCGTCGTCAACTGACCTAAGATAGGAGACGTGACCGAGTTGGTAGGTACGCATATCGATGTCACCGAGCAGTACCTCGCAAGGGAGGCGCTGCAAAAAGCCTTTGACGAAATCAAGCAGTCCGAGGATCGGCTTCGACTGGTCATCGACACAATCCCGACGCTGGTCTGGCGCGCCGGACCGGACGGAGTCCCCGATTTCCTCAATCAAACAGCCCTCGACTACACGGGCCTCTCACTTGACCAGGCTAAAACTGGCTGGCCTCGCGCTTTTCATCCTGACGACAAGAAGGGCATGTTGGTGAAGTGGGCCGCAATATGGGAATCAGGCATGCCAGGCGGGCTTGAAGCCAGGCTCCGGCGCTTCGATGGTGAATATCGCTGGTTCTTGTTCCAAGCCGTGCCGTTGCGCGATGAGTCGGGCAACATTGTTAAATGGTACGGGTCGTCCACCGACATCGAGGACCGCAAGCGGACTGAGGAGGCCCTTCGCGAGAGTGAGCAGCGCTTTCGGGATTACGCCGAAACCACCTCCGACTGGCTATGGGAGACCGGACCTGACCACCGGGTCACCCGCCTATCGGACCTCTATGATGTTGGCATCCCGCCCTCACGCGTACTTGGCGTGGCTCGCTGGGAGATTGCAATCGATGTGGAATCGGAACCCGAAAAATGGCGACTGCATCGGGCGATGCTCGACGCGCATCGGCCATTTCGCAATTTCGTATACACCGTCAACGGGACTGGATCTCCGGCATACGTCCAAACGAGCGGCAAGCCATTTTATGACACAAACGGCAATTTTCTCGGCTATCGGGGTACCGGCACCAACATTACGGCGTCGATCCGCGCAGATCACGCCGAACAGGCATTGCGCAAGGCGCAGGCGGAACTATCACACGTAACGCGCGTGACGACGCTGGGGGAGATGACAGCCTCGATCGCCCATGAAGTGAACCAGCCGCTCGCTGCCGTCCTCAATGCCGCGGCAGCCTGTCTGCGCTGGCTTGACCGGGCAACTCCGGACCTGGACGAAGCACGCGGCGCTGTAAAATGGATCATCACGGAAGCCAATCGGGCAAGCGAGGTGATCCGACGCGTCCGTGCGCTCGCGCAAAAGACTGACATTGAGAAGGTGCCGCTCGACGTCAATGAGGTCGTCAGGGAGGTCTTCGCGCTGGTACGGGGTGAGTTAATCAGCCAGCAGGTGTCGGTTCGAACGGAGTTCGCACCCGCTCTACCCGTGATCCTCGGCGATCGGGTCCAATTGCAGCAGGTGATCATCAACCTAGTGATGAATGGCATCGAAGCGATGCAATCGGTCACGGATCGGCCACGCGAACTAGTGATCCGATCCAGCCAGGACGAGACCGAACAAGTGCTCGTAAGTGTAACGGATTGTGGCGTGGGGATCTCCTCCGAGAATGCGGACCGGCTTTTCAGCGCCTTCTTCACCACCAAAGCCAGCGGCATGGGTATGGGACTCTCGATCTGCCGTTCGATCATGGAAGCGCTCGGTGGCCGGCTATGGGCCACGGCAAACATACCCCACGGGGCCACGTTTCACCTCACCCTGCCGCTGAACGCAGACACAGCGTCGTAAGTCTCGCCCGTAAACCGACCGGAGAACAGGCGTCCGGCCGCGAGTTCAGCTCTGGGTCAAACTGAGAAAAATTCGGGATGTGCCAGGTAATGTGCCAGTGCGAGAACCCAATCTTTTCACGGAATCCATCGTGACTCATCCAAGTACTGGCCCACCCCTTCAATTTCCGTCGGCGGTGGACACCACTACTCCATAAGCACCGTTTTGCTATCGGCGGTGCGAATGCGAGCTGGCCGACGATAGCGAATTGAAGCGGCGTGGGCTGGCCGATTCCCGCCTAGCGCCGGCTCAGAAGCACGTTTCGCTGCTGCATGTCGCGAATTTGGTCTTCGGGCATACAGAGCTCCTTCAGGATCTCCTCGTTGTGCTCGCCCTGGAAGGCGGGCGCTCCCGGAGCAGGCAATTCGGAGAGGCTGAAAATCCACGGGTTGCCCGGCATGCGCAGCGTGCCGCCGTTGCGGTCGTCGACATCGACGACCGCTTTCCACTCCTTGACCCAGTCCGAGTCTGCGAATTCGTTGACCGTGCGCACGCGGCCGACCGCGAGACCCGCTTCGCTCACCTGCGCCTGCAGTTGATCGAGGTTGTCGAAGGTCGCAAGCCAGGCCCGCACCTCGGCTAGCAGCGGGGCAAGGTTTTCCCTGCGTAGCTTTGCCGTCTCATAGCGGGGATCGGCGAGAAGATCGTTCCGCCGCATCATCGCGCAATAGCGCATGAACATCGGCGAATAGATCGGACTTGACGCAATGGTCAGTTGGGTGCCGTCGGCCATTTCGTAAATGTGGGACTCGTTGGCCGACAGCGCGATCGGCTCGCCGTCGGTGTCGATGTCCGAAAGCATCGCGCCCGCGCGCTCGTTCACCGACAGCATGGTCGCGGCCATCGAGACATCGACGTACTGGCCTTTGCCGGTCCGGTTGCGGTGATGCAGGGCGGAAAGCACCGCGATGACGCCCTGCAGTCCGGTGTAGACATCGGCGTGACTGCATGAGTCACCCCGCGGTTCCGAGAGCGCCTCGCCGAAATGGTCCTGGACGATGGCGGTCAAGCCGGTTTCAGCCTGGACGGTCGGCGCGAACGCCGGACGATTTTTCCACGACGTGGCCTGCCCATATCCGCTCAACGAAACATAGATGACGCCTGGATTGAATGCCTTGACGTCCTCATAGCCGAGGCCGAAGCGCGCAAGCGTGCCGGGACGGAAATTCTCGACGATGACGTCTGCATCGCGGCAGAGCCGGGTGACGATCTCCCGTGCCTCTGCGTAGTTCAGGTCGATGCTGATATTCCTCTTGCCGGCATTCTGCTGCACGTAATAGAGGCCGATGCCGTTCACATTCGGCAAGCCGAAACGCCCGAGATCGCCCGAGGGCGGTTCGATCTTGGTGACCTCGGCGCCGAGATCGCGCAATGCCTTGGTGCAATGAGGACCTGCGAGCACGCGAGTGAAATCGACCACGCGCAATCCTTCCAGCGGAGCTGTCGACATGCTCAATCTCCCTGGAACACGGCGGTGGCGGGTCCCGTCGAAAAGAAGGCATCGGCTCCGCGCTGGCGATCCCTGGCCTTCCAGATCATGTCGTTGATTTCGACCTGGCGTGCATCGGCAGCGCCAATCCCACCGCGCGCTTCGAGGTTGGCCTGTATCTTGATGCCCTTGATGACCTGGGTCGGCCCGGCGGCGAGCTGACGGGCCCAGGTCATCGAAGCCGAGCCCAGCTCGGATTCCGGCACGACCTGATTGATGATGCCCCAGCGCTCGAACGCCGCGGGGGTATGACGACGCCCGAGCATCGCAATTTCCTTGGCGCGCGCCACGCCGGCCCGCTGTGCGAGCCGCTGCGTACCGCCAAGCAACGGCAACAGGCCCACCGAGACCTCGACCTGACCAAAAAAGGCGGTGTCGGCCGCGATGATCATGTCGCAGGTCAGCGCTACCTCGAGCCCGCCTCCCAACGCTCCGCCATTGACCGCCGCTACCGTCGGCATCGGCACGTCTTCGAGTGCCTTCAGCATGGCCTCGAACCTTGGCTGATCGGTATGGATCGTGGTGCCCGTCCCCCAGGACGCCATCTCGGCGCCGGCACAGAAATGCCGCATCGAGCTGCGCAGCAGGATCGCGCGGCAGCCGCCAGCGATCACCGCCTCGTAAGCGGCGACTAGGTACTCGATCAGGCTGTCATCGAGAAGATTGTGCGGCGGCTTCGCGAGCGTGACTACGCCGACCTTGCCGTCGATTTCATGGGTCACTGTCGTCATGGGTATCCCTCGTTTCGGCGCGAGCGGGCCAAGGCGTTTCGGCCGACTGGCGCTTCCCCGTTGCTGCCGGCCTGTTGATGTCTGGCCGTTGGTCGCGCGTCATATTGGACGACGGAAAAAAAGTGACAACGTTAAGCTCTGCCAATTATGATGTTCGAGGCTGCCAAAACGATAAGAATGCCAAGTTCGAGCACGTCAATCCGTGCCAACAGTCAGGGAGAGATCGATGAAGCCGATCAAGGTCGTCACCCCTGTGCGGGGTGACCCCGATGCGCCGACCCAAATTCTCGTGGGCCTTGGGGCACTCGCTGCTGAGCTCGCCGCAGAAGGGGTTTCGGTCCGCGACCTATTTGCGCGAAGCGGCGTCGACGCCTCGCAGCTCGAGGATGCGCATGCGCGTATCTCGCACCGCCAACGCCTCGCGCTCTACCGGAACGCCAGGCGGCTGGCCAAGCGGTCCGACATCGGCCTGTTGGCCGGCGCGCGGCAGCGGATCAGCGATTACGGCATCTATGGCTATGCCATGGTCTCGAGCCGCACCTTCGGAGATGCCCTTCTGTTTTCGCTCGATCACATCACGATGGCCGGTCCCGCCGTGCGTCAGATCAGTTTTCGGATTGAAGGGGGAACGACGGCGATCCTGCGCAGTCATGGGCTCGATACGCTGGGCGATCTCCTGCCATTCGCGGCGGAGTTCTGGCGGAGTTCGATGACGGTGCTGTTCAGTCGCGTGCTGGAAGCTCCCTTCCCCAGCAAGCGAATGGTCTTCCCGTTTCCCGCGCCCGTGCACTGGCGCAACTATGAGCGCATGTTCAACTGCCCGATCGACTTCGATGCCGACCGGATGGAATGGCATTTCGACGCGACCGTGCTCGACCTGCCCTGTCCGAACGCCAATCCGATCACCGCCAAGATTTGCCAGCAGGTTTGTGAAGCGGTCTTGACCGAGCATCCGGATGATTCCGAACTCGTGCGCAAGATACGCACGGCCTGCCTCAACAACCCTAACCGCTTTCCGGTCGCCGCAGACATCGCATCCGGGCTCGGTCTTTCACTGCGGACGTTCCATCGCAGGCTCGCCGACGAAGGATTATCCTATCAATCCATCGTCGACGGTATGCGCCGGTCTCTTGCGACCGAACTGCTCGAGAATACACGTTTGAGCATCGACCAGGTGGCCGAACGTGTCGGCTTTGCCGATGCGACGAGTTTTCGCAAGGCGTTCAAGAAGTGGACCAATCGCTCGCCGACGGACTTCCGCCATCCGGAGCGGAGTCACTAGTCTACACGGCAGCGTTCACGAGCAAAACGAACAGTTGCGACAGCAGCAGCACAGATACCGCCGCCAGAATTGTCAAAAGCTGCCCCTGGCGTACCTCGTCCGGATCGAGCCTGGGCGAGAGAAGATGCGCGTAAATCAACGAGCCACGACAATCCATGTTCAGCTCCAGGCAGGGCGTCAGCCGACTTGCTTTTGCAAGCTTGCGATCTCGGCTGCTGCGATCCTGCCCGTGCAGGATCCAAAGCCGATCGAAACGTAACCGTCGCGGCTGCACCGCCCGCGGAACGTGATTTCGTCGCCATCCAGCAGGAACCCGCGGTGCTCTCCGTTCGGCAGCACGACAGGCTTGGCGCCGGCGCTGGTGAATTCGAGCATGCTGCTGAGCTCGGCGGGGGTTGGCCCCGAGATCGTTCCGGTGCCGATCAAGTCGCCGGGCTGCAGGTTGCAGCCGTTGATCGTGTGATGGGCAACCATCTGCGCGGGCGTCCAGTAGAGATATTTCGCATTCGAGGTGAGTATCCTGTCCGCAGGTGTATTCGCCGCTCGCATCTGCGCGGTGGAGAGCAACACCTCGAGATGGACATCGAGCCCGCCTCTCTCCTGATCCTCGGCGGCGAACAGGTAATCGAGGGGACGCGGGTCGCCCTCAGGACGCTGCAGCGCCGCGACGCGAAAGGGGACCAATGCGTCACTCGTAACGACCCAGGGGGCAACGGAGGTTCCGAAGCTTTTGCTCAGGAAAGGACCCAGCGGAAACATCTCCCAGCGCTGCAGATCGCGCGCCGACCAGTCGTTGAGCAAAGTGAAGCCGACGATCTCCTCGGATGCTTCGGCGATCGGGATCGGCTTGCCGAGGTTGTTGCCGCTCGCCAGGTAGAAGCCCATCTCGAGCTCGAAATCCAATCGTTCGCAGGCGCCGAAGGTCGGCGGCTTCCCGGGCGCATCCGGCGGCCGCTGACCGAGCGGCCGGCGCACGGCACCCTGCCCGACCTGAACGGAAGAGGCCCGGCCGTGATAGGCGATCGGCACCCATTTGTAATTTGGCGGAAGCGGATTTTCGGGAGTGAGCAGCGCCCCGGCTGCGCGCGCGTGATAAATGCCGGCATAGAAATCGGTGTAATTCGCCACCTTCGTCGGAAGATGCAATGTACATCCGTCCGCCGACGCCAGCAGGTCCCACGCATGCCGCCGCACCTGATTGCCGGAGGCTCCCTGATCGAGCATGTCGGCCACGATACCGCGCAGCTCGCGCAGGGTGGAGCGGCCGAGCGCAAAGAGCGAATTGAGCGTGGTCTCCTGCAAGGCGTCGCGGACCGGCTGGGTCAACCGCTCGGTCGCCCGGCTGGCCTTCTTCAGGTCGAAGATATCGTCGCCGATTGCCACGCCAATTCTCGGCACTGGATCGCCCTTGGTACTGAACACCCCAAGCGGCAGATTCTGGATCGGAAAGTCCGTGTCCGGCTGATTTGCCGCGTCGACAAAGCTGCGGCGGGCCGGATCATGGGTTTCGTCGAGATGGGCTTTCGTCATGATGTCCTCGTTTGCGGCAGATGCAGGCGCAACCGTCATGATGTTGCGGCCGACACCGCCGAATCCTGCGCTCCCAGCGCAATTCCGATTTCGGACTGGACAAACTGGGCCTCGAACGCCGCGCGTTCGCGTACTGCCCGCGCGCTCCGGTCCGTCACCGAGAATAGCCAGCAGAACAGAAACGCCGAGGGCATCGAGAACAGCGCAGGATTTTCGTACGGGAAAGGCGCCGTTGCGAAATGGAACACCGCGACCCAGACCGTCTTGCTGAGCACCACCAGGACGACCGACGCGAAGAGACCCGCGAGACCACCGGCCACGGCACCGCGCGTGGTCATGCCGCGCCAGAAGATCGCCATCACAAGGACCGGGAAGTTGCAGCTTGCCGCAACGGAAAGCGCAAGGCCGGCCATGAACGCAACATTCTGCTTTTCGAAGGCATAGGCGAGCAAGACGGCAGCGATACCGATGACGATGGCTGAAATTTTCGAAACCAGGACTTCGCGCCTGTCCGATGCCTGCCCGCGGGCGATCACCTGACCGTAGATGTCGTGGCTGACCGCAGAGGCACCGGCAAGCGTCAGTCCGGCGACGACCGCGAGGATCGTCGCGAATGCCACGGCGGAAATGAACCCAAGTAGGATCGGGCCGCCCACGGCGTGAGCGAGGTGGATCGCCGCCATGTTCGGCCCGCCGATCATATCCGTGATCTTGTTGAACTGCCCCGATGCACCAACGTTGAAATAGCTCGGATCGGACATCAGGATCGGCACAGCGCCGAATCCAAGGATAGGAACAACAAGGCAGAAATAGGCAACACAGGTCCTCGTATAGAACACCGATTTGCGGGCAGAGGCGGCGTCTTTCACGGTGAAGAACCGCATGAGAATGTGCGGAAGGCCCGCCGTGCCGAACACCAGCGCCAATCCCAGCGAAATCGCGGAGACCGGCTCGGCGAAGAGCCCGCCGGGCGTGAGCATTGCGGCGCCCTTGGGATGGATTCGGCTCACGCCGGCAAACAGCGCGGCGAAGCTGAAATCGAAATGCCGCAGAACGACCAGTGCCAACAAGGTCCCGCCGCACAGGAGCAGGACCGCCTTGGCGATCTGTACCCAGGTTGTCGCCTGCATGCCCCCGACGGTGACATAGAGGATCATCAGGATGCCGACTCCGGCGACGGCGAAGAGGTAATTGATGCCAAACAGGAGCTCGATGACCTTGCCGGCTCCGATCATCTGCGCAATCAGGTAGAACAGCACGACAACGAGGCTTCCGGTCGCGGCGACCAGTCGGACCGGAGTACGCTCCAGCCGAAAGGCGGCCGCGTCTGCAAATGTGTAGCTTCCGAGGTTACGCATGCGTTCCGACATCAGGAACAACACGATCGGCCAGCCTGTGAGAAATCCAAGCGCGTAGATGAGTCCGTCGAAGCCATTGGCATAGACGAGCGCCGAGATACCGAGAAAGGCAGCCGCAGACAGGAAATCGCCGGCAATGGCAAGGCCGTTCTGCAGCGGCGTGATGGCGTGGCCCGCGGTATAGAAGCCCGCCTTCGATTTCGTGCTGCCCGCCGAGCGGTAGGTGATGACGAGCGTGGCCAGGACGATTAACAGGAACATGCCTATGGCGATCCAGTCCGGTCCTCTCGCCCCCGTGGCCGTCGCCGTTTGCGCCAAGGCCCCGCCCGGAAATGCCGCAACGGATGCGGCCAGCAGACAGCGACGGATCATTGCCCGAACTCCCGCTTCAAGGCGTGGGTAAGCTCGTCGAAGCGGGAATTGGACCGCTTCACGTAGATGCCGGTCAGCGTGACGACCATCGCGATCATCGCGAGTACGAGAACGAGTCCGAGCGGCATGGCACTTCCCGCGACGGTGGCGCCGAGCGCGTCCCTTGCCGACGAAATCAGCGCGATGAAACCGAAGAACATGATCAGTGTCACGATCGAAAGGCTCCAGCGCAGTTTCGCGCGCGCCGAGGCCAGTTCGCGGAACGAGGGATCGGCGAGAATCTCGCGCATCCGTTCAGGCCCTGGTTGCGGCATTCGATCCTCCTCCTGAAGTCCGTTGTCTCGCCCTTTGCGCCCTGTGCGGCGCCATCAGGCGGCGGAGCGTTTTCCGTCGCGCGCGAAACTCAGGCACTCGATTGCGTTCTTCCCTGAAAGCAGGATTGATGGCTAGGCCGGTTCGGACAAGGTCATATCCTGCCAAACAACTGGTCGTTTGATGCCAAAGGCAGCCCCGCTCACATCGAGGGCCACTATTGCTCGCATTGCAATTGCGCAAGCGTTCGCACATTTCATCGAGCTGGACCGACGGCCGTGTGCAAGCCGTCGCCTGGCCAAGCAGCCATGGCCGTAGCGGCTACGCCTCGCAACTCCGCCTGAGTAGCGCCGTCCCGCGCCTGAATCGCCATTCCCTGGAAGACGCCCAAATAGAACCGGCTCAGACCATCGACATCCGTCGAGGCGGGCAGTTCGCCCTTGGCCACTGCGGTTTCCAACCGCGAGTATAACATGCCCAGCATTTCGAGCCGGACCTTCTTGACGACGCAGGCGATCGCGGCCGGCCATCCGTCGCCGACGGCCGCCAGCACTGCCGTGCAGTTTGCCGGCGTCGCCCGCGATTTCGGCAGGCTCTCGGGCCCCGCGATCAGCAGGTTCTCAATGCGGGCGCGAGCGGTTGCTCCTTTGCGCAAGTTTGTCCCGGACCGGGGGCCCTGGGTCCGGACGTAATGTTCGACCGCTTCGAGATAGAGCGCCTCCTTGCTACCGAAGGCCGCATAGAGGCTTGGCGAGCGGACGCCCATGGCGTCGCACAAGTCGCGAAACCCACTATTTCGGAGGCCCTGTTCTCTTATCGGCCCGCAGGTTAACGCGCCCGGCTGCACCTTCATAGCGTGACTAAAACCGCCGTTTGTACGAAATCCCCGCACGCCATTCTTGCGGTTCGTGGAAGCGTTGTTCCGCGATTGGCAGCCCAGACGCTGCCCTCCGAGGCCAAAGGTCACACGTTCGAATCGTGTCGGGTGCGCCACTTCGGTACAGAACTGGGCACTCCAA
>Ga0210403_10005777_pt1 | contig 10458 bp, 10 predicted proteins | sample IncBWC19MmetaG_FD_150863 | JGI IMG/M metagenome (GOLD analysis project Ga0210403, IMG submission 150863) | Forest soil microbial communities from Barre Woods Harvard Forest LTER site, Petersham, Massachusetts, United States - Inc-BW-C-19-M | ecosystem: Environmental > Terrestrial > Soil >... | reverse complement strand
TCGCTCTTCTTGCATTTTCGATTATGCTCGTTGAAGGTGCGATCGCCGATTGGAGCGCGATTTATCTTCGTACTTCGGTTCTCACCGGGCCAGGATTGGCCGCTCTTGGATATGCGGTGTTCTCAGGAGCTATGGCTGGAGGTCGCCTGACAGGCGACTATCTCACTGGGAAGCTTGGACGCGGCCACCTCGTATGTTACGGAGCTCTTTTGGCCGCGGCAGGGCTTGTCTTCGTCTTGTTGTTCGGCAATGCCGGTTGGGCGTTGGTGGGATTTACGTGCGCTGGAGCAGGTCTGGCCACGATTATTCCGAATACTTTTGCCGCTGCAGGGAACATTGAAGGCAGTGCACCCGGTCCCAGCCTCGCCGTAGTCACGACGGCCGGCTATGTTGGCTTCCTTGCCGGTCCGCCCCTGATCGGGTTTGTCGCGCAGCTTTCGACCATTCGCGCTGCGTTGTGGATACTTGTGGCTTTGAGCGGGTTGAGCGCTTTCGCATCAACCTCAATGAAAAGAACTTCGCCTCTCAGAAAAACACCCTGACATCCAGTCTTCCGCAAAGATGCCGAGCTTCGGTAAAAAGGCGAACGCCACTGCATTTCTGCCTGGCGTTCATGGTTGCGGGGCGGATTTGAACTGCCGGACCTTTGGGTTATGCGATTGGGTTATGCGATCCGACTCACCTTTCGATGAGAGTCGGACTTACCTTCATCCCCCAGGGATGCTCGCGACCCAGTCCTACGCCTTGCCCCAATGTCCCGAGGGCTTGGTTCGGTATTGCGTTATCAATCGCGCGACGGAGGTTCCACTGACTCTGACGAGTGATCTTCCGGTGCATTGCTGCGCCGGACGCCCAATTGCAAAAGCTTCATGTCACCGGCCTAGAATACCCCTCGCGACAAGACAGTTGTGAGCTGTTTCCGGACATTCGGAGCAACGCGGCTTCCCAGGAGTTCGATCGACCGTAACATCTTCTGGTGCGGAAGGGCCGAGACGCCCATCTGAAAAGTGATTCGCGAAAGACCTCCGAGAATTTCATTCACGTAAAGTATCTTCTCCGCCACCTTTTCAGCGTCTCCGATAATGAGTGCCCCGGTGGGTCCGCGCAGAGCATCAAATTGTGCTCGAGTTGCGGGAGGCCAGCCCCGTTCCTTGCCGATCTCTGTGAAGGTGTGAGCGTATCCCGGATAAAAATCGTCTGCAGCCTCCTGCGTGGTGTTTCCCAAAAAGCCGATTGCGTGAAGTCCGACCAGCAGTTTCTCGGCGGAGTGGCCAGCGCGGCGCCCTGCCTCGCGGTAAAGATCGATCAGGGGCCGAAATCGTTTGGGTTCGCCGCCAATAATGGCGACCATCAAAGGAAGGCCGAGTGTGCCAGCGCGAACGAATGACTCTGGAGTGCCACCGACGCCGACCCAAATAGGCAGTGGATCCTGAAGCGGACGCGGATAGACCGCCTGTCCACTGAGCGGAGCGCGGTGTCTCCCCGTCCAGTGAACTTCAGTGTTCTCGCGGATCTTAAGAAGGAGTTCCAGCTTCTCTGAGAAAAGTGAGTCATAATCGTCAAGATTGAAGCCGAAGAGCGGAAATGCTTCTATTGACGAACCTCGTCCCGCAACAATTTCAGCACGGCCATGGGAGATCAGGTCCAGCGTGGCGAATTCCTGAAAGATTCGGACGGGGTCTGCCGCGCTGAGAACGGTTACCGCACTTGTTAGACGAATGTTCTTGGTGCGGGTAGCGGCGGCACCCAAGATAACAGGCGGAGCCGAATCCACGAACTCGCTGCGGTGGTGTTCTCCGATGCCAAAGACATCGAGGCCAACCTGGTCGGCCAGGACAATCTCATCCAGCAGATTGTCCATGCGCTGGAGAGCGCTCACGGTCAGACCCGTAGCCGGGTCAGAGATGACTGCTCCGAAACTGTCAACACCGATTTGCATTGTTACTCCTGACATTTGTCGACCGCGCACGTTCGATCCCCGAACGCGGACTGTGTGGAAGTGTTCCTCAATGAGCTCGCAACGTCTTCAGTGCTGTGCCCCAGGCAATCACCTCGTCCGCCATTGAGTGAACAGCCTTGTCGTGCTGTTCGTGCGGCTTAAAGGTCGTGAAGTTCTCGAAATCGGCATAAAGGGAGAGGGCCACCTGCCCCCGCACGTCGGCGATCTTGATTTCGCCCATCACGAGTCTCAAGTTCTCCACCGCTCGGACACCGCCCGCGCCGCCATATCCGACAAATCCCGCCGCCTTGTTATTCCATTCGTGATAAAGGAAATCGATCGCGTTCTTCAATGCTGCCGAAGTCGCGTGGTTGTATTCGGGGGTGACGAATATGTAGGCGTCGAGTGAGGCAATCTTCTCGCTCCAGCTCTTTGTGTGGGCCTTGCCGTATTGGTGCATGATGGGCGGTACAGGTTCATCGAGAAGTGGCAGTTTGTAGTCCTCGATATCGACGATTTCAAACTCCGCGTCGTCGCGGCTCTTCAGAAGGTCGTGCACCCACTTTGCGACAGCCGCTGCCTTCCGTCCCGGTCGCGTACTGCCGACGATGATTCCAACCTTTATCATTTGCTCTTTCTCCCTTCCGGTGCGGTCCTCTGACGACCGATTGTTACTCACTCAGTGATCATGGTTATTGTCCTGCTTGTTCTTTGGTGCGATTGGCCGTCACTTCGTGGCGGCCGAGTTGTTCAGTTGCCAGCAGCCCGAGTTTCTTAATGGATCCGTAGAGTTGTTCCTTCTCCTTCTGAGACAGGACAGACATGAGCGCCTCAAGGTCCTTTGCATGCCGCTCGAAGCACGATACCGCCAGGCGTTTTCCTTCCGCAGTCAGGTGAACGACGCGCGCTCGTCCATCAGTTGGACTCGACTTGCGGACAACCAATCTTAGTTTTTCGAGGCGGTCGACCGCAGCGGTCATGGAACCACTGGCCAGGCGTATTTTCTCCTGAATCTCAGAGATGGTGAGCGGGCCTTTGTGTAAGAGGGCTTCGAGCGCGACGAAATCCGTGAGGCATAGCCCCGTGTTAGCAATACTCTGCTCAGCCAGCAGACTCAGCGCACGAAAGGATTTCGCAATCACCAACCAGAGCCGAGGGGCCGCAATGGGATCACGTTTGTTGATTTTCATCATGCGCGCCAATCAGGCTACCTGGGGGCGAACCCGGGCCTTGCTCTCATCGCCCGCGGAAGCAAACAACAAGCGATCGACGGAAGCTGCGCCTGCACCGCGAATCATCAAAAAGGCCGTAATCGCCAGTGCCAGGAGGTGGAATTCAAATCCTTCTCCCTTTTGCGTCCCTGCCCAGTTCATAAAGAAGCCGAACTGACGATGGACCATTGCGACGGCTACGAGCATGTCGCAAAAGATTCCAAAGGCCGCGATGCGAGTGAACAGGCCGAATAGGAGGCCTAGTCCCCCAAAGAATTCCGCGGCAATCGCCAGAAATGCGAATACGGCCGGGATGTGCAACATTCCGGTGAAGAAGCCCATCGTGCCGGTGAATCCGTATCCACCAAACCACCCGAGCATCTTCTGGGCACCGTGAGCGAAGAACACGATTCCTGTCACCAATCGAAGAATAATTATCGCAGCATCGTTATCGGCCGCTATCAGTTTGCGAAGCATAGTGTCCTTTCGTACAAGAGAAACTGCCCAAGTCGGGCAAACAACAGATAAGATGAATTATCCTTATATAAGGATTCTTTTTGTAGAGCTAGGCTGGGTGTTACGAGATCGGTCGCGATTTTAGCCTGCATCTTTCAGGTGCAATCTTGGTCAGACGCCTGATCCAGGGATCCGCGAGACTCGATATTGACATTGAAGTGCTCCCCTAGTGTCAGCGACAAGTGGAAGATGTCTAGGAAAATTCTGGTTGCGGGTGATAAATCTCCGGGACCTGGACGAGCATTCCATCTTGGCAAAATCCTCGACGCCGACTCCAGGCTGTATCTCTAGAAGGAAATCCGCCTCCATTGTCATTGAGTGACTAATCTTCTTGGTGGTCACTTCATCCAAAGCGGAGGTGGCGACTACCCGAAGCGATGGGATGTGATGGATGTTTGAGAGCATCCTCTGCCAAGTAACGGAATATGATCCCGACGTCCTTGAGTCCCTGATTGGGCTCGCGGTTGAAATTGCTCGCGAGGGTCGCGAGGGAATACGCGTAGGCCCCTATTTACACTTGGGGGTGAGAATGCTGTGCTCGCAAGGTCCTGGCACCTCTGCAGGAATTTAGATGTGAAGTTTGTGGACTGGTGACCACTAACCCCATCCACTGGTTCGTGATTCGATGTGGAGATTCCGAGCTTACTGTGTGTCGGTGGAATTCTGAAACCGCCAACGCGCCTGGAGCCCGGCATTACTGCGGTGAGGCTCACGCCGAAGTGTACATTAGTCGCTGGTTCGAATCAGTGTGCGCGCCGCCGAAGCCAAGTTTCGCGTAGCGCTTGACCGGCGATTCGAAGTTCCGCAACAGCTGGACCGTGCGGCCCAGTTCTTGACCTTTGCCAATGTTCCGAAATGAGGTCTTTTCCGGGCGAACGGTACAACTTGATCACCAACACTGCTGCCCAACGAGAATCGACGCTGAAAGTTCCAAACGCAGTTGCCAGGGTGCAGAACATGCTCCTCAAGTGCACCACATTCGTGCAGAACCTGTACTGATCTGAATTTGGTCTGCTACAATTCAGGACAGAGCATGGACAGATGTTCGGCGTCGCGATAGCCTGCGGACGGTTTTTGGCGGTCTTTCATACCGTCCATTTCGTACCGAAAACTGGTTATATTCGGTGGAAGGGATTGAAGCAGGCGAAACGGTTGACAGCAAGAATAGACAGTAAACATGCGGGTTTGGCCCTAACCGTATGAAAAGCAAGTGGGGACGTAGTTCAGTTGGTTAGAACGCTGCCCTCGCGTTTCTTCTTTCGCTATCCTCGCAAATTTAAACCACTTATTGCAGAGTGCTGAAAACCGCACTGTCACCAAGTCGATTTCGTCTCCCTCCTTAATATAGGCGTATTCAGCCTGGCAGTACCTGTTAGAAACGTCTCAATACCTCACCCGGAGCCGGAGAAATTTCCGAGTGTTTGACAGAGGTGCACAGGGCTGCCGCGATATTTGTAGGAAGATCTCGTTTTTGGTTACCGCCGTTGCAAGGCGATCTCAATCCTGGCGTACTGACATTCCATCAGCCATTCTTTATCGCTAGTCACTGATCAACCGTAAGTGTCAGAGCAAACACACGGTTGACAGGTTGACACATTGAACCCGCGGCCGGCTGGCCGAGATGCTGCCACCAGGTTTCAAGCTTTTGGATATCGTCCGGATGGACAGCCGATTTCCACTTCAACCCGGTCAACTGATCCGAAGAAAGCCCCGTGTAATCGCGAAATCGCTGGTTGATGAAATCCAGAGAGCCATCCGGCAGAGAGGACCAGGCAATTGCCGGAACGGCATCGATGAAAGCGCGAAGTTTCAGGGTAGCGGGGCTTTGGCCCTCATTCGTACCCATAAAGTGAATCCAATGAACCGACGAGCCTGCCTCGTCAGGCCACTCCGAATCATACCGTCTGTCAATGACGGAGTGTAGTCAGAGCTGCGACCTGTCGGCTAAGTGTTCTCGGGCTGTGCTCCCTCGGCACGCTCGCGAAACATCCACTCGCGCACGTAGAGAGGACATTGTACCAATTCAACGCCCTCGTTTTCGCAGCTAATCAGGAATCTAACTAACCCGACGTCCACCTTCTTGATGCTGGACGCATTCGCTACGCAGGAGATCTTATGCCGTTTTACATCAACACGGATCAGATAGGTGATGTGGCAGTACTGCGGTGCGCAGGAAGAATGGTGCGTGCTCAAGGGCTCTCGCTTCTGAGAGACGCCGTAATCGGTTTGTCCGAGTTGCGAGTTATCGTGCTGGACCTGTCAGAGGTGGAAATGCTCGACGCTGGCGGCCTGGGCCTGTTGGTCTCTCCGCATAACTTGGCTTGCGAGAACGGCATTCAGCTGAAGGTGATGAATCCTTCCAAGCTGGTGCGTGAGATGCTAGAGGTAACCGGCCTAGCGTCGGTATTGCACATCTCGTCGGTCGACGACCTGATAGAGATCTTTTGCACCTCGGATCGGGCGATCGAGAATATGCATCGTGCTGTTGGTTAGTCAGCCTTTAGTTGGCTAGCTGATTTTTTGGGTTTGTTTAGGCGCCGACGATTAGGCGAACATCGGCGCCGGTCATAATAAATCTGCCACTCTGGCGAGTTAGGTTGTTGATTGAAAACACGGTTGGGCCTGTAGAGCGCAGCCCTGAAAAGGGGTTACAATGGCGCCCCGAGTTGTGATAGGCGAGATGGGAGCAGCCTTTCTGAGACGAGAAATGATCTTCGATTGGCCCGAGCGGCAAGCCCTAGGCATCCCGTAGCAACGGAGAATCGGTAGTGGACTCCTGAGTTCCCGAAGTCTTTATTGTTGGGGAAATGATTCCCACCCTCCTCCGAGTGCTTTGTACAACGCGATCAGATTCGTCGTCACCGCAGTCTGGCTCTGCGCCAAAAGGTCCTCATTCCCGTAGAGTTGCCGCTGGGCATCGAGCACGGCCAGGAAGTCCCCGAGGCCGGACCTGTAAAGCTCACGGGAGAGTTCAAGCGCCGTCTGGCTCTGCGACACCGCTGCCTGGAGCCGATCGCGGCGCTCCTGCTCCTCCGAGTAATTCACCAGTGCGTTCTCGGTCTCTTCCAACGAGGTGAGAACAGTCGAGTGATAGAGGAGTTGAGTCTGTTTCCAGCGGGCGTTTTGCACAGCTATGTTGGAGCGAATACGGCCGCCCGTGAATATCGGCATGCTGATCGCTGGTCCCACAGCAAAGAAATTTCCCAGCGAGAGGGAGAGGTCATGGAGTTGAGTCGCTTGCCTTCCCGCTGACCCAAATAATGTGAACTTCGGGAAATAGTCCGCCTTTGCGGCCTTGACGTTTGCGGCGGCCGCAGCGATTTCATCATCTGCCCGGCGAACATCCGGCCGTCGTTTCAACAGGTCCGATGGCAAGCCAACCGGAACCTCAGGTGGCACGACTGGCACCGGGGCGGATGCTTCCAACTCGGGCTGCAGAGCCCCTGGCTCCTGGCCGACAAGCACGCTGATCCGGTGGATCGAAGCCGAAATAGCGCTGCGCAGCGACGGGACCACAGCGTTCGTGGTCTCGAGTTCTGCAACTGCACGTGAGACATCGAGTTGGGTCGCCAATCCCGCTGCCGCTCTGGCTTGTGTAAGGTGGACCGTATCTTCTTGCGTCTGAATATTGTTTTCGGCTATTTCGAGCCGCAGTTGAAAGCCGCGGAGATCGGCATAACTCCTTGCAACCTCCCCTAGCAGGGCGAGGAGAACATCGCGCCGGTTCTCTTCGGCAGAGCGGAGATTGGCGCTCGCAGCTTTCACTTCATTGCGGATCCGGCCAAAGACGTCGATCTCCCAAGCGGAATCGAATCCCACCTGGAAATTGTTGAGTTCGACCGGACGGAAAGCGGCGGTATCGGTGCCGGGGTTGAAAACAGGAACCCGCTCGCGCAGACGCTCTGCGCTGGTTGTCAGTCCCGCAGAAGGGTAGAAAGCAGACTTCGCGACTCCTCTGGCTGCCCGCGCTTCATCGACGCGGGCTGCCGCTACCTGCAAGTCCAGGTTGTTCGCCACGGCGCGGTGGATTAGCCGTGTCAGTTCCTCGTCATGGAAGGAGTTCCACCAGTCCGCGTTGGGCGGCTGCTCCGTGGATGTCCCGCGAATCGACTTGGCCGCCCAGTCTCTGGATTCTGGACCCTGAGCCGTGACCTTCGCACTGCTAGCCAAAGCCAACAGAAGGAGAGCTTTTATCGCGAGTCCAGGCGGCGTCTTTCGGTTCGCATTCATGGGGTCCCTCCATTGTTTGCCGAGTTCTTGGAACTCAAGCGACTCGCCGATCCATCGATATAGACATCCATCTGCTGACCGACATAAACCGAAGGCGCACCATCCCGAATGCGATAGATCAGCTGTAGAACACGAGTGTCTACGCGCTCCGTGCTGTCGCCCGTCAGCGATTTCTTGGGGATCACATAAGGCTCGAACCGGACGAACTCCAAGGGAATTCTTATAGAACCGTTTCCACGAGGAGACGCCGCCGCCGGTGCTCCGCCGCGCACACGCCAGGCGTCGTGCTCATCTACGTCTACACGGACATGCAAGGGCGTGACACTTCCGAGAATCATGAGTGGCTCGCTGAGCGGGCCGCATTGCGCATATTGGCCGAGCCGCACTTTGCTCTGCAGAATGACGCCCGCAATCGGGGCCCGCATGGTCAGACGATCAATATTGGTCTCAGCCATCTTGACCTGAGCTTCCGCCTGAGCAACTTCCGATTTCGCAACGGCAATATCGGGAGCCCATGCACCCGCTTTTAGTAACCCCAATTGGGCTTCCACCTCGGCCAATCGCGCCTGCGCCGCTTTGTAGGCAAGCCTCCTGCGCTGAACGTCCTCGTCGCGAACCGCCCGTTTGTCGGTAACGCTTTCGATCAATCGCACTTGCACCTCGGCATCCGCCAAATTTGCCTGAGCCTCACGCACGCGCTCTTCGGCCGGTGGAATGTCTTCGGCACGAGGTTCCTGTTCGAGCTTGGCCAAGCGTGCCTGAGCCTCCGCTAGTGCAGTGCGTTTGACCTGGTGATCTGCTCGCAGGTCGCGGTCATCCAGAGAGAACAGCTTCTGGCCTTGCCCTACACGGTCTCCTGCTTTTACGTACAGCTGCGTGACCATGCCTGAAACAGCACAACTTATGTCGATGTTTTCAGAGTTAGCTTCGACCAGCCCCACTCCCGCGACGACCTGCTCGAAGCTTGAGGTAGGCGGAGCCGAGGGCGGAACCGTCGGTTCCCGCCTAGGACGCGTACGCGCCACCGAAATCATCCCAAGAATCGCCGCAACCGCAGCAACGATCGGAAGAACTGTTCTCTTCATGACTGAATCTCCCTCTTACCGTTCCTTTCCGTTTTGACGATCCGCCCGTCGTCCATGTGGGCGATAACGTCTGCAAAGTGAAAAACGCGCGAGTCGTGCGTGACGACGACCGCGGCGCGATCCGGATGAACGGCGTTCGCGGCGACCAGTTTCATCACAGCTTCCCCGGTCGCGTGATCAAGCGCGGCAGTCGGCTCGTCGCAGACGACCAGCCGCGGCTCGTGAACCAGAGCCCGCGCGATCGCCACGCGTTGCTGCTCTCCTCCAGACAGCGTGGCGGGCAGTGCGTCGCGCCGCCCATTGAGCCCCAGCTGGTCGAGCAGCGCCTTCGCACGCTCGACGGCTTCGGTGCGTTTCATTCCGGCTGCAATCAGCGGGACCGCCGCGTTTTCGGCGGCCGTGAGCGCCGGCAACAAATTGAATTGCTGGAAAACGAAGCCGACGTTTTCACGGCGAAATAGGATCCGCTGGTTGGCTGGCAAACGGCCAGCGCTGCTCCCGAACAATTCCACCTCGCCGTCGGTTGGATCCAGCAACCCGGTGATCACGGATAAGAGCGTGGTCTTGCCACAACCGCTCGGCCCAACAATGAAGGTAAGTTCCCCCAGCCGGGCCTCGAAGTCGACACCGCGCAATGCCTGGACGCGTGTGCCATTGCCGAAGTGCTTGTGTACGCCCCGGCATGAAATCGCAATGGGTTGGTTTTCTTGCACGGTTCACCCTCGAAATACTGTCGCAGCCTCTAACACGATCACGCGCCGGATACTCAGAAGACTGGCGATGATGACAACGAACAAGATGCAGCCGCCTGTCAGCGCGACGCTCTGCCACATCAGAATGATTCCTCGCGTGGCTATTTTGCGGAGCGTCGCTTCAAAGAAAGCGGCGGCCATGCCGGTACCCAGCCCGAAGCCCATCAGTCCAACCACGAAGGCCTGCAGCAACACCATGCCGGTCAGCCGCCGGTTGGTGACGCCGATTGCCTTTAGAGCGCCGAATTGCTTCAGGTTTTCGAGCGTAAACAAATAAAAAGTCTGACCGGCGACCACGGTCCCAACGATTAGCGCGATCGTGATGGTTATCCCGAAATTCACCGGTATGCCCGTGTTCTTCAAGTAGTAGACAATGCAGTCCCACCGAAACTGATCGGTCGTGCGCGCACGTAAGCCGGTTTGTGCCTCGATTCGCCGGCAGACCTCTTCCGCGTTAACGCCGGGCTGCGATCGCACCAGCACAAAGGAAAGCTGGGTGCGCTCGTGCCCCACGAAATTCACCGCCTCACTGTACCGGGTGTGAATCACTGGACTGCTCAGGAAGGGAGCCGATGCGTCCGAGATCCCGACAATCTTCACTTTGTGGTCGTTCATCTCCAGCTCGCGGTCAAGTTCGAGCGGTTCGTCCGGATAAAGCAGGATGTACCCGGCGTTATCGATAACGATCGAGTCCGGCTCACGTAAGCGGTCCCAGGAGCCGAGCA
>Ga0210403_10005775_pt1 | contig 10460 bp, 9 predicted proteins | sample IncBWC19MmetaG_FD_150863 | JGI IMG/M metagenome (GOLD analysis project Ga0210403, IMG submission 150863) | Forest soil microbial communities from Barre Woods Harvard Forest LTER site, Petersham, Massachusetts, United States - Inc-BW-C-19-M | ecosystem: Environmental > Terrestrial > Soil >... | reverse complement strand
CCCGATTTCACTGCCGAAACCACGCAAGGCACAATTCACTTTCATGACTGGATCGGCAGCGGCTGGGCCATTCTGTTCTCGCATCCCAAAGACTTCACGCCCGTCTGCACCACCGAACTGGGCACCATGGCGCGCCTGCAGCCGGAATTCGCCAAGCGCAACGTCAAGATTCTAGGCCTGAGCGTCGATCCTGTCACCAGCCACAGCAAGTGGGCGGCCGACATAGAAGAAACTCAAGGCGCAAAAGTCAACTTCCCCATGATCGGCGATCCGCAGCTCACGATAGCTAAGCTCTACGGCATGCTGCCCGCCGAAAGCGGAAGCACGTCGGAAGGCCGCACCGCCGCCGACAATGCGACTGTGCGCACCGTTTTCGTCATCGGCCCAGACAAGAAAATAAAACTGCAGCTCAGCTATCCCATGAGCACCGGCCGCAACTTCGATGAGATCCTGCGCGTCATCGATTCGATCCAGCTCACCGCGAAACACAAAGTTTCGACTCCGGCGAACTGGAAGCAGGGCGACGACGTCATCATCGGCGGCAACGTTTCAAACGAGGAAGCGCAGAAGCTGTTTCCCGGCGGATGGAAGACACAGAAGCCCTATCTGCGCATCGTTCCCCAGCCGAAATAACTGGGGCGCTGACAAAAACGAACCGGCCACGGATTTTCACGGATCGGACCAGAGCTCTTTTCGACGCCTGCGTTCCGGGATTCGCTTTCCTTCGGCTTCGGTGGTTTAATTTTGGTCTTCACGTTGCGCCAAGGGTTGTTTTGCAGCAGGCCGTCTTTGGCCGCGTATGTCGCGCCTGTGAAGATGCCGGAGGCCAAGCTGCGAACGTGGGCCAGAGTACGCCTCCCGTATTTGCGGGTGACCAGGCCGTCAACTTTGTTGCCGCGGTGCGGTTCATACTCACGGAAGGTGCGACCGATGAAATGATCCTTCCAAATCTGCTTCGAAATCTGCTCATACGCATCAGCGGTGCTTGCTTTGAGGCCCTGCTTAACCATCGGTGAACGACCTGTTCCCAATAGTCCGTGACGAGTGGGTCTGTGGTTTTTTGCGGCTTAGGGCGCTCTCCGCGTGGTGACCATGTGCTCATCGCGGAGTGCAAGCACGGCATCGCAGGTTGTGCTGTAATGGGTTTCGTCGCGGTCACACAGCTTATGGGAGACCTGTTGCTTCACCCCATCAATGTTTGCAGGAGTAGCGCACGAAGAAATCTGCCGCTGGCTTCGTAGATCGTGCCGCGTGGGTAGTGGCTTTTCATGCTGGCGTTCAACGTGCCAGCAAGATGGCCAGTAGAGGTATCTTTGGTAACGCATTAACCAACACAGAATCGATAAGATGGAAGCGCATGCGGTCCGGTGATCGTCCCGGTCTTCAAAACCGGCGGGCGGCAGGCAATCCTGCCACCGGTGGGTTCGACCCCCACTCGCTTCCGCCATTTTTCAAATCACTCGGCAGCCAAGTGTTCATGTTCCAGTCGCCCGTGGCATGGCACGGGGGTGCAACGATGAACCGCGGAACCTCGTATGGACTCAATGGTGGAACACTCATCGCGAGAACACAACAATCTTTAACTACGACCAGTGCGATGACGTCGTGTTACTCGAATAGTTGTTCCGGATGCTGACACGCAGAGACTTGTAAATGGTCACCGCATGTGAGTTGATAACCTTTCCAGAGCCTCTACACCGCAGCCTCAATTTTACCCAGAAGCGATTCAATTACATCCGCAGCCTCTCGCTGCCTCAACGCCCGCGTCTCGCGTGCGTCCTCGTCTTCGCCGAGTTCGAACCTGGCCACGGAGACGGGACCGTCTTTCAAATAGTCCTCCGTGTTCGCGTCCGTTGCAAAGCGGTTGCGTAGGAGCGTGAGGGAATGGAGGAGTACATCGTGATGTTTGCCATTGAGACCGTTCTGGAACATGGCGGCAACTTCGCCTAACGTCTGCGGGACGTGTTCCAGACAATAGACGAGATCGTGATCGTCTTTGCGCTCCTGACGATCGTTGTATGAGATTGCCTTTAGGCAGGTGAAGCTGACAATGTTGGCGTGCTTGATGGTCTCTGTAGCAACGCCGTTTGTCACGAAGCAACTCGGCAGTGACTTGGGCCGTGTCATAGAGATCGAACACAATTGACGAGTGAGGGATGTTCAAGGCGGAAATCCGCCCTTCATCCGGGATAGGCTGCGTACGGCCACCTCGCAAGGCAGGCTGATCCGCTAGGAGCTCCAGAACAATGGGCGTGCCGTCGTCCATTCGGACCTTCCATTTCCAATTCACTTTCTCGCCTTTGTCATTCTCTCCGCGCTCAAGCCAATCTTCTTCAGGTTCTCTTCAAGCGTCCGATAGGCTTCGGTATCTTCGAGAACGACGAGGTCAATCACAACATCAAGGTCGAGCGTGCCAGCGTGTTGTGGAACAATTGGGGGCCGTTCCGGAACTAAGTATCGTGGCGTGAGGCCGCCAATCAGGACAAGGGACTCCCTATGGGTCCGAGGTTTCGCAGCAAAGTGACAAGGACTCGTTCGCAGTCCCGAGTGACCTGCTCACTGTAGCCTGCCAGGGTAAGCGGCTTTGACATCAGAAGTGAATCCTTTCTCGGCGAAGATGTTCCGCCATCTCCTTTGCCCGGCCATCACTTTGCAGGAGGTCGAGGTAAACGATGATCGGACTAGCCAGCCAAACGCCTCTCTCGCGCTCGCGAAAAAGGAAATCGCCGTAAGATGCCTTTTCGAGGAAAATAAGATTGCTTCCTTCGCTAACCTCACGCGCCTTCAACTCCGAAGTAAGCGCGGAAATTGGTTGGTCCTCGGGGAACCGTAGACGGACCTGGGTGATAGAGGAGAGGAACGGGCTGTAGATCTGTGCTGCCCACTCGCCAGTAATCGCGTAGGCAATACTGTGAGCCTCACATATTTGGTTCACGCGAAGCAGCAACTCTTCTGCCTTCAGGGATGGAACGAAGAAGCGTCGCAGTTGCGGTTTCGGCGCATCGATAATTTGCTTTTTCCAGGCGTCCAGAAGAGCGGTTGGTTGCTGTAGCCTACGCTCTTTACGTGGTCCGGTACCGCGCGTGGATACCCATTCACGCCGTTCAAGTTCCACAAGAACTTGCGAAACCGTCGCTGGCGAGACGAAGACCTTTTCTGCGAGTTCGTTTACGCTGCGCCACGGTTCCGGATCCTGTAAAAGGGCGAGGAGCACTTGAGCGCGGCGGGCCGAGAAGAGGCTCCGCTGAGTCCGTGCGGTCTTTCTTGAAGGGGGCTTGTCAAGCAAGATATAGACGTCTGGATTCGCTAGAAAGAGGCTGCCGCCCTCCTCAAAATAGGAGACATTCTCAGAGCGAAGAAACGCTTTAGCGCCCACCGAAATCGATCGGGAAGCAAGGATGGGCAGGGAGCTATCGGTCCCCTCCGCGTCGTGTAGCGCTTCCTGTAACCTGCGTAGTTGCCATATCGCTTCGCGGGCGTCCCGCGGGAACACTTCGCGCTTGGTTTCGACCAGTAGGGTGACGGGTTTGCCATTCATTTCAATTTGAAGGATTGCGTCTACTTCATGACGAGGGTTCTTAGCGTGCAGGAGAACGCTCTCGCGCCGGCCCAGGATGGACAGGTTAGGCACGCTCTGCAGTGTCTGCTCGAAGGCCGCGAGCACGTCCTTTTCAAGATGTGACTTCCGAGTGAGGTCCATATTCAATGGTCAGTAAATATACCATTAATTGTGAATATACCATAAAATATCAAATATTTGCTGAACAGCATATAACGGACCAAAAAGACAGGATTCTACCTCGCCTCTGGGAAAAGAATCACGATGAATCCGCCAAGATCAGCCGCCCACTAGTGCCCTTCGGAACGCAACCAACCTCTACAACCTCTACCCTTTCATTGACTTGCCTGACCTCCAGCCCTAACATTTCAGCCCAATGATCGGACAGACTATCTCGCGTCCGCCCAATGCGCTTGTGAATGGTGCCAAGAATCGCAAGGGCCTATTGGGCGATTACTTTTACTTTTTCATGGCGCTGGTAATCGCGACGGTAGTGGTCTACGGCTTCAGCCAGACGGCCGAAGAAAAATTCATTCATCCGGCGATCGCCCGACCTGTTGTCCTCTATGTCCATGCAGGGGTTTTCTCTGGATGGGTGCTCTTTTTCATTTTTCAGTCGGCGCTAGTACGGACAGGAATGGTGCAGTGGCACCGACGGATCGGCTGGATCGGCTTGGCGTTAGGCATTGCGATGCTTGTGGTAGGTGTAGAAACAGCCATCATTATGGGCCGTTTCAATATATTTCATTTCCATCCCAGATATCCGGAGAGTGGTCTGCTAATTTCCTTCTTTGACATCGCCGCGTTCACGAACCATTCGCGTTGGCTATCTACTGGCGAAAGAAGCCTGAGTTTCATCGCCGACTGCAATTGATGGCCACCTGCGCTCTTACTGCAGCCGCCTTCGGACGCTTTCCGCGATTTTTCCTTACCATGGGGACGAACCACAGTCCGGCAGCGCGTGGGTTCCTGATCTGGGTTCGCGTTATATGCGGGAGTCGACCTGTTGATCTCCATGTCGACGCTACGCGACCTGGCCGTCAACCGACGAATCCATCCGGTCTATCTATTCGGGCTCCCTGCCCTTGTCCTGTGCCAGGCCGGCATGCTGTTCACCCTGATGCACCATTCGGTGTGGTGGTTGAAAACAGCTCGCTTTATCCTCGGCTAGCAGGTTCGGAATGATAACTGGCGTAAGCAGGCGATAGCTCAAAACCCGGTCGCTCCCAACCTGGTTGAAGTATTTGACAGCAACCAGCGTGGTCTAGGTTTCCACGCAGACGACCGACACGGTTGAAGACGCCGGTAATTCCAACCCGGACAATAATTTCCGCTTCAGCTCGACAATAGGCAGCAGCGGCGGATACATCTTCAACCTCGGCACAGCCGGTCTGACAACCGGAACCTACAACCTGAATTTCACCGTCGGAAACAGTCCGCAGACTTATTCGGTGGCGTTCCAGGTGAAGTAAGCACACGCACGCAGGGTTCGACAATCGCTACCTTCGGTTTCAAGCCGGAGTCGCGATCCGTTGCGTCCCCCTCTGTGCCGTCATCCACTTGGGTCAGAATTCTACCCCGGGGGAAACGGTGACCTGCACGCTGCCTGCAGGCTGTGCGCAATTAATTAATATTACAGTGCTTCGAGAGTCACGGGAACGCTTGGCGTTCCGGCGATTGCGTTATTCACCGGCTGAACTCAGTGCTCCACAGTCTTTTTCAAGCCGCTACATGCTACATGTGCCTACCCGCTTTTGCGTCGCGCCTGTTTCCTGCTACAGCTATCAGTGAACACGAGACGGACACTCTACTCAGCAAGAAGAGTGAAATTCACGTCGATCTCGGTTTCCACTTCCACGGGGTTCCCCTGTTGAAGATATGGCCGGTATTTCCACTGCTTCACGGCTTCGATGGCGGCAGGCGCGAGCTGCGGGTGGCCGCTCACGATCTGCAGATTTTCGACGTCTCCGTCCTTGCTGATGATCGCTCTCAAAACCACGTGGCCTTGGATATGCGCCTTCTTTGCTGCCTCGGGATATTCCGGAGGTACCTTTTTCAGGACAAGCGCAGCCATCTCTTCCTTGGAGGCATGCGCGGCGGGGGGCTGCTCTGACTGTTGTGCGGCCGCCAGTCCAGCCGCCGACTCAGCACGGGTAGGGTTTGCGTTTACCAGCCCAAACGCGATCGGGCCGGCGACTGCCGCCAATCCCGCTGCGCCGAGCAATAGCTTTCGTCCAAAATCTAGTTTGTGCAACATGCGTTCGGTCATGATATGAACCATCCTTTTCTTGAGATCGCCCCCCGCAACCCCTGACATGCAGGCGAGCGGGGACGCCAGACAGAATTCACACACTTTCAGAATGCCCTCGGCATAGACCTGCCGTTCGCTCCCCAACTCCAAAACGTCTTCGTCGCAGGCGCGCTCGCGCTCCTCGACCAGCCGGGCCCCCAGCCACCAAACCAGGGGGTGAAACCAGAAGATTGCCTCTACGACCATGTGAATCGCAGCCGCGAGATTGTCGTGCCTGCGTACGTGACGGACTTCATGCGCGAGAATGGCATCAAGTTGGGCGTCTTCAAGGCGTCTGGAGATCCCTTCGGGCCACATCAAAACCGGCCGGACTATGCCGAAGATGCCGGGTTCTATCGAAGCATGCGACAGCCGTATTTCAGTCTGTTTCCGCATCCCCGCAGCGCGTTCCATCCGCCGCAGTACTTCCACTTCGCGTCCTTCGAGCAAGGGCAGCGCGTCTTGTGCCGCGGCGGACATCTTCTGCCATTGCACGTACCAAGGGAAAAGGACCGCCAGGAATCCGCACAGCCACACTCCGACAAGCGCTGGAAGCAGATGGACAAGACCGGGGACCACAGTCGGGGGCGTGACCGAAGAAATCACCTCGATTGCGAAGTGAAGTCGATTACTCGTAACTGCCCCGCAAGACCATGCCAGACGACTTCCAATCGCGACCAGTAATGAGAAAGGAATCAGGAATTTGATCGACGCTGCGAACCAGAGCCAATAGCGAATGCGAGCATGACACTTACGCAAAATCAAGATCAGCAATCCGGTCATCGCCGCGAATAGCGTGGACTGCCACAGGTGATTTCCCAGAGCGGTCAGGATCATTTTGATTTGTCCTTTCCCTCAAGCTTACGAAGAGTCTTCTCTGCTTCCTTAACATCCGCGAGCGTCAGCCTGCCGGATTCGATCAGGTGCGCCATGACGGGTTGGGTGCGCCCACCGAACAGTGCCAGCAGGTCGTCGATCAGCTTCCGTTGCGCGATATGGCGGGAAACCGCCGCTTCAAAAATATGGAAGTTGCCCACTTTCTTGACCCGACACACAGCCTTCTTGGCTTCCAGGCGATAAACGACTGTCTGGACCGTCGTGTAAGCCGGCTGTTCATTCCCGGGGAACGTTTCTTGGATCTCGCGGATTGAGGCCTGACCGCGGGTCCACAACGCCTCCATGATCCGAAGTTCGAGTTTTGTCAGCTTAGGGCCCGCCATCTCATCTCCTATCAGTGTATGCAGTACTACTACAATAGTAGGCGTAATGCAAGTTCTAATTTCAGAACTCCTGACATACCCCGCTGCATGGGAAACATGCGATCAATGGCCATCTGCTTCGCCGCAGGGAGTTGTACCTACGTTTTCCAGCAGCTTCGACCCCCACTCGCTTCTGCCAATTCTCACCGGGCAAAGACCAGGCAGGCAAAACGGGAGCAGCCCTTGTTGCCATGATCGTTGTTGCCATGATCGAGCATGGAAATGCGATCTGCACGCCGGTGCCAAGGCATAGCACTCACGTGCCATTTTCCTCTCGTTCGCCAAGTCTTACTCTTGTTCTTGAGCAGCACTTGGGGGAGGGCTGATCAACAAACGTCCCACGACTCAAATCGAGTCTGGGGCGTTTTGTTTTGCCGCTGCATTTCCCGTTGTCAAGATGCTTGAGCCCTCCGGCTATCGCTGGCCCGCCTTCGCCCAGCCCTCCTCCTTTGCGCCTCGTCTCTGGAATGCATAGCGTGAAATAATCGCTCCCACGACGGCGAGCACCGCGAATGCTTAAAACGTCAGTCTGAATCCCACAAACCCGAATTCCCATTCTGGCGTTGCCCCAGCCCGCTGCACTTTCGATTCCGAATGATGCCCGCACTATCACGCTGAGCGCTGCCGCAAATCAGTTAAAATAGTTGCTTGGGTTACCCTGCACTCACTCTTAACAAAGCTTGCCGCCGCGCGCGCCAGATCGCGCTGCCCGTTCATTTCTTGTTCCCACTTGTGATGATGCTGCAGACCCTCGTCGGCGTGGCCCTTGCCGACACTGCCGCCTTTGACCTCATCGGACCCAAGATCGATGTCCGTGTGCAACGCGTCGGCGTGACGCTGCCCATAGCGGAAGTGCCCAACTTGCAAGGGGGAGACCGCCTGTGGGTCCATCCCGATTTGCCCGACAGTCAGTCCGTGCGCTATTTGATGGTTGTGGTTTTTCTGCGCGGTGCCACCAATCCGCCTCCGGACTCCTGGTTTACGCGCGTGGAAACCTGGAGCAAACCTGCCCACGACGAAGGCATATTCGTCATCGTGCCCGAAGAGGCCGAGGAAGCTCTTGTCTTCCTGGCCCCCGAAACTGGCGGAGCCTTCAGCACTCTGCGTACGGCGGTCCGGGGAAAGCCCGGCGCGTTTGTGCGGGCGTCGCAGGACTTGGTGCAAGCCAGCCTCGACCGCGAACGTCTGGAAAAATATCTCGATGCCGTCCGCGAGATTTCCGCCAGCGACCCGGAACAACTAAAGACGCGCACAACCTTACTGGCGCGCAGTCTGAACATCCGTCTCGACCAACAGTGCTTCGACAAGCCCACCTCGCAGCAGGCGCCTTGCCTTACCCAGAACACCGATCAGTTGGTCCTGGACGACGCGCACAGCCAGAGCATGATCACGACTCTCACTTCTGGTCCATCGAGTGACCTGCTCGCGCAGCTCAGTTCCACGCCCAGCGCTCGGAGCGGCTACTACAGTCCTTACGTGGGAGCGATCGTCGATGTCGCCCGCATTCTCAGCACCGCGCATACCGCGCAGTATCAATACATCCCTGCTCTCGCCTTGCCCGAACGCGACGAACTCAATTTGCGGCTGAACAATCCTCCATCTTTTCGCAATCCGAAATCGGTGATCGTGATCGGACTGCCTCCGGTGCACCCCGCTCCCGTTCCGCCGTTGCGCGCAGTCGATCCGGCTCAGGTACTTTGCGCAGGCAAGCCTTTGCTTCTCCTTCCGGCCGAGGGTGCCCCCCTGGCGTTTGCCACAGATCTCGCGCACAGCTTCGTTCTTCATGTGGATGCCAAGTCAGGTCCGGGCTCGAGTCCGGGAATCGACCTGCCCGCAAAGCCCGATCCGATGCAAGGTGGATTCTTGATCGAAACCCAGGCTTTGCAGTCTGCTGATCTGGACGGGGAAATCACCGGGATTCTCCGCGGATCCTGGGGCTTCCACCGGTTCGATGGTCCTCACTACCGGCTGCGTACCTCGCGCCCCGTACACTGGATCGTCGCTTCCAAAGACGCCAGTGCCCTGATCGTCGGCCGCGAAGACACGCTCCACTTGCAGTCTCCTGATGCCTGTTGCGTGAGTGCGGTGAAGCTCCGATTCAACAACGAACTGGGAAAAGATGGTAAGGGAAAAGATGAGCAGGCAAAACAACTGGAGACCGAATGGAAGAGCTCTAAGCCAGACGAACTCGAGGTGAAAGTGCCGCTGCAGAAAGCCGAAGCGGGATCGGTCACCATGTTGATCAGAAAGTTTGGGCTGAAAGACGCCGACGAAATTCCGCTTCACACTTACGCCGAAGCGGGTCGCCTCGACAGCTTCAGCATCCACGCTGGTGATGCCAACGGTATTCTTAAAGGCACACGCCTCGATCACGTCGACAGCCTGGAGGTAAACGGCATGCACTTCAAGCCGACTACGCTCACGCGCGCCAACCAGCAGGACGAACTCAAGCTAAGCACGCAAGAGGCAGATGTTAAGAGCAAGCTCCATCCCGGAGACTCGATCGTCGTTCAGGCTACTCTCAAAGATGGCCGCATCCTTGATCTCACATCGCAAGTCGAGGCTCTGCGCCCATCGGTCAGCGTGCTCAGCCGGAGCGTGCAACTGGATCAGACGTCGTCCCCTTCCACCGTTCGTCTCGGCAGTAACGACGAATTGCCCCAGGATGCTCGCCTCAATTTCTTTCTCAAAACAGAAGTGCCCGAGGCCTTTACTTCCACAGAAAAAATCGAAGTTGCCACCGCCGACGAATCTTTCCGCGTGTTGTTGAGTTTTAAAGACGGCAATTTGACTCTGCAGGACTCGAAGACGGTTTTCGCGGTTCTCGACCCCATGAAACTCCTCGGCCCTTCGGCGTTCGGAGCGTTGAAGTTTCGCCCGGTTACCGCCGACGGCACCGATGGCGACTGGCAGCCTCTGGTCGATCTGGTCCGCGTCCCCACGCTGAAAGCAATTCATTGCGCGCCCGCGCCCGAAAAGCAGTGCACGCTGAACGGAGACAAACTTTTTCTGATCGACTCGGTCAGCGCCGATGCCGATTTTTCGAACTCGGTCGCCGTTCCCGAAGGGTTTGGGGAGGATGCCTTGGCAATTCCGCCGCCCAAAGGGAAAACCCTCTACATCAAACTTCGTGACGACCCCGGTACCGTAGACACAGCGACGCTCCCCCTGCTGACCGCCCAGCAATAGGCACCCGCGCGCAGGACGGCGGAGGCCGCCCTGTCCCCACAGGCGCCTCCAGCGCGGTATACTCGCCCTTCAATCCCATGGCCAACATTCTCTACGGCGTCAATGGCGAAGGCGCGGGGCACTCCACTCGGGCCAAAGAAGTCCTCTCCCATCTCGTCGCCCA
>Ga0210403_10005774_pt1 | contig 10460 bp, 13 predicted proteins | sample IncBWC19MmetaG_FD_150863 | JGI IMG/M metagenome (GOLD analysis project Ga0210403, IMG submission 150863) | Forest soil microbial communities from Barre Woods Harvard Forest LTER site, Petersham, Massachusetts, United States - Inc-BW-C-19-M | ecosystem: Environmental > Terrestrial > Soil >... | reverse complement strand
TGAGGGATCCTATCCGAAATCTGGATCCTATCCGAAATCTGGACCATATCCGGAGTCCCCGATCGCCTTGGAAGATGCGCAGCGGACGCTGGGGCTGGTGCGCTTTCACGCCGCGGAGTGGCACATCGATCCGCACAAGATTGGAGTGCTCGGGTTCTCCGCAGGCGGCCACCTGTCGGCCGCGATCAGCACCCACTTCGAGCATCGCCTGTACCCGACCGTCGATGCCGCCGACAAAGAAAGCTGCCGACCGGACTTTGCGGTGCCTATCTATCCAGGCCATCTGTCGCTTTCCGCGGCGGAATGGGATGCCAAGCAAGGCACCAAAAAGTTCGTGGTTCCTCATCCGGCGACCGCCGATAAACATCTTGCGTTGAATCCCGAAATTCCAGTGACCCCCCAGACCCCGCCTACGTTCTTGTTGCAGAACGAGGATGACCACGTGGACAACGTAGACGACTCGTTGGCTTACTACATTGCGCTAAAGAAGGCTGGGGTTCCCGTGGAGATGCATTTATATGCGCAAGGCGGACATGCGTTCGGGCTGCGGCGCACAAAACTCCCAGTGACGGCATGGCCTCAGTTGGTAGAAACGTGGCTGGGGACGATCGGGATGATTTCGGAGTAGGCTCGTCCTGTTTTGAAACGACCGTTTCAGCGAGTACAGAGTGCGACAGGCATTTGCGATGCTCGAGGCCCTGCATTTGAAGGCCTCGAGCGGTGTCTCAAAACTCACCCTTTGCGAGACAGGCAAAAGCCCGTCACTGAGGCGCGGCGGCATCCTTATAGCAAACCGTTTTGAACAAATCCGCGATAGGAGTACCGGGCTGCGTATGTTTCAAAACGCCGTCAATCTGGTAGAGCCAATCCTTGCAAGTTCCATCAATTTTCATGCCGTTGAATAGGACGTAAAAGCTGTTCACTCCTCGAACGCCATACTTCACCGAGATTTGCTGTCCATCTACAGTGAACTTTCGTTCAGGTCTGAACGCCACCGTAACGCGCCGTGGTCTATGGTTCGGGGTGTCCACGATCAGCTCACATTCGACCATGCCTAATTGACCCCAGCCCTGGCCGATGAAATGGAAGTAGCAGCCCCTCCCACCAAATTTGTCCGAATGCTCTCCCGCATGAACCGACACTGCCGGGGTTCCATCTCCCCAAAGAACGCGGTCGATAGGAAATGCTGTGCTGAGGGGTCCGAGGTAGGGGTCAAAAGGCTGTGATGTATTAACTGTAAGTAGATCGCCCGAAAACAAAAGGACAGGGTTACTAGGATCGCCGTTTGAAAACGACACTACGGTGTGGCCGTTGATCTGCGTGACCACTAGGGCGTCACATTTGACCGCTGGTGTGTCTTGGATAGCTGATAGATCGCGGATGTCGGTCTGGGTGCCGTCGCAAGTCCCCTTGAACTGCAAAGGTAGATCGTTCTGGCCCCAGGCAGTTCCGGCCACGATCAGCAACAACATGGCAAAAAGCTTTTCCATCCTAGCGAACCCTACCCTTTGCGGGACGCCCGTTCCAGAGCCTCTTGAGATATTTTCATCGGTGGGTGCGTCTTCTCCGGGACCGCCTCGCACAGAAAATAGACGGTGAGACCGGCTTCAGCGTAGTTGAAAGTGCGGGTGAGAATTTTGTATTGGCCTTTGCCGGGGCAGATGTAATCACCGATGGTCGGGATGGGGATGCCGCGCAGATCAGCATAGGTTTGCTGTTTCGTTTCAGTGCCGTCCGTAAACTCGATCCATAGAATCAGGTTCATAGTGCTGCAAGAGTATCACCCACATAGGGTTGCTCTTGAATGAACCCCCATGCCTGTCGATAGGAAGGAGTAATGAACGTGAAATTTTTGCTGGCGCTTGCACTTTTTGGACTGCTGCATGAGGGTTCTGCTTCCTCTGAAACAGCTAACAAAGCTTCACGACCTATCGCCGTCGTCGCCAAGGGACTCGGTGCCGCGCCGGGCGCAATCGTGTGTCCCGATATGGACACGGTGGTTCTGATGTTCCATTGGTACTCCGACCACTGGTCAGACGCCATGCAGGATGCGCTGACCCAAGGGCAGTCGAAGCTGGTTCGCGGAGCTCCCACCTCTTCCCCTCCCCTCTCTCGCTATGGTTGCTCCCTGATCAAGCCTGGCACCCCCATGATGCTCGAGCGCGGCAATATTGTTCCGGTCGTCAGCGCCAAGCTGAGCAGCGGCAAAGCGATACGGGGTGTGACTCTAGGCGACATGTACGTCAAGACGCCAGAGGAGTTAGCGAAGGAGCAAGCGGAATTTAAGGCCATGCTACAAAAGCAGGCTGCCCTTGAGCCACAACGCTCCAACGAGGCAGATGTGGTCGCAAAGAAACTAGGCCCGGTTCCCGGGACGATCATCTGCGCCGACACGAATACCGTGACTCTTCTCTATCAGGATTATCTGGAACTCGCCCAGAGAGGAAATGCCGGGCCTCCCGATGATCTCGCCAAATTCGGTTGCGTCCTTATCCCAGCAGGAACCGGGATGCGTATGCATCTCCGTGGAACCGAAATTTGGGTGATCGCTCCTCAGCCTGGTCACGACGACGTCCAGGGAGCTACGATGAGCGCCATGGTAGCTGGCCGCTAAGCGTCTCTCTATCTCCCCGCTATGAACTCCACCTAAACACCGGCGGATGATGGATGTCGATCTGCCTTCCTCGGAGAGAGTTGACCCAAAAGGGAGCTGTTGCGACCCGTGGTTCTGGCTTTTTATAATGCTCCTTGTCGCGGGTAATAATGTCGCGATTCAGAACGCAATCCGCTCGACCTCATCGAGGGCGATCTGATCGTTGCGCCGGTCGTAGAGCCCGGTGGTTCGCGCCGATTCATGGCCGGCCATCTGCTGGGCGATCTCGAGCTTGCCGCCATTCTGCAGGTAGGTGGTGATCCCGGTGGCGCGAAAGCTGTGGGCACTGATCTTGGTGCGCAGTCCTGCAGCTCGTGCCCGCCGCTGGATCATCATGTGCACATTGGCCTGGGGCAGTGGCGTTCGGTCGGTCAGCCGGCCATGGCGCAAGGTAGGGAAGAGCGGGGCTTCGGGTTCGCTGCCGAGTCCGGACGCCGCAATCCACTCCTCCAGATACTGATCCAGATTGTGATGGCAGGGAAGCTCGGTTACCTTGCCGCCCTTCTCATGGAGCCGCACCCAACTGCGGCGCTTCTGGACGTAATAATCTTCGACCTTCATTCCGATGGCCGCCCCGACGCGGGCGAAGGTGTAGCCCATCAGAGCGATCAGAGCGCGGTCACGGAGCCCGAGCAGGGAAGCGGTGTTGATCGCGGCCAGCAACTCATGCATCTCTTCGGCCGAGAGTACGGAGGTCTTACCCTTCCGGACGCTGTGCTTCGGTCCCCGTACCGCATGGGCCGGATTGCTCTCCATGATGTGCCCCGTTACCAGCCAATCGAAGAGCATCCGGATCGCGGCGAGGTGCTGTTTGACCGTCGGCTTCGAGTGCGTACGGCCGAGCTGCTCGACATACGCCGCGACGTGCATTGGCGTCACCCCGGACAGATCCCCCAGGCTTTTGTCGTCACACCAGGAGGCAAATCCCTCGACGGCTTTGAAGTAGGCGCGGCGGGTATTCGGGTTGCGGATGTTGACGGTGAAGAACTCCCAGAAGCGCCGGCCGCCACCGGGCACGCCCTGGAAGAGCGCCGGCAGTCGATCGGAGGCAACTGCAGACGACAGGGAAAGAGATCCCTGGGTCATAGTTGATTGCGAGCTAACAGCCGAAGGGTCCACACATCGCTCCTAAGGTCATCAGGGCGCAGAGAAACGCGCCGACATTAGCTGCAAGGCCGGCCCAACGCCCCCAACCTAATCCGAATAGCGAAACGATCGACAGAACTACAGAGCCGTAAATGCTGGCGCTCCAGAGAAGACCCAAGGCCCGGGCATGCTGAAGCCGCTCCTGTACATGCACATTGCTAGGGTCTGCGGCATATCGGAGATAGGGGAACAGAGCAGCAGCGAACAGGACAATTCCCATCATGGCGCACACCACGCCAACCCTGCGTCTCCAGAAAGCGATCTTTGGGCTCTCCACACTCGCCATCCTTTCATCCGATTCTATATATGATAACTTCCTTTATCATATATATAAGCAGGCGACATTCAAAGACCACGAAGGCCATCTGTAACATCCAGTAATGGATAAAAAGCAGAACATCATCGTCTGCTGCTGCCTCGTCGCGGCTGCGATGCTCCTGGCCGTCTATGGCGCTGGCTTTTCGTGGCGCAACGTCATCATCGCCGGCATCGCGCTGTGGCTTTGGAGTGCGGGAGAGGAGTTTTGGAAGGAGGCCTTCGCGCCGCGACCGTTCACGCGCTTGCAGTTTCGCATCCGGTTGAATGTCGGTGAGGCGCTTCAAGATGCCGGGCTATACGGAGAGGATCTGTCGGAAGCGGTCGGACTGATATCGACCGGCATGGAAGGCCGGGGTTGGATAGTCTTCACCTGGTTAGAGCGCGAACTTTTCTACGTCAACACGACGAACCATTATTCATCGACCCTAGAGATCAGCATCGATCTACCGGCCTATGGCGCGCGTGAAAAAAAACGCACGTTCGAGCTGTCCGACATGATCGAGATGCGTATGACCGATCAAGGATACGAGGTGGTGCTGCTCACGCGGGAGCAACTATATTCCGCCGGCCCGGCGCGCAAAATCGGGCTGGTACTGTTCACGCTGCCTTACAAGGTGTTCTGGGCGTTGCAGGGCGACCCCTTCGAGGCCCACAAGAAGGCGAGTGAGCTCCTTGCGACGGCCGGCTTCACTTATTTTTCCGACGCCGAGGTCATGAGCGCATGGGAATTTCGGAACAAGTACGGCACTTTCCGATGGTGGGACGTTTGAAACTTATAAAATGCAAAAAAACGCAAGCGGTCGTTGCCTGAGACGGCTTTCATTAATCGACGACAAGCCAGAATACTTTTGCCCCCTGCCGAGCAAATTAGATTTACGGGAGAGCGACATTTTGACTTTTCTAGGAAACCCCGTCAACGGACCGTATCGATTTTGCCCTTATCTGGTGCGGCTTTCAGCGCCGCGTCGGTGTGCCCGGTGTATTGCACTGGGTTGGTGTGTGTTGCTTTATTGGCCTATTGCTCTATTGATCTCGGGTGGGTGTGGGAGGGTTTGCGTGCAAAGAACGTATCTCTGAAGATTGCAGTCGAAAGGAAACAATTCATGAAGCCACCGAAGCGGCCCCATAGAGATCAGCGATACCGAGACAAGTGCTTCCCAGGCGCTGACGCTGAAGTTTTCAAACCGAGCAAGGCAGGCTATGCCCCCCTTCCGTATATTTCGCGCGAACTGCTCAGACACCTAAAGGGAGCCGAACTGAAGGTATGGATCTATCTGCTGACGCGGGGTGGCCCCCACCACATCTGCTATCCCTCTTATGAAGATCTGGTGCAAGGAACCGGGATCGCGACCAAGGGAACGATCAGCAAGGCTATCAAACGGCTGGAGCATATTGGTCTGATCCGCACTCACAACGACGCCGGCGTCCGGCGCTACCTCATCCGTGATCCCCGTCTGGCCGTGGAGCGACTGTTCGAATTGAAAGAACTGACGCGCGATCAATTGGAGGAAGTGAACGATCTCCTTGAGCGAATCGGGCAGCTCATTATCGAGCCGAAGCCCAAGCTGACCGTGCTGAAAAATCCGAAGAAGGCCGTACAGGGAGCGATATGACATGGAATCGACTATTATCCGATTTCTCCTCGTGGCCGCGACCGGAGCGGGGGCCATTAAGTATCTGCTGTTTGAGTGGGGCGGCATTCAGGATGCCTGGAGCGAGTCGCGTGCACGCCGCCGCCGCCGCTCTAAGCAAACACCTCGACCGGCTCGTCCAACCGTGTCGTATAGCGGCGAGAAAGAAATTCCGCTCTCGCCGTCCACCGTCGTTCAACCCCGAAAACGGCCGGCCGGATCATCCCGCGCCCAAAGCAGCCGTTGAGGCTATCGGGGTACGCTGAGCCACCTACCCAACGTACGATGTGCATAGATGATCGGCTTTACGTGTTGGCCAGGTTCTACCGCGCCGCCATGCGCGACAACCTGTTTTCCGTGATTCTCCTCGCACCCGAAAGCCGCTTAGCGTGCCTCCGGTCCGCGAACCGCACACGTCGAACCTGGCCGAAGCGCGGAGGAGTTGCATCTGTGGCGGCGCGACTACAACCACCACCGCACTCACTCCGCGCTTGAGAACCGCACCCCCAGCGAGCTTCAACGCTGCCGGCATTGGTACTTCCACCACGAATAACCAACCCCGAACTGAATACTGAATGGGATGCCGGGATTTGATTCTCCAAGTCCCGCGCTCGATATATGAACAAACTTCACTTCAACATCGAGGCTGTTTCGTTGCTTGAGGAATAGGTGCTCACCGAGATCCACCTGTGGGGTAAAGTTGATCCGACTTGTGTTGCTACCCGTTCCTCCGGTTCGCTGCGGAAACTCGTTCGCCGTCCATAGTAGTCCGGAGCCAAGCTGAACCCACGGCACGGTTCTTACGTCCGGATGTTTTATGAAGTTCCAGCGAAATAAAAGGGGCGTCACCGATGCACCATGCGATGTGTACGAAGAAATTACTGCTTCGGTAGGAGTTGCATTCTCTGGGCTTCTTATAACGACTGTCTGCTGAGGAACAGTGGCAAGCCAAAACGGTATAAGCTCAAAAGCAGCCTCGGCTTGCCCGCGCAACAAGCTTGGCCCATGAACAGCCGTCAAGGTTCTTCCCATCTCGAGAGCTCCACTCAGTATCCGCAGTGATTCTCCAAATCTCGCATCACCGATATGCACGTCGTAAGAAACAGGGAACCCGCCACCGAAATCAACGCCGTACCTCCATGGTTCGAGATATCCTGCTGTGTTAGAAGTCGTCTCGACTTGCTGGGCAGTTTGACTTGTTTGCGCCACTAGAATATTTCCGCCACCTAGTCCCGCAAATATCATGATGAGCAGAGGCATCAGCAATGGCCCGTTTCTACGTTCAGTCCCGATCTTGTCTACCACTATGTGTTGTCCTCACTCTTCTTGCTTCGTCTATGTTCTTCCAGCCTTGTCTAGCCGCGACGCTTGATAAGCTATCCTGCACGTATACATACTCTCACCAAGATGTCGTTGTTCAAGGCCGTCATGCACTGGTGGAATACTATCGTCCATCAGGGCATGGACCCTTTCCGCTAGTTCTTATACTTCATGGTGCAACAGGTGCCCTCACCTCCGCCGCTGGAGGTGAGCCGAGCCTCTCGCTGCTCGGTGAAAAGGCTTTCGCTCGAAGCTGCTATATGGTGGTGCTACCGCATTATCTCGAACTAATCGGGCATAAGAGCCTGTTAGATCGTGCAGATATGAACGAGGTCTTTCCCCTCCTATTTAAACTGACAGACCTCCTTCTTGACGATGCGGAACATCTTCCTGAGGTACATGGAGAGCCGGTGTTCGTGTTCGGGCAGTCGCTCGGCGGCTACCTTGCCGCATCCATCGGCATACATCGCTCTGAGGTAGCAGGCGTGAGCGAGCTTAGCGGCGGGCTGGCTCCTCGCTTTCAAGATCCATCCCCGCATTTCTTAAGGGTTCTCATTTGGCATGGTGAAGACGATAACGTTGTGTCTCCAGATGAGGCGACTGTTTTCTCGCGTTACTGCACTGAGCACAAGCTCGCAGTTGCGACACACTTGATTCCCAATGCTGGGCATTATGTCCCTAACGCCACTCTCACTACAATCGTACAGCAGACGATTGAGTCTTTTGATCGGATTGCGGAAGGCAGCGGGCCGACAAAGTAGTCGGCCCACTGGATCACTTCACTTAGTCCAGGAGCTCCCTAGTTGACAGCTATTTACCTGGGACCCGTGCCGCTGTAGAAAGACAACGTGTAAATGAACGACGTGGCACCAAGAACTCCATTGCTTACCGAATCACGGAGTACGACGATGTTTACGCCACTGACTCCGGTTGCATTAAATCCTGGAGTTCCTATTGATGCTGACGTGGTGGAACCAGCGGTTATTGATGCCGCACTTCCTGAGGAAGCGCCAGTATCAGAGTAGGAACCAACAGACATTGCATATGCCGTAGGAAAGGTAGCCACATTCGCACTCAACGTTATATCGAGGGGACAGTTTGTGGTCACCGCGTTGTTGGATGTGTTGATCTGTTTATAGCAGCTGTTTAGAGACGGTGTGATGTTGGCGGCATTGGTCAAGCCGCATACAAGGGTCGTCGAGCCGCTTGCGTTGAGCGTTATATCTCCAGTGCTGGTTCCTCTTGCGCAGGTACTGTCCGCTGCAGCCGATATCTCCCAGCCTCCTGGTATTGCCCAAGATTCCAGATCGTATTGAGCAGTGCTACTATTGGTTGTGCCTGCGAATTGGGTTACGCATGAATTAGAACCACAGTTGTACTCGCCAGGAACTGCATATCCGTTTAGCGACGCATTTGGCCATGCCTGTGTTACACCATTCACCGTAACCTCAGTAGTGATGACATTATATGGGGCACTGGGTGAGCCAGAGCCACAACCCGATAGGCCGATAGCAAGAGTACAGACGCAACCCAGAATTAGTAGGAGCATTCCGGGCCTTAGACGTTTCCGAAAGCCAAAGGCTCCACATACTCCGAGAGCCACAACGATGATCGCCGGGGCTTGGCCGCTCCCATTTTCGTGAGTTACAAGCCCACTTGGGATGTGTGTTGCGGATACGTCAGACGACGGTATATTCAGGTCCGTGAACATACGGTCTGCCGCAGCCAAGAGATCAGTGACGCTTGCAGTCTGTGTTTTTCCGTGAACCAGATCGACAATGCTTTGGGTTCGTTCTGCCTGCTTCGCCGCTACCGCTTGTGCGCTAAGCTTCTTGTTTTCTGCCTTTTCAGCATCACTGAACTGGTATTCCCCGTTGTACGCCTTCTGGTACAGCATGGTCGTCGCCAGATACGCGGCTTCCATCGGCCGTAAACCTGAACTGACCGCCTCTTGCTTACCTTGTGAATCGATGCCCTTCTCGCTCACCATCATTTGCGGATAGAGCACGAGCATGTGCATCCGCAGTTTGCGGACCTCCGCATCAGTAGTGTGCGCCCAGGTTGGTGCTCCTAGCGTGCTCATTAGGTTATTGACGCTGCGCGTTACATCAGCCTCATGTACCGCCGCGTGGTTCCCGTGTCGATATGCGACCTCAGCCGAGGATATGCGGTTTGTATAGCCCAATGCTTCTGTTAGCTCTGATGGAACCCCGACACTGGTAAAAAGAGCTCGCGATAGTTGATTCGTGGCTGGAACGTTTGCAGAGCGCGACAACACTGCCGCATCGTTCACATCTGCGTAGGGAGACCGCGATACATGCTGGGAAGGAGAGGAGGTTTGCGCGGGGAGGTTCGGGCTAAGCAAAATCGTACACGCTAGGAATACGCCACCAAGAATGCGATTCGTCATTTATAGCTCCTAATTGCTCAATTGTGGGCATACAAAGACGTCTGGAAGGATATGATGCTGAGTCATTTCAGATGCTTGCTCTGAAGTGATTTACAGTCTTGGTCTTTGAGGGAGACGAGCAGAGATTTTCACAATCTCGTTAAGAAGTCAATCGAATGTGCCGATTTTTTAGGGGGGACCACACGAACGTCAATTTTTGATGGAAAATTGCGGTGCCTGTTGCATGCGTCGCTGCGATATGCGGGATAGCGATCCTCTGGCGGGCATACGACGAGAAAGCGAATGAGCAAAGGCTCGTTGAGGCAGCGAGCGTAAGCCGCCTAAGTGCCGAGCAAGGTGACGCGAAAGCTCAATACAGCCTCGGCCACATGTATTACCACTGCCAAGGAGTCCCGCAGGACTACGCCGAGGCCGTCAGCTGGTACCGCAAAGTAGCCGCCCAAGGCGACGCGATGGCTCAGGACGGACTAGGACTCATGTATTACCAGGGCCGAGGTGTGCCGCAGGACTACGCCGAGGCTGCACGCTGGTACCCACGACATTGCCCCTTGTCGTTGGGCAAGCCCGCCAATTTCTGAGCAAGACTTTTATAATGTTGCACTTCCGTTACACTTTAGCGCAGCGCACTGATCTTCGTGGCCTAGCGATCTATTTCCGAGGCTTAGTGGGATAGATCCGGCGAAACTGGTCCGGATGATCCGCTCCTAGATCGCGCACACGTTGCGCCACCACGGCCGCGTTTGGGCGAGCTTGTTGGCCATTCCAAGCAGCCTCGTTTTGCGTGTTGCCCGTTCCGATGGTGCGCCCGTTGTGCGTCGCCTTATAGCCACCATTTTGTTTTTTGGAAACTATCGTGTCATCCATCGCTTCGCCTCCGTATAGGTCTTGATGGTAACCTACCGCTCAATTTCGAAGTCCCGCGATTGCTGTTGCTGCATGAGGTTCTGGATTTTCTGCTCCAGTGCTGGAATATCCTTCCGCT
>Ga0210403_10005771_pt1 | contig 10462 bp, 11 predicted proteins | sample IncBWC19MmetaG_FD_150863 | JGI IMG/M metagenome (GOLD analysis project Ga0210403, IMG submission 150863) | Forest soil microbial communities from Barre Woods Harvard Forest LTER site, Petersham, Massachusetts, United States - Inc-BW-C-19-M | ecosystem: Environmental > Terrestrial > Soil >... | reverse complement strand
AATCGGGCCGGACCCATCGGCCTTGCAACGTAACGTGGCCGCTGCATCCTATCTCGCAGCAGCATTCCGGCCCTGCTGTGAACCAGTAACCCAGCAGCGTGCAACCTGAACCCTTTCGTATGCAGTCTGGCTTCGACCAACAACCTGCATACGCTCGACAGACGAACGGACACAGGGTTCGCTCGGACCGTCAAGACTGGTACGGGCAGGGCCAGTTATGCTTGCGCGGGAGCATCGAGATCAGACGTTCATGCGAGGGCTCGATTGAATTCGTGGGTGTTGGCATAGAGCAAATCCGAGGATGAACGGGAGCAATAGCGAGGACATGGTGTCAGGGGGAATGGTTCATAGAGGCAGGAATGCGAGAATCAGCCATGCGGGCGTAAGGCTAGCGAGGTCCTGGGATTATCAAGGGGTGCGTACAGGGCGGGAAAATCAGAGGGGAGTCAAGAGCTAAAGTATTCACGAGCCTGGGCTTACAGGAAGGTCAAAAAACTCATATCCATGGCAATCACATGGGCATCGCAACTGAGGAACAACAGGAGAACAAGGCAAAGTCAATTCCAAGTTCGTCATTGAAGCAGGCTTCGGAAGACCGCTGGCTGACCCTGGGCGGTCAAGACACGGGTATCGAGGAGTTCTGTGGTAAACGTCCGGGCATCGGCAAAGGCCAGCTTTCCGCGCAGTGAATCAAACTGCCGCGCCAGACGGACAATCATTTCCGTATTCGGCGTGAGATAGAGGATGCAACCGACCTGGGATTCCGTCTCCAGGGCCTCGCGAATAGCCTGATATTCCCTCTGGCCCTTGGGGGTGCGCTCGTATTCAAGCGCGAAACGCACCGTATTTTCGCCCAGCCATACATCAACGATCGCGTCATAGTCTTTGCTATAGGGAAGACGGGAGAGCACGTTGTACGACGCCACTTCGATCTCCGACTGCCATCCGGCGAGCAGGTTGCTGCGGGCCAGCGCCAACTGGATCGCGTTCAATTCAAGCGCATGAAATGCCTGGGAAGTGTGCGGCAGGTGGTCGGTCCCGGAGTGGAAGACGGTCGAGAATTCACCATGGTATTCGAGCGCCGCGATGCCAGCCCTGGTGATCTGGTAGACAGCGGAGTTCACCCCTAAGACCTTCGGGCAGACGATCAAAGCACCTGAATCAACCAGCCTCTTCACTCGCCAGTTGAAGCTATTGCGCGAATGGTCAAAGCCGCCTATCTTCATGTACTCGAACAATTGGCCGTGACTGACGAACTTCGAGTTGCGCGCCTGACGCAACAGCGGAACATCCCGTTCCACGCTTAGAACGAAACTGCCTTTGGCAAATCTCATACAAGATCCCCGGCCCCGAGATCCTGGCCTTCCATCAGCACCAATCCTGCGCCATGCAACAGGTCCTGGCGAACGGTGAGCTGCCAAAACCCGAGGTTGCTCTCGACCCAATCCCCGGGTTTCATCAGCAACATCGCTTCCTGTCTATCACCCAAGGCACTGATCGCTACGGCCTGCGCGGATGCAGATTTCCAGGCCGGAGAGCGAAAGTCAAAAGCACCGAACTGCTCGCTTGAAACCACCACTTGGTAGTAGTCTGGCGGCTGTGCATTGCGGATCTTCTGCTTGAAGAGCACGCGGTTGCCCCCGAATGCAAATGTCAAATCAGTGCAGCAGAACGTGTTCCCAATCGCACGCGATTGAAAATGCGGATTGAAATCCCCAACTCCGTTGAACCGGATGAGTCCGGGCAGTGTCCAGTGGCGCCGCATCTTCCGTCCGCAGCGCACCCCGGTCGAGTTGAAGTAGGCTGCGTGCCTGGAGAAACGATAAGGATCGCTCGCATTGGCGCCGAACCGCGACCACCAATTACTGCCGAAATGGAGGATCTTCACTCGCATTATTCTCGTGTTCCATCAGCGCCTGGTTAACGCGCTGGAGCAGCGTAATGCGCTCTTCATGAGGGAGTCTGGGGAGATCGCGCATCGCCCGGACAATGTCTGGCGGCAATTCAATGTTGTGCTCGGAAAGGTACTCCCAGAGCTTTGCGAACCGCGTCGCTTCCGTCACAAACTCTCGCTGCTCTGGCGGAAGAGATTTGGTGAGATCTTCGAACTCAGAAGGATCCTCAATCGGTCCTCTCGCGCCGCCGGGCGAGAGCCTATTGAGAAGTTCCTCCAACGAGGATTGCGGCTTAGGATTGTCGTCTTTGTCGCTCATCTTTCGTCCCATTCTTCTATCGGTGAACGCACGCTATTGCCCCTTGAGCGCGCGGTTTTTCTGCTGCTCGTCCTGAACGCGGCGTTGGGCATCATTCAGTTGCCGGGTTAAATTCTTGACCTTCTCCTGGCAACGGGTGAGCTGTTGCTGAAGGGCATTGATCGTGGCGATCTGGTCCACATCGGGAGAGAATAGTCTCATCTGTGGAGCTGTCTGCGGAGCTGCCGTGGCCTCCTTCGGCGGAGGGCTTTCAACCTTGATCGTGCTCACGTTGTCACTCATCTGGGATGCGGGCACTTGCGTCACTACCTTGACTGCAGGCGCGGCATTCGTCTCCTTTTGCGCGGCTGGCTCCACCGTTTGAGCTCGAGCCTGCGGCACTCGCATCCCAGATTCGCTGGCCGCGTGGAGCGCCTCCATGAAGCCGTGGTTGCGCCGGGTGGCCTCTTCACTGTGGGCCTCGGCGCGGGCCAAAGCGTTGCGGACTTGGCAGAGTGATTCTGCGTTCAGATGTTCACGGCGCAGCGCCAAACGGCGCTGATACATGATAACCAGGAAGAAGCAGCCGAGTAGGCCAAGGGAGACGATGTTGGACCAGAAATAGCCGTTCTCAATGGTTTCTTCCAGCAGGATCTTTCGTCCATCAGCGATGCATTGCCCATAATCTCGGTCGGCTGGATTGATGCGCTTGAGCGTGAAGTCTATGAATCCGTCTTTCTGCTTTGCAGCCTTGCCTGTTTGGGCTGGGTTGGACTCTGGATGCGGCTGGGCCGGCGCGAGCGGACCCGTGAAAGCAAGCAGAAGGCATGCCAAGAGGAGACGACTTGGCCGATTCAATACCATGTAGTGAGCCTGCCACTCCTTCCCCAGCCACGCGCCGTTTTGCGGCCGAGTACCGCATCTTTGAAGCGCAGGTTCGCTCCCAGACCTTGGCATCGGGGTGTGTAGAGCCGCGGATAAATCTTCGGCTGAAACCCCGGGAGCCGGTATTCCTCGGGAGTGCGGACATGCAGATGGGCGTGCAGTGTGCCCTGCCGGTTGTCGGTCATCAGGATCTCCATTTGTCCGACGGGCAGGTTCTTGATGTGCTCGTCCTGGGACCGGGTTTCCTTGATGTCTGTCTCGCTGCCGAAGCCCAGCTCTTCGAACCTCTCTTCCCATAACCCGGTGCGTTTGACAGTCAGCGTGCGCCTTTTTTGCGGGACTTGGGCCGAAGCCTTGCGGAAATATTGCGTCGTTTCCTCGTCCTTGGTGCGCAGCAAAATGTTGGTATTGGGCGCAGAAGAAACGTCATCGCGGAATCCCTGGCTGACATTGAGCAGTTGCGGCAACGATTGCAGCGCAAACAGAAAAGCCGTGTTCGTGCCGCGCGCCGTCTGCAGGATCTGGGCAAAATTGCTGTAGGCAAACGGGGCGAACTCATCGAGAATTACGCTGACCATAGGCCTTGCTCCCTGTCCCCGTTCTTGCTCCTGCTCGTATCGTTTGCCAATCATGAGCTGCATGTTCTGGAGCAGCATTCGCCCAAGCGCGGTCACGGCTTTCGAGTTCTTGTTGGTGTTCAGAGATACGAAGAGGATCAGTTCCTGGTCGATCACCTCGTCGAGCGATAGGAGTTCGTCATACGCGCCGGTCACGATCGAAAGGTCGTCCTCAAGAAAGGTCATCAGTTCGTTGAGCAAGCCCTGGATTTTCGGGACTCGCTCGCGGTCTTCAAAGGATTGCTGCAGGTTCCGGACCGACATTTCAAAGTTCAGCTGGCGCTGGGTAGTGATCCCCTGGAGCCTTTGTAACCGCTCCCGGGCCGCAGCAATCTGCTCCTTCATGACCTGCGGATCGAGAGCCATGACCAGCACATCGTAAAAATTGAAACGCTTACCTGTGTGCGTAAGGACCCGCACCAGGTCGCTCAGATAGGTCGCCTGGTGACCGTGGAAAAAGTCCTGTTTCAGATCAAAGGATTGAAAAATGAAAGTTGCGTGTTCCTGGTAGGAATCCTCATGGGCAACGAAGGGGTTGTAACGGACGGAGATGTCGGGACGGGCCGGGTTCAAAACGCGCAGTTGATGCATCCGCCCAGCCGCTTCGATGGCCGGCAAAAGGTCAGCAAGAAACTGCTGATCACCCTTACCGTCGAAGATAAGCATAGGAATCCGGTGCGAACCATCTGGACTGCCGGTGGTCCGGAACAGGTCCTGGCTAATGATGTTTCTAAGTAACGTTGTCTTGCCCGAGCCGGTAGCGCCAAACACGACTCCCTGCATGACCCTGGTCTGATCCGGCCAGAACCAGGGCTGCCGATGTACGTCATAGCCGAGAACGATTGAATTCTTCGCGAATGCCGATTGGACGGCCGCTCGGTCCTTCTTTCCCGAGATCACCAGCGGTGGGTGTGGCCAAGCGTTCTCGCGCCGCTTGCGGGCCGTAAGCCCGTACCACGAGAGCGCCGCAGCCGTGCCGACAGAGCACATAATGTAGATGAGCGCTTCGATCAATTGCGGCTGGCGGAGGTGAAATCGAATGGCGACCACGTAGGCCGCAGCCAGCAGCAGCGAAATCACAACGCCCACGACGACCAGTACAGGCGTGTCTTCCGGCTCGGCATGCTGGCCCCTGCGGCCCGGCGCGTACTCGTTCGGCTGGGTCATGGCTGGAAGTAGCTGAAATAGAGAAATGTTCCGGCGGTAATGAGCGCAATCGTGCCCATCAAGACGAGAACCGGGTGTGGGCGGAACCGCCCCTTCTCGTTCTGTGGTTTCACGGGATCTGCGAGAAGTTGCTTCGCGTTCCGGGCCCAATCGGATTCCGAGTCCTGAGCGTAGAACTCAAGCAGGTGTTGGCGCATCTCGCTCAAATCGATTTGCTGGAGTCGGCTCATCGGGACCCTCAAAAGACCAGCGTGGCTTTCACCCTGGGATCAAACTCCAACCGCAGAACCTTCGGTGAGTTCATGTCCTGCCGGATGGCAACCACCCCTTGCCGGGAATCGCCAGGGGACACATCCTGGCCGTCACTCTGGGCCAACGCGACAGGCAGGGCCACTGAGGTAGCACGTCCAAGCCTGTCCAGGGCTTTGTCGCTCAGTTGAGTACGTTCGAGCGATGTGAGCGAAGTGGATGCATTCCCAATCTGGAGTTCGTAGATCTTGGGTGTGCTGACGCGAAATGGACGTTGGGTGTGGTTCTCGATCCGGTAGTGCAAATAAACCGTGTTCCTGGTGCGGAACACATTCTGAACACGCACCAGCACGCCGCCGTCCGGGACCTTTAGGCTCTTGCTCTCGATTGTCTGTGCCCCCAGCAGGGCCTGCGTCAACACCGAGTCGGCGATACGCTGCATCTGCTCATCGCTGGTCACAACCGGATGTGGCTTCGGGACAGAGCTGTCAACTGCGACACTCATTTTGGCTACCTCCCCTGCTGGTTCTAACTCATAAGTGAAGCGGCGTGATGCCGTCCAAACGAAGAGGTCGGTGGAAACTCCGGCTTTCAGCGGTTCGACCAGGACCTTGTCCTGCTGCCGTTCAATGTGGAAGGCGGGGCTGCCGGCGGCCGCCATGGCGACAGGCTCACCAAACTCGATAACGGTCACATGGTCGAGTGCGGTATGTACGCGAATGATTTCCGCCTGCGTGGTGATCTCAGAGGACTGCTGGGCCACGGCCGCCAGCGCGCAAGCGCTATATATAAGGATGACACTCAGAAGTTTCTTCATAACCTCGCCTTAGTGCTCCTGGACGGAACCCTCTAGTAAAAGCGGAGTCCCGTCCAAAAGCGGTTGATTACTGCACTGTGTCTCGTTCCTGTCCGGGAATAGTGGCCCCTTGAGGAGCCACTTCCTGGTCAGGAATGTCTTCTGCGGAGTACTTCCGGTCTCTGTAAGTGAACAGGTACGTACGCTTCACTCCGGCCTGGTTGGGTCCCGTTCGGATGGGCTCAATCAGGAAACTTCTGCCGTCGGAATCGACGTCGATGAATCCCTCACAGAGACGCGGCAGCAGCACGCGAACCGACTTGCCTCCGGTCCGCTCCGCCACCTTGTTGACCAGTTCCTGCGGGAAAGCAAAAACGAGAATGGAGCCCGTGCCCTCGCCGTTCGATACGATCCGATGCAGCGCCTGGCACCAGGCATCCCGATTTTCATTCTTGCCGATCGCCCAAAGCTGAACGTAGGAAATCACCGACTTGATCTCCTCTTTGGTGCGCTCCTGGTGAGTGTAATGAGCTTCTTCCGCCAGACTTTTGGCTTTGCGCTTCTGGCGGAGCAGCTCTTTGATTTCCGGCGCCGGGTTCGCTTCGGCTGCCTTGAAAGCAGCTTCCAGTTCTCCCTTCGCCAGGTCGAGTTGCTTCTGGATTGGTTCTCCTCGTTTGCTGATACTGGCGATCACCGCGGCATAGGCGCTGTTGACCCGGCTGCATTCTTCAAGCATTTCGCGGGTTGGGGAAGCCCCCAAAATCAGGCCCTTGAAATCCTTGATGGAAGATTGGCCGGTGAAGAACTCGCCAACCTCCATGCGAACCAGGTTATAGAGCGCGCCGATGCGGTCGTTTGGATCAACTTCGAGATAGTCGGGAAGCTGGGAAATCTTACGCACGTTCTTGAGGCGCAGCCATGGAGCATGGCCCACCTCCTTGCGTATTTCATTCACCAGCTCAAGGTTGGGTTTGACCTGATGCTTGAGACTGTCGAGGGCGTTCTGAAGTTCCCCCACCAGTTGATAAGCCCGGTCTTCTCTGCCCGCCGCAATACAACTGGTAATCAGGTCGGTGATGGAGCCGATCCAATTCCCTACAGCGGCCAGCGCCACGGCCTCCGTGTTAAGAGGATTACTCCTCTTTTTCGCAAGCTTGGTCTTGGTCTGCTTGAATTCATTTTTCAGGTTGAAGCGGCTCTCGACGAATCGGGGGAAACGCTCCTGGTAGATCAGGCCGCACCAGTCGCCGTCGAAATCCCCGCCATTCCTGGTTGCGGTTTGCGAGTGGAGAACCAGCGTGCCCTCCAGTCTCAATTGCCGCTCGATCAAGTCATCGAGAGCCGGCTGTGGCAGCGTGAGCCCCTGCTTGCGCAAGCGCTCTGCCAGCAGCCTGTGGAGTTCACCACTGGAAAGGTTCTCCAGCGGCAGAAGGTCCTCGAACATCCTGATCGGATAGCGGACCACTAGGCCGCGCATGGAATCTCCACGCATGATCGCCTTCTCTTGCGGGATCCAATCGGACCCGCAATAGACGGTCCCATTCACCAGTGCCAAGTAGCCATCATCGGCCAACATGAAAGCCGGCAGGCGATAGCCGCCGCCTGTCGAAACCTTGAACGCCCACCGCGCCAAGAGTTCGTTCAGGCGATTCTTGACATAAGGATAGCCGACCATGACACCGCTTGCGTCGGCCGTAAGCAGTGCCCGCACAATGTCGTACTCCGGATCATCGTGAGTTTCCTGCTCAAGACCGGTTGGCAAAGAACCTGTTGGAACGCCGCCTAAGAGTTCCATCAGTTCCTCGTACTGGCCTTCCCTCACTGCCTCGGTCAGCCGGCGGATCACCTCCAGGGTCTCTCGCAGGATCTCGAGCTGGATGGAGTTGTGAGGCGCAAACTGCGTCAACTGGTAGCTGGACGTGAATTCCAGCTCCCGGGAGATCTCGCGGACGCCTACGACTACTCGCCCTTGGAATCTCCTGTCCGAGCTGAAAATCGAGAATGACTCCTGCGCCCTCGGTTTCTTTAGCTCTTGTTTGGCCCAGGGCGTGAAGATTGAGCGTGCCGCCGGGACGATCCGTTTCACCACCCGGAGCGCCTGGGTATCGCCATCTTCCATTTTCAATCCCGGTTTGAGCGAACTCTCCGGGAGAATCACGTCCGCTCCAAGGGCTTCGGAAACATTGTCTTCCATCACCTTGAAGCAGCCCTTACCCTGGGCATTCTCAAACGCAATTCGAAACTGATAGAGGTGATTTCCAGACAGACCAAGCTTCTCAAACAGCGAGCGCTTGATCCATCCACGGCAGTCATTGGTTCCCATGGCATGGTCAGGGACGACCAGAATTCTCGTGTCGTCTTCTTCGATCATCGCCTCGCAGGGCGACACCAGCATCCCGAAATAGACCATCGCTGCCTCCGGCCAGTTGTGGAAGCGCCGGGCGATGATCTTGCTGTACTTCTGGTCCACGAAATAGAACTTTCCTTCTTTCGCGGAGCCGGAAGCCCCAACCAGGATGTAGTGAATCCCCTTGTGTTGGAGGTTGGCCATGGTTTCATGCACGCGTACTTCCTCGTGCATGTCCATTTGTTTCGGAATATTGACGGTGGCGACTCGGATGTCCGGATAGAGGGCGCTGAGAAGCGTGTTCTCAAGCCTACCTTCACCCCGGACCAGACTTTGAGTGCGGCGAGTGATTTTCCCTTCGCGGTCGATGTCTAGCTGCAGTACATGGTTGTCGAGCGCGAATTTTGTCGTGTTGGTGTTGATCGTCTTCATTTTCTGTTCTCCTTTAGCTTTTTCCGGGAAGCCGAAATGAGTTAAGGAGTTCGCATGACCTCAAGCTCTCTCCCTCTCGCCTGGCTCCCTTTTTTTTGGGTTTTCTGGCCAGGTTCGAGTTCGTCGAGCCGGGTCAGCACATATCCCCACGTAAACGGCCGTAGGGTGCTCAAAGGACCAAATGCTTGATTTGGTCTTCTGAGAACTTGGTGCTGCCGGTATTTCCGTTAAGTCAGTGAGCTAAGAGAAAGTCCTCTGTCCTTTCATCCTTGAGAAGCGGGCCTCGTGACCCGCTTCTTCGTTGGCGTCCGCAGGCGATGGGCTCACCTGCAAATCTGGTTCTTCAAATAATTGCTTCCAGCCCTCCGGTGATGTACCGGATATCAAGAATTCACGGACCTCTCTGGAGAGTTCAGGAAAAGCGTCCTGAACTTTTGCGCCCCGATCAAAATAACTGCGTGCGCTCTCTTCGGAGACAATTACCGAATATGGTTTTCCGGTCACGACGCACGGGCCAGTCAGCCGAATTCGCCCACCCGCTTCTTTCGTTGTGACCAGATTCATGTACATAACTTCTCCGTCCGTAGAGGTTCCGCAAACCACTGTCGATTTGCTCGTCTCAAAGAACCTCGCGCCCTGCTCCGATCCACGCTCTAGGTTCGGGGCAATGCCTGTTTCACGATGACCGGGTTGCCTCCGTTGACCTCTGCAACGGCGTTCCATGTTGTTACGGCAAAGAAGTGCTGGTTTCCTTTGAGCGCCGCAATCAAGGCATCTCCTTCCGTTGGCAATTCCCGCCCCAGTTCCGGCCTGCCCGAAGACGAGCCGTCCTTGGGCAGAAAGTACCGGACATTCACGTCCGCGTCTGGAGCATTCCGCTTTCTTCGCGGAGCCTGCGCCGGCGACGCCGCTCTGCCTACCGCTGACGCTTCGGCTCCACTACTGGCTGCTGGTTTCGTTTCCATGAAGAACTCCTGGGTTCAAAGTCGTCGATCTCTCAAATTATTTCTGGTTGAAGTCTGCCTGCTCGAACATTTGGCCGCGCTTCTCCCCGTCAATCTGCTGCTCCGCGTACTCGGCAATCAAAAGGCCGCTGGGGTTCTCCTCCGACCTCTTCTCCACCGCCAGCCGGATGCGGAACTCGCTCACGATCTTGTCCATCGTCTCGGCGTGGTCATGAATGTGGTGTACGGTCTTGACGCCGTGGGCGATGTAGGCCAGAGGGTCCTTGTCCGACCGCTCCAGCGGGCCGATGGTGAATTCCGAACGCGTTTGATCTTTGGTGATTTCCCCGATAGTGTTGTCCTCCTTCATCTTGTTCATGGCCGAGCGCCGCAGATTGAGGGTCATCATGTTCAGGCTGTTGGCCCAATTGGCGCTCACCGTGGAAGGAGAGAAATTCAAGTAACGATCCAGGAAGAGCTTCACGAAAGCCGTTTTCTCCAGCTCGCTCGGCTCAGCCTCCGTATCCTGCACTACCGTAATTGGCTTGGGACGGCCTACCACCGACGCTTCTCCATTGGCATCGACCCGGATGACGGTGGCCGGCTTCAATCCAATATGAATTGCGTAGCCGAGCGCGACGAACGCCAACAGCGCCGAGAGCGCAGATGTGAGCATGGAACGATTTGCGTAGGCCCGCAATGCGCCGTCATGCTCGTAGTACCGGCTGTAACGAAGCTTTTCCGGCAATTCCGTATCTTTATTTCTTTGTGATTTCAAGAACATTACAAGCTCCCGTTCACTGCTTCTTCGAAGAACTGCGGACCGCGTTTCC
>Ga0210403_10005768_pt1 | contig 10464 bp, 10 predicted proteins | sample IncBWC19MmetaG_FD_150863 | JGI IMG/M metagenome (GOLD analysis project Ga0210403, IMG submission 150863) | Forest soil microbial communities from Barre Woods Harvard Forest LTER site, Petersham, Massachusetts, United States - Inc-BW-C-19-M | ecosystem: Environmental > Terrestrial > Soil >... | reverse complement strand
CCTGGTGAACAATGAGCTTGTCTTCAGATTTCCCAAGCGTTCAGAGCAATGGGGGGAACTGGATCGCGAGATCAAATTCCTGGCCTTCGCAGCGGATAAACTTCCGCTCGCCGTGCCGCGCTATCTACAGGTCGTGCGTGAATCGCCCGCCGCCGAATTCGGATACGCCGTGTACCGCTATCTGCGCGGTCGTGCGTTGAACGTCAGCGCCGGCCCTCAGTCACAGCGCGTGGCCGAGGCCGCACGTATCGGAGGCTTCCTCCGAGTACTCCACGGGCTCAAGCCGCATCCTGACATTGCCTCCATTCTTCCGAGGGAGGACCAGCGTGGCATCGCCGAGCAATACTATGCCCGCGCAGAGCGGGACGTGATACCGCGACTAACGCCGTCAGAAGCCAAGGTCTTGCAGAAGCAGTTCGAAATGTATCTCAGCACGCCGGGCAACTTTCGGTTCCCGCCGGTAGTACTTCACGCCGACCTAGGCAAAGACCATATCGTCGTCGAGGACGGCTTGGTTTCAGGCGTCCTCGATTTTGGCGACGTAAACTGGGGCGATCCGGACTATGATTTCATGTACCTTTTCGTTGACTTCGGCGTGGATTTCGCAATAGAGGTGGCGCGAAGGTATGGACACCCCAACCTCGATCACCTTCGAATTAAGCTCTGCTATTTCGGAATATTGGACCAGATAGGCACGATTCTGGACGGAGCCGGACGGGCGCTCGAAGGGCAAGAAACTGCGGCATGGCACCGGTTGCAGCAGCTTCTACGGAGCGAGTAGCCGCCAAGCGCTGGACCGGCCGAGCAAGGAAGAGGGCGGTTGCGGGAATACTACCGATAAGACCGGTTATCACGGCTCAGGAGCACTCAACGGCGGGAGTCCATTTCCTCTGTATGGGCCCACAAAGCAGGCACTTCTTTCCCCGGCACTCCCGACACTCGAATGCAGCATGCGATCGAAGATCATTGAGAGTATCATTTTAGTGGCGATTTCGATACTGCCGAACCCGAGAGAAAGGATGTTCTAAGTGCTCACCCGACGAGATTTGCTCTCTGCCGCCGGCGCGCTTGCGGCTGGAGTTCTGACGAGAAGTTCTGGCTTCGCACAGTCAGCATCAGCCAGCGCTGCGTCTCCCGATCCAATGTCGTACGTGAATCCCGAATTCCGCGCCGCTCTGGGACGTGTCGCGAAAATGATGGAAGCAGTTCAGTCTCTCGACGCGAGTTCGCTCGCGAGCCTGCGGCAAGGCACGAACATGCCGGGCAACGCCCTTGCACCGAGCCCGCCGGTGATGGAAAAGACCATTCCAGGTCCTGCCGGAGCGCCCGCGGTTCGTGTCTATGTGGTTGGCAATTCGCCCGGCTCGTCGAAACCGGCGGTTCTGCACATGCACGGCGGTGGCTATGTCATCGGCTCGGCCACGAGTGCGCGGCGCGATATCCAGAACTTATCGACCGCCCTTGATTGTGTGGCGGTATCGGTCGATTACCGGCTCGCTCCTGAGACCACCTTTCCCGGATCGCTTGAAGACAACTATGCCGCGCTTCGCTGGATGTACACGAATGCGAAAGATCTCGGGATCGACGTGAAGCGGATCGCGATCAAGGGAGAAAGCGCGGGCGGTGGGCACGCTGCCACGCTTGCAATTGCGGCGCGCGATCGCGGTGAGTTCCCCATCTGCTTTCAGGTGTTGATCTACCCCATGCTTGACGACCGAACGGGTTCGACGCGGGAGATGCCGCCTTACGTCGGTCATTATCTATGGACGCCAGCATCGAACCGTTTCGGCTGGACCAGTTTGCTAGGGGTCCGCGCCGGCTCTGCAGTGGTGCCGCCGAACTCGGTGCCGGCGCGCGTGTCGAACCTGAAGGGCCTCCCGCCGGCATTTATCGGAGTCGGTTCCATCGACCTGTTTGCGCCCGAAGACATCGAGTATGCGCAACGGCTGCTGGCGGCTGGCGTCGGCGTCGAGTTGAACGTTGTGCCGGGAGCATTCCACGCATTCGACGGGATCGCCCCGGACGCCAGTTTATCCCGACTGTTCGCCCAGGCGTGGCGGGAGGCGCTACGCCGGGCCTTTACGCAGGCAGCATGAGAACCTGATCCTTGCTCGCCGTGTTTTTGAGCGCGGCTCTGCCTCAGTTTCATTCATATAATTTCCGTTAATGAACCACAACAGGACCTATTCGCATCTTGGCGATGGCGATCGGGGCCCTCTGTTGGCTGAGGCCGAAAGAGAGGCTTTCGTGTTTATTCTCTATCGACGTTCTTCGTTTTCTTATCCTCACGCAGTCCCACAAACTTGCTGTGCCGAAGGTGGTCATCAGACGTCCATTCGACGAACTCGAACTGCCCGACAACCTGCGGCTTGAGCCATCGACATTCCACCATCTTTGCGGCCGTCAGACCTGCACCCCAACGCCCAGCCTTTTTCTCGGGCAAATTTACGAAGGGGCATTCCTTTATTTCCAGCGGTTTAAGCTTCTCGAACAGCTCCGCTCTCGACGCAGGCGTGAAGCCATTCCTGGTCCGCGCGGCATAGACCAGCCTGTCGCCTTGGTAGTATCCGATGACCAGCGCGTCGAAATTCTTGAGTGTCGGCGTGTATCCGGCGATGACAAACTCCTGCGCCTGATTGACGCGCATTTTCTGCCAAGCACCGGAGCGCAAGCCCGGCTCATACTTGCTGTCGCGGCGCTTTGCAACGAGACCTTCCAGCCCCTGGGCCTTTACGGAACGGATTGTGTTTATCGCTCGTGCTCACACATCAGAACAACAGTCTCAGGCTGAACTGCAACTGCCGGTTATTGTTCACCTGTACCGACTGAGTGCCGCGCGCCGTGGTAACCTGGCCGAACGCAGCGTCAGTGAGGACCGTGTCAGGTCTGTCAAACTGCGGCGTGTTGGTGAAATTAAACGATTCGCCGCGAAACTCCAGACCAATCCGCTCGGTGATCCGGAATTTTCGAAAGACCGAAAAATCGATTTCGAATAGGCGCGGGCCGTGGAGCACGTTGCGGCCGACATTGCCAAACGTATTTGGCGCGGGCGCGGAAAACGCCGAGGTGTTGAAGTATAGTTGACCTGGTCCGATGTTTTCGTTTACCTGCACCGGACCATTCACGTTGGGGCGATTGATGTTGCCGGGCGCGTTCAAGCTCGCGTTGCTCGTGCTGATATCTAGGGGCAGCCCGCTCTCGCAAGTCCAAAGACCATTGAGCTGCCACCCGCCCAGCAGCCACTTTGACGGCCCTGTTTGGCCCCAGCGCTTCCCTTGTCCAAACGGCAGCTCCCATATGTAGCTTTGGGTGAAGATGTTTCTGCGGTCCCAGTCAGCGAGTCCCCGGTTGCTTGCCAGAAAGATGTTGTTAAAGTTGCCGCCCTGGGTGCTCGCGCTGTAGTCGATCGACTTGCCGTATGCGTACGAAGTGATAAGCATGAACCCATTGGCGAATCTGCGATTCAACCTCGCCTGTAGGGCGTCGTAGTAGCTGGGAGCGTTCCAGGGCTGGTTCGTGTCGGAAGTTCGACCGAATAAGACATTCTCCGGCCGGCCCTTAGCGCCCGAGCCGGGAATCATGCTCGCGTTGATGTTGATGTTATTGCTCGTCGGGACATTTACACCGTGATTGCCAACGAACGCCACTTCGGCAGAGAAGTTGGATGGTAAAGCTCGCTGCACGGTGACATTCCAGGATTCCACGTATCCCTGGGGAAGGTCTTTCGGTATGTAGGTGTAAGACTGATTCGGCGGGTTCATGATGATGCCGCTGGAGGGCAATTGCACTGGACTGATCGGTGGAACACCCATAGCTAGGGACCCGGCGGCAACGTAGGAGTTCTGCGCGGTAAATTGCGTGGCTTGGCTGACCGGGAAGTTGTAAACATTCGTGTCTCGAGGCAGATAGCTGATGCCATAGCCCCCGCGGAAAACGGTCTTCTCGTCAATGCGGTAGGCGACACCGAGCCGTGGGCCGAAACTGGTGGCGTAACTGTTAACGCCCAGGTCATTGGGGACGCTGCCCAGGCCCGCCAGTTCCAGCGTGTTGTTAAAGGGGTTGTAATTGGAGAACCCAGCCGGGAAGTGAGGCGTACTGGAGGGCCAGTATTCCCAGCGAAGCCCAAGGTCCACGGTCAGCTTCTGCGTTATCTGCCACTTGTCCTGAAAGTAGAGGTTATAGATCGTATTTCGGCGCGCTGGAAAGATGACCGCCAGGTCGCGGCCGATTGCACTCGGCTGATCAAGTAGGAAGGACGCAAAGGAATTGCCGAAGCTGGTCTTCGGGTCGCCGTTGAGCGACGTGGGCCCTTCTGCGAAGGTCCACTTGCCGCGCGGATTGAAGACCTGGGTCTGCAGCAAGTCCTGCCGTTCGCGGCGAATGTCGAATCCCCATTTGATTAATTGGTTTCCCTTCGTTTTCGTCCAGTTGTTGGCCCAGTTAAAGTTCGTGACTGATCGTCTCCACGGCAAGCTGTTGACAAAACCGACCACGGGGTTGCTGTAACCGTTGATGTCGATCTCGGTCAGGCCGCTCGACCATTGGTCAAGATTGACACCGGGAATGCCGATGTCGCGCGAGGTCGTGAGCCCGGTGTCGATGTTGATGGCCGAATTACGGTTTCGCACAATGCCGAATCGGAATTCCGTCACCAGCGTGGGGCTGAAGATATGGGAGTAGTTCAAGCCGGGGCTTTGGTTGCGCGAAGGTCCGGAGCCCTGGAAACCGGAGTTGTGCGGGCCGCCGTAGATGCCGCCGTTGGGTCCATAGAGGCCAGGGTCAAACACCGTCGCCCGCTGAAAGCTATAGCGCACAAAGAGCCGGTCGTTGACGCCTATGACATAGTCGATCTTGGTATCGAACTGGTCAATCGGTTTGCTCTGCGAGGTCGGCAATTCGAAGTTGGTTGCCAAGCCGGGCCGGTTAGGCGCCGGAATGAAGCTAAGGATCTTGGCCGGGATCAGCTTGATTCGGCTCATCGGAATCTGCTTGTTGGTGAACGGCTCGCGTCCGGTACCGTCGGGGTTTCCCGTGCTCGGATCGTAAATAGTGCTGGTGGCGGCGCTGAGATCTCCGCTTCGGAACGCGAGCGTCGGAATCGTGGGCAGATTGCTGTTGCCGAATACGTCACGGCTGCCCTGATAGTCGCCGAAGAAGAAGAGCTTGTCTCTCTTGATGCGCCCTCCGAAGCTGCCGCCAAACTGGTTATAAACCGCGTGCGGGACGGTGCTGGCGAAGACGTTCCTGGCCTGAATGTCGCTGTCGCGATGATATTCGAAGAGCGTGCCGTGAAAACCGTTCGTGCCCGATTTCATAATGACGTTGGTGACCGCTCCGCCCGCCCGGCCCAGTTCAGGGTCATAGTTCGTGGTGCTCACATCCACGGTCGAGATAGCGTCGGCTGGCGGGATGATGCCGGTCAGGTCCTCTACATTGTTGTCAAGACCCTCGAGCATGTAGTTGTTCTTGTGATCAAGGCCGTTCACAACCGATTGGAGGTGCTCCTGAGAGTTGAAGAATGCCGAGTGATCGCGATAGGATTGCTGCACTCCTGGAATCAGTTCGAGAAGGCTCTGGTAGTTCCGGTTATGGAGCAAAGGCATGGCGTTTAGCGACTGGTCTTCAATCTGGCCACCAGAATCGGCCCTATCGGTTTTCAGCAGTGGAGCCAGGGCGGTGACGTCCACCGTTTCCGTGACCGCTCCGGGAGTCAACTGCAGGTCCGCGCGGACGGTCGTATTGGCGTCCAGGGCAATAGCCGAGCGCACGGTCTTCCTGAAACCCGGATGCTCCACGTCAATTCGGTACTCACCGGGATCGAGATTAGCGAATGCAAAGAAGCCGCTGTCGTTTGTGGTTTCCGTGCGGTGAGAATTCGTATTGGTTTCAGTGAGTGCCACCTGCACGCCCGGAATCACGCCGTGAGAACTGTCCGTGATGGTGCCAAGGATGGTACCTTTGACGGTCTGCCCACAAACTGGAGCGATCGGCAGGATGGTCGCTATGATGATCAAAATGGGACTTAAGCCTAATAAGGCCCGCACGCATCCTTCATGACTTGGATCCCGCAGGACTTGGACAAATCCAGTTCGTACGAACCGTATCATTTCCCCTCCTCGCGAGTTTCCAACTCGACCATGATTACGAGGAAGCCCGCCAAAATCAGCACTTACTTTTTCACACGATGACGTCTGTGTCAAGGCCTTGGTAAGTGGCCACTTGGCGTCAATATGTAATGGCACTATGTAGCGACCTTTTTCGACACGAAAAAGGGATGCGCCGAAAGCTAATACTTTTGGCACAGCTCGCGGCTCCCGTTTGGAGCCAGAAAGACTGGCCAACCCAACAGTGGCCCGCAGATAGGCAAACAAGAAGAGAGGCGGCGATCCAGCCGATAGACCGCAACATCTGCAACACCCCTGGGGGTAGTGTTGCAACTTCCAATCTTCCGGTAGGAGATGCCAGCTTGGGTGGCTGTCAGGATCTTAGGCCGCCAGCTCGAACACGTTGTTGATGAACTGATTCTGACGCCGAATGTCGCTCCCGCTCACCCATCGAGCCTGTCCCTTCCGCATCATGTGGATCGCTTCATAACCCTGAATCGCTCGTCGCGCGGCCTGGAACTCTCTGAATCCCTGCTTGGCGTTCACCCGTCGTTTGATGGCGCGATGGTCTTGCTCGATAATGTTGTTCAAGTACTGCACAGGTCGGTGCCGACACCGACGCCGGAGAGTTCCTTCCTTCTTAGTAGCCGGGATCGCGGAGGTGTAGATGGGTGCTAAATCCGTGTTGATGACGCGAGGCTGTGGATGCGATCGATCGCTCAGAGCCTTGCGAAATAGCCGTTTGGCGGCGTCGGCATCTCGGAAGGCCGACAACAGGAAATCAATCGTCGCGCCTGCCGAATCGATCGCCCGATACAGATAACACCAGTGGCCTTTGACCTTAAGATAAGTCTCGTCAACGCGCCACGACTTGTTGGTGGCCTTGACATGCCGTCGTATCCGCAGTTCCAGTTCGGGGCCATATCGCTGCAACCAACGCCACACCGTCGTGTGATCGGCTGCGAGGCCGCGCTCCAGTAAGAGCTCTTCAACATCGCGCAACGACAACGAGTAACGAAGGTACCAACGAACGGCGCAAAGAATGACTGCCGGCTCGCTCTGTCGCCATTTGAAGATCGTTGGTCGAGTGGCCACGGTCCTTTCAGCCTATCAGCCGGGACTCTGCGAGTTGCAACACTACCGTGTTTTGGTGTCCAAGTTGGTGAAGGATACCGTGTCAGATTCGTTTTCACTGCTCGTTGAGTACGTGATCCGCTCGACCCGATCGTTTTTCGGTTTGGTGCTCGGTGGCTTTTGAAAGCCGACGCTAAGGCCCTGTTTGAAGTTGCAAGTCGCAGAGCGGGTTATCGGAACATTGCTCACAGGGTAGAACGGCCTTTCCCAAACGAAAAGGTCGCCGTTGGATGCGGCGCTGACAGTCTTTTGAGGAGTCCGCTCCTGTGTTTTGGTCTGTGGCGGCTTCTGCGCCTGCCCCTGTGCGACAACCAAGGTGACAAAAAGCAGCAGACCAGATTGACAGAGCTTCATCGTTGTCCTCCTTCTACAGGTTGAACCAATCGGGTGAAGGCTACATTCTCGACTAGCGCCAACCACTTATGCGACACGACTGATACGTTCCGCAACAGCAATTCAAGCTGCGGCGACGATGATTTCGTCGGTGACTCGTCCATAAGATGATCTATCGGGATCACTCTACGACTTCCTGTCCAAAGAGGAATGTAGTGATGCGAGTTGATGCCATAGGCGTAGTTTGCGGACGGATAATAGGCAACAATGAGTACGAGGCCACGGAAAGACAGCGCTATCTTGTAGCTGAGGTCCCGGTCTTCGTGCCGAAGCGGAATGCTGTTAGCCGGATTCGTCCAAATGGCATACTGAAGGAAATCGACTGTCTTGGCCGACTGATAGCCAGCGCCAACCACCAGAACGTCGTTCGGGAGCTTACCTGATGCGAGAGTCCGCATGTGTTGATCGGGCACAGGGCGACCGATTTCGTCGTTTGAACTTCCGTAGGTCGAACAACGATTCAGAACGGCAGCGGTCTTCAGAGTCCAACGTGCCAGCGTAAACCGCTCCAGGTCAGGAAGCGTTTCAAGGTGAATCGGATGGTCAAGCAAGCGGGTAAGAATGGGTTTGACCTCGTTCTCCAGCGCAGACATCCATCCATGATTGCAGTCGGAACAGACGCTTCCCGCCACAAATGCACTCATGACGTGTTGGCGCATGTCGATGATGCGTCTGTTGTCGCTCCGCACTCGCATAGGCGTTACGACATTACCCTTGACGCCTAGGTGTTCCTGGAGCCAATTCGGGAAAACATGCTCGTCGGTTTTTCCAGAGTGAGCACTGCCCTTCGGTTGAAGCGCATTACCACAGAAGAGACATGATTTGTTTCGGGCACTCGCCATGCCTCTAAGTGTAGCGTTTTGATGGAGAGCCGCACATCCGTCAAGCCCGTTCGCTCCTACCGAAAGGGGTCGCTCCAGGGAAAGCGATTTCCTTCCCGAACAACGAGTGGGTGGGATGTATAACGCCCCGATGGATGGGACCCTTTTAGATTTTCACTGTCGAAATTTCGCCTGCTCCACCTGCGTCTGCTCGAACGGCCCTGCCTTGCCGATGGCCTCAAGATATAGCGTGGCCTTGTACAACGCATCGTTAAACTGGTGAAGCCCCTCGTACATGTCGAAGATGTTCTTCATCACTCCGCTTCTCGGGTGCGATTCTGTCGCTCGAAGATCCCATCGGAAACATTCTTGCGGGTATAGGCAAGAGTGCGGTCGGCGTCGGCCTGATCAGTCCGAGAGCGCGTCCTCTCCGGCGGTATCCGTGCGTGAAATAGACATCAACAGGATGCTGGTGGAATTACGCACAGAGCGAGAGCAGGTCGAGGAAGCGATCATGGTTCTGGAGCGGCTGGCACGCGGCCGGGGCAGAAGGCGGGGGCGGCCACCCGCTTGGATGAAAGCGATGAAGAGACGCGGCAGGCCACCCGGTAGCAAGAACAAGCCCAAGACCGAAGGCTGACTCGTGACACATAGGCGGGAACCGGATCGCCTTCAGGCTAGACCGCCACGCGCAGCTTGATCGCGTCGTTGGGCGCATGCACCAGGTCCTGCTTGGTGCCTAGATACCGCTCCGTAGTCTGCACCGAGGCATGGCCCAACAGCAATTGGATCTGTTCCAACTCGCCACCGGCGGCACGGCACAACTTCGCGCAGGTTCTTCGAAGGTCATGAGGCGCGATACCGGGAAGGCCCACGGCTTCGGCATACTGCTGGAGCATCTGCCAGACGACTTTCTCGCCCAACCTTTCGCCCGCAACGCGGTCGGCGCGGCTCACAGGGCGGAAAACGTGACCATCCGCGATGTCACCCGCAGTGGTCCACGCATCGATCGCAAGCTTCACCCAGGTCGGCATTGGCGCGGTGCGGACGCGTCCGTGCTTTCCGACGAGATCGACAATGCACCAGCGGCCATCGCGTTGCTGGACATGCGCGAAGGTTAGCGCCGCGACCTCAGATCGTCGTAGCCCGCACCCGAGAAGAATGGCGAGGATGGCTCGATCGCGCAGGCCTCTCACGGTGCTGACGTCGGGCGCGTTGAGCAGGCTTTGTGCTTGGCGCACTGACAGCCAATTGCCCATGCGGATGCCCACGGATTTCGCGCTTCTCACACGGGCGATTCCAGCCGCGAGTTCCGGCGCGAGCAGTCCGTTATCGGCCGCCTCAGCGGCCAGCTTGCGAATCGCCGACATCCGAATGATGATCGACGACGAGCCAAGCCCGCGGTCCTCCAGTGATACCCGCCACGCGCTCACAGTGGCCTTTGTGAAGCCGGCCCGCGGCGCCTGCTTGAACCATACCAGGAACTCGTTTAGCGCCATGTTGTATACACGTTTCGTAATCGGTGACGAGACGCTATCGAGGACCAGCGCCTTTAGTTTCTCCCACCCCGCGATCTTTTCCACCACAATCAAATCGTTCATTTTAGGTCCTGTGTCTGGGCAATAACGGTAGCTATGTCATGAGCACATTACCTCTCTGGCGTCGGAAACATCAAGCGGGCGAAGCCTTAGCCGACGCGTACTCAATTCAATTCCCCACCGCAGCGTGCCGATCACAAGCGGGTGGGGCAAAATGCAGGCCCAATACCGATCTGTATCTCTCTTCTACTGCCCTGCAATTTTCTTCGTGGCCCTTGCCTTGCCGCGCCCCTGCTTTCTCAAGCGCATCGTGGCGGCCGTCTTCGCTCGAATGCTGAGTTCCTCAGGTGTCCTCGATTCGCTTGGCGTCATCGATTCAGGGACAGGCTTTCCGCGAAAGCTCGCAATTTCTGCCCAAAACTTTACGAACTCAGGCCGTGGCTTCTTCCTGCGCATCGCTTGATTCTAAGAGGC
>Ga0210403_10005767_pt1 | contig 10464 bp, 10 predicted proteins | sample IncBWC19MmetaG_FD_150863 | JGI IMG/M metagenome (GOLD analysis project Ga0210403, IMG submission 150863) | Forest soil microbial communities from Barre Woods Harvard Forest LTER site, Petersham, Massachusetts, United States - Inc-BW-C-19-M | ecosystem: Environmental > Terrestrial > Soil >... | reverse complement strand
AGCGGGCGTTAGGCCGCTCAAGGTGCCCACTGCCGTGTTGCAATTGCCGCTGAGCACCAGCGGAAAGTGACCGGCGGTCCGAGCGGACCGAACGGTAGTGGCTAGTCGCCGGGCCAGTTCGAACGCGGTTCGGATTTCGGCGGGTGGGTACGCCGGGTCATCCTCGATGATGTGGATGGCGGTAACGATGTGTCCCTGACGTTGGAGGTGAGCAGGGAGCCCGGCACGGACGAGGTGCTCGGGCCCGGCCCCGCAGCGCCAACCGCGCTGGCCGGAATCGTAAGGGACTAGCAGGAGTTGGATATCCATGCGGGAGATCAGGACAATGGAACGCGTCTAACGAGAATTCGACCCAATTCTTGGGCATTTCAAGAGAAACACCTACTTCACACTCCTACAACGGCGGGATCCACCACTAATTATACGAAGAACGGCGGTAGCATCATCACCTATCGCCCGAGCCAGCCCTCAATCAATAGCCGGTTGGCGAGGCTTTGCTGTTAGCTTCCCGTTGCAGTTCTTCCGCACTAACCCGTACGATGTGATTAGCAGGAGCTGCCGCCGCCCAGCCGCCACTGTCATCAACTTCCACCCAGCGACCGGGCAGACGACTTCCGGTAAATGGTGCTATCCAAACCAAATGTTTACCTTTCGTTACGGTTACGGACGCGCGCGTTTGTTTGAGCTCAAAATTCAGGTGTGTCGATTCACCTGGTTCGAGCGTCGTATTATTGATGGAAGCCTTCACGGCACCATTCACAACCAGTGTCACCCGGTAATTGCCTGCCGCGAGACTCTCTAAACTGTAACGGCCGTTTACATTCGTTTTAACCGTCGTGAGCAATCTCCCAGTGTTTGTCGCTTCAATCCGGATATCCGCGCCTTGAATCGGATGCCCCTTAGCATCCTTGACGATTCCCTGCAGTACGGAACTCGCGGCCGATGCACTTGCGACAAAAAGCATGACCCCAATAAAACCAATCCAAATAGATTTGATAAACATAATAAGAAAGAGGGTGGCAACGTGGCAAACGCACAATATCCAGTTGGCCAATTTCGATGTGGCCAGTTTGCGTGTTTTCTGGTTTTGTTCGGGCGCGGTTTTGGGTTGCCTATTAGGGCAGCATCTCGTGTTGAGAAAGCATTAGCGGGGTGCGAAAGTCGTGTCGGGAAATGAATGGCGCAATCTATGGACGTACAGGCTCAGCGGTCCCAAAGCAGCGCCGGCGTCGTTTAGTCATGTCGTTCGAAATGGTGCGGCTGGATCGCGCGTCGTCCGAGCCGCTTCATCAACAGCTGTATCGTCAAATACGAGAAGAACTTGAGAGCGGCAGTTTTGATTCAAGCGCTTCACGTGTGCCTTCCTCACGAGTGCTTGCTGCAACTCTGGGGATTTCGAGACCGACCGTAAACCAGGCGTTCTCAAAGCTGCTTGCAGAAGGATATCTTCAAGTCCGGAAACGGTCTGGCATCTTTGTCGCCGATCATTTACCGGCGACTTTCCTGAAAGCTGCAAAGCTGGCGACGACCGCGCGCACCGAGCATTCCCCTCTTGTCGCTCGACGAGTCACGAGAATGACCGATTTTCGCAGCGGCCGATACCTCGATGTCGGCATTGGCGGCCCGCCATCCGTCACGCTCATCGCCGGATTGCCGGCCGTGGATGAATTCCCGATTGCTGTTTGGGAGCGCTTGCGCGAGCAGGTTTTGGCAAAGAAGGGAGCCCACCTATTACGTTATGCTTCGAGCCGTGGCGACATCGAACTAAGGAAGGCGATCGCCGCTTACTTGTGCGACTTCCGCGGCGCCAATTGTCATCCCGACCAAGTCGTAGTCGTGAGCGGCATGCAGCAGGCGATGCTGGCGTGCGCACTGGCGTTAATGAATGAGGGTGAAGTGGGATGGATCGAAGATCCCGTCTTTCTTCAGGCACGTAATGTCCTGGCTTTTGTCGGGGCCAAAATAATCCCCCGCCCGATCGATCGTGAGGGGCTGGTAATCGGGAAGTGCTCACGGCAAAATTCTCCCAGACTCATTCTTGTCACACCGTCGCACCAGTTTCCCTTGGGTGTGACAATGAGCTTGAAGCGGCGGAAAGCTCTTATCGAGTTCGCGGACTCGCGCGACGGCTACATCCTGGAGGATGATTATGATTCCGAGTTTCGTTTCGATGGGCCGCCGCTGCCATGTCTCCAAGGTTTGGACAATGCCGGCCGAGTGATTTATGCCGGCACTATGAGCAAGATCCTTTATCCATCGCTGCGCCTCGGTTTTCTGGTCGCACCGCCAAAACTTGTCGACACCCTCGTCAAGGTGCGCGCTGTCATGGACCAACACTCTCCATCGATTGATCAAGCTACCCTGGCGCGTTTCATCACCGAAGGATTTTTCCTCAGCCATGTGAAACGGATCCGCGAACTCTATGCCCAGCGACGCGTATTCTTTATCGAACAATTCGAAAAATGGCTGGGCGACTATTTCGATCTGGAAGTAACGCCAGCCGGTTTGCACTTCATCGCCTGGCTGCGGCGCAGGGAAGAGTTACCGTTATTCATGCGTGCTCGTGAGCAAACCGGCGTTTGGCCCCGGCCTCTTTCTTTCTTCTGCATCAAGGCTCAGTTGGATCCGGCATTCGTCTTTGGATTTGCGGCCTGGTCGCAAGCGCAAATCGAACAAGGTTTGGCAAAACTAGCATCGGCGGTTAAACAACTGAAGCAGCGTGGCGCGGGAAACGGTTCATCATTTCAAATCCACCCTGTCCCACCTGTCACGAGTCCATACTGGCCTTCGACAGCTGTCCAATAGAATTAACTGGCTAACGAAAATTGGATTGAGCAAAACAGCCGGCCTCTTTCGAGCCCCACTCGACAATCAGAAAGACTTGTGGACGCAACCGCTCGGTGGCGGCTCATTCGCGAAGCGCGCCGTCGTCCACGTGATGAGCAGCTCCTCGAACGGCGTACCGGGCTGGACAATCGTGAAGTGGTAGCGTCCCGCGAATGTCCAATATTCGAGTCATTGACCAGCAGAGCAGCGCTCTTCGACATACGCATCGTGCTAGCGAGGATCCTTACAGGAGAGGCAATGGACCCAGGTGATCGGTAGGCCGTAAGCGTGCACATCGAACATTTATGAATAATACGGACCAGATTAAACTGTTTGTCTCAAGGTTCGCGATACAGTTGCCTACGTTGCTCGTTTGTTTTGTGGCTGGTGTTGTTATTCTCGGAAGGTGGAAGGAGGACTCCAAGGGCTCGATGTGGGCGCTTCTTGGATTCGGCCTGGCCGCGGTTCTTTGTTTTGCCGTTCCAGTCGCGCAGACTGCTGTGCAAGATTGGGTCAGGCACAGCGGCGACACGACGTCCGAAAGCGCTTCGGTAATGGCCGGCATTTCGATCGTGTGGTCGGTGCTGCGCGCTGTCACTTACGCTTTCCTTTTGATAGCGGTATTTGCAGGACGCTCGACCTCGCCTCCAGTATCCAGGCCCTTTGATTCAGATAAGAACACCTATCAAGCCTAACCAGTCGATGAAGTCAACGTTTCCATTGAAGATAGTTTGATCACTGGCGTCCGCGGCAAAGAGATTGCCTGCCGCGTCAAAGGCGAGGCCGAAACCCTGCCCAAGGAAGCGAACCAAACGTGCTCCCGGCCCCGTCCGGAGTAAATTTGAAAATGGTGCTCGCAAAGGCGGGACTGGTTTTATCAAACGCCATGACAAACACGTTGCCTGCTCTATCAATCGCGAGGCCTTCGGCCGCGAAGTTAACAACGCCTCACGTGATGACAGTTGGGTCGGCGCTCGAGGGATCCGATGGTATTGGCGACAGGGTTGAATCCCGGATGCTTATCGCGACATTATCGAAGACATGAGCGGCGCGTTGTATGATACCGTTAGCAGGCCAGAAACCGCGGCGAACGGCGATTCCACAGGGCAAAACAAAAGCCGCCACGCCGTAAAACGTGACGGCTCACTGTGAAATGCTGCTGCTTGTTAGGCTTTGCTAATTTGTTGGCGACTTACTTGCGGTGCAGGTTTGTCCACTTGTGGATAGGTTCATAAGCCTTGCACGAGAAAGCCGTGTGTCACATTGCCCCCGTCAATAGACTCTCCGGTGATCGCTCCCGGGTTGTTGTTGCCCAGGGGGATGGTGCCCTGGCCTGCGCCTGTGCCCGTGCCCGGAACATCGAACACGCTAAAGCTGCCTTGCTGATTTCGCAGGAAGCCGTGATTTACGTTGCTTGCGTCGATGTACTGTCCCGTGATCGCCCCCAGAGTGTTGTTGCTTTCAGGGAGGGTGCCCTGGCCAGCCCCTGTGCCCGCTCCCGGAGCATCGTACGTGGTGAAGGTGCCATCGGTAGACCGCACGAAGCCGTGAAGCACACCGTTTACGTCGACGTAGACTCCTTCGATTTCCCCGTTCGGAGTGAGGCCTACGCCGAATGTGCCGTTGCCGCTGCCCGGGGTATGGTCGGCGCCCGGGGCATCGAACGACGTGATGGTGCCGTCGGAAGTGCGCAGAAAGCCGTGACCCACGAAGTTTGCGTCAAAGTAGAATCCCGTGATCGCGCCAACAACGTTGATGGCGTTGGGGTCGGTGAATATGGAGCCCGTGGGATCGAACTCGGTGATGACGCCGTTAGCGGCGCGCACGAAGCCGTGCTGTACTGAGCTCGCGTCCACGTAGAATCCGGTGATCGCGCCTGCTGGGTTGATGCCCATGGGAGTGATGTTTGAGGGGAAGGTCCCCTGGGGAAACGGTCCTGTGCCTGCGTCCGGAGCATCGATCTGGGTGAACGTGCCATTAGCAGCACGCACGTAGCCGTGACATCGGGCGCTATTGTCGGTGTAGAATCCCACGATCTGCCCAGATGGGTTGACGGCGTATGCACGCGTACCCTGGCCGTTCCCGATGTTTCCACAGGATGCTGAACAAGTGCCCGCGGCCGGATCATCGAAGATGGTAAAGGTCCCGTCGGGAGCGCGCAGAAAACCGTGCCGGGCATTGTTGGCGTCGTGAGTGAATCCCGTAATCGCCCCTGAAGGGTTAATGGCAAAAGCGACGGTGCCCTGGCCTGCCGCTGTGCCCGCGCCAGGTGCATCGAACGTGGTGATGGTCGTGTTCGTTCCGCCAGCATTCACGGAAAGACCCAGCCCCAACGTGTAGAGGATCAAGCAAAGCGCCATTCGTAGACGCGGGTAAACGTTCGACGTCCAAACAGATTTAAAGATTTTGGCAGGAGTGTTAGACAAGGTATTTTTCATAATTCGTTTTTGTCATTCATTGGAAAGAGGCTGGCAATAACCAGATCGCGCAAAAAAGGCTGACCAGTTTCGCTTGTCGCGGGAACCAAGGCTTTGAGCTGCGCAACATCTCTTGAGAAGGCATTCTCTGAATGCGAAAGTCGCGTCGTGAAAATGAATGGCGCGATCTACGGGCGCACAGTCTCATCGGTCCCAAAGCACCGCCGGCGTCGCTTAGTCATGTCGTTCGAAATGCTGCGGCTGGATCGCGCGTCATCCGAGCCGCTTTACCAACAACTGTACCGTCAAATACGCGAAGAACTTGAGAGCGGCAGTTTTGATTCTAGCGCTTGTCGTGTCCCTTCTTCACGAGTTCTCGCTGCAACTCTCGGGATTTCGAGACCGACCGTAAACCAGGCGTTCTCAAAGCTCCTTGAGGAAGGCTATCTTCAACCGCGGAAACGGTCTGGTATCTTTGTCGCCGATCATTTACCGGTAACTTTTCTGAAGGCTGCCAAGCCGACGACGACCGCGCGCACCGAGCATTCCCCGCGTGTCGCCCGACGGGTGACGAGAATGACCGATTTTCGCAGCGGCCGACAACTCGATATCGGCGTTGCCGGCCCGCCGAGTGTCACATTCGTCGCGGGGTTGCCCGCCGTAGATGAATTCCCGATTACTGTTTGGGAACGCTTGCGCGAGCAGGTCTTGGCAAAAAAAGGAGCACACCTATTGCGTTATGCCTCGAGCCGTGGCGAGATCGAACTACGAGAGGCAGTCGCTACTTACTTGTGCGACTTCCGCGGCGCCAATTGTAATCCCGAACAAATCGTAGTCGTGGGCGCATGCAGCAGGCGATGCTGGCGTGCGCGCTGGCGTTAGTCAATGAGGGTGAAGTGGCATGGATCGAAGATCCCGGCTTCCATCAGGCCCGTAATGTCCTCGCTTTTGTCGGGGCCAAAATGGCTCCGCGCCCAATTGACCGCGAGGGGCTGGTAATCGGGAAGTGCCCACGGCAAAATTCTCCCAGACTCATTCTCGTCACACCGTCGCATCAGTTTCCCTTGGGTGTGACAATGAGCCTGAAGCGGCGGAAAGCTCTTATCGAGTTCGCGGACTCGCGCGACGGCTACATCCTGGAGGATGATTACAATTCCGAATTTCGTTTCGATGGGCCGCCGCTGCCATGTCTTCAAGGTTTGGATAATGCCAGCCGGGTGATTTATGCCGGCACTATGAGCAAGATCCTTTACCCGTCGCTTCGCCTCGGTTTTCTCATCGCACCGCCACAACTTGTCGACACGCTCGTCAAGGTGCGCGCTGTCAGGGACCAGCACTCGTCAGCCATTGATCAAGCTACTCTGGCGCGTTTCATCACCGAAGGATTTTTCCTCAGCCATGTGAAACGGATGCGCGAACTCTATGCCCAGCGACGCGTATTCTTTATCCAACAATTCCAAAAATGGCTGGGCGACTATTTCGATCTGGAAGTAACGCCGGCCGGTTTGCACTTCGTCGCATGGTTGCGGCGCGGGGAAGATTTACCGTTATTCATGCGTGCTCGTGAGGAAACCGGTGTTTGGCCCCGGCCTCTTTCTTTCTTCTGCATTAAGGCTCAGTTGGATCCGGCATTCGTCTTTGGTTTTGCAGCCTGGTCACAAGCGCAAATTGAACAAGGTTTGGCAAAACTAGCGTCGGCGGTTAAACAACTGAAGCAGCGTGGCGCGGGAAATGGTTTATCGTTTCAAATCCAACATTTGTCACCTGCTATGAGTGAATACTGGCCGTCGACAGCTGTCCGCTCAAATTAACTGGCTAACGAAAATTGAGATTGAGCAAAACAGCCGGGCCCTTTCGAGGCCACGCGACAATCAGAAAGACTTGCGGACGCAACCGCTCGCTGGCGGCTCATTCGCGAAACGCGCTGTCGTCCACCTGACGAGCAGCTCCTCGAGCGGCGCACCGGGCTGGGCAATCGTAAAGTGGTCGCAGCCCGCGAATGTCCAGTACTCGAGCCCTTGACCAGCAGAACAGCGCTCTTCGACATACGCGTCGGTGGCGGAGGGCGGCACGACGATGTCCGAGAGGCCTTGCGCGATTACGACGGAGGCGTGTATGGGACCGTCCGGCGTGTTCTGCTCAAGCCGAGCCTGAAGCGCTTTGTTCGAACTCGTCGCCAATGCCGGACCATCAAACGTCGCTGCCAGTGCCTCGATGCGGTCCGAATCTTCGGGCGGGACAGAGTCGCATAAGTTTACCATCTGACGCGCAGCATCGAGCGCCTCGGGCCGAATTGCTTGCTCGAAAGTGATGTCGGGATAGAACCGGCTGTACGCCAGCGCGAGATACGGTCCAAACAGCTTGTCCATCGCGACGTTCTTCGCGAGAATGTTCTTAACGTTCGCGGCCGGTGCGATTGCCGCGACACCGAGGACTTCGAGGTCCGGCGCGTAGCGCGGCCCGACAATGCCGGTCCAAAGCGCTGCGTGTCCCCCCTGCGAATAACCCCACACCACCGTGCGTTTGTCGAGCGTAAGCTCGGACATGTGCCGCGCGGCACGAACCGAATCGAGTGCCGCACGCGCTTCGCCTTCGCCGATCAGGTACGGATGCGGGCCACCCTTCTCTGCGAAAGAGTAATCGGTCTCGACCACGACCCAGCCGGCCTTCACAATCCGGTCGCGCCCGGGGATGCCCGCACTCGGCGCCGAGAAAAGCGACGGCATGCATTTCTGCAGCAGGCCCGTCGTGCCGTGCTCCCATGCGATCACAGGACGTGGGCCTGCAGGAGGATCATTCGGCGCGAACACGGTCGCGACCGCCGTCGCCGGCGTGCTGTCGTCCACAGTGGTTGCATAAAGGATGCGCCAGCCTCGAATGCCGGCTGGCAGTATCACGTCTTTGAGCGGCTCGCTTCGCAGTAACGCGCCAGGCTGGTGCGGCACATCCGACGGAGGATCGTAGAATGCATCTGGCGCGTGCGCAGTGATGCTCGCGCGAACTCCCTGGGGTGTCGGCGCGGCGCTCGACCCTGACGACGCTCGCTTGGACCGATTGCAGCCAGCTCCGGCGAGCAAAAAAAGCACCACCGCGGAGGCAATCGAACGAACTCCGGCAATGTTCATAAGCCCTTCTCCTAGCAAGCTGTGATCAGCTGTCCATCGGGCGGGCGAGATGACCTAACGAGAATTAGACGGTATCTTGCAATCTATTTCCTGCCCTTCCCGGGGAAAAGCGATCAAAAGGCTGCACGACGCGATTTGTGCGAAGTCATTTGGCATTTAGGAAGCGCAATGATTCGCGGGGGACTCTTTCAAGTTCGAGAAACGCCGTCAGCATTTCATCGGCGTGCACAACGAAACGCTTTCCGTCGTCGCGATGCGCGTCAGAGATTCCAGATGGTTCGCACTTCGGTATCCACGGCTGAGACACAGTCCCAACTCCAACCGGTTTTGCTGAGATTGTCAGCGATGATCTCCCAGTACTTCATGGACTGCAGGAAACATTCTGACTGACTGACGGATTAGAAGACGACGTGCAGAAAGCGGTCAAGCAATTCGCCCAACGGGATCATAGTCAGGACCAGCGGCGCCACGGGCGCGAGCGAGATTACGGCTAGTTGCAGCAGCGTATCCTTGCCGAACGGCACGGGCTTCATGCCCTTCACGATTTCAAAGCTGTTGCCCAGGTCGGCCAGCGATTGGAGATCGGTGCTGCCCACCAGCGGTTCGTCGGCCAGCGCTCCACCGCGCAGCCATTTCTGGTCAAACTCGCGCACGTAACGCTGGGCCAGCCCGCCGTATTCCGCCAAGCCCATGCGCTTGGTGCGAGCCAGGCGCGGGGTGAACACCAGCAGCGGCGCGAGCACGAAGAAAAGCATCATTATCACCATCGCGAGGAGTTCCAACTTGAAGTCGGTCAGCTTTGCGCCGGCGTAGAAGATCTTGTTCGCCATCACGCCGGCGAGCAGCACGCCCTGGCCCGCCAGCAACGGGGCGAAGGCGTAGGTGACGGTGGAAAGAAAGCCGAGGCCGCCGGCGCGGTCGGGGTGAGTAGGCACGAGACGGAGTTCGATCCGCGACACCTGCCAAAGAAACCGTGTCCAGATGAGCAGCCGGAAATACCAGCGCAGTAGAATGAACTGGACGAGGGGCAGACTCACGCAGCCAAGCCACCAACCGGCGAGCGTCGGTTGCAGTTTCCCAGTGACAGTCATCCCATACCAGGTAGGCAAATCCATGGCCGCGTGCCTCCGCCAGATGAACAGAACCCCGAGTCCATAGACGACCGCGATCAGGAGCACCTCTGCCAGCACGGAATTGCGCAGGCGCATCGCCGCGGCGATAGCCGCGTCAAACCTCCCGCGTGCCTCGCTGGGCAGCAAGCCTCGCTTCACAAACGTCCCGACCACGAGGCGCATCCGCTGGTGGACCACCAGTTCCGCCACGATGAGCAGTGGAAGCGCGAGCAGGAACCGGGCATGCACGTCCACGTCGAGCAGGAACGGCACCTTGACACTAGCGCCCCACGCGTGTCCTTCCGCGATCGACAGAGCCAGCAACGGCAGCCACGTAATGAGTGCCAGGGCGATAACACGACGCCATAGCAATTCCGCCACATCGCCGCAAAGATGCGCACGACGCAGGAGCTGAAAGAGCGGTCCGCCGAGGATGAGCGAGAAATCAGGTGGTTCTGGCGAGAGCGGTTCTACGGGTTCGGTTTTCATGAGCTTGGGATGCTATCGCTTTCAATCCTCGGCGTGGGCACGCTTGAAGGCGGACTGCTTGCCAACTTCAAGAGCACTCTTGTTCGCCCGCAAGAATCAATCGCTGAGATACAGCCCCAACTCCACCTGATCTTGCTAACCTTGTCAGCGATTATTTCCCAGTACTTCACGCGATGAATCATGCCGTTTTAAATCTCCACACCAATGAAAATGTGATATAGACTCGGCCGAGCAACGTGATCACTAATGAATCTCGCTTGGCTACTTTACGGTTATCACGCAATTTTATTTTGGGTAGGGGTACCTATTGCGATCTTTCTATTGTTATGGTGGATAGATAGAAAGAAACGCAAATGAATTTAGCTTGGACATTTGGGGATTTTGTCAGCCCAAAACTGCACCGACCAGACTTGGCGAGGTATCCTATCATTGGGCGGTGGGTGAGCAGCAGGGCGGGCTATCGCAATCGACTACGCAAAGTTTTTCAGCCGTTCA
>Ga0210403_10005766_pt1 | contig 10465 bp, 4 predicted proteins | sample IncBWC19MmetaG_FD_150863 | JGI IMG/M metagenome (GOLD analysis project Ga0210403, IMG submission 150863) | Forest soil microbial communities from Barre Woods Harvard Forest LTER site, Petersham, Massachusetts, United States - Inc-BW-C-19-M | ecosystem: Environmental > Terrestrial > Soil >... | reverse complement strand
GGTCATCCAGATGGCCGAAGAATAGTCGAACAAGAAGACATGGTTTGCGCCGGGGTCCAGCGTCTCGCGGATCATGACGCCTGCCTGCGCGGAACTACTACCCTGCAGGCTCACAACTCGCGCCACTATGGTTCCGTCTCCGGAAAGCGGCTGGTAGACAAAATGCAATCCGTCCGAGCTGCTGTAAAATGTCCCTTGTCCTGCTCCCGTCACGCTGAACGTTCCATTTTTGTAGCTGGCACTCCCCGCTACACCTACCGAGCCGATATCCCCATCGTTCCAAATCGAAGGGAGCGTAGGAATCAGACGAATGGTAAGGGAAATCGTAGTGGTCTTCGTCAAACTGCCGGACTTGCCCGTGACCGTCACCGAAGCGGTTCCTGTTGCCGCCGTGCTGCTGGCTGTCAACGTCAACGTGCTCGTTGTCGCTGTGCTGGTGGGATTGAACGATGCCGTCACGCCGCTGGGCAGACCGGATGTCGACAAGCTGACGTTGCCAGTGAAACCGTTCTGCGGAGTGACCGTGATGGTGCTCGCGCCGTTAGCGCCCTGCACAATCGTCAAGCTGTTTGGCGACGCCGAAAGGGTGTAGCTCGGCGGTGCTTTCACTGTCAGTGAAATCGTCGTTGCGTTCGACAGGTTAACGGACGAACCCGTGACGGTCACCGTGACCGTGCCTGTCGTCGCTGTACTGCTGGCTGTCAGCGTCAACTTGCTCGTGCTCGCCGTGCTGCTGGGATTGAATGACGCCGTCACGCCACTGGGCAGACCGGATGCAGAGAAACTGACGGTGCTATTGAAACCATTCTGTGGAGTGACCGTGATCGTGCTGACGCCGCTGGCTCCACGCTGGATCGTCAGACTGGTTGGCGATGCGGACAAAGTGAAGTTTCCCTGAGGGTTCACAGTGAGGGAAATGGTGGTGCTCTCCGTCAAACTGCCCGAGGTACCCGTAACGGTCACTGTAACGGTGCCAGCCGTTGCAGTTCCGCTCGCGGACAAAGTCAAAAGGCTAGTGGTCGTTGCGGGATTCGTCCCGAAGACGGCGCTGACCCCGCCTGGCAAGCCGGAAGCGCTCAAAACCACATTGCCGCTGAATCCATTCTGCGGATTAATCGTGACAGTGGTGGAACCCGCGGAACCCTGGGGGAAGTTCAAATTAGCGGGCGATGCTGAAAGTGTGAAGCTAGGCTGTGACGAAGTCGATGGCCAGTTGTTCACCAAGTTGGCGGCGTTGACGCTACCGATGCCGGTTGCGAAATCCCATCCTGTCGTAGTCCCATAGGCAGGGGCGAAGGTGGAATTGGAAGTCGAAAGCACGCCCACGGAACCGCCGCCGAGATAACAATTGGGGCCGGCGCAGTCCACATCCATATCACCCAAAGTCACATCGTAGAAAATGCAACCGCTGGCAACGGTGTTGCCATTGCTCGAGTTGCAGGAGCTATTACCGCTCGAACCGTACTCCGCAGCCGCGAGTTGATAATAGATTGGCGCGGGATTCCCCTGGGGACCGCCAGCCTTTTGATTGATGAGCGCTTGCATGCCGGCCATGATCGGCGACGCGAAAGATGTCCCGCCCGCCCCGGACCACGCGCTCGGATCGGTGCCGCAGGCAGCACCGCCATTCGCAGTATCGGACCAGCAAAACACATAGTAGTGGCTCCACAAGCCGTCGGCGGCGAAGAGTGCAACGTCCGGAGTGTCGCGTGCGCCGTCATTGGGATTGCCGAGAATGGACTGCCACGATGGCTTGGCCCAGCCCTGGCAGGAGCCGCTCACGACGCTGGGAGTTGAAGGCGCGCCGCTGGCGCATTGACTGGGGCCGCCCCCGCCCGCCACCGTGGTCATAAGCAGCGAGCCGAGATTCGGGTCGCTACAGAGGCTGGACGTGCCATAGGTCAGGCTGTGGCCCTCATAAGCGGTGAGCAACGCCCCGGCGCACGAGTCATTCCAAGGAATCTCAGGAACGTAGGAAATGGCCGAGCCGAAATTAGCGGCGTTGCCGGAATTCCAATACGTCGCATTCGTGCCGGAATAGGTGTCGCTGAAATCAGTCCCACCCACAGCCACGTTGTTCGGAGTGGAAGCGAAGGCGTTGACAGCGATGCCGTGAGTTGCTTCGGCGACGCTATTGTCACAGCCTGCCGCGCCACTGTCACCAGCGGCAACGAAAACGGAAACGCCTTCTGCTGCGGCCTGCTGATACGTGGAGTTGTAAGAGGCGTTGGCGGCCGCGCCGTTCACCGTTTCGCATTGGCCGTAACTGATACTCATGATGGACGGTGGTGGAGTGCTCGCGTTGATCAGGTTCTGGATGGCGATCAATCCGCCGAACGTAGCGCCACTGTCCGCGCATGCCGCCATTTCTATCGCCGCGCTTGGAGCGGAGGCGCTGGCCCACTCGGCGTCGAGGATGGCCTCTGCATCATTGGGAGCGATGACGCCGGGAGCGGCGCAGTTGTTGGTGCCGCTCGAAGGCGCAGGATGGACCTGCGTGAACGACGCAGAGCTGTAACCGGAGAGGCCGAGAGTCTGCCGAAACGCGCTCCAGTCCGAAGCGCTGAAGACGTCGGTGTCTTCAATGAGCACGATGGTCTGGCCCTGTCCGGAAATGCCCGCGCTGAATACAGGGCTCAAGTTATAAATTTTGGCCAGATCCGCAGGCACCACAGCATAGGACGTGCCTCCAAATGAGTCAGGGAATGTGAATTGGGACCGTGGCTGGTGCATCTTGTACATGGCATGGGGTCGAAAATCGTGCAGCGAAACGATGCCGGCCACAACGGGAGCGAGCGCGGCGGGAATTCGCGGGTCGCTCATGTTGCCAACATGCTTCTCGCCGTTGGCCTCCAGATTATGAATTTCCGTTTGGAATGCTCTTCGCACTTGCGCTGCAGTGCCGGAAAAATCAATGAGCATGCCGCTGGCATAGACAACGTTGACGCGAAAACCCTGGGACATGAGCCAGCTAGTAATTGCGTCGAGATCGGGTTTGGCCACGCCAAAGCGTTCGCCGAATTCCTGTGCGCTTAGCCAGCGATGGAAATTAGGCGAGCCAATGGTCTGCAGTTCATCAATGAATTGCTGCACCGCTCGTTCCTGTTCAGGAGAGCGCTTCAACTGAAGCAACATGTGCTCCATCGCAAAATCGTCCGCCACGGCACCGCGATCGTTTGCGGCGCGCGCCTCGGGCCGCGTGTTGCCCCCGAGCGGGACACGATCCCTTTCATCGATGCTCTGGATGATCCGCGGCTGTGCACGCAGGCCCGATTCGACTTGTGCGTTGACAGCCGAGGCTGTGCAAAGAACGGCTAGAACAGTAAGGGAGAAGGACCCCAATTTGCAGCCCATGGGTCCCCTTTCTTATACGAAGATTCGCAACAACCAGAGTGCGGAGAGAAGCACCGGCCCCAAAAGGAGCGCGAGCTTGCACTATTGCAGTGACACGTAGATGGCCGGGTCCTCATGCCTAAGAGACTCCCGACTGGACATACCACATCCCAGCTAGGATACGAAGTGAAAGAGCCTATTTATGAGTAAGTTTAATAGCGAAACTGGCGTCAAAAAGCAACGTCCAAAGGGCCAGTTTTCGGCCAGAGGCCGCGCGGCTTAAACGCGCGTAATTCCTCGAGCCTTCTGAGCAGGTAGAAGATTGCTCTGGCGCTCACCGAAACCGCACCCCGGAGCAAGGCGCTATTCATCCTTTCTCCGATGAGCGTAAGATTTCAGAACTCCTGTTGACATTCTATATGTGAATCGGCATTATTCCTATAGACCATCGATAGGAGATGTCTTTTGAACTCTGAACCGACAACCCTTCTGCAAGGGACTCTGGACATGCTGATCTTGAAATCGCTTGTCGCTGGCGAGATGCACGGGTTGGGAATCTCGCGCCGGGTCGAGCAGATCACTGGCAGCACCTTTGTTGTCAAGCCAGGCTCGCTCTTTCCTGCCCTCCACCGCATGGAGGAAGAGGGTTGGATTTCCTCTTTTTGGGGAGAATCCGAGAACAACCGCCGCGCGAAATACTACCTCTTGACCAAGGCTGGACGGAAGCAACTAGAAGTCGAAACCAAGCGATGGGGCCGCATTGCTTGGGCGATCGCGCAAGCTTTGGAGACAACCTAGCGAGGTGTTTAGTATGCCGCTCCTTGTGAAAGTCCGCAGTTTCCTGCGAAATATCGTTTCCTGTCGCGGTGTGGAGGCGGACCTCGACGAGGAGGTTCGTTCCCACCTCGAACTGCTGGTCGAGGAAAACATCCGTGGGGGCATGGCGCCCAAGCAAGCGCGACGCGCCGCTCGAATAGAACTTGGCGGCCTCGAGCAGGTCAAGGAACAAGTGCGCGACGCGCGGGCGGGCGCTTGGCTCGATTTCCTGCTGCAGGACCTCCGCTACGCCATGCGCATGCTGCGCAAGTCTCCGGGCTTCACCTTCATCGCGGTCTTGACGATTGCTCTCGGTATCGGAGCCACCACCGCGATTTTCAGCATCGTCGATGCCACGCTGTTGCACCCTTTGCCGTATCCGCATCCGGAGCAACTCGTAAGCATCGCGGATGATCTGCCGGGCGTCGGCGCGAAGGACGTGGGAATGTCCGTGCCTGAATGGCACGACCTTCAACGGTCCGGCATTTTTGAGTACGTTTCGCCACAGGGGTTTGGGTCCGTGAATCTTACGGGCTCTTCGCAGCCGGAGCGGGCGCGCTTCTCCCCCGTCGCGCCAAACTATTTCGCGTTGCTGGGCGGCGTCAATCCAGAGTTGGGCCACCTTTTCAATCCCGACGATCAAACTCTTGGATTTACTTTGGAAGTGGTTATCAGCGACGGACTTTGGAAGCGGGTTTTCGCCGGCGATCCGGGAATTCTGGGCAAGAGCTTGCGGCTGGACAACGACCTGTACCACGTTGTCGGCGTTATCCCGGCTGATTTTCACGATCCGGGCCGAACTACAGAAGAAAGAAACACCGAAGTTTGGGCAGCGGCGGGTTTTGCCGGACCGCCGGCGCCTCCCCCCTTGCGCAATTCGCATTTTCTTCCGGGGGCCATTGCGCGGCTTAAGCCTGGACTGACGATTGCGGCGGCCCAGAGCCGTTTAGACGCGTTGGTCGCATCGTTGCAGAAAGAATTCCCGGAAGATTATCCGCTCCAGAGTGCATGGACGGTGCGGCTGGTTCCGCTCAAGGAGGCCGTGGTCGGCAACGTTCGCCAGTCGTTGATTCTGCTGCTCGGCGCTGTAGGCCTTGTTCTGCTGATCGGCTGTGTGAACGTCGCGAATCTCTTGCTCGCGCGAGCCAGCGCCCGAGGGCGCGAAATGGCCCTTCGGCAAGCGCTCGGCGCCGCGCGGAATCGTCTCGTTTCGCAGCTCCTGACCGAAGGACTGCTTCTTTCGCTGGTCGGCGGAATGGCCGGTTTAGCAATTCTCTTTTGGACGCAGACTTTTCTGCTGAAAATTCTGCCCGACACGCTGCCCCGGCTCAACGAAGTATCGGTCAACTGGGCGGTTTTGCTTTTCGCATTCGTGGCCTCTCTGCTCGCCGGCTTGATTTTCAGTCTGGCGCCTGCGTTACAGGCCAGCCGGCCGGATTTGACTCTTATCCTCAAACAGGAAGGGCGCAGCTCAACAGGCTCTGGGGGACAGGCGCGCACGCGCCGCGCGCTGGTCGTAACCGAATTTGCTCTTTCTTTGGTGCTGATGATTGCTGCCACCCTTCTGCTCCGCAGCTTTTGGGATTTGTTGAATGTGCAGCTAGGGTTCAACCCGCAGAATGTAATGGCGGTTCGCGTGTGGCTGCCCATACCAAATGATCCCGCAACCGACATCTACCAAACGCCCGCCAAGGCAGCCGTCTTCTTGCACGAAGTCCTTCGTCGCAGCAGAACTCTGCCGGGCGTGGAAGAAGTGGCCGTCGGCGATCTGGCGGCACTGCCATTAGGGCATGGTCGAGACGATCTCAATCCGTTCCCGTTAATCTTCGAAGGCCGCGAAACGCCGATCAGCCAGGCTCCTTTGGTGAGCGGTTCCTTCGTCACCCCGGAATATTTTCACTTGCTGGGGACGACGCTGCTGCGCGGCCGATTATTCTCGGAGTCCGACAATGACAAGGTTCCAGGCGTAGTGGTAATCAACGAGGCGTTCGCGCGGACGTACTGGCCAAAGGAAGACCCGGTTGGCAAGCGCCTCAAGCTTCCAACGCCGTTGGACAATTCGTTGCTTTCCTGGAACACCGTGATCGGCGTGCTCGCGGATGCTCGCACAGAATCGCTGGCGGATTCCAGCGCTCCACAAATGTATTTAAGCTTGTACCAGCGGACGGCGAAGGAACTGGCTATCTTTGTGCGCGGGCGGCTGGACACGGCTGCGATTCCGGTGGCGCTGCGCCAGCAGGTGCAGTCCGTCAACCCGGAGCTTCCCGTTTTTGGTGCGCAGATGCTCAACGAAACGGTTTCCGATTCTCTTTCCGAAAGGCGATTCTCGATGGAAATGGTCGGTCTGTTCGCTCTCACCGCCTTGCTTCTCGCGGGGCTTGGAATTTACGGGGTGATCTCACACATCGTAGGCGCGCGGACGCAGGAAATCGGGATTCGCCTCGCACTCGGAGCGCAAAGTTCGAACATCCTGCGCATGATTCTGCGTCAAGGATTGGGGCTCGCCACGGCGGGTGCCGCGGCTGGACTTGTTGGCGCGCTGATCGTGACGCGCCTAATGACAGGACTGCTGTACGGCGTGAGGCCCGCAGATCCTTTGACTTTCGTGGGGGTCGCCGTTCTGCTGATCGCTGTCGCTCTGCTGGCTTGTTACATCCCGGCGCGGCGCGCGCTTCGCATCGATCCGCTCGTCGCGCTGCGCCATGAGTGAATGCATCGGAGGGCGAATTCTGATTCAACCCGGGAATTACCTTGTACGAACTGGTGCTTGTTCGGAAAAACACGCAAAGGAGAATGAACCCATGCAGACGAACCACCTATCAATGGACATGGCACACAACAGCCGGAAATTCAAAAGATGGACTGTTTGCGGCATCGCTCTGATTTCCTTTGCCGTTGGATCGCTCATTACTGCTCGCCTGGCGCGCATTGGCCAAGTGCGGGCCGACAGCAATCGCGTCTTCGAGCTTCGCGTTTATCATTGTCTGCCGGGCAAAGTGCCGGTGCTTGAGTCACGCTTTCGCGACACAACTTCCAAGTTGCTCGCTCAACACAATCTGAACGTCGTGGGCTTCTGGGTACCTGAGGGTGCTCCCGCCGTTTTCGACAACACATTCATTTTTATGCTGGCTCATCCCAGCCGGGAAGAAGCAAAAAAGAACTGGGCCGCATTTGCGGCCGACCCGGCCTTTCAAGAAGTTGTTAAATCTGAGCAAGGCAACAAAACGACGGAAAAAGTGGATGTGACGTACATGCGTCCGACGGATTTTTCGCCGATGAAGTAGGGGCACGACAGTCGAGTTCTAAGCCGACGGAACTCTGATTCACAAGTGGCTTATCGGCCGCAGGGCGCTCCGTTTGTACGCACCTATTATTGAAATGATCAGGGCTCGGACCGCAAAGTACATTTTTCACAGGGCGGCGACAGGCAGATTCAAAATCTGAGGGCCGTCGGCTTTCAGGAAGGCGGCGTGAACCTCGGTGCGACGTGACTCGGCGAGACGAATGAGTTCCGAAAAGGCCGGGGAGGAGCGCAGTGACGCAAAAGAAGAATCTCGTTTGAGGGCTGTTCCGCACAAAAAACCACTCTCGATCACGCCAGAAAGCGCCTTGATGGCGTGGTCCGCCTCTCCGATGAGTGCCAGATGGCGCCCGGCGTAGTACCGCAATTCCAGATCCCTTTGGATTAACAATTCTCCGGACTCAATGGCGTCGAGACACGCCGCAAAGTTTCCTTCGAGATAGGCGCGAAGAGATTGCATGAGCGCGCGCATTGGACCGGGAGCGCCTGCCGTTTGTTCGCGTTGGCGAAGTTTTGCAATTGCGGTCCGGGCATCCCCGAGGGCGGCCAAGGCCGCGCAGTCGAGGTAGAATCCGGCTTTTTCGCCATAGCAATCGAGCGACTTTTGATATTCGCCAAGCATAAAGTAGGTGTGCGTAACGCTGGTGATGGCGTGCGGGTCGAGGTGGCGAGAACGAAAATGCGAAGCGAGCGAAGCATCCAGCTCGTCTGAATAGCGGCAAGCCTGGACGAGACCGGAAAAGAGCTCGGGGTCGTTCCGGCGGGAGCGCGCGCGCTCGAGCAGCCGAAGCATGGCCTGCGGCGCCCGGCCCTGATCGCATTCGATGAGCGTGTAAAGATTGTGGGCGATGGTGAGATCCGGATTTAGAGCGAAGGCTCTGGCAAAGGCCTCATTTGCCCGCTCAAAGCCCTGATCAACGTTTTCCGCGAACTTGTCAATAAAACGATTGACCCTCCCCAAGCGAGCCCATGCCGGCGCGTATTCGGGATCGGCTTCGAGACACTGAAGGTAGAGGCCGCGCGCCAGTTGCATGTTTTCCGGCGTGCGTACGCTGACGATCTGATTGGCGCGTAGATAATACTCATAGGCCTTGGCGCTGCCGGGCACATCGCGCCGGAGACTGCGCCGCTCGCGTTCGCTGAGGGGCAACATGAGTGACTGCACGATCCCCTGAGACAGCTCATCCTGCAGGTGAAATAGATCCCGCAGGGAAGAGCTGACCGTTTCCGACCACAGGACTGTGCCGCTGGGCGCCTCCACCAACTGGCAAGTTACGCGTATTTGATCGCCGGCACGCAAGAGCGAGCCCATCAGGATGGCATCCACTCCGGCCTCCGCGGCTATTCGCTTGGGATCTGTTGCGCCCGCGAGGCTGGCGGCCAGCATGCTCGAACGAACGATGAGGCTGTCTATGCCGGAGAGTGAATTGCACACAGCGTCCGGCAAGCCATGGGCCAGAAAATCCGTATCGTCATCCTTCTTGAGCAGGCGAAAGGGAAGAGCGATCAGGCGAGTAACAGTTTTCGGCCGGATGAGGGCGGCGGTGCTGGTAGTGATCGTGATGGCGTTTAGTGCGTCGAGCATACTGCGTGACGAGGCGTAGCGATCTTCAGGGCGCTTGGCGATAGCCATGCGCACTACCTGATCGAGCAGTTCGATTTCGCGCGATCCGGTGAGCGGAGGCGGATCGTGGTGCATCACGGCGTATAGGACGTCGACGCTCGATGCGCCCTCGAAGGGGCGGTTGCCACAGAGCAGTTCGTAGAGGCAGCACCCGGCGGCGAAAACATCCGCCTGCGGGCCGGCAAATTCTCCGCGAGCTTGTTCCGGCGCCATGTAGTGTGGAGTGCCCATGATCATCCCCGAGGCGGTGAGGAGTGTCGCTGTCTGAAGCTGATCGCTCTCTTCGGAGAGATCCTGACTCGAGGAACGCGCCAAACCAAAATCAAGAAGCTTCACTCCGTGCCGGGTCAGAAAAACATTGGAGGGTTTGAGATCCCGGTGGACGATGGATTGCTGGTGGAGAGCGGCGAGGGCTTCGAGGATTTGACGCTCGATGTGCGCAACCTCCGGTGTAGGGATTGCGCCCCCGGCAATGCGATTCGCCAGCGATTGGCCGTCGAGGAGCTCAAGGACCAGGAAAAGGTCGTTGCCGTCTTCGAGGACATCGAAAACCTGGCAGACTCCGGGGTGACTCACGCGCGCGAGGGAACGTGCTTCACGCCAGAGCCGGCTACGCGCTTCCGGATTCGCGGAAGACTGGTGAAGCGTCTTGATCGCCACGGCACGACTTAGGCGTTCATCCCAGCCCTCGTAGACCACACCCATCCCGCCCGCACCCAGCTTTCTGCAGATTTGGTAGTGGCCGATTTTTTCTAACATGAGAATCTCTGGCGGCCATGCTATGCCTGCCTCGAACAACCTGCAATAACCATGACAGGGAGGGGGCGGCCACGCTGTTCGATCATCAGTGGGCCAATCGAGATAGCTTCCGGTATAGAAGGTTGTTCTTCTGATTGCTACGAAAACTTGTGAACGTTGATGCGAGCCCAACTTCTCAAGCTGCCGCTAGTTGTGCGATGCATGCTGAGCGGCCACGTGCGACGAATACTGTGGCGGCAGGTATTCAATCGTGACGTCCTGCTGAGCTTGGACAGGCCTTTTGTTCAAAAGCGTGGGCTTGTAACGCCACATGCGAATGGCGCTCGTTGCAGCAGGAAGAAGGGAGCTCGATCCGCTCACAAGCTTTACATCCACCACTTGGCCGAGTTTTCCGATGGTGGCGCGTACCTTTACGGTTTCTGACGCTCCATAGCGATCCCCCGGCCTTGGATATCGAGGCCAAACGAAGGATACAAGTTCGGCAGGTTGCAATCGCGCGGGCTGATGAGTCGCTGCAGCTCCGGGCTCAGGCGCTACAAGAACGGAAAGTTGCGAGGTCATTGCGAACGAAGAGGAGGCGGCGATCGGTTCTTCCGGCAGAGTGAGCCTGAACGGTTTGCTGCCATCGCCTG
>Ga0210403_10005765_pt1 | contig 10465 bp, 11 predicted proteins | sample IncBWC19MmetaG_FD_150863 | JGI IMG/M metagenome (GOLD analysis project Ga0210403, IMG submission 150863) | Forest soil microbial communities from Barre Woods Harvard Forest LTER site, Petersham, Massachusetts, United States - Inc-BW-C-19-M | ecosystem: Environmental > Terrestrial > Soil >... | reverse complement strand
TTCAATAGTAATTGCTGCGTTGTAAATAAGTGTTGAGTAAGCGGCTCCTAACTAAGAAATATCACAACTAAATCTGTCGTTAGAGAGCCGTTACTCACACTTATTGCAATGACTGAATAAAGAATCCAATCAAAACGGAATTAAGCAAAAAACCGCTTGACACAGATTGTTATTCAGATTCATCACAATTTGGATAAGCAAGTACGCCATCAAATAAGCCTTCCATTCCTATTTAACAGCAAATGCTTACCCAATATTACAATGGCTTTGCTTGAAAAACACAAAGAGCATTGCTATTGTCAATTTTCACCATTTACTGTATCTCACAAGTAGTAGTAGCTGTTCCCGCTACTGTCATTCCAAATCCGGTACATGTTGTACTTGCTTTTGAATTAGTATTGTCGATTGTTACAACTGTTGTAAAATCATTGATACCGGGTTGCAAAGTGGTACACGTACATGTGTGCGCTTTTCTACATGATGTAGAAAGAGCCGCTACTATTATTAATGATAAGATTATTTTTTTCATTGTAATATATTTTATGTTTAACTGTTATTTAATTTGTTTGAGTAAGTAACCCTGTTTGAAAAAATCAACCACTAACAATGGAAAACCTACAGGGCACTTACTCAATTTTATTTACCGAACTGATAGGCTAATCCTAAGTTGATGTTTAGCATCGTGATAGCCTCATGATAATTAGTTAGCAACCTCCCTGCAACAATAACCCTGTTTGAGTTCTGTATAGCAATGTTTGGGTCTGTATAATAATAATCAGCGTTAAGTTTAATGCCGATATGATTTGTTATAGAATATCGAATACCTGCACCAGCCTGAAATCCAAAACCCGTTCCGCTTGAGATATTTTGAGCAAAGGGATGTGGTTTTCCTCCGTCAACGACGTTTACATCAAACTCAGGAGTATAAACAAGCGTAAGTCCACCAACAGCCCGAAAATCAATCGTAAATTTTTTGATAGGTATAGAAAAATAAGGCCCTACAAAAAAATTGTAAAAGTTGTATTTGGTAGTTACTGTAACAGATATGCTATCTACATCAAAGTCTTGTTTATAGCCATCTGACATGGTTTGTAAATTAGCCGCACTAAATGAAGCAAAAGAAAATAAACCTCCTATACCAATATATTTATTTAGGTAGTAAGCGCCTTCTACACCTATATTATAGCCCATTGCATTTGCATAGCCTGAGCTGTTATTGCTATAATCCGATTTAGTAATGTTACCCATTAGGTTTGAGTAACCTCCAGTAACACCAATAAAGCTTTTTGCTTTACCTGTATTTGCATCATCTTGAGCAAAAGCAGCATAGCTTATAAAGCTTGCCGCCATATATATAATTAGTTTTTTCATTATTTAAATTTTAAAGAATTAATAGATTACAATTTGCATTTGTACCTGCGAATCTGTTGAGCCGGGGGCAAATGTTCCATTCTTTGAATTGGGCTGATGCCTTAAATAACCTGTGCAATAAGAACTGGATCCGTTTACAGTATAAGTTGTAGTAACCTGGTCAGTAAGTCCTATCGGTAGAGGAGGGTTGTTAGAATCATGGTCTTCACGAGTAACTTTAAAATTAGCGGGATTTGTAGTAGCATCCTGATTAGCAACTCCGCACAATCCTAAAGAATTATAGAAAAAATACAAGTGATAGTTTTGTCTTTGTACACCTATTTCCTGTGTTATGTCATTTACCGGAGTTTGTGTTTCATCATATATATGAACTGTTAACGCATAAGTTGAATTAGCACGTAAACGTGCTATTGGTTTAAGCGTGTCTTTATATGGCTTATTTAAAACTGTGCTATCTCTCCAAACAGCCCAGCATGTATCATGTGGGTTAGATATATTTTGAAAACGCCATTTAATAGTAGTCAAAAATTCATTTCCCGGCAAAGGCGGAGAAACGGCTTGTTCTGTTTTTTTACAAGAACTAAATATTAGTGCACTCAATATGAATGCACCAAATAATATTCGGTTTAATTTTGTGTTCATCTTAATTTTATTTTTTATGTTAATTTGATTCGTTTAATTTTAATGTAATAAATATATCAAGCAAAGGGCGGGCCTCTTGATTGTTTGAGTTTCTTTAAAGCATTTCGTATTTTATAAAAATAAAAAACATGCTTTTGTATAACAGTAAAGTAAATTATCGGAACATATAATCCACTAACTAATAATTTCTTGTTTGTTATAACCTCGCATAACAGACAGTTTTGTATATCCGGTTTATGTGCATGGAAACCGTTTTTTGAATAATGCCTTAGCGATACTTCACCGCAGCATTTACCTATTTCATGTTGGTGCGTAAATAAAATAATTTGCCCTGCCACAAAAATTGTTAGTAGCAACTTTGCATACAGGATATGTTTTTTACTTCTATACATCCTGTTTTTTGCTAAATACAGAGAAAGGTATCTTTAAACGCAAAGTAAAATTGCGTCCCAAAGCATTATTAAAATAACGGAAACGGTCTAAGTAATCTCTGTAAACAGTATTCAGAATATTGTTTGCCATAAAATTAATGTTGATTAATTGTTGCTTTATAGGAATTGAAAAACCTAAATCGGCATTCAACAACCAATATCCTGCGGGTGGTGGAATATAATCTTCATTAGGAGGTACGTGGGTTTGCTTGCTTACTGTTAAAGCAGAAGTGCTAAAATAAAGTTGCTTCAGCTTACCAAGCGAAGCTTTTGAAAGTGTAAATCCATTTTCATAACGGTTGGCAGGGGCATAAATCAAATAATTATGAATGCTTCTGTTATAGGCATATAAGTAAGTAGTTTTAGAATTAAGAGTTAACCAGTTAAAAAGTTTATAGTTGATATTAGCATCCACTCCGGTTAAATAAACATTAGCTGCCGTATATTGAAATAAAGGAAATGTCCCTACTCCGGTAGTTATTACTTTTGGATATTCAGGTTTTAAATAAATGTAATTATTAATAAGATTGTAATAACCACCTATTTCTACGGCTAATTTTTTTGAATTAAAATTGAGATACGTTTGGGTATTATATGAGCGTTCCGCTTTTAAAGTAGTATCCCCCTTTTCATAGGATGCGGCACTTTGATGTATTCCGTTTGCAAATAATTCTATGGGCGCAGGTGGTCTCCATCCTATACCTACAGAGGAGTTTAGCGAAAGAAATTCATTAAATCTATATACAGCACCTAAGGTAGCGCTGTAATTTGCCCAACTATATTCGGATGAATGTTTGGTTAATGTGGAAAAATCTTCCGTATAAGTTTGCATCCATAAATAATCATAACGGGCACCTGCTTCAATAGTCAGTTTTCTCTTATTCCATTTTTCAAGGATAAATGCGCCTCCGCCATAATTACGATAATTTGGTATCAGAGCACGGTAGTCAAGACCCTGATAAATATTTCCCTGACTAATAAAATTAGTGCCTATACTTCCTGAAATATTTTTTATAGATGGATACTCCCAAATAAGTTCATGGGTTGTAGATGTAAGCTGAAAATATGCATCGGGCGTATTGGGAGGTAAATTGCCAAGGGGTTGTTCATCTCCAAACTCCGAACGTCTATTTTGTTGCCAGGCATAGGTATATTCTAATTTGCCTGCTTTATTAAATTTATAAAACCCTTTTCCTTTTGCCGTTTTATGATCAACCTGCTGATAACCCCTTATTATGTTGTATGAAAATACAGAAGGCCATAACGGTGTTGGTCTTGTTGCTGCTGCTTCCAAATCTTGTAAGTTTCCGATAATAGAAGTCCACGAAATGCCAATCGTAGTATTAAAATCACTAAAGAATCCATCTATACCAAAATTCTTTTTTCTGTATGAAAGTGCTCCCGAATAATTTCTTTCCTGTATGCCACTATTGGGTAAATAATAGGTAGGGGTACTAAAATTACCTGCTTTTCTAAAAGTTCCTTGCGCTCTCCAACTTAAACCGGATAATTTCTTTCCAAAAGCTCCCTCTAAAAATCCTGAGCCTGTTCCCGACCTTCCGTTTGTTGCACCAACTAAATTTATTTCTCCATTTAAACATTTGGTATGCGGCATTTCTTTTGGGTCAACTAACACAACACCTGCAATAGCATTCATTCCATAACGTATGCTGGCAGCTCCTTTTATAACACTTAGTTTAGTTGCAATAAAGGGGTCTATCTCTGGGGCATGGTCAGCACCCCAATTTTGGCCTTCTAACCTTACACCATTATTTAATAATAATACTCGGTTACCGTATAAACCATGTATCATGGGTTTAGAAATACCCGGGCCTGTTTGTAAACTATTTACGCCCACAATGGCTTTTAATGCTTCCCCTAAAGACAAGCCTCTTGTTTTTTCTATGGTAATACCACTAATCTCATCTTTTTGTAAGGTTTCTACTTCTTGCTTTTTTATTTGATGGTCTTCAATGGTAACATCTTTTAATGTGTTTAATGGAAGTAAATTAAATACAACCGAAGTGTTATTCATAATAGTAACAACCGTATCTAAATCAGCATGACCAACATAGGCTACTCGTATGCTGTATTTACCTTTGCATAAGCCATCTAAATAAAAATGGCTGTTATCATTGGCAGAAACTCCTTTGTTAAGTTCTTTAATGTAAACAGTTGCAAAACCAAGTTCTTCATTTAGTTTGGTACAAATAATTTTACCCGATAACGAATATTTGCATGTATCGTTTTGTGCAACAATTTTTGTGCATAGTAGAAATAGAAAAAGTATATAGATACAGTTACGCATATTATAAGCCCTACAAATGTTTTAATTGAAAAATTAATGTTAGTACAGAATGACAGATGCCATTAATTGAATCGACAAATAGATTGCCGAAAGCTATTTCAAACAGGTGCATGCTCTTGTAAACTTGATTACATGAACAATACAGAAACTACGCTAAAATTTAAAGGTTTGAAACAGGTACTAACAAGTGGGAGGCCCACGAGATGAAACACTAAGATTGGTTTCAATTATATAAGGGGAAATTTTTGGCGTTTGATACACTGAAATAATAGTACGGAAAACAGTAACTTCATTAGTAACTGTTAAGGCATCATATAAAGGGGTTTGTGCATTGAAAATATCACAATGGGTTTGCTCGTTTTCAACGTGAGTGCCTATATCTTTGTGGTAATAATCACAATAATTTTCTACTGTATCTGTATGTCCAGCAAACAGCTTGTGAAATAAAGAATGGGGTAAAGAAGAATAAGAAAATACCAGAAGCAGTAAACAAGAAATATATTTTCTGAGCTTCATATTCATGATAGGCAAATGTAATGCAAAATAAAATACATTTCAAAAAATTAATATTTTAACAGTTATACTAATGACGTCGTTTTAAAGAGCCACTATTTAAACGGCACTTTCCTTCCCGGTAACCTGAATGGCTTTAGCATGTTTTGATTGCACTCCTAAAGAATCGGCATTTGCAAAATAATTTCACATCTTATAACAACTTAGGTCAACATTGACCTAAGTTAATTTTCTATTAATAGCTCATGACAATACACTTTAGGCTTTAAAATCTGCGCTGATAGTTGTAGATCTAAGATATTTCAACTTTAGACAAATTTGTCTAAGGTTAGAGGTCTGCTAAAATGGCTTTACAGATAAAAAATATTGCACCCCATTATTGCACCCCAGCCAAAAATTAAAGGAAACATATGTTAATGATGTTTCTCTTCAAGCAAATTCTTCACATGAATCAAATCTATGGCAACCATTTTCTTTTCTAATTCAGGACGCGTGATATGGCCTTTAATATACTTCTCAATCATTAAGCTCACAATCGGTGCAGCAAAGTCCCCTCCATTTCCAGCATTTTCCACAACACAAGCAATGGCAATTTTTGGATTTTCTCTTGGAGCAAAGGCGTAAAATACAGCATGGTTCTTTCCATGAGGGTTTTGTGCGGTACCTGTTTTGCCACAAATAACTATGTCCTTAATTTTTGATGAAGGTGCAGTTCCACCAGGTTCTAATACTTTCTGCATGCCATCAATTACAGGCAAAAAATACTGACCGGGTACTGAACAAAATATTTTATCCGAATATTTAGTACTGGTGTCTTTTGCATTTCCAACAGCCTTTATAATGTGTGGTGTATAATAGTATCCACGGTTGGCGATGACACAGATTACATTTGCCATCTGTACCGGCAAAATAAGAAGTTCTGCTTGCCCTATGCCAAGTGATACAACTGTATTTGCAAACCAATGATGCTTACCAAAAACTTTATCATAATATTTTATACTGGGCACATTTCCACCTGACTCATAAGGCAAATCAGAACCCAGTTTTTTACCTACACCAAAACTCATTACATTATCACGCCAATTAGTGTAACCGGTTTCAAAGTTTTTATACTTAGGTGCTTCTACAATACTTTTAAAAACATAAGAAAAATAGGAGTTACAGGAAGCTTGTATAGCTTTAGATAAATCTCCGGCAGCATGAGGATGGCATTTTGGTTTTCCTCCCATGGGTGGATAGCCCATATGGCAAGGATAAACAGTAGATGGTTGAAGTACACCTTCTTTTAAACCAACCAATGCATCAATTAATTTAAAAGTAGAACCAGGTGGATAGGATGCCTGAAGTGCTCTATTGAAAAGAGGAAGCCCTACTGTGTCATTAAATAATAAAGCATAATTTTTAGAGCGTTCCCTGCCAACTAACAAATTAGGATCATATGTTGGACTTGTGACTAATGCTAATATTTCTCCTGTCGTAGGATCTATTGCTGCAATCGCACCTTTCTTTCCTTGCATTAAGTACTCGCCGTATTCTTGCAATTCGGCATCTATTGTACAATACAACGCTTTACCTGAAATAGCTAATGTATCATATACTCCATCTGCAAAACGACCTTTTTCTTTGTTATGTACATCAACCATTACGATACGTGTTCCTTTAACACCTCGCAAATCTTTCTCGTATGATTTTTCTATACCGCTAACACCTATATAGTCACCTTCTTTGTAATAAGCATCTTTATCAGACTGGGGTTTATTTACTTCACCTATGTAGCCTAACAGATGTGCTGCAATTTTTTTCGGATAACGCCTGATTGTTCTTTTTTGTATAAAGAAACCAGAAAAGCGATACATTTTTTCCTGAAGCTTGGCATAGGTTTCAGAAGAGATTTGTTTTTCAAAGTAGGATTCTTTTCTTGGGGTAAGCTTAGCCCTTTTCATTCTATGATTAAAGCCTGCTGTATCAATTCCTAAAATATTACAAAGTGCCTGCGTATCACAAATAATAATGTTTTTGGGAACTACCATTAAATCATAAGCAGGATCATTAAATACGAGTAGCTTTCCTTTCCTGTCATAGATATAACCACGTACCGGATATTCAGTTAAATAACGAAAAGCATTATTGCGTGCATCAAGTTTTGATTTATCATCAATAACCTGCATATAAAATAGTCGCGAAATAAAAACGATGGCTATGAGTGAAAAAATCCCACCAATAATGAATTTACGGTTTTCTAAATAGGGATTTTTGCTCATTATATTGGGGATATAAAACTATCATTTAAAATGCCTGTTTTAACGAATGAGCCCAATTTATTTTATGTCATCCATCTAAAACACCTCAACCTCAGACAAATTTGTCTAAGGTTATAGATTTGCTAAAAGTACTTTTCAGGTAAAAAATATTGCACCCCATTATTGCACCCCAGCCAAAAATTAAAGGAAATAAAAAAAGCCTTTCGGTTATGAAAGGCTTGATTTTGCTGGTACCCGGGACGGGACTTGAACCCGTACGACTGTTAAGGTCACAGGATTTTAAGCACTTTGGTTACCCTGCAAAATCATGCAAAACACAACATTTTGATACAAAACTTGACAAAATCGAACAAAATCGCGCATAAATATTGCACCCCAACTTCTGACCAATAAAGCACTTTTTTCATTCAATACTCAGTGCAATCACAAGCTGTTACAACACTTGATGTTTCTTATTAGAAACACATGTTCGTCAATACAAGATTAAGAAAAGTTTTAGATTTTCTGTACAAAGGTGAGCTACTTTTTATAGAAAAATTCCTGCGTGTCCGTATTATTCACTGCATCCAAATGGGCAACCTTTACAATGATGGTTTCTGTTCCAGTTTACCCTTGAAAGAACAGCAGTTTTCATTAATTGTTTCTCCGTTTTAAAATCAACTTTAATTCCCTGATGTGTTTCATAAGGTGTTAATCCATTTAATGCACCATGCGGTCTGACACAATTAAAATCCAGAACTGCCTTTTGCATGATTCTGTAAAGCTGGTTCAAATCGTAAATAGGTTGTATAAAGAGATATTCATATTTCAGTTGCCGGTTAATGTGCTCAACCATTGAATTAGACTTCAAAATATCTTTCAGGGCAATAATTTTATTTAGTGGTGTGTCCTTTCTCTGGATGAATTCGTTTACAGTATTATTGTTATTCTCTTTTCCTCCATCTACTATCAGTTGTGTCTTTCTGGTGGTTCTTCTCCCCTCTCTTCTGATTTTAGAATTTATAACAGCTTCCCTGAACGTTTCTAAACGAATTTTAGCACAAAGCTTGTCTGATATTCTCCAGGATAAAATAAAGCGCGAGAAGTTATCTATAACCAAATAGATGAATGCAGTTTGCCCATTGCCAAGTTTTAATTCAGTTACGTCTGCATGCCATTTCTGGTTAGGTCTTGTGGCTCTTATCCCCTTGCCTGCTGTTCTTTTTCTCTTTCTGTAAAAGACCCGTTTGATTTTCATTATACGGTTGTACTTATACCATGTGTTGGGATGAGCTTTTACAATATTATGTTTGATACCATAAAAAGCAACTGATTTGATGGGCCATGTAATGAACCGGCTATCGCTCAGCAGTCTGTGCATTTTTTTTACTTCCTGATAGGTAAGCTGTGAAGGATAACTACTACTGCAAAGCTTTAGCAATGAATGGTTACATTGAAAGTAAACTTCCTTTGCCCATGTTCTGAATGTGCTTCTGCCTATTCCAACTACTTTACAGGCTTTAGAAATGCTGATGGTCTCCCCTGCCCTTTTGATAGCGTTTATAATATCTGTCTTATGTTCTTTTAGTTTAGTTACATAATCAGGTCCTTTGCCAATAATATCTTTCAGTGTTTTTTGTATACGGTAAACTCCTCTCACAGCTTTTTGCAGTCGCTGGTCTTCAGAAACTGCGTTCATCAACTGATACAGTTCTTCTATGTTTGTATTCAGTTCATGGCCCATATACTTTTCTACTGGTTCTTGTTTCCATTTACAGATTAAACTTCTATGAATATTTTTTCGGTATGTTTCCGGCAGCAGTCCTTCTCGTGCCAGGTATTTTATTCTGGTGTCGTAGCTTCTTCTGTTTGCCATACAATTAAACTATCTTACAATGACTATTCTTTTATTCGCTACTACACCCTCGTGTGTTGTAAAAACAATAATAAAGCTAAATATATACAAATAAAAAAGCCCCCGATTTATCGGAGGCTTTAAAAAATTGCACTAAAAAACTAAGCTGCTTTACGGTGCTTTTTCTTTGCCGCTTGCTTACGTTTATAATTCTCTATAAAATCGCTAAACTCTTTTTTTTCTTTTTCAGTAAGCTTTTTATTCACAACGAATAAATCGGGCTCGGTTGATTGTCTCTTTTTCATATTATTTGTTTTTAAAATATTTATCAATAAGAACTTCAGCTGCATCGTCAATAATTACCATTCTCTGTCCGATAGTTCTTACGGCACCTAATGTTCTATTATAATAATCTATTAGTGATGTCTTTGCAATAAAACCCACAAAACCACCAAATCCTAAATCTTTTGAAGTTTTACAAGCAAAAGCAAATAAATTACCTCCAACACCTTCGTACAATTTTTCTTTACCACGATTAAATTTTGCATTTTCAACCAAATTGATAAAAATAAATTTATTATCAATTTCATAAGAAATTAACCCTTGAATAATATTTGTATTTTCAACGGTAGTCATTTTATATATCACTTTAGTTTTATCCTTTAGCTCTTTATGCCAGTCGAAAAGCCAATCTTTCTTTTTTATTTCCTTGCTGGTTACTCTGCTAAATTCTGTTTCAAAAACTTCGCCAGAAATAACATTTACAATTGAGTTAGTCAGCTTATCAATTTCAATATCTACATGCTTTTTATGTACCATAATACTACTTACAAATATACATAAAAAATGGCAAAAATTCTTCAGATAATGGACGAAGAATGTGAATATTTAACTGAAGTTTATGACCCTATTTATCCTGCGGTGTAAATTTTATTACTTTATTTAAAGGCTGTTCTGTTTCTAAATATTTAACTATTAATAATAGCTCACTAATTCCAATAATTTGAATTGATGGCTTATTTGCAAATTTTTTGAAAACAATAACAAATGATTCGCCTTTTTGTTCAATAGCATATTTTGAATTATTCTTATTGTTAATACATAA
>Ga0210403_10005761_pt1 | contig 10469 bp, 10 predicted proteins | sample IncBWC19MmetaG_FD_150863 | JGI IMG/M metagenome (GOLD analysis project Ga0210403, IMG submission 150863) | Forest soil microbial communities from Barre Woods Harvard Forest LTER site, Petersham, Massachusetts, United States - Inc-BW-C-19-M | ecosystem: Environmental > Terrestrial > Soil >... | reverse complement strand
CACACCCAGAAGAAAACACCTACCAATGTCAATGAGCCAAACGCCGCGCTGGCCACTCGCCATCCCACAGAATTGTTGCCCAGTACCTTTATACCGACGGCGATTATCAGTTTTCCCAATGGGGGACCTTCGGGATCGGGGTCCGGTGCATGCGCGAGCAGCGCATTCGCTGCCGGCACGAAAATGAATTCGTCGATGCCGTAGTCCTTGGGTGTGCCGATGTTCCACAGAAAGAATAAGAAAGACGCCAGGCCTAAAGCCACGGCGGGTAGAGTCGTTTTCATCCTGGTCCTTACATAATTCTGTACGAATAGGATTTCGCCCGAGGCGCTAGCGGGAGACTTCTGTCGCTTGGCGATGTTGCGCAAACGTAACGCGATTGACGGCATACCTTGTTGGATTTGCTCGCACCCTTAGACTGCTACGGCTTCTCTCTCGTCTGTTTGCGTAGGAAGGCTCGTCTCGGGTCCAGCCAATTTTTTGCGACGCAACAATCTTTCGACCAACGTTACGGCCAGCGCGGCAAATATTACAATTACCGGTTCAATCGGATGTCGGTATCGAAGGGAACTGTGCGTAACGTAATACGGAATTGGGAAGATCACTACGCACAAAACGAGCGGCATTGACTCACGCGCATTTCGGAAAAAACCTAAAAATATTCCTGCGAATGCCACCAACGAAAATAGCGCTACTCCGCGAACATAGGGTATGCGAATTCCTAGCGGCAATATGTAGTGGTCTTGTTCCGAGTCGAGAAGACCCGTCCAGGTGTCTACAAAGCGATAGTAACAGAGCCGGCGGAACGTACGCGGGTTCGCCCGAATAAACGCGATTGCGTCTCGTTGCTTGAGTCTGCTATAGACTGGCTCCCCCGTCATCAGCAGCAGCTTGTACTCTCGATAGTTACCCATGGGGTGTTGCTCAGCCACCGCGTACAGGTCCTGAATCGCAATCCTGGGGTTGTTTCCCAGCCACAGTTCCAGCCCAAAATTCGATTTGATGAAGAACAATCCCCCAACTTCAAAATAGTTCCGTATGGTCCATGGAAGAATGGCCAATACAAAGAACAGCACCGCGCGACTCAGCACCGCGCTAGTGATACCAGTGCTCCTCTTCCTCTGAAACCATAACCACAGCAGGAGGAAAGGCATCATCACGCATAAAGACGGATTTGTTAGTGCCGCGGCTCCCCAAAGTAAGCCATATCCCGACCAGTGCAGTGGAGACGCCGACTCTCGTATCCAATACGTCAGCCACAGCAGCAGAGCCATCAACAGTGCAGCCAGGCTTTGGTCCCAAAGCCATTCAATTGGCATGATAATAGCTACGGGAGACAACGCCCACAACCAGGCCGCGCCTACCCCTGTCGGAAGGCCATAGACTTTCTTCCCCACGTGATAAACCGGAAAAACCGTTAAAGCGGAGCACAAAACGTTCAGAACTTGCGCTGAAACCACCACTCTATCACCCCGTAACCGGAACACAATTTGCCCCAGCGAGAGCAGCCACGGGTAGACCGGCGCCAGCCACGCCGTCACGTACGGATAGTGAGGGAAGGTATACGCGAAACCACCACCCTCCGCTAGCGACTTCGAGATCATCAGTGCTTCAAGACCCCATGGAAGGTACCGGCTGGTAGCCGCGTCCTCTAAGCGGTTAAAGACCACCAGGGCAATGGCCCTGATCATCAGCGCTGCAAGAAATATCGCCGTAGGTGTCGCGAGTAACCTGGCCCATCGCCGAAAACCATCCGAAAACTTGCTCGTCTGTGCGTTTGGGCTCATGTTTTGAACGTTATCTTCACATCCAAAGGCGGTCAACGTCAGACGGAGAATTTGCACTACGGATTGTCTAAAGCAGACATAACTCCGAGCATCAGGCTCACGCATGGGGTTCTTCGACATTCATGCTACGTTGCCGGAACTTTCTCGTGTGACAGTTTTGGACGGATAAGAGTGACCTTAAGTGTCACTTCCGGCTTTCCCGACCCTACTTCATACGCCCCGTCGCATCGGCTTTAACTTTCTAACCCGTTAAGAATTTTACATTTAGCGTGGAAGTGTGCGCTAGAGACGGCCCCCTTAAAATTGGCCTCTCACTTGCATCCTTTCACCGCGTGCTCTGGCACTCTACACATTCTCTCAAGGAGATCTCATGAAGAAGCAGAAGGGTTTCTCTCTTATCGAGTTGCTGATCGTCGTGGCGATCATTTTGATCATCGCGGCTATCGCCATCCCGAACCTCATTCGCTCCAAAATGGCAGCGAACGAGTCTTCGGCTGTAGCGTCTCTCCGCACCATCAACACCGGCGAAGTGACCTATAACAATACCTATCCCAATACGTTTGCGACCTTGGCTCAGTTGGGCCCTGGTGGCGCGACTTGCGGCACGCCTTCCTCCGCTAACGCTTGCTTGATCGACAATCTGCTGGCAAGTGCCTCGGTAGCAACAGCCCCGAAGAGCGGCTACTACTTCACGGTTACGCCTTCGGCAGCGGGCACCGGTTATGCCACCCAGGCCTCGCCTTCAGGCCCAGGCACAACCGGAACTCGTTCGTTCTGCTCCGACCAGAACCTGGTGTTGTTCTTTAACTCCACCGGCGGCTCATGCACGACGGCGGCTGGCACGCCTCTGTACGGAGCAGGTCCGAGGACCTGCTCCGTTGATTGTGGTCCTGGCCGGCAATGAGTATGATATGGTTCAACCTGACAGCTTTTGTCCGCAGATTGACTTTTCTTGTCACTTTCTAAACGTCTTTTACAGAATGTTGGGATTCTTCTCAGCATTTCGCCGCCAACCTGCGTGGAAATGACCCTGGAGGTTGGCCCATCGATTGCTCCAACACTATTGAAGCCGCTTGGGATTTTGGAGTCTAAATAACCGAAGGGTGAGAGAGCGCCAGATGAGACGCAAACAAAGTGGGTTCTCGCTGATCGAATTGCTGATCGTCGTGGCGATTATTTTGATTATCGCCGGGATTGCCATTCCCAGCTTGATACAGTCCAAAATGACTGCCAACGAGGCATCCGCCGTTCAGACCATTCGCGATATCAATACCGCCGAGTCCATGTATGCGATTCAGTATGGCCAGGGTTTTTCAACAAACCTCTCGTCCCTTGGCGGTACTAGCGGCCCTGCCACTACCACAAATTCGCTATTGATTCCAGATCCGGTCGCTCAGTCCCCCAACATCAAGGATGGATTCACGTTCATCTATGTAGTCACCGCGAGTAACGGTCCAAACGGCACGCCATCGAGCTATACCTTAAATGCGAATCCAGTTAATTCAGGTTACACTGGTAGGCGCTGGTTTTTCTCCGACGAGTCATTTGTTATCCGTCAAAACCCAACAACGTCAGCCACCGTCAACGATCCGTCGATTTGATTCGAGTCGCAATCAGCTGCTATAAATCATTCTGTGCCACCACTGCACGCCTCGATCGTCATTGGATTTTTTGAGACATACTTTTCCCGTCGGTGGCTTTTTATTCCCTTTTTCTTTCTTCTCCCTCTCTTCCCGCCCATGGTCCGTGGCCAAGACTGGAACTCGAGCTCCGACCCCCGCTTGCTGCGCTTCGAAGCCCGCTATCGCTCCGCCAAATCCCTCGCCGCCACTTTCATCGAGGAATACTCGGAAAATGGCCGGGTCACTCGTAAAGAAGCCGGCAACGCCTTCTTTCTCCGTCCTGGCAAGATGCGCTGGGATTACGAAGCTCCCGAGAAAAATCTCTTTCTGGTCGACGGCAAATACGCCTGGTTCTACGCGCCAGCCGATAAAACCGCGTCCCGCATGCCCGCCAAAAGTAGCGAAGATTTTCGCACTCCGCTCGCCCTGCTCACCACCGACATGAAGCTTTCCCGCATCTGCTCAGAAATCGCCCCCGCTAAAGACGAAAAGCCCGATCAGCCATCCAACCTCGTTTACCGCTGCGTCCTGCGCTCCTCCGAACAACCCAAACGAGCCCCGGACGCTTCCAATCCGCCTCAGCCTGAAGTTGCGTATCTCGAGGTAACACCGCAAGGTGAGTTAGCTCGCATCCTAATCTCGGAGCCGGCCGGAATTCGCATTGAATTTCGTTTCAAAAATTGGGACTGGAACCCGGCGCTCGACAGATCCCTCTTCCAATTCAAGCCGCCCCTCGGCGTCGCCATTGTCGATGGGGTGCCACCGGAATCCCCCGCAGTCCGTCAGTAGGGGAGTACAAGGAAATACAGGTTGTCTCGGGTCCAGACGCTTATCCTTAACGCCACCAGGTCGCCTGCCGCTTTTTGGGGAACTCCCCGGATGAGGTAAACTAGGTACATATGGGTGAATTTGTTTGTCGAGTCGCTGACGCCAACGGGCGTGTTTACTCTCACGTCGAAGCGGCAGGTACGCTGGATGAAGCCAAGCAGAAGCTCGTCGAGCGGGGCCTCTACGTGTATTCCGTTCAGGCCCGCAATAGTCTCATTAGCGGCTTTTTTGGTGTTCGCAAACAAAAGAAAATCGGCGGCAACGATTTCCTGATTCTCAACCAGCAATTCAATACCCTCATCAAAGCTGGTCTTCCCATCCTTCGCGCTCTCGATCTGTTGGCCACCCGCGCCACTGCTCCAAAACTTCGCCCCATTCTTGTTCAGATTCGCGATCACGTCCGGGAAGGGAAGTCGCTTTCCGAGGCCGTCGACGAGGCCGGCGTATTTTCCAAGGTTTACTCCACTGCTATTCTCTCCGGCGAAAAGAGCGGCAACCTATCAGGCGTTCTCGACTATTACATCGCTTACCAGCGCGTCAGCACCGGCGTTAAGAAAAAGATTCTGGCCACGCTCGTTTATCCCATACTGTTGATCATCGTTGCTGCCGTCATCGTCTCCTACCTCGTCACCGTGGTCATTCCGAAATTCGCTCTCCTGTATGGCGATCTCAAGGTCGATCTTCCCGCGCCCACGAAATTCCTGATCCTCATAACTGTCGACTACCGTTTTTACATCCTCGCAACGATCGCGCTCGTGATCCTCGGTATCATCGCCCTCTTTTTCTGGTCACGCAGCGAGGCTGGCGGCGTTGCCTTCGACCGCCTAAAGTTTAAAATTCCCGTGGTAGGCGATACTCTACTGAAATTCCAGGTGTCGCAATTCTGTCGCACTCTTTCAACCCTATTGACCGGCGGAACTCCGTTGGTTAGCGCACTTCAAACCGCTTCCGAGTCCATTACCAGCAGACTCGTTCGTGAGTCCGTCGTCCGCTCGACTCAGATGGTTCGCGAGGGCGAATCCCTTCACGGCGCGCTATCTGCAACTGCCGTTATGCCAGTAATGGCTTTGGACATGGTGGAAGTCGGCGAATCCAGCGGTGCTCTCGCTCCGATGCTGAATAGCGTCGCGGAATTTTACGAAGAAGAAGTAAGTTTGCGCCTCGGTGCCTTGGTTTCCCTGATCGAGCCCTTAATTCTAATTTTCATGGGCATGCTTGTTATGTTCATTCTCGTGTCATTGTACTTGCCGATTTTCTCGTTCTCGGCGGCAGGCACAGCAAAATAAGGCTTAAACAATTTATGGCTACCGTACCCGAATCCAATTTGCAACCGCCGGTGCTTCCCGCTGGTGCTGCTGATCTTGTCCAGGAACGCGATCAGGCCCGCAAACTCGCGGAACGCTACCGCTGCGGCTTTATCGACCTTCGCGAACAGCGCATCGACGCCGAACTTTTCCGCACCATTCCCGCAGAGTTGATGTTCCGCTACAACTTTGTTCCGTTGGTCGTCCAGAACAACACTCTGATGATCGCGGTGGCTGATCCCAGCCAAGTCTTGCTCAGCGATGAACTGCCTCTACTCCTCGGCAAGAAGCTTGCCATCAAAGTCGCCACTTCCCGTCAGATCAGCGACATTCTCAAGCGCACCGAACAATCCCAGCGCGTTCTCGAGCAAGCCACCGAAGCTTTCACCCTTCAGGTCTCCAAAGACGACGAAGAGAGCGAAGAAACAATTTCCGGCGATCGCCTCACTCGCGATTCCACCGTCAGCCCCGTCGTTCGTCTCGTCGAAACCGTCATCTTCACCGCTCTCGAACGCCGCGCCAGTGACATCCACATCGAAGCGCGCGATGGCGAAGTTGCCGTCAAATATCGCATTGACGGTGTTCTGCAGCACGCCATGCAGCCCATTGCGAAGGAATGGCACTCCACCGTCATCTCCCGTATTAAAGTCCTCAGCGACCTCGATATCGCCGAGCGCCGCGTTCCCCAAGACGGCCGCTTCCGCGTGAAATACAAAGGCCGCTACATCGACTTGCGCGTCTCCATTATGCCCGCCAGCCACGGCGAAGACGCGGTCTTGCGCGTGCTCGACAAAGAAACGCTCTCCGAGAAATTTCAAAACCTCAGTCTCGACGTCGTTGGCTTCTCCGCCGAAGAAACCGGAAAGTTCCGCCGCTACATTCGTGAGCCTTACGGCATGGTGCTGGTCACCGGACCCACGGGTTCCGGCAAGACCACCACGCTCTACGCCGCCATCAACGAAATCAAAACCGACGAAGACAAAATCGTCACCATCGAAGATCCCGTCGAATATCAGTTACGCGGCATCACCCAGATTCCCGTGAACGAAAAAAAAGGCCTGACTTTCGCCCGCGGACTGCGCTCCATTTTGCGTCACGACCCCGACAAGATCATGGTCGGTGAAATCCGCGATCAGGAAACCGCTCAGATCGCTATTCAATCTGCGTTGACCGGTCACTTGGTTTTCACCACCGTTCACGCCAACAACGTAACCGACGTCATCGGCCGCTTCATCAACATGGGTGTCGAGCCCTACAACTTCGTCTCCGCGCTCAATTGCATCATGGCTCAGCGTCTCGTCCGCGTTATTTGCCCACAATGCAAGCGCCCCAAGCAGCACACCGAAGCCGAACTTCGCGAGTCCGGTCTCGACCCTGCCATTTGGAAGCAGTATCCGCTCTCCGAAGGTGCTGGATGCCTCGAGTGCTCTGGCACTGGCTACCACGGCCGCACCGCTATTTGCGAATTGCTCGATCTCACCGACCGTATCCGCGAAATGATTGTCGATCGCCGCCCGACCTCCGAAATCAAACGTGCAGCCATCGAAGAAGGTATGATTACCTTGCGGCACAGTGGCCTCGCAAAAATTCGCGAAGGCATCACCACACTGCGCGAAATCAATAAGGTGACATTCGTTGACTAGTGTTATCGCAACTCGGCAAAACTCCGCCAAGCCCGGCCTTGGCAAGCGCCTCATGAATTGGGTGGACGCGACTCCGCATCCGCCTTTGGCTTTCGAAGTTTCCGCCGACCAGATTGCTGGAGTCCGCTTTTCCCGAACCGGCGGCGTGCACGGCTTCGCTATTGAGCCGCTGCCCTCCGGTTCCATCGTGCCCTCCGCCATTGAAACCAACATTCTGAATCCCTCCGCGGTCAAGTCCGCCATGGCCACTATTTGCCGCACTCTTGAGGTGAAAGAAGAAGACGCAGCGATCCTGCTGCCTGATCCGGTCATTCGCGTTTTCGTCCAGCACTTCGACGATTTTCCCCGCTCTCCTCAGGAAGCTCTTCCCATGCTTCGCTGGAAATTAAAAAAGAGCGTCCCCTTCGAAGTCGACGAAACTCTTTTGTCCTACATGCGGCAAGCTCCGCGTACCGATGGCGTGGATGTCGTCACCGCCATCGCCCGCCTCCGCATCATTCGCGAATATGAAAGTCTGCTGGAAGCCTGTGGTCTGCGCCCCGGCGTAGTCCTCAGCACCGCGCTCGCCGCCATCACTATTTTGGAAGATCAGCGTCCCACTCTGCTGGCTCGCGTATCCGGCACCTCACTTACCACCGCCATCGTCCGCGAAGGTATCTTGGCTGGTTATCGTTGTACGGAACTCCCAAGCAACGCCGCAGAGGTTACGTCGAATATGCTCCTTGAAGAGGTCTACCCTCTCGCTGCCTATTATCAAGACACCTGGCAAGAAGGCATTCAGGCGGTTCGCGTTGCCGGACTCGGCAATCGCCTCCAACTCTTTGTCCGCCCACTCGAAGACGAATTCAAATGTCCGGTAAAATCCTTGCTGAATGGCGCGATTTCCGACGGCAAGTTGCCCAAAGATGCCCGCCAGCTCGCTGATCGCGAACTGGACGGCTTGGTTGGCTGGATGTTGCATCGAAATTAGAAGGTAGGTTCGAAGAATCAATGTTCGTACGTTTAAATCTCGCCACCAAGCCGCTCATCAGCGAGCGCCGTTTCTTTGCGGGCGCGACTGTGCTTGGAGTTATCGCCGGGATGCTGTTCGTGGGCCTGGGCTGGCGCTTTTACGAATTGCGCAAGGCCGACGCCGCGATGCGCAGCACCACCCAAGCCACTGAAGCCGAGATCGAACGTGTCTCCGCACAGCGCCAGGAACTCGAACGTTTTTTCGCCCAACAGGAAAACGCCGGCCTGCAAGAACGCGCCAAATTTACCATGGGCGTGATTGAAGCCCGCAGCTTCAACTGGACCGAAATGTTTATGGACCTTGAGCGCACGCTTCCTCCCGGTGTCCATGTCATCCGAATAGAGCCTAAACTCGAAAAGGGAACTGTCAGCCTGCAGTTCACCGTCGGCGCCGCCACCGAAGAAGCTAAACTCAAAATGTTGCAAGCTTTTGAAGATTCGAAGTCCTTTTCGCATGTTGAACTGATGGGCGAGAAATCCGGGTTCGGTCAACCCGGTGCCGATCCTTTGACCCTGGATTTCAAGGCTGTGTATTCAACGAGCGGCGCATGAGCAACGTACGCCTGAAAAAACAACTGATCTATGCCGGGCTGGCCGTGCTGCTCATCGGCGACATTACCTTTGCCTATTTGAGTGCCAAAATTTCCGCGGGCCGCGAAAATCCCCAGCAAACGCTCCAGGCAGAAAATCGCCAACTCCAATTGATGAAGCTCGACGTCAAGCGCGCTTCCGAAATTCGCGCCAAAATCCCTCAAGTCTTGAAAGAATTCGACCAGTTCGAGACCGCTCTTCCTTCCGCATCCCGTGGTTATTCCACCATCGATCAGGAGTTGACCACCTTTGCCAAGGAAACCCATCTGCAGGTCGATGAGAAACGTTTCAAGGAGAAGGAACTGGCTGGCCGCGGCCTCGATGAAGTCGAAATCGACCTCACCGTCGCCGGCGATTACAGCGGCGTTGTCAATTTCTTGAATCACTTGCAGCGCTCCAAAAACACTTACATCATCAATGGCTTGCAACTCGATTCAGCCAATCCCGGTCAGGTTGCTCCCGGAACGTTGCGAATTACCCTGAACTTACTTACTTATTTTCGGAAAACGTGATGGCGGATAAGAAGAAACAAAAAGAATTGATTGTTTTGGCCGCGCTCATCGCAGTTGGCGCGCTGGTCTGGTTCTTCTATTTCGGACACACGCATACCAGTAAAGTAGGCTATCGCTTCAACCCAACCGCGTACACCCCCATCAACGCCCAGGATTTTGGCAAAGTTTTCGAACAACTCAAATCTGCTGAAACTACTGAGTACAAGGCCACCGGACGCAACATCTTTATCGCCGCTCCTCTTCCTCCTCCCGTTGATCCCAGCGCTAAAGTTGTTGAGCCTGTGCACGCTCCCATCGGGCCCCAGAAGGACCCACCGCCGCCACCTCCGGTATTGACCATGAAGTTTTATGGTTATGGCACCCTGCCCCAAGGCGGTGCCCGCCGCGCGTTCCTCCTTGATGGCGAAGAAGTCCGCATCGTCGGCGAAGGCGAAATCGTTCAGAACCATATCCGCATCCTGCATATTGGCAACGACCGCATCGAATTCGAAGATACCAATACCGGATTGCGCGGTTCTAACGCGCTAGAAATGCAGCCCGCTGTATGAACCACGCTACACCAATTCGTAGGGCGCGCGGCAATGAGCAAGGCTACGCCCTCTTGATCGTTTTGTTTTTCCTCGCGCTGCTGACCCTTGCCACCCTCGCGGCCACTCCCAACGCCGTTACCGAAGGCCAGCGCGAAAAAGAAGAAGAAATGGTTTGGCGCGGCAAGCAATACGTCCGCGGAATCCGCCTCTTTTACCAGAAGACTCATCGTTTCCCGACACAGCTCGAAGATCTTTACAAGCCCAAGACCGGCATTCGTTTTATGCGCCAGGCCTTCACTGATCCTATGAATCCCACCGATGGCTCTTGGCGACTCATTTACGTTGGTCCCAACGGTCAGCTCATCGGCAGTCTCAAGAATCGCACTGTGAACGCCGGAGGCGTAGCCACCCAGCAATTTGGCAGCGCTGCTTCCTCCTCGGGATTTGGTAGCCCCGCCGGCAGTCAATCGTCGTTTGGCAATTCATCCGTTGGGAATTCTTCCTTCGGCAATAGCAATTCCAATTCGTCTTTCGGCAACTCTTCGTTTGGCGGCAACTCTTCCTTCGGGGGCAATTCATCTTTCGGTGGGAATAGTTCTTTCGGCTCTGGCAGTAATGCCGCTCAAAACACCCTGAACTCT
>Ga0210403_10005758_pt1 | contig 10472 bp, 7 predicted proteins | sample IncBWC19MmetaG_FD_150863 | JGI IMG/M metagenome (GOLD analysis project Ga0210403, IMG submission 150863) | Forest soil microbial communities from Barre Woods Harvard Forest LTER site, Petersham, Massachusetts, United States - Inc-BW-C-19-M | ecosystem: Environmental > Terrestrial > Soil >... | reverse complement strand
CGCAGTTTGTGCCCGGAACGATCTCAACTTAGTCGTTCTACAAAATTACGCTACAATTTTTCTTCTATGCCCCGCCTCCTTTGCCGTGGTTTGTTGATCGACATGGACGGCGTCCTCGTTGACTCTACCGCCGCTGTCGCTCGCGTCTGGGCTCGCTGGGCCGCCCGCTACAACATGGATCCCGCCTATGTCACGGCCTTCGCCCACGGCCGTACCAGCCGCGCTTCGATTCAGGAGCTTCTTCCCGATGAAAACCCAGAGGTTCACGACGAAGAAGACCGCTGGATGCTACGCGGCGAACTCGAGGACTTGGCCGACGTCGTCGCCCTTCCTGGCGCCCGCGAACTTCTGGACGCCGTACCCTCCGACCAACGCGTTGTAGTCACTTCGGCCGCGCACAATCTTGCCGAAGTACGCCTCCGCGCCGCCGGCGTCTGGGACCTCGTCCATCACCTCGTCACTTCCAGCGACATCCAGAACGGCAAGCCGCATCCCGAACCATATCTGAAGGGCGCCGCGGCCCTGCGCATTGCGGCCACCGATTGCGTCGTGATCGAAGACGCCGCATCCGGCACACATGCGGGCAAATCCGACGGTGCCCGAGTCCTCGGCATCCGCACCACCAGCACCGACGAGGAGCTGCTCGCCGCCGGCGCCGACTGGATCGCCAACGACTGCGCGTCTCTCCACTGCACCGTCACTCCCGGCAGCGATCAGCTCACCATCGAGTTCCAGGCGAATGAAATCCCACGGCTACCCAAAATGAGCTAGAATGCGTCGAAACTCAGTACGCCTCGTTCCCTGATTCAAGGAGAAATTCAAGAATGAACCCAGCTGCTCGCCTGACCCTGCTGTGCGCCGCCGCCTCGCTTTTCGTCTTCTCACCTGCAAATTCTTCCGCGCAGGAAAAAGAGTCCAAGCCCGGTGAAAAATCCGCCGAACCCGCCGCGGCCCCTCCGAAAGAAGAGTCTTCCGTCACCGACCACGCCATCAAAATCGGCGGTCAATCCATCCCCTACAAGGCGACCGTCGGCAGCCAGCTCCTCAAGAACGAAAAGGACGAGCCCGCAGCGCTGCTTTTCTACACCTCTTACATCCGTTCCGACGTCAAAGATCTTTCGCAGCGCCCCATATCTTTCGTTTACAACGGCGGCCCCGGCTCGGCTTCCATCTGGCTGCACATGGGTTCTTTCTCGCCCAAGCGCGTCGCGACCGTCAACGCCGGCGTCACTCCCCCGGCTCCTTATAAGCTCGAGGACAATCCGAACTGCCTGCTCGACAAGACCGACCTCGTCTTCATCGATCCCATCGGCACCGGCTTCAGCCACGCCGTCGGCAAAGCTCAAGACAAGGATTTCTGGGGCGTCGACCAGGATGGCCGCTCGCTCGCCACTTTCGTTCAGTCCTACATCAGCCGCAACAACCGCTGGAATTCGCCCAAATTCCTGATCGGTGAAAGCTACGGCACTTTTCGCAACGCCGTTCTCTCCAATGTCCTGATGAATCGCTACAACATCTACCTGAACGGAATGGTCATGATCTCCTCGGTGTGGGACCTCGGCACGATTTCCTTCCACCCCGGCAATGACATCTCTTACATTCTCTATCTCCCGAGCTACGCGGCTACCGCGTGGTATCACAAGGTTCTTACCGACCGGCCCGACAATCTCAATGCCTTCCTCGACGATGCCCGCAAATTTGCGTTTGGCGAATACGCCGATGCGCTCCTGAAAGGCAGCACGATCTCCGATGCCGAAAAATCCGCGGTCGCGAAAAAAGTTTCGCGCTTCACCGGACTCAGCGAAGATTACGTCAACAAATCCAACCTCCGCGTCAAACTCCCGCAATTCATGCAAGAACTCCAACGCAGCCGCGGCCTCACCACAGGGCGCCTCGACGCCCGCTTCTCCGGCCCCACTTACAACCTCATCAGCGATTCCGCCGACTACGATCCCCAGGAAGCCGCCATCAGCGGAGCGTTCGTCGCGGCCTTCAACCAGTACATCCGCGAGGAACTCAAGTACAATCCCGACCGCGAATACCACGTCTACGCGAAGTTTGGGGAAAATCACTGGGACTGGAAGCACTCCTCTGGCGAACCCGCTTTCTTCCCCGGCACTCCCAACGTGATGCTGGATCTGGCCAACGTCATGGTCAACAACACAAAGATGCAGGTCGAAGTGGAAGACGGTATCTATGACCTCGCCACTCCCTTTGCCGAAGCCGAATACGCCACCGAGCACCTCGGCCTTCCCGCCAACATCCAGAAAAACATTCACCACAAAACCTATGAGGCCGGCCACATGATGTACCTTCGCGACGAAGACCTTTCCAAACTAAAATCCAACGTCGCCGCCTTTCTCGACTCCGCCTCCAAACCCCAATAGACTGTGTAGGGGGCCGCTTTATGCCGCCCCTCTTTTCTTCACTTCTCTCTCTTCCTCTGCGTCTCTGCGCTATCCCCTTCTTCTCTTTCCTATCCATGGCACCCTGTTCGCAATCCGCCAGTAACCAAGTCGCACGACCTGTACGCCAAGCTTCCCTCGCTCCCCTTCCAGACCGCCTAAAATTAGAGGGTACATACAGAGCAGACCGCGGCTCCGCTTCATGCCTAACTTTCGCCGCACCCTGCTCCATCGCCATCATTTCTTCAGGGGAACTATGTCCACCAATTCGCCGACCAATTCACTTATCCAACGCAGCTTCAACGTGCCACAACTCATCGGCGCCATGCTGAAAGCCCGCGAACACGTCAGCGACCTGATATTCTCCCCGGGCCGCGCGCCGCAGGTCGAAGTCAGCGGCCAACTGGTTGAACTGAAATTCAAGGGCCTCGAATGCCTGGTGCCCGGCGACACCGATCAGATCGCGAAGTTCCTCGTTGGCAAGAATCAGCACGCCGCGCAGAAGCTGGAGGAGAGCGGTTCCACCGACCTTTCCTACGGTCTGGAAAACGCCGGACGTTTCCGCGTGAACATCTTCCGCCAGCGCGGCACCTGCGCCATCGTCATGCGCGTGATTCCCGACCGCATCCCCAGTTTTGAAGATCTGAATCTGCCACCGCAGCTCCAGGAAATCTGCGGCCTCCGCAACGGCGTCGTGCTTGTCACAGGCCCCACGGGCTCCGGGAAATCCTCCACTCTCGCCGCCATCATCGACAAAATGAACGTGGAAAAAGCCATCCACATCCTCACCATCGAGGACCCCATCGAATTCCTGCATCGGCACAAAAAAGCGACCATCCACCAGCGCGAACTTCACAGCGACACGCCCACCTTTGCTTTGGCCCTTCGCGGCGCACTGCGCCAGGCGCCCAAAGTTATCCTCGTCGGTGAAATGCGCGACCGTGAAACCATCGAGATCGCTCTCGAAGCCTCCGAAACCGGCCACCTCGTTCTCTCTACTCTGCACACCATCGACGCCGCCAAAACCGTCGAACGCATCGTCGGCGCCTTCCCCATGGAAGATCAGCAAGGCATGCGCAACCGCCTCGCAAAGGCCTTCCGGTACATTCTTTCGCAACGCCTGCTTCCGCGCGGCGATGGCAAGGGCCGCGTCGCCGTCATTGAAATCCTCAAGTCCACTCTTCGCACGCGCGAGTACGTGGAGAAAGGGGAGTCCGATGGCAAGACGCTTCTGGACGCCATGCGCGACGGCAACACTGACGGTATGCAGCACTTCGATGCGGAGATTGAAAAACTCGTCCGCGACGGCGTCGTCGACTCAGATACCGGCTTTACCTACGCCACCAACCCGGGCAATCTCCGCCTCGAACTCGCCGACTTCCTCGACGGCCAGAAAAAGCCCAAGCACTCAGCCAAAGAAGAATCCGAACTCGAACTTACTCCCTAATTAATTTAGGTTTGCGCGGAGCGTTTCTTGGGTCAGGACACGCGTCACTTTCTGTGGCCTTTGCTTTTCCCACCGGCAAACGTATGATGGCGCATCGTCCGGTCAAGGATTGAGACCCAACTTTGTCCACAACTTCAACCCCTGGCACCATCGAGTCGCCGCCGGCCCGCGCTGCCTCTCGCCCAGACAAAGGCAAACTCCTCCAAGTCCTCGGCGTCGGTTTCGGCATTGCCGTCGCCGTCGGGAACTCCATCTCCGTCGGCATCGTCCGCACCCCCGGCAGCATCGCAGCTATCCTTCCCAACGCCTGGCTCTTCATCGCGGTCTGGATCGGCGGCGCCTTCTACGCCCTCCTCAGCGCTTTCCAACTCGCTGAACTCGGCACGCTGATTCCCTCCAGCGGCGGTCAGTACAATTTCTCCCGCCGTGCCCTCGGCGAATACGCCGGCTTCATCGTCGGCTGGAGTGACTGGATCTCCACCTGCGGCACCACCGGCGCGGTCGGCATCGTCCTCGGCGAATATCTGGCGCATCTCTTTCCGGTGCTGGACGGCGCGCTGCGCATCAAAATCGTTGGCGTTTCCGCCATCGTGTTGTTCGCGCTGCTGCAATGGAAAAGCGTCACCATGGGCAGCAAAGTGCAAAATTTCACCACGGTCCTCAAAGGCCTGGTCTTTTTTGTGATGGTGATTGCCTGCTTTACGATGGGCCGCACCGCACACGCCGAAATTCTCACCGCGCCCGCCGTCGCCATTCCCGCCGGAGCCGCTCTCATCACCGCGATCCTCCTAGGCATGCAGGCCACGATCTACACTTACGACGGCTGGGACGGCGTCATTTACTTCGGCGACGAAGTCAAAAATCCCGGCTACCTTATTCCCCGCGCCATCTTCGCCAGTCTCGGCTCGCTCTTCGTCATCTATTTGCTTATTAACGCGGCCGTGCTCTACGTTCTTCCCATGCGCGAAATCGCCGGCAACGATTTTGCTCTCGGCCTCGCCGCCGAGCGCGTCTTCGGCCAATACGGCGATGCCGTTTTCCGCTCGATCATCGTCATTGCCCTGTTCAGCTCCATCAACGCCCTCCACCTGATGGGCACCCGCGTCATCTACGCTATGAGCCGCGACCGCCTTTTCTTTCATCAAGTCACCCGCGTCAACAAAGGCGGCACTCCCACCATTGCTCTGCTGCTCAGCGCCCTTGTCGGTGTTATCTTCGCCATCGGAAAATTCGAACGCGTCATCGCCATGCTCGCATTCTTCTTCGTCACCAACTACATGCTCTCCTTCATCTCTCTTTTCCTTCTCCGCGCCCGCAATCCCGAAGCCCCGCGCCCCTACCGCGCATGGGGCTATCCCTGGACCACCGGCCTCGCCCTGCTCGGCTCCGTCGCCTTCCTCATCGAAGCCGTCCGCGAAGACCGCGCCAACAGTCTCCTCACCCTAATCGCCCTGGCCTGCAGCTATCCGGTCTTCCGCGTGCTGAAAGCAGTCTCCAGCCGCAAGCCAGCGTAGCGGCCACCTTCAGGTGGCCAGTCTCACCACTAAAACAAAAGAGGGCGGATTCTCATCCGCCCTTTCAACTCTTCTCTGTGACCTCTGTGCTCTTCCTCAGTGGCCTCTGTGTTAAATCTTTTTCTTTCTTAACTAACCTTCTCAGCCACCGCTTTGGCCTGCAGGAACAGCAAGAGATAATCCTTCCCGCCGGTCTTCGAATCCGTCCCGCTCATGTTGAACCCGCCGAACGGATGCGCGCCCACCATCGCTCCCGTGCACTTCCGGTTCAGGTACAGATTCCCCACGTAGAACTCTTCTTCCGCACGCCGGATCTTCTCCGGATTTTTCGAATACACCGCGCCCGTCAATCCAAACTCGGTGTTGTTCGCAATCTCCATTGCATGATCAAAATTCTTCGCCTTGATCACCGCCAGCACCGGGCCAAACACTTCCTCCTGCGCCAGCCGCGCCTTCGGGTCCACGTCGGCGATAATCGTCGGCTCCACAAAGTAGCCGTCGCCCGCCGCGCGTCCCCCGCCGGTCAGCAAGCGCCCTTCCTTCTTCCCGACTTCGATGTAGTTCAAAATTCCCTTCATCGCCGATTCGCTTACCACCGGGCCCATGTAGTTGTTCGGGTCGTCGCTCGGCCCCACTTTGATCTTCTTCGTCCGTTCCACCAGCTTCGTCAGGAACGTGTCGTAAATCTTCTCGCTTACAATCACGCGCGAACAGGCCGAGCACTTCTGCCCCTGGTACCCGAACGCCGCCTGCGCCGTGCCTTCCACCGCGGCGTCAATGTCGGCCTCTTCATCCACAATCATGCCGTCTTTGCCGCCCATTTCCAGCACCGTGCGCTTGATCCAGATCTGACCCGGCGTCGGCTTGTTCGCCAGCTCCGCGATCCGCAGGCCCACTTCCTTCGATCCAGTGAACCCGATGTAGCGCGTCTTCGGATGCTGCACAATCACGTCGCCAATCACCGCGCCCGACCCGGTCAAGAACTGCACCGCTTCCTTCGGCACGCCCGCTTCATGCAGAATGTCCACAAACTTCGCCGCAATCGTCGGCGAATCCGCCGCCGGCTTCAGCACCACGGTGTTCCCCGTCACCAGCGAAGACACCACCAGCCCCGCCATAATCGCCATCGGGAAATTCCAGGGAGGAATTACCGCGCCCACGCCCAGCGGGATATACACCATGTAGTTCCGCTCGCCGCGCATCGGGGTCAGCTTCTGCGGCTCGGCCAGCCGCAACATCTCGCGCCCGTAGTACTCGCAAAAATCGATCGTCTCCGCGACGTCCGCGTCCGCCTCAATCCAGCTCTTCCCCACCTCAAAGCAAACCAGCGCCCCCAGCTCAAACTTCCGCTCGCGCACAATCTGCGCCGCCTTGAACAGGTACTTCGCCCGCGTCTCCGCCGGAACCTTCTTCCACACGTCAAAATATTTGTTCGCCGCCTCCACCGCCTGCGCCGCATGCTCTTTCGACGCGTCCTGAAACACCCCAATCACTTCCGAAGGCCGCGAAGGGTTTGTCGACTTCTTCTTCCCCGTCGTGATCACCTTCTGCCCGGCGATCCACATCGGGTACTCATGCCCAAACTCGGCCTTCACTTTGGCCAGCGCCGCTTCCATCCGCTTGCGGTTCTCCGCATTTGAAAAATCAATAAACGGCTCGTTCGTAAATTCCGCCACATGCAATTTCGCTTCGGCAGTCGCCATAACACTTCCCTCCTGATTCGCTAACACTCAATTATACGCTCCTACGCAAACCCGACAAGCGGCCCCAAACGGCCATGGCTCCGCCAGCGATGAGAACTGGATTTCAGCCTACTCAACCGACTCCTGGCGCGTCACTTGCCTTTTTGCTCGGCAATCCACTTGTCGGTGCGGGCCTCGAGCATGTCCAGTGGCAGGGTCCCGCCATTCAGGATCTCATCGTGGAAAGTCCGGATGTCGAACTTGGGGCCCAACTCTTTTTTGGCGTGTTCACGTAGCTCGCGAATCTTCAACTGGCCCAGTTTGTAGCTCAGCGCCTGCGCCGGCCACGCAATGTAGCGGTCGGTTTCGGATTGAATCGACGGCTCGTCGACGGCGCCTGATTTGCGGAAGAACTCCACGACCTGATCGCGTGTCCAGCCTTTGGAGTGGATTCCCGTGTCCACAACCAGCCGCACCGCGCGAAAGAGTTCCGAGGAAAGCCTCCCGTAGTCTGAAACGGGATCCTGGTAAAAGCCAACTTCTTTGCCAAGCTCCTCTGCGTAGAGCGCCCAGCCTTCCGTGTAAGCGTTGAACCCAAGTCCGTGCAACCGGAACTTCGGCAAACCGGTGAGCTGTTGCTGCACGGAAAGCTGCATGTGGTGGCCAGGAACGCCTTCGTGGTAAGCAATCGCTTCATCGTCCACCAGCGAGCGTTCCGCGAACTTCGACGTAGCCACTACGACGCGTCCGGGACGCCTGCCGTCCGGCGTGCCCGTAACATAGTGTGTGGCGGCCGCAGCTTGAAAAGCAGGAATCGCCTCGACGGTCACCGGCGATTTCGGCAGCAGCGTGAATAACTGCGGAAGCTTCGGCTCCATTTGCGCTATGTAATGCCGAAAATCCTCCAGAATCTGGTCCGCGGAAGTGGGAATGTAGTTGGGCTTCGTTTTCAGCGAAGCGCGAAAAGCAGCCAGGTCCGCGAATCCCTCTTTCTTGGCGATTACCAGCATCTCCGCCTGAATCCGCTCGATCTCACGCAGCCCCAGTTTGTGAATCTCGTCGGCGCTCATGTGCGTCGTGGTGCGGCCGTAAATATCGTTCTGGTAGCGCTTCTCCCCGTCAGGCAACGAAATCACAGCAAGCGCGGTGCGGCCGTGCGGGGCATATTCGGTGCTAACGAAAGTAGCAAAACCCTTGTAAGCGGGAAAAACATCTTTCTCAATCGCCGCGGTGATCTCCTGCGTCAGCCGCTTCTGGTCTTCCGCAGAAATCTCAGCCGGATACTTCTTGGTCGGTGTCAGAAACGGATTGGCGTCGATGATTCCCTGGCACTGAGCCGGCAATTTTTCGAGCAGGAATCGCACCGGCATCAGGTTGTCCTTCATCCCTGCGCGCAATACTTCGGTGGTCTGGGTGAGCACGCGCGGAATCTGGTGCAGTCGCGCGATGTAATCCTCATAGTGCTTCACCGAGTCAAACGGCACAGACAGCGGCAAATCCGCAAGGGCCGTGTGAATACCATTCATCTGGTTGACCGGCATTTCGAATTCTTTCAGGTCGAAGTCGGCGGTCCGCTGCTGCAGTACACGAATCAGCAAGTCATGCGAGAGTTGATCCTGGTCGGAAAAACCCGTAGTAGGGATGGCTTGCAGTCGCGCAAGAAAAGCACGATTCGTCTCGTTGCGCTGAACTATCGCCGCCAGTGAGTAATCGGCTAGCTTGTCGTTGTAGCGGTAGTCCCCGAAGGAAGTGGCCCGCTCCGGAAAATTACGTAGGTCGGATTCGTACTGCTCCTCGAAAAGCGCGTTCTGCGCCGCCAGCCGCTCGGGAACCAGTTTAACGTCATGGGCAAATACCGAACCCATGGAAAAAATGGAAAAAAGAAATATTTTGTGAAATCGCATGCGTTGCAGCGTACCAAAGCTCAGAAGTTAGTTGAACAGGAAAATTTGTATTTCAAATACTCCCTACTTCCCCACCAACCACTCATACTGCTCCGCCGTCAGCGGCACCACCGACAGCCTCCCAATTCTCACCAGCGGCGATTCCCTGAAAATTTTCTCCTCCTTGATCTCTCCCAACGAAACCGCTTTTGTCAGCGCCTTCCCCGCTTTAATTTTCACCACCGGCTTCTTGGGATCCTTCGCACTAACTGACACCACCGTCGCCGTCCCCACGGCGCTCTTCACATCGCCCGTCTCATAAATAATCAAACGCACCCCGGGTTCCATCTCGCGCAAATTCTTCACTGCCGTGGGATTCGACACGCCATCCCACTCCGTCTCCCGGGCCTTCACCAAATCCGCAAACGAATATTCCGTCGGCTCCGACTTCAGCAAATAGTAGTTCGCCACGGCACTCTCCTACTGATTAGTTTTTCCTTCGCACAGCGTCCAAAAGCCTAGCCTACCGGCACTGGCGGTTCAACTCCTCAGCACTCCGCCGCCCCCCGCGCAACTGGCCCCGCGCTCCAGTACTTTCGGGGGATGCCTCTTCCGCACAATTCTATTGCCCTTCCACCCATCCGAAAGGGTACAATCACCCCAGAATTTAAGGTTGCCTCGGCTCTGGCGTCCCCCAGAGCGGTTTCTCAAAATTGATACATCGCACGCCCTCATCTCGATGGGCCCCCAGCCGGCCACTCGGCCTCTTTGTAGCTCTCTATCTCTGCGCGTCCGCTTCTCTGGTGACCACGCGCTTGCGTGCTCAAGATTCGCAGCCCGATTCGCAATCCGTCGCCGAAGCCGCTCGCGCCGAAAAAGCCCGCAAGGCCGCGCAGCAGAAAAACCAGCCGCACGTTTATACCAACGAAGATCTGAAGCAATCGCAAATTCTCACTCAACACGATCGCACCCAAGTCGAAGCCCGCAAGAATAATTCTCCCGCAACGCCCGCCTCCCCGGCCGATCCCGCCGTCAACGCCCAGAAAAATTCCACTCCCGAAAGCCTGGGCGAAGTCGCTCGCCGTTACCACCACCAGAAACTTGAAGCAGCTCAGGCCGCCGAAGCCGCGAAGCGACAGCCCGCCGCACGCTTCCCGATGAATCTGTCGCAGCCTTCCTTCGCCGCGCCTGTGAAGCCCGTCGCGCCGCTTGCGGCACCAACCGAGCATCCGCGTTCATCCGCCAAGCCGCTGCCCAAAATCGCGCCGTCGCGCCGCGACCCATTTTCCCGCCAGCGTTTCACCCCCGCGCTCCCCAAAGAACGCGCGCTGCTCGCTCCAAATTTCTCCGCGCCCGCAAAGCCGGCGCTCTCTTTCGCCAATCCAGCGCCTCGCGCTCCCGCGGTTCACGCCCCGGTGCCGCCCGCCGCCGCTTCCAAATTGCTGCTCCCCGCAAAACCCGTTCCCGCGCGTCCCTGGCTCGCTCCGCCCAACGCGCCCGCAGCTCCGTCGATCAATCATCCCAGCGCCAGCCAAGTCCCC
>Ga0210403_10005757_pt1 | contig 10472 bp, 13 predicted proteins | sample IncBWC19MmetaG_FD_150863 | JGI IMG/M metagenome (GOLD analysis project Ga0210403, IMG submission 150863) | Forest soil microbial communities from Barre Woods Harvard Forest LTER site, Petersham, Massachusetts, United States - Inc-BW-C-19-M | ecosystem: Environmental > Terrestrial > Soil >... | reverse complement strand
CGCATCCTTGCGGCATGGTGGCCAACGATTCCGCAGCCGGGCTCGCGGCGGTATTTTCCGCTTCTGACGAAATCTCGTATCTGACGGATCAAGCGGTCGGCCGCGGAAAAGGCTTGCATGAATGTGTCAAAAATGGCACATAAATCCTGCCGGATGATCGACCGCACAAAGAAGCTTCCCGCAAGGTTCTACATCAGCTCGACAGGTCGCAATCCTGTTCGTGAGTGGATTTTGGATCTGCCGCCCGATGACCGACGCACTGTCGGCAAGGACATTCAGAAGGTTGAATTCGGTTGGCCAATTGGGCGCCCGCATTGTGCTCCCTTGGGGCATGGATTGTGGGAAGTGAGGAGCGATCTCGACAGCAAGCGGATTGCGCGAGTGATCTTCTGCATGGAGCAGGGCAACATGATTTTGTTGCACGGCTTCATCAAGAAAACGCAAAAGGCGCCAAAGCAGGACATCGACCTTGCGCTCAAGCGCAAACGAGAGGTGACATGATGGCGAAACAAAGAGCACGTGTGAGCGACGAAACCTTCGACGAATTTCTTGCACAGCAAGGCATACTCGGGGTGTGCGAAGAGCGCGCGATCAAGGAAATCATCGCCGGGCAGTTGGTGGAAGAAATGAAAGCGCAGGGTATCACGAAGACTGCAATGGCTGAACGAATGAAGACAAGCCGCCGACAACTTGATCGGCTCCTCGACCCCGCAACGCCGTCGGTGACGCTGGATACGTTGCAGCGTGCAGCGAGTGCAGTCGGACGTACACTGCGAGTCGAGTTGGTGTGATGTCGGGACGTACTGGATCCCGATCATCCACCAAAGATTGAAAGAACCGCATGAGCCGCCGCATCAAGCGAACGATATCCCCGGGTGATCGCCCGAAGAACCCGCCTCCGCATCGGGATTTTCGCAAGCCCGACCGACCGACCGGCCATCGCCCGGGCGGCAAGCCTGCGCGGCTCACCGGGAAGCGCGGCGAGCATCGCGACGAGGAGCGACGGTCGGTTCCTCACGAGCCAGCCGAAGCCAAAGCCGAGCTGCCGCTGCCGACAAAAGTCCAGACCGTGGTGGTGACGCCGGACGAGGACAATATGCGGGTCGACCGCTTCCTCGAAGCGCGGTTTCCGGGGCTCTCGTTTTCCCACATCCAGCGCATCGTTCGCAAAGGTGAGCTGCGCGTCAACGGCAAGCGCGCCGACAGCAAGGACCGCCTGGAGGCGGGACAGAGCGTGCGCATTCCGCCGCTGCGTCTCGACGCGCCCAAGGCGGCTGCGGCACTCTCTGAAGCCGAGCAGCGCACGCTGCAGCAACTCAAGGAGATGACGCTCTACGAGGACGACGATGTCCTCGTGCTGAACAAGCCGGCGGGCCTCGCGGTGCAGGGCGGCTCCGGCACCACGCGTCATGTCGACCAGATGCTGGAGGTGCTGCGCGACGCCAAGGGCCAGAAGCCGCGGCTGGTGCATCGGCTGGACAAGGAAACTTCGGGCTGTCTGCTGGTCGCGAAAACGCGTTTTGCCGCCACGCAGCTCACCGGCTCGTTCCGCCATCGCTCGGCGCGCAAGATCTACTGGGCGCTGGTCGCCGGCGTGCCGAAACCGAAGCAGGGCCGCATCTCGACCTATCTCGCGAAAGAGGAGAGCGAGGAGGACACCATCATGCGCATCGCCGCCCATGGCGATGAAGGCGCAAGCCACGCGGTGACCTATTACGCGGTGGTGGAAACCTCGGCGACCAAGCTTGCCTGGGTGTCGCTCAAACCGGTTACCGGCCGCACGCATCAATTGCGCGCCCACATGGCGCATATCGATCACGCCATCGTCGGCGATCCCAAATATTTCAACAAGGAGAACTGGCAGCTGCCGGGCGGCCTGCAGAACCGGCTGCATCTTCTCGCCCGCCGCATCGTGATTCCGCATCCGCGCGGCGGCGTGATCGACGCCACCGCGCCGTTGCCGCCGCATATGCTGCAATCGTGGAACCTGCTCGGCCTGGAAGCCGACCGGTTCGATCCGATCGAGCACGCGCCGGAGGAGTGACCGGCCGCTTATTGCGGTCGTGGAGCAAGAACGATCAAAGCGCGGTCGCACGCATCCAATATCATGCGGTCCGACCAGCTTCTGAAAGGGTTTTGCCAATGACCGGCTCCCGAATCCGCACCACGCTTTTCCTCGGCCTTCTTGGCTCCGTCCTCTGCTTCGGCATGGCGCATGCCGAAACGCTCGTCCTGCGCGGAGGCACCCTCTACGCCTCGCCCGATGCCGCGCCGATCTCGAATGCCACTGTCGTGATGTCAGGCGGCGTCATCGCGGCGGTGGGCAGCGCGAGCGAAGTGCAGAGCCCCAACGATGCGCGCGTGATCGATTGCACCGGCAAGACCATTGTGGCCGGCTTCTGGAACAGCCATGTGCATTTCACGCAGGCGGTCTGGCAGCACGCGGGCACCGCGCCGGCCGCGCCGATGACCGCCCATATGCAGGAAATGTTGACGCAATGGGGTTTCACGACGGTATGGGATCTCGGCTCCGACCCCCGTGACTCGCTGGCGCTGCGCCGCCGCGTCAATGCCGGCGAAATCCTGGGCCCCACCATCTTCCTCGCCGGCGACATTTTCCCCAAGGGCGGCCATCCTGCCTATCTGCCGGCCGAGATGCAGTTACCCGAGGCGGCGACCCCGGAGGAGGCCACGCAAATGGCCCGTCAGGATCTCGGCATGGGCCTTGACGGCATGAAACTCTTCACCGGCGCCTATATGGGCAACAAGCCTGTTGTGAACATGGATGTCGCGGTGGCCAAGGCCGCGGTCGATGTGGCGCATGCGCAGGGCAAGCCGGTGTTCGCCCATCCGCAGAACAAGACCGGCATGGAAACGGTGATCGCGGCCGGCGTCGACATCATGGCGCATATCGTCCCCGGCGAGCCCGGCTATGGCGCGGAGGAACTGGCGCGGTTCAAGGAACAGCACGTTGCGCTGATTCCGACGCTGTCGCTGTTTGCGAAGACCATCGGAGGCGAAGCCTTGGCGGCGCGGCTGGTCGGCAATGGCGTGGCGCAGCTGAAGGCCTTTTCGGACAATGGCGGGCCGGTACTGTTTGGAACCGATGTGGGCTTCACGCAGATCTACGACACGTCGGTGGAATATGAGCTGATGCACCGGGCGCTGTCGGAACGGCAAATCCTCGCTTCGCTCACGACCAATCCGGCGGCCTATTTCAAGGGAGCGAAGAAGGGCCGCCTGGAAAGCGGATTTGACGCCGATCTCGTGGTGCTCGACGGCGATCCCATGACCGACGTCAAGAACCTGGCCAAAGTCGCCTACACCATCCGCGCAGGCGGGATCATCTATCAAAAGCCGTGAGGCCGGCTTGCGGTGCCCGTCAGGGATTACGACATATCGGCCATGAAGCAGCTGTCCCTTTCAACGCTCGCAATCATGCTGCTGCTGGCCGGCGGGCCGGCCTGCGCACAAAACCCAAACAACATCATCGGCGGCTCGCGGTTCAATCCGCCGCTGCCAGCACCGCCGCCGCCGCCCAGCACCGCGGTGCCCGTGGTGCCGCAGATGGACGTGCAGTCGCCGCAATATAGCAATGGTACTTATGGCTATAACAATTCGCCGAGGCCACAGCCGTCATTCCACAAGCGCGTCCAGCGCTGTCTCGCCGAGGCCGCCGCCGGTGGCTTTGGCCCCGGCGATCGCGACTATTATGTGCGGTCCTGCGTCAACCGCTAGGTCATGGACATACAAACGCGTGGCCACCCGGAAGCACCTGAGCGCACCCAAAAGAAACTGCACAGCAAGCGCCGTAACAAAGTGAAGCCCGAGCGATCGCGGCGAGCTTCTTCTCGGCTTCCTTAAGCTGCTCCCGCGCCTCCATCAGAACGACTGGCGAGGATCATCGCCGGCGCCTTCGCAAACCGCCTCCCGGCTGAGGCCGAGGAGCTGCGGACGATGCAGTGACGTCGGCGGGCGCATCTTCATCGCCGACATCAGGAGAGAGCCTCCTGATGTCGGCCGCAAGTAAACGCCTGACATCGGCAAAGCCGGCGAGATCGCGCAGAACGTAGCGCCTTTTCCGGCCTCTGCGATCTCTTTCACGAGTGCGCATGACGTCACCCGACTAGGATCACGCTCCCAACCGTCTCGGATTTTTATTTTAAGCTTAAAAGTATGACGCCGCCAATACAAAACGCCGGGAGGCCTGCCCAATTGCGCGCCACGAGTCTCGCGCGATGCGCTATTTGAACGTGGTCGACTTCCAGGACATCGCCGCCGCGCGGGCGATGACACGGCCATGGTTGCCTTCGGTGATCTGGCGGACGCGGTCGGCGCGGTCTTCGAGATTGATCATGGCTTCCATGGCGGGATTGATAGTCGAGCCGTGCAGGATCACAAACGCGAGCAGAGGATGAACGGATAGCAACACTGTATTCAAACTGTGTTGTTGATGTTGTCGCGCGCGGCGACGACATCCTCGTTCACGCGATCATTTTCTCCGGGCTTCCTCGTCGTGCAGCGCAGCGAAGGCCTGCAACGCGTTGGCCAATTGTTCGATGTCTTGGCATTCGTACCCACCACCTTGGCGGTAGTGCGGAATGTCGCGGAGGATCCTTTGCGCAGCATCTTGCGGGAACTTGTCGCGCAAAACGGTTTTCCAGTCTGCAATAGTTCGGAGCATTGGTTCCCCCTGTGCTTTGCTGCGCGCATTGGAACAGCCGGGCTAAAGCGGTTAAGATCGTCCACCTGCGTGCGCTTCGCACCCGATCGATCAATCCGCTTTGCTCAGTGCGGGGTTATAATCTCGTTGTCGATGCAAACAACGGCGAACCGTTTCCGGTTTCGCTGCTCTTGTGTTTATGGTTACCCACGGCCATCGTCAGGCAAGGCGACTCGTCGCGACCGCGCGCGGCTGTCGCCGAGCTGAAAGAAGAGCGCCATGGTAACCGCGAGATCGGGAAGATACTCGGGGCGATCTCTTTCACGAGCGCGCATGGCATCACGCAATTGCCTGGCATTCCAGTGTTTCTCGACACTGACTATAAGCTGGTCGCTAAGATGACAGAACGCCTGCTCGAATGTGTATGGCGTCAGGTATCTGCGAAAGGCGTCCAGCGGCTCGGTATGCTGGCGGATCGTCTTGCGGTTGGCGCCAGGAGCTGAAATTCCAGCTCTTCGATCATCTGGGCCAGCCTCTCCCGCGTGAGGGGATCGGTGGGTTCCAGGGCGACCCTGCGCGTATACTCCAACTTCCGCTTCAGCTCTTGACGGTCCATCCGCATCATTTGATTGCTCCTGCAAATTGGACGGGGTCTTGAGGCTCGTCGGGGACGTCGCCTACACGCGAACGAAGACACAGCCACATTGCAGCTCCATGAACGTTTGAAAACGCAAAACCTCTGTTGCTCCGACACAGTCAGTTATCCGCGATATCCACCGGCTAAATTAGGATTAGGGCGTCTTCGTCAGCGGCTGGTGTTTCGGTTTGAAATCTGGCGGCATCCCGTGAGTTGGCGGCGCCATGTGGGCACGCGCGGCCTGGGCCGCATACGAACCTAACTCCGGCGCGCCGTGAGGTCGGTTGATGGCACTTTTCGGAAGTGTCGCAATGTCCGACTTGAGTCCGGAACGTGCACCAATGCGGACGTCCGCCGATCACTCCGAATCCACGGGTTCACGCCCTAGCGGAACTGCTCGAGAAACATCCGCAAGGAGTCATGCGGGCTCTCGACATCGGTGATCACCCAGCCCTCGGGACCATTCACAAGGATGAAGTTCAGCGAGACGGCGCGGCCCTGATTGTCGAAGTTGACCGCGACATAGGTCTTGTCGAATTGCTTGCGCAGGATCGAGATCGAGACCGGGCCGAGCTTCCAGTTCGGGCTCTGCACCAGGAAATCGTAGGGTTCGTTCTTCAGCGCGCGCCAGGCCTTGTGCAGGCTCGGGTCGAAGAATTTCTGCGTGGTCGCTTCATCATGGGGCAGGCCGTGCGAGAGATCGGGAACGCCCCCGCCGTAATAGGCATAGACATTGCGGACCAGCGATTCCGGCGTCCGGAACCCGGCATTCGCGGCGTTGAGGCCGCAAAGCAAGACCATGACCGCTGCAAAAACCCGTCTCAATGCCTTCCCACCCCAAGGCTTTCTTACAAGAAGCTCGCTTTATTCGCCGTCGTATCTAGCATAATTTGCGCGGCAGATGATGCGACCGAGGGAAGCAAAGCGCCCATGCGTGAATTGTTCGACGAGGTGGCCGGCAAATCACCGCTTGATCCGCAGGAGGCGGTGAGACGCACCACGCGCGCGCCCCAGCGCAAGCGATTCTATGCGAGAGCCGATGTCGCCGAGACCGACGGCGGCTTTACGGTGGTGCTCGACGGCAAGCCGATCAAGACGCCGTCGGGGCGCCTCGTCGCGGTGCCAAAGCTGGCGATTGCGGAGGCGATGGTGGCCGAATGGGAAGCACAGAAGGAGACCATCGATCCCCTGACCATGCCGATGACGCGCTTTGCCAACAGCGTCGTCGATGCCGTGATCGATCGCGTCGCCATCGTGCGCGACGATATCGTCAAATATCTCAAGTCGGATTTACTGTTCTATCGCGCCGGCTATCCCGCGGGACTGGTCGAGCGCGAGGCCGCGCATTGGGACCCCGTGCTGTTCTGGGCCGCGGATCAGCTCGGCGCGCATTTCATCCTGGTGGAGGGCATCATGCATGTGAGCCAGCCGGAAGCGGCCGTCACTGCGGCACGCGATGCGCTGCCGCAGGATCCCTGGTCGGTCGCGGCGCTGCATGTCGTGACCACGTTGACGGGTTCGGCGCTGCTGGCGCTCGCGCTCCATCAGGGGGCGCGGGATGCCGATCAAATCTGGGCGGCTGCGCATGTGGATGAAGACTGGAACGCCGAGAAATGGGGCGTGGACGAGGAGGTCGCGGCGCGCAAGGCGGCGCGGCAGGCCGATTACGAGGCGGCGGTCGCGATTTTGAAGGCGATTGCGGCCGCAGGTTAACGAGAGGTTAAGCGGGGCGCGCTAGCTTCGGCGCCATGGCGATCTCGATCAATCCGACCCTTCCGGTGATACCAGCGCAAGGCGCGGGCAGCGCGACCGACGGCGTGGTGCTGCAGCCGGGCACGGTCGTGAACGCGCAGGTACAAAACGTGCTTGCCGGCAATCTGGTGCGGATCGCGATCGCCAATCTCTCCATCGACGTACTCTCCGAGATCGCGCTCACGCCGGGGCAGAACCTGCAGCTCGCGGTGTCGCAGGCGCAAGACGGCGTGGTGCGGCTTCAGGTGGTCGGGCAGGGCAATGCTGCCGCGACCGGCGATGCGTCGAGTCTCACGCCGGTGGCGCCCGCCGCCAACGTCGCCACGCCAAATGATCCGCTGACGCCGCTCGAGCGCATCGCGGTTTCGGTAGCTTCCGAAAATGCCGCGGCGGAGCAGCAGAGCCTCGCGCCGCTGTTTGCCAATCTCGGTGCCGCCGCGTCGTCAAGCAATCTGCCGCCGGCGCTGCAGCAGGCGATATCGGAGGTGCTGGCACAGCAGACGACCCTCGATGCAAATCTCTCCGGCGGTGATATCCAAAGCGCTTTCCAGAAATCCGGCCTGTTTCTGGAAGCGTCGCTCGCCTCAGGCTCCATTCCACCGAGCGGCAATGCTCCGGATTTGAAAGCAGCGTTGATCGTGCTCCGGCAGACGCTCGCGAGCGCGATTGAAAGTCCCAGCGCGATCGCGCCGGCGGCAGCGGGTTCTTCAACCAGCGCGATCAAGCCTTCGGTGGCTTCGCCATCGCTGGCGCCGTTGCAGCCCGCCGCGGACGGCCATGAACTCGCAGCGCCGCAGGCGCGGCTTGCGGATGCCGCCGGCGATCCGGCAAAACTGCTGCTGGCGCAAACGCTGCTCAGCGCGGGCCCGCGCTCGGTCACGTCAGGCGCGGCGCTGAACCTGTTGCAGGAAGCGCTGCAGGGAGTGCCGCAAGCCCCGGGCAATCCGGCGGCGATCATCACGTCGCCGGAGGGACGGAGCGTGCAGGGGACCGCGCTCACCAACACGCCGCCACCACCATTCCGCGGCGCGCTGCCGTCGGCGCAGCCGGTCGCGAGCCCGTCGATCGCATCCGATGCGCCGCTTGCGACCACCGTGCATCATCTGCTCGACGACACCGATGCGGCGCTGGCGCGGCAGACCCTGCTGCAGGTGGCCTCATTGCCGGATCGCGTCGATGCCAGCGGCAACCGCATCGATCCCTCGATTCCCCGCTGGAATTTCGAGATCCCGTTTGCGACGGCGCAGGGCACGGCGATGGCGCAGTTCGAAATTTCGCGCGACGGCGGCGGCGAGGCCGTCGAGGCCGCAAAGCGCACCTGGCAGGCGCGGTTCTCGCTCAACATCGAGCCGGCCGGTCCCGTGCATGCGCTGATCTCGCTGTCGGGCGATCGCACCTCGGTGCGCATGTGGGCGGAGCGGCCGCACACCGCGGCGCAGCTGCGCGCCGGCGCCGGCGAGCTCAGCCAGGCGCTGAGCCAGGCCGAGCTGATGCCCGGCGATATCGTGATCCGCGAGGGCACGCCGCCGCAGCCCGCACCGGCGAAGGCCGGCCACTTTCTGGATCGCGCGCTGTGAGCACCGACACCAGGAACCAGCTCGCCGTCGCGCTGCATTACGATCGCACCGGCGCGCCGCGCGTCGTCGCCAAGGGCAAGGGCGCAATCGGCGCGAAAATCATCGAGGTCGCGAAAGAGCACGACATCCCGATCGAGGAAAACGAGGTGTTGGCCGGCGCGCTCTCCAATGTCGAGCTCGGCGACGAAATCCCGGCCGAGCTCTACAAGGCGGTCGCGGAAGTGCTGGTGTTCGTGATGCGGCTGACCAGGCGGGCCGGATAACCGCGGGATCGCCGACGGCGGATGCGATCTAACCGAGGACGTGTACTCGTAAAACGAGAGATGTCCGGTTTTGTGTGAAGCGGAAAAGATCTATTCGATTCGACATGATGCGCGCATCGCTTTTCAAGCTTGCCCCATGCGTGAAGCCGGGTTTATTCGTGCAAACCGAGGCTTTGCAGTAACGATGGTGCCCGGGCATTTTGCACGGGCTGGTCCTGTGCTCGGGCATCCTGGACGGGCCGAACCGCCGCCCGCGCATTTTGATCCCGCCGGACTCGGAGATTCCGCTGATTCTGGATATCTGCTCGCGTATTTTGGACGGGCTGGACCTTTTGCTTTTGAATGGGAAGGACGCGTGCTTGAGCGCTTTGCAAAACCTGTGCTCGTGCATCTTGCGCGGGCCGCACAGTCTCGATTGGTGCGCGCGCATCTTCCTTGGTCGCCCAATCCTGAAATTCTTTCAACAGGGCGCCAGACGGTGCCCCGCTGCTTCCTGCCTGGCTCTGATCGGCGGTATCAAAATTGGTAGCAATTTCGTCGTGGGTTAACGCGCCCCCTGCAGTGAGCGGCAAAGCCTTGGCGTCAGCGGTTGATTGAATTGTTGGCGTCGATTGAACGGTGTCAGGCTGAAGGGGCAAAAGGTCGTTCAGCGAAGCCTTGATGTCCGCAAAAACCTTCGTCGGATTTCCGAAGGATAGGATAATCGCCATACCGATCAGCGACGCCACTAGAACCAAGATACTCGCATTGAGGAGCAGCAACGAGCCGCGTTCTTCGCGTTCATCAGCATGACCGGAGAGAAAGAGAGGCAATGGATGATCCGGAGTAAACCCATCTTCCGTCAGCACTGGGTGATGTCTCCTCTTATTGTTTATTGCCCCCTTGAACCAGTACCCTGTTATCGAGGTCCAAAAGCGACAATCACCGGCTCCATTTGGGAGAAATCTTGATTTCACTTGGGCCGAGGCAGTGTGGCCACGTGGAGCTCATGGCTCCGGCGTCGAAACGCGGCGAAGTTCACGCAAAGAGCTTAGGGAACTCAGCAGATGGCGCAGTCGAGTTCCATTGGCGTTGCTTTGGAATGGAGACGCTTATTGTTCCCCAGATCGAGCAAATTGACGCGACATGGAGATAATTGCATTGGCGGTCTCTGCTGGCTGGAGGGTGGGGTGCAAATGCGTGCCTTGCAGTCTTGTGACTGGCCAGCCGCGCCGCTGTGCTTCTGCGACCGCGTGATCATAGATCGGTGAAGTCTGGATAAAGCCGGCACGGACATGGTCCCAGTTGGCCAGCTTGATCGTGTCCTTAAACCAACCGACATGCATTCTTGGAAGTTCAGCTTCGAACTCGGCGAATGCGATGGGATCGCTTGCCAGGAGATCCAGGCCGACGAGAGACATTCGTCGCGCATCGCCCGTAAACCACCTCGACCAAATTGGAAGAGTCTGCACCAACTCTGGTTCAATTCGCCGCGCTGAACTAAGCTCGCGCCGCGATCAAAAAAACGGGAGGAACCCATGCATTCGACCGCCGGCAAGACGAAGCGCTTTCCGCAGCTCACCCTGGACCAGCTCAGCGAG
>Ga0210403_10005756_pt1 | contig 10473 bp, 7 predicted proteins | sample IncBWC19MmetaG_FD_150863 | JGI IMG/M metagenome (GOLD analysis project Ga0210403, IMG submission 150863) | Forest soil microbial communities from Barre Woods Harvard Forest LTER site, Petersham, Massachusetts, United States - Inc-BW-C-19-M | ecosystem: Environmental > Terrestrial > Soil >... | reverse complement strand
GGGCACGATCAAGGCTGGCAACGTCGCCCCGCCCGAGCTCCGACGGTACCGGGCAAACCGATTCTTGCAAGCATTGGATCGAGCGCGACACAAGGGTCGAGGCGACGCAGGCTGCGATGCGGGGAGGAGCGATCCGATTGGTTGATTTTCTGGCTGCCGGTCATTCGCGCTCGCGCTCTCCATAGCGAAGCTTGATCCTTACGCCGGACATGGCCGCAGGTTGATCCAGGGTACGGATGGCCTGGCCGAGCCGGGACCCGAGATCGTTGTTTGTCGCGACCGCTGATGGCGCAGATGCCGATCGGGTCGGGGAGGCGGCATTGTTCCGGCCAGCCGACGGAGTTGAGTGAGGCCGCCCGCTCGATCTCGCCATTGCCCTCATGTGGCGGCGGCTTCGGCCAAGTTCGAACCCGAGCGCTCTGGCCTCTGCCTGCCAATGCTTGACGAGATCACCGAGCCTTGCGGTCTCGACGACGCGCAGACCAACCCCGACGATCGACCAATAGTTCACCCGCGCGTTCGGCCGGAATCCGACTGCCTCTGGAGGAAACTCTCAGCGGCAGGTCATCATCCAGACGAGATCTCTGCCGCCGAATATCTCGACGAAAATGCTCACCAGGAAAAGGGTGGTGCGCTTTTACAAAAATCAGCAGAGCCGAATAGCAATCGATTGTGATTGAGGTCAGCCCTGACGTCGGGTAGGCTACTGACAAATCTGGTTTGGAAGCGTCCTTCATGCAAGACGATTTCGAGCGAAAGCTTCCTCGGCGCGACCTGCTTCGTTTTGCGATTGCCGGTGCGGGGACAGCGCTGATCGGCTCGCAATTGCCGGAGCCGGCTTCCGCACGATCCGTGGATCTGAAAAGCAAGCGTCGCGCCCGCTATCAACCGGATTCTGTAGAAGTTCGTAACTTCTACCGCGTCAACAGCTATCCCACCCGATAAGGGGAAAGCGCTGTGCTAATAAGGAAGTCCGAAGAACGTCCCGGGAAAAAATCAGCTGATGGTCGAGCACCGCTATCAAATGGCGAGTTGGAGCGTCGGACGTTTCTGAAGCGCTCCGGCGTTGTTGCAGGAGCGCTTGCTGCGTTTGGCACTCTTCCGCTAACCGGCGTGCGGAAGGCACAGGCCGGTCCGCCGCCGCCCCCGGGCGCAACAGTCACGGAGCGCAAGAATGTCTGCACTCATTGCTCGGTCGGCTGCTCGGTGATCGCAAAAGTCGCGAACGGTGTGTGGATCGGACAAGAGCCGGACTATGACAGTCCGATCAATCGCGGCTCGCATTGCTGTAAGGGCGCCGCGGTCCGCGACGACGTGCTGAACGAGCGCCGCCTGCGCTATCCCGTCAAGCTCGTCAATGGCGAGTGGATCCGCATCTCCTGGGAGAAGGCGATCGACGAGATCGGCGACAAGATCCTCGACATTCGCCAGAAGGCTGGTCCCGACTCGGTCTACTGGCTCGGGTCAGCCAAATTCACCAACGAAGCCGCATACCTCAATCGCAAGCTTGCGGCGTTCTGGGGCACCAACAATTCCGATCATCAAGCGCGTATCTGCCATTCCACGACCGTCACTGGCGTAGCCAATACCTGGGGCTATGGCGCAATGACGAACAGCTACAACGACATCCGCAACGCCAAGACCATTCTAGTCATGGGCGGCAATCCGGCTGAGGCGCATCCGGTCTCGTTGCAGCACATTCTGGAAGGCAAGGAGCTTAACCGAGCCAACATGATCGTTGTTGATCCGCGGATGACACGAACCGCGGCCCATGCCACCGAATATGTAAGGGTGCGTCCGGGCACGCACATCGCCACGATCTACGGCATGCTGTGGCACATCTTCGAGAACGGCTGGGAAGACAAGGAATTCCTGGCCCAGCGCGTTTACGGCGTTGATGAGGTTCGAAAGCAAGCGGCGAAATGGAATCCAAAGGAGGTCGAGCGCGTCACCGGCCTGCCTGAGGCTCAGGTCAAGCACATCGCCGAGCTGTTCGCCAAGGAGAAGCCGGCGACGCTGATCTGGGCGATGGGTCAGACCCAATTCACCACCGGGACCGCCAATGTCCGCGCAAGCTGCCTCCTCTTGCTCGCGACCGGCAATGTCGGCCTCCCCGGTGCCGGGGCCAATATCTTCCGCGGCCACACCAATGTGCAGGGAGCGACCGATCTCGGTCTCGATGTGACGTCGTTGCCGCTCTACTACGGTCTGGCGGAAGAAGCATGGCGGCATTGGTGCCGAGTGTGGGAAGTCGACTATGACTGGATGAAGGCGCGTTTCCCCGACAAGAAGTTGATGGAAACGCCGGGTATTCCGAGCACACGCTGGTTCGACGCGACGTTGCTGCCTAAGGATCAGGTCAACCAGCCCAATCCGGTGCAGGCCATGTTCGTCATGGGACATGGCGTCAACACGATTACCCGCATGCCGGAGGCGGTGCGCGGCATCGAGAAGCTCGAGCTGCTCGTGGTTTGTGATCCCTATCCTACAGCGTGGTCGGTGCTGTCCGAGCGCAAGAACGGCACCTATCTGCTGCCTGCCTGCACCAGCTTCGAGATGGACGGCTCGCGCACGGCCTCGAACCGCTCGCTGCAATGGGGCGAGAAGATCGTCGAGCCAGTCTTTGAATCGAAGAACGACTACGACACGATGTACATGCTGGCGCGCAAACTCGGTTTTGCGGACCTGATGTTCAAGAACATCAAGGTCGAGAACGGCAAGGTATCGGCCGAGGACATCCTGCGCGAGATCAATCGTGGCGGCTGGTCGACCGGGTATTGCGGACAATCGCCTGAACGGCTCAAAGCTCATATGCGCAACCAGGCGAAGTTCGACCTCGTCACGATGCGGGCGCCAAAAGACGATCCTGAAGTCGGCGGTGACTACTACGGCCTGCCTTGGCCATGCTGGGGAACGCCGGAGTTCAAGCACCCCGGCACCCCAATCCTCTACAACACGAACCTTCCGGTGAAAGAAGGCGGCGCCACGTTCCGCGCCCGGTTCGGGGTTGAGCGGGTCGTCAAGCGCAAGGTGATGGAGAACGGGCAGGAGGTCGAGCGGGAAGAGCATGACAATCTGCTCGCCGAGGGCTCTTACTCGGTCGGCTCGGAGATCAAGGACGGATATCCGGAATTCACGCTTGGCGTTCTGAAGAAGCTGGGGTGGGACAAGGACCTGACGCCACAGGAACTGGAAGTGATCCAGCGCGTCAATGCCGCAAACCCTGATGCCGTATCATGGTCGCTTGATCTATCGGGCGGGATCCAGCGCGTGGCGATTGAGCACGGCTGTTCGCCCTACGGCAACGCAAAGGCGCGCATGATCGCCTGGAATCTTCCTGATCCCATCCCGGTGCATCGCGAGCCGATCTACACGCCACGCCCTGACCTCGTCGCCGACTATCCGACGCTGCCGGATGCCAAGCAGTTCCGGGTGCCTAATATCGGCTTCTCCGTGCAGAAGGCTGCCGTCGACCGCGGGATTTCCAAGCAGTTTCCACTGATCCTCAGCTCAGGCCGACTGGTCGAATATGAAGGGGGCGGCGAGGAGACGCGGTCGAACAGGTGGCTCGCCGAACTGAAGCAGCACATGTTCGTGGAGATAAATGTGGCGGATGCGGCTGAGCGCGGCATTCAGGACGGCGGCTGGGTATGGGTTACCGGCCCGGAGAATAGCTCGCGAACCAGGATGAAGGCGCTCGTCACAGAGCGCGTCGGCAAAGGCGTTGCCTGGATGCCCTTTCATTTTGCCGGCTGGTTCGAGGGTGCCGATCTGCGTGCCAAATATCCGAAAGGGGCTGATCCGATCGTGCTGGGCGAGAGCGTCAATACGCTGACAACATATGGCTACGACCCCGCGACCGGCATGCAGGAGCCGAAGGCCACACTTTGCCAGATCAGGGCCGCCTGAGAGGAAAAATCGATGGCACGCATGAAATTCCTTTGCGACGCTGACCGCTGTATCGACTGCAACGCCTGTGTCACCGCATGCAAGAACGAGAACGAGGTACCTTGGGGCATCAATCGCCGCCGTGTGGTCACCATCAATGACGGCAAGCCGGGCGAGCGCTCAGTATCGATGGCGTGCATGCATTGCACCGACGCACCTTGCGCGGCAGTGTGTCCGGTGACTTGCATTTATCCGACCGATGACGGCATCGTCCTCCACAACAAGGACTTGTGCATCGGTTGCGGTTATTGCTTCTATGCATGTCCGTTTGGCGCGCCGCAGTATCCCAAGGTCGGCAATTTCGGCTCACGCGGCAAAATGGACAAGTGCACCTATTGCGCTGGCGGTGGTGGGCCCGAAGCCCCTGGTAGTGCCGCGGAGTACGCGAAATACGGATCAAACCGTTTCGGCGAGGGCAAACTGCCGTTGTGCGCCGAGATGTGCTCGACAAAATCTCTGCTGGCCGGGGATGGCGACATCATCGCGCAAATCTACGGAGAGCGGGTCCGCAAGCGCGGTTACGGCTCGGGTGCCTGGGGCTGGGAAACAGCCTATCACGAGGACATCAAGATCTGAGCGGACGGCCTTCGATCATTGCGGCGGACTTAGTGATCGAGGAAGATTGGATTAGGTGATTGGCATGACGTTTCTCGCACGCGTTCGCCTCGTGACGTTCGTCCTGATATTGATCAGCTTTGCTGCGGCGTCCGCGTTTGCCCAAAAGCTCGGCCCGGACGGTGCTCCAAATCCGGATGCGAGCGTCACCAACCAGGGGGCGCTACTCGAGCAGGCCCCGCGCATCCAGGGGCGCATCGACATTCCCGACGTCAAGGCCAGTGTGCTGATGCAGCCCGCAGGCCGGACATGGGACTATTTCCACGAAGTTCTTCTGCATTGGGCCGGTGCGATTGTAATCGTCGGAACGATTGCGTTCCTGGCGCTCGCCTATCTCATCATTGGGCGGATCCGCATCGAGGCCGGGCGTTCAGGCCAGAAGATCGTTCGCTTCAAGAGCTTTGAGCGTTTCTCCCATTGGCTGACTGCGGTCTCCTTCGTCATTCTCGGCCTGACCGGCTTGAACATCACCTTCGGCAAAATCCTGTTGCTGCCGCTCGTCGGCCCGGAGACTTTCTCGGATATCTCCCAGATTGCCAAATACCTGCACAATTTCATCAGCTTCGCTTTCGTGGCGGGACTGGTCCTGATCGCGGTGATGTTCTTCAGGGACAATTTACTGGCGAGGGTCGATGTCGAATGGGTCAGGCAGGGTGGCGGCTTCATCAAATCCAAGCACGCGCCGGCGGGACGGTTCAATCTTGGTGAGAAGATGGTCTATTGGCTGTCTGTTGCGGCCGGCATTGCGGTCTCCGCCTCGGGATTCGTGCTGCTGTTTCCATTCTACGGCACCAACATCGCCGACATGCAGCTCGCGCAGGCAGCCCACGCAATTATTGCCATTTTGTTCATCGCGCTGATTCTGGCGCATATCTATATCGGCACGCTCGGGATGGAAGGCGCGTTCGAGGCCATGGGCACGGGCGAGGTCGATCTCAACTGGGCGAAGGAGCATCACGACCGCTGGCTCGCCGAAACGCTCGAAAGGGAGGGTAGGCGACCTTCCGCAACACCGGCGGAGTGAACGGGGACGACATCCGAACTGCACGACTTACTAATCGGAGGATTTCTTCAGGAGTAAGCGTCATGGATGAAGTCACGCGACGCGCCATGCTGGCAGCGACGGCGGCCGGCGGTGTCTTGACCTTGGCGTCTGCTGCCGATGCGCAATCGGCCGCGCCCCCGCCGCAACCGCTGCGGCCCGGTTACGGCGGTACTGATCCGGGACCACGCAATCTGGAGCGTGACCGGCAAAATCCCGATCTACTTGTCCCCCCGCCTACCGATCACGGCACGCTTCCCAACCTACGATTTTCGTTCTCCGACGCCCATATGCGGGAGGAAACCGGCGGTTGGACCCGTCAGGTGACGGTGCGCGAACTCGGGATCTCCAAGGATCTTGCCGGCGTGAACATGCGGCTGAACGCGGGTGGCATCCGTGAGCTGCACTGGCATAAGGCGGCTGAGTGGGCCTACATGCTTTACGGCACGGCTCGCATTACGGCCATCGATGCCCAAGGACATAACTTTGTCGACGACGTCGGTGTCGGCGATCTCTGGTATTTCCCGCCTGGTGTTCCGCATTCGATCCAGGGTCTCAATCCGGACGGGTGTGAATTCCTTCTGGTGTTCGATGACGGTGATTTCGACGAGGATAATACGTTCCTGCTGAGCGATTGGTTCAAGCACACGCCAAACGAAGTGCTATCCAAGAATTTCGGTGTGCCGGGTTCATCCTTCGCGCATTTGCCGGACCCGAGCGAGTTGTACATCTTCGCGGCTCCCGTGCCAGGCCCGCTCGAGTCCGACAAAATCGCTGGTGCCACTCCGGTGTCATCAGGTTTCAGCCACAAGATGCTGGCGCAGCAGCCGATCAGGACCAAAAGCGGCTCGGTACGCATTACCGACACCAGCGTGTTTGCTGTTTCGAAGACGATCTCGGCGGCGTTGGTGGAGGTATTGCCCGGCGGCTTGCGCGAACTGCACTGGCATCCGAATAACAATGAATGGCAATATTATATCGAAGGGCAGGCCCGCATGGGTGTGTTCGCTGCGTCCGGTCAGGCTCGCACGTTCGACTTTCAGGCCGGAGATGTCGGTTACGTTCCATTCGCCATGGGACACTACATTGAGAACACCGGTAGCATGCCGTTGCGCTTCCTCGAGGTCTTCAAGAGCAGTTACTATGCTGACGTTTCCCTCAATCAGTGGCTGGCGCTAACGCCGCCAGAACTCGTAAGCGCGCATCTCAGGCTGGATGTGCAAGCCATGGCGGCGTTGCGCAAGGAGAAGTTTCCGATCGTGCCGGTTTGATTGGCCGCACCCAGGCACCCAGCCTAGCCGATCTACTCGGGGTTCCCTTCTGGCGGCCGTGGCGCGTTCGCGTCGCGCTCACGCAGATAATCATCTGTCGTGCGAACGGTCGGACTCGGTGCGCCGTAAGACTCGAAGCCCTGCTCCGCGACAAAGGCGACGCGGCAATCTTCGCACATCTTGATGACGTCCAGCCTCTCGGCCGAACCTGTGTACATCCAGTGCCTGCCCTCAAGCTTAGCCACCACGCGCTCGATGCTGCTTTTGACACCGAACGGTTTGCCGCAGCGGATGCAGCAGAACGGCTCTTCCTCCTTGAGGATGCGAACGGGCGTTCTTGAGGCGCTAAAATCAATCCGCGGCACCAACGTGATGACCTTCTCGGGACAGGTTGCCCGGCAAAGGCCACACTGCACGCAGGCATCCTCGACAAATCGCAGCACCGGCCGCTCGGGGTCGTCGCGCAAGGCGCTCGTCGGACATGCCGACACACAGGACAGACATAGAGTGCAGCCGTCCACATCAATCTCGACGGCTCCGAACGGCGCGCCTTCGGGCAGCGCGACGATATCGACGGGAGCCGGGGCGGAACGGTGTAGTTCGCTAAGGGCAAAACGCAGCACGTCGCGTTTTCTGCCAACTGGGCGGAAGCTTGCCGGGCGCGGCGCCGACACCAGAGGCGGAATCGCGTGAAGTGCGTCAAGCAGGCCGTCCGGGTCATCTGTTTCAATCGTCGCGAGACGGCCCACGTCGAAGCCAAGCCCGACAAGAATGGGATCGGCCACCGCGATCGTCCGCGACAGCCCGGAAACGTCGTGACGGGGCTTTGCCCGCAGCAGGAAGCGCAAGGCGGATGCACCATAGGCGAAAGCGGCGGTGACGGTTTCCAGTCCGACTTGCGTAGTCGAGTTGACCGCTAGTGGCAGCACATTCGCCGGCAGCCCATCGCCGAACCGAGCCAGCGCGTCGATCAGCGGCGTACCGTGCGCCTCATCGTGAAACAGCACGACACCTCGTTCGCCGCCGGCCTCGCGAAAGGCGATCAGCATCGAGCGGAGCCGGCGCATGAGCGTGTCCTCCGGCGGCAACGCATAGGACGCCGCGCCGGTAGGGCAAGCGGCGGCGCATTGGCCGCAACCCGCGCAGATGTTCGCGTCGATCGCGACATGGTCTCCTGCGGTGCTGATGGCGCCCGCCGGACAGAGGTCTAGACATCGGGTACAACCCGTCCGGTGCGACCGCGAGTGAGCGCATAACCTGGCTTCGAAATTGACGTAGCGCGGCTTCTCAAATGTGCCGACGAGATCGCGGGCTTTGAGGACCGCCTGTAACATCGCAGTGGGATTGGCCGGATCCGCTCGGAGATAGCCGTCGCGTAGATCAACGGCAGAAAACAGGGCTGCTCCGCCAGTTAGATCAAGGACGATGTCGCAATTCGAGCGGGCGTTGTTGCGCGAAGGCCCGAAGGTTAACATCTTGCGCGAGGACGGTGCAGCCTCGGCGAAATCGTCGACCGTGATCTCGAATGCGCCGAGATGGCCTTTGGCGCCGGTTACCTTGCCTTTTGCCACCGGAAATTCAGCGCTGCGCGGAGGCGCAATTAATGCTGGCGGCTCGATAAGCACGGTGACGTCAAGATGATCCTTGAGCAGGTTGCCGGCCTCCACCGCGGTCTCGTCTCGGCCACAGATGAGAATGATGCCGCCACTTTGAAGTTCGACCGACGGCGTCGGTGGGACCGGCTCCGCGGCGGCCGCCAGCAGCGCTGCCATCTTCGGCCCAGCACGTTTAGCCTCGCTGGACCAGCCGGCAGTCTCGCGGATATTCACAAACTGGATTGAGTTCTTGCGGCCGATCTCGGCAGCGACGTCAGCGAACAACGTTGCTTGCCAAGTACACCCAACCGTGACAGGACCATCTTCGGACGCGATGGTCCTGAAACGATCAAGTTCGGCGCCGCAGAGCTGGGTCGCGGACGTGGCATCGCAGCGGCAACCACGGCGGACGGCATCGACGTCAAGTGGCATCGTGCCGTCACATGAGCAGATCAGCAGGCGTCTCGCGGGATCAGGTTTTGCGGTCACGATCGCTTGCAACCTCGCGGTGTAGCCGGAGCCACTGGCCCGGAACTCCGGACAAGTATACACTGTCCGTGGTCAAAAGCACGATGCCGAGGCGTGGATAGGTAAGCGGCAGATGGTCATATCGCGCGACTTCTGGCTCTCCTGCGGACATCATCTGCTCGATCGCGACGCGGCGGGTCGCTTGCTGGTGACGGATGAGTTCTTGAAGGCGTATCTGGCCCGCCCGGAGCTCGTGCCACCACAGCAGGCATGCGCCGCCGAGCAGGCGTTGCATGGTACACTGCTGCGTGAACCGAGGCAGCCGATCGTGGCCTCGCGGATTGCTGTCATAGCCGACGCGGACGCGCGCGAGAACTGGCAGATGATGATCGCCTGGCGCGATCAGCTTCTGAAGCACGACAGTTTGGAGGCAGCCTATCTTGCGATTGCCCGGCGCAACATCCACTTCCCCCAGATACTTGTCGGTCAATTGGTTCAGGTAATTCTGCGTAATGCTTTGGACGGCTGCGACGATGTTTTCGTGTTGCGCGCGGCCGAAATGTTCTTCAGGCCGCAAAAGCTCACTTTCGGGGAGGCATCGGTCGTCGCGGTCGACGAAGAGATGGAAACTGCTTTCGGACAGCATTCGCGGTCGCCGCTACTGGCGTTGCTGGGATTGCCGGCAGCCACTGAGGTTGATCTGCTGAGCGAAGCAACAGCAGGAAGCTATTGGAAAAGGAGCGACCGTTTCGATATGGCGCTCGATCTCTCGCCGGGCGGACGTGGCATGTCCGCGCTCGGAAACGTCATCGCCCGCTGGCTTGCACATCTGCTGGCGATCGATGTGGTCGTCGAGCCTGTGGCAGAAGCGCAAAATTTGACCTGGAGTTGGTACGTCGGACTCAATTCGGAAGCTACCTATATCGGCGATGCCATCTGGCGGGGAGAGGACCTAGCCGACGAGGTGCGTGCGCAATTGATCGGCCTGCTACGACTGTCGTTCCGCGATCCGGCGGACATGATCGAGAAGGTCAGGGGCGAGCCGGTATATCTGTTGCTAGCAATGGCGACTGACGAGGCACTGCGGATGAAACCGCAAAATCTTCTGAGCGGATTGCCGATTCGCGATGCGGAGGCGGTGAATTGATATCGACCGCTCTGATACGAATTCCTGTTGGCGTCGTGGTCGAGCGGCGAAAGGCGAAAAGTGCTTGGGCCGATGTTCTGTGGCGACCGGTTTCGGTGTTTGCGGGAACGCCGGTGGCGACGGCTTGGACGCCGTTAGGCGCGGATGACGAGGTAACACTGCTTTATGCAGGCGAAGCCGTGATCGAATTGCATCGCACCGAGACCACCAACTATCGTGACAACCTCGCTTCAGGTACGCCGAGTCTATGGGTCAACATGCGTCCGACCATGTCCGAACCTCCGTACGAATTGCTGGCCGTCACGGCAGATCCGGCGGAGGGCGAAGCCTTTACCGATGCCGGCAGCAATCTGGTCGAAGCGGTGCCAATGCCGTCAGAAATCGCCG